>Ga0247831_1000151_pt1 | contig 151082 bp, 152 predicted proteins | sample LaCruzMarch2015__9_FD_192406 | JGI IMG/M metagenome (GOLD analysis project Ga0247831, IMG submission 192406) | Freshwater microbial communities from meromictic Lake La Cruz, Castile-La Mancha, Spain - LaCruzMarch2015_1m | ecosystem: Environmental > Aquatic > Freshwater > Lake | place: Spain... | reverse complement strand
GGGTGATGGTGCGGTTCATCGCCCGGTTGTTCTGGCCGGTGGCGATGATCAGGTTCACCGCCTCGATCAGGCCGTTGGCATCCACCTTGTAGTGGTGGAACAGGGTGCCGCGCGGCGCCTCGCTCACCCCTACCGCCTCGAAGGCGTTCACGCCGGCGTGGGCGCGCACGTGGGTGGCGCAGATCTCCGGATCGTTCAGCAGCAGCTCGATCGCCTCCAAGGCCGCCAGGATTTCGATCAGCCGGGCCAGGTGGTAGTGGAAGGAGCTGGTCACCACGCGGCCGCCGCGCTGGCGCAGCTCCTGCAGCTCGGCATCGGCCCGCTCCGTGCCGATCCGCTCGCACACATTCAGCCGCGCCAGGGGGCCCACCCGGTAGCTGCCCGCTTCTGGCCCGAGCGGTTTGTAGTAGGGGAATTTCAGGTAGGTCCAGGGTTCCACCGCCTCCGCCAGCGCCTCGCTGATCCGCTGCTGCGGCAGCGCCTCGGCCAGCCCGGTGCCGTCGGCGTCAATCAGGCGCAGCTGGCCGTCGTAGTGCTCCCAGCGGCCATCGGCGCCCACCAGGCCCATGAACAGCGACGGGAAACAGCCGAACGTGCTGGCCTCCGTCGCCAGCGGGCCATCCAGCAGTCCCTTGAACCGTTCCAGCGCCGCGTTGGTGGTGGCGAAGGCTTCCGGCAGGCGGGCGCGGATGGCGTCGCGATCGGCCGGGTCCAGGGGGGTGCGCACCCCTCCCGGCACGGCCCAGGCGGCATGGACCTTGCGGCCCCCCAGGCGCTCGATCAGGTCCTGGCCGAACTGGCGCAGCCGGATGCCGCCGCGGGCCAGCTCCGGGTCGGCGGCAATCAGGCCGAAGATGTTGCGATTGGCCGGATCGCTGTCCCAGCCCAGCAGGAAATCGGGGCTGCTCAGGTGAAAAAACGACAGCGCATGGGACTGGGTGATCTGGGCCAGGTTCAGCAGCCGCCGCAGCTTCTCCGCCGCCGGCGGGATCGTCACCGCCAGGATCCGATCGCCCGTCTTGGCGGCGGCCAGCAGGTGGCTCACCGGGCAGATGCCGCAGATGCGGGCGGTGATCGCCGCCATCTCGGTGAACGGCCGCCCCTCGCAGAACTTCTCGAAGCCCCGGTACTCCACCACGTGGAAGCGGGCGCCCTCCACGGCGCCGGCCCCGTTCAGATGGATGGTGATCTTGGCGTGGCCTTCGATCCGCGTCACCGGATCGATCAGGATCGTGCGGGTCATGGCTCAGCCGAAGCGGATCATCTCCGCCCCCTCCATCACCGGCCGCTCGCCCCGCAGCAGCGGCTCAAGGAAGGCGCGGATGCGCGCGGCCGAGGGCGGGCAGCCGGGCAGGTAAAGATCCACGGGCACCACCTCGTGCAGCGGCAGCACCCGCTTCAACAGTTCGGGCACGAGACCCGGGGCGTGGGGCAACTGGCCGCTGCCGTCGGCCAGCTCCAGGTAGCCGCGGCGCAGCACCGGCTCCGCTCCGTCCAGCCTGTTGCGCATGCCCGGAACGTTAGCGGTGATCGCGCAATCCCCGAACGACACCAGCAGCCGGGTGCGCGCACGCACCTGAAGGATCAGCTCCAGGTTGTCGCCGTTGGCGACGCCTCCCTCCACCAGGCAGACATCCACGTTCTCGGGGTAATCCTTGATGTCGGACGCCACCGGGCTGAACACCACGTCGACCTGGTCGGCCAGCTCGATCAACCACTCGTCGAGATCGAGGAACGACATGTGGCAGCCGGAGCAGCCGGCCAGCCAGACGGTGGCAAGGCGCAGCTTCATGGTGCCTGCTGCCCCCTGGCACGGGCCCGCACCAACGCCCCCAGCTGGGCGGGGTCGGCGTGCTTCTCGCCGGTGGTGTCGGCCTTGTTGAACAGGGCGCCGGTGGGGCAGACCTGCACGCACTTGCCGCAGTCGGTGCAGGCGTCCACCGCCCCCCAGGGCTGATTCAGCCCCGAGATGATCCGGCAGTGCTCGCCGCGCCATCCCACATCCCAGACATGGGCCCCCTCCACCTCGTCGCAGACCCGCACGCAGCGGCTGCAGAGGATGCAGCGGTTGTGGTCGAGCCCGAACAGGTGATGGGTCAGGTCGACGGGGCGATCCGGATGGCGGTAGGGCAGCCGGGAATGGTCCATGCCCACCTCCACGGCCCGGTCCTGCAGTTCGCAGTGGCCGTTGGCCACGCACACCGCGCAGACATGGTTCCCCTCGGTGAAGAGCATCTCGATCAGCGTGCGCCGGTAGTCCTGCAGCCGGGGGGTGTCGGTGTGCACCACCATCCCCTCCGCCACCGGGGTGAGGCAGGCGGGCTGCAGCTTGCCGCTGCCCTCGATCTCCACCAGGCAGAGCCGGCAGGCGGCCACCGGGCTCAGCCCCTCCAGGTGGCAGAGGGTGGGGATGGGCACCCCCACCTCCCGGGCCGCCGCCAGCAGGGTGGCGCCCGTGGCCATCGCCACGTCGCGGCCGTCGATGGTCAGGGTGCGGACGCTCATCGGCCGGCTGCCGCTGCCGTGGGCTCAGGCTTTAGCAGTGCCACGTACTCGTCGCGGAAGAAGCGCAGGGTGCTGAGCACCGGTTTGGGAGCGCTCTGGCCGAGACCGCAGAGGCTGGTGTCCACGACCATGTGGCAGAGGGCTTCAAGCTTGGCCAGATCGGCGGCCGTGGCGTCGCCGGCCAGATGCTTCTGCAGCAAGCCATGCAGGTGCACGGTGCCGGCGCGGCAGGGTACGCACTTGCCGCAGGATTCATCCCGGCAGAAGGCCATGAAGAAGGCGGCGATCGCCACCATGTCGGTGGCGTGGTCCATCACCACCATGCCGCCGGAGCCCATGATCGTGCCCAGCTCCTTCAGGCTCTCGTAATCCACCGACGTGTCGAGCAGGGAGGCCGGCACGCAGCCGCCGGAGGGACCACCGGTCTGTACGGCCTTGATCCCGGCTCCATCCGGAGTTCCCTCTCCCATCTCGGCCACGATCGTGGCGAGGCTGGTGCCCATCGGCACCTCCACCAGCCCGCCCCGGCGGATGTTGCCGGTGAGGCAAAACACCTTGGTGCCCTTGCTGCCCGCCGTGCCGATGGCGGCGAACCAGTCGGCGCCCTCCCGCAGGATCGGCACCACGTTGGCGCACGTTTCCACGTTGTTGATCAGGGTTGGCAGCCCCCATACCCCCGCTTCGGCGGGGTAGGGGGGGCGCGGCCGCGGTGTGCCGCGCTGGCCCTCGATCGAGTGGATCAGGGCTGTTTCCTCGCCGCAGACATAGGCGCCGGCGCCGACCCGCAACTCCACCGTGAAGCCGAAGGGGGAGCCGAACAGCCCCGCTCCGAGCAGGTGGCGGCGACGGGCCTGCTCGATCGCCCGCCGCAGGTTGACGATCGCCAGCTTGTACTCAGCGCGGATGTAGATGAAGCCCCGATTGGCCCCCACCGCATAGGCGGCGATTGCCATGCCCTCCAGCACGCGGTGCGGATCCCCCTCCAGCACGCTGCGGTCCATGAAGGCGCCGGGGTCGCCTTCATCGGCGTTGCAGATCATCACCTTGCGTTCACCAGGCATCTTGGCCACCGTCGCCCACTTCAGGCCGGTGGGATAGCCCGCACCACCCCGGCCGCGCAGGCCACTGCGGCGGATCGTCTCCACCACCTCGGCCGGGGTGCACTCCTGCACGGCGCGGCGCAGCTGCACGTAGGCGCCGCGCTCGATCGCCGCTTCGATCCGCTCCGGGTCGATCAGGCCGCAGTGCTCCAGCACGATGCGCCGCTGCCGCGTGAAGAAGGGCCGCTCGGTGTCGACCCGCTCCCCCGCAGCAGGGGTCCAGGCCAGGGGCGCCTCCCGCTCGGCGGACGTGGCTGCCTGCAAACGGTGGGCCAGGGCCGTGATCAGCCCGTCGGCATCGGCGGCCGTCACGCCGGCGAACAGGGCGCCATCGGGATCAACCGCCAGCAGCGGGCCCTGGCTGCAGGGACCGAGGCAGCCCACCCCGGTGATGGCCAGGCGTTCCTGCAGCTCCCGCCGGGCCACAGCGGTGGTCAGCGCCTGCCGCAGCTCGGCGCCGCCGCCGGCCAGGCAGCCGGCGGAGCTGCAGCAGCGCACCCGCAGAACGGAGGAGGGGGTCGGAGAGTGGGTGGTCATGGCTGTCGTTCCGATCCGCGCTCAAGCTCGTGCTCTGCGTTGAGGCCACGCACCGCCGCCAGGACGGAGCCAACGGTCTGGTGTTTGCGAACCTCGCCGTCGATCACCACCACCGGCGCGGCGCTGCAGGTGCCCAGGCAGCGCACCGATCCCAGGCTCACCCAGCCATCGGCCCGGCAGGCGCCGAGATCGATCTGCAACTCCTGCTCCAGGGCCTCGATCAAGGGGGCCGCCCCCTTCACCTCACAGGCCGTGCCGTTGCAGACGACGCAGCTGTGCCGCGCCGGCGGGCGGAAACGGAACAGGTGGTAAAAGGAGGCCGTGCCATAGACGCGGCTGAGCGGCAGCTCGAGGCTGCGGGCGACGTGGCGCAGCAGATCGTCGCCGAGATAGCCATAGAGCTCCTGGGACTGGTTGAGGATCTCGATCAGGCTGTCGGGGCTGCGGTGATGCCGGCGCAGAATCGGCTCCAGGGCCTCAAAGGTTGCGCCGGACAGCATTGCGCTGGGCATCGCTTGGTCCCACCCGTGGTTGCACCGTAGGAAGCAACAGCCGTTTGGGCTGTGACGAAGGCATTTCTTCGTCATCCGTTCCGATGAACCACCTCGGGCTGCCCATGGTTCCCGATCACTTCGTCCCGGTCTTCAGGTGCTGGGGGAAGCCCTTGGCTGGCCGCTCTACCAGGGCCTCAGCGCATCAAAGCCGAACCTCTTGTAGGGAGCCCAGGCAACGCACCTGGGGCGGATAGCTTTCGCACCCCACCCCCGCCGGCAGGAGCACATGCACCTGGCAACCGGCCGCCAGGGCCGCCTCCGTGCCGGCCTGGGAATCCTCGAAGGCCCAGCAGCCTGCGGGTTCAACGCCGAGGCGGCGGGCCGCCAGCTGGAATCCATCCGGGGCGGGCTTGCCGCTCACCAATGCGGGATCATCGCCATGGACCCGGATCTCCAGCAGCTCGAGCCAGGCGTGGGGAGCGCACTTGAGCGCCACCGCCTCACGGCTGCTGCTGGTGACCAGCGCCATCGGGATCGCCAACTCGCGGCAGCGGGCCAGAAGCTCGGGTGCCCCCTCCATCGCAGGCGCCGATGGCAGCAAGCGGCGGGCGATCGGCTGTTGCACCGCCAGCAGCTGCTCGGCGGTTGGAGCCGTAAGGCCGGCCGCCTCGATCCAGGCGATCACCTGCCAGGCGTTGTCGAGGCGGCGACGACCCCGCAGCTGCAGCAGCTGGGCGTCGTCCAGATCCACGCCAAACCGACCTGCAGCCTGGCGCCAGGCGCGCCCGTGCAAAGGTTCGGTGTCCAGCAGGAGACCGTCGAGATCGAACAGGCAGGCGGCCGGGCGGATCATGCCGGCATCCTCTCAGCGGGCAGGGATCCGGCCAGAAGCTGTGACCTACTCCTTAGGGTTAAGGCCTTTCAGTGGCCGGCCAGGCCACGCCCGCCCGAGCGCCATGCCTGCCCTTCCCCTGGCGGAGTCCCCCGCCTATCCGGTACCGGAGGACGAGGTGGAACGTCAGCAGGCCCTCGACGACCTCCACATCCTTGACGTGGACCCGGACGACAACTTCGATCGGCTCACCCGGCTGGCCAGCCGAATGCTGGGTATGCCGATCGCGCTGATTTCCCTGGTCGACCACGACCGGCAGTGGTTCCTCTCCCGCGTCGGCCTCGACGCAACGCAGACGAGCCGGGATGTGGCCTTCTGCGCCCATGCCATCTGCAGCGATGAGCTGATGGTTGTTGAAGACGCGCTGCTTGACGATCGCTTCAAGGACAACCCGCTGGTCAGCGGTGACCCCCACATCCGGTTCTATGCGGGCGCGTTGCTGCAGACCAGCGAAGGTCACAACCTCGGCACCTTGTGCGTGATCAGTCCTGAGCCGAGGCGGCTCTCGGGAAGCGAGCACCAGCTGCTGGCAGACCTTGCCGGCTTGGTGATCCAGCACCTGGAGGCGCGGCGGAACAGCTATCTGTGCCCGCTCACAGCCCTGCAGAACAGACGGCCCTTCTTCGAAGCGGGCCTGCGGGAGTTCCTGCGGGTCAGCCAGAAGGCTGAGCCGCTGACGCTTCTGCTCTTCGGCATCGACGATTTCCCGGCGATGAACGAGCGTTTCGGTAACAGGCAAGGCGAACGGGTGCTACGCGAGGTAGCCGAAACACTCCGGTCCGTACTGGGGGAGAGCGCCCTGCTGGGGCGGCTGGCCGCAGATGAGTTCGGTGCGTTGCTAACGGGTCTGGAACGCCAGGAGGCCATGGGACTGGCGGAGCGGATCAGCTCCGGGATCGCCCTGAATGGATCGGTAGTGGATGGAGTGCGTCATCCTCTGACCCTCAGTTGCGGAGTCGCCTCCCTCAACCCCGATGACCGTGGGTTCACCGATCTGTATCGTCGCGCTGACTCGGCTCTGAACCAGGCCAGGCTGTCGGGACGGGCCCAGATGGACGAGATCAAACGACGATCTAGCTTCCCTGAACCGACACATAAGCCCGGGACAGGGCCGCTCTAAGTGTCTCCACCTGAATGGGTTTGCCGAGAAAGTCGTTCATGCCGCTCTCGAGAGCCTGAACACGATCACTCTGCAGAATGTTGGCCGTGACCGCCACGATCCACGGACGTCGATCGCTTCCGCAATCCTGCCTGATTCTGCGCGTTGCTTCAAGCCCATCGAGGTTGGGCATCCGCAGATCCATCAGGATGATGTCGGGATCGAGGCTGCGCTGCTGCACCAGGGCTTCCTCCCCGTCGCGGGCCACGCTGACGCCGTAGCCGAGCCGTTGCAACATCAGCTCGCAGACGCGGGCATTCACAAGATTGTCTTCGGCCAGGAGAATGCGCAAGGGATGCTGGGCAGCGAAACTGGACGTTTCGGGAGTGGCCGCTGCCGCGAGGCGAGTCATGACCGCATCGTCCGGAACCTCCACCGGGAGCGTGACCGTGAAGGTGCTGCCCCGACCGAGTTCGCTCTCCAACTGAATCCCGCCGCCAAGAGCCTTCGCGAGGCTCTGGCAGATGGCCAGGCCCAGACCGGTACCGCCATGGACACGGGTGCTGGAGGAGTCACCCTGCGTGAAGGGCTGGAACAGGGACTCCCTCCCGGTCTCTCTCAGCCCCGGTCCGGAGTCACGAACGCGGATAAGCAGGGGAACCATCCCATCGGGTTGGCAAGGCTGAACCGAAACAGCCACACCCACCGTGCCACTGGGGGTGAACTTGATCGCGTTACTGACCAGATTCACAAGGATCTGCCGGAGGCGGAAGGGGTCGGTGGTCACGAGCTCGGGAACGCCGGCATCGATCTCGAGTGTTGTACGCAAACCCTTCGATTGAGCCTGCTGGGCGAAAAGGCCCAGCACATCCTCGAACAGAGGGCGGAGCCGACAGGGCGCTACCTCCACGATCAGGTTACCACTATCGATCGTCGAGAAGTCGAGAAGTTGATTGAGCAGAAGAAGCAGGGATTCGCCTGAGTTCTTAACCGTCTGCAAGCACGAGTGCTGCTGGGTTGTCAGGCGGCTACTCAGCAGGATGTCAGTGAGCCCGATCACCCCATTCAGCGGTGTGCGTATCTTATGGCTGATCGTCGCCAGGAAGGTGCTCTTGGCAAGGTTGGCCGCCTCCGATTCGGCTGCCGCCTGGCGGGCCAGGTCACGCGCATTCCGGATGTCTTCGAGTGCGATTGCACGGGATTGCAAGGAACGCCAATGGAGGAAACCGATCAGAGCGGAGAGGAGGCCACTCCCTGCAAGAGACAGCCCCAGGGCCAGGCGCAGGGGGAAAAGCTGTCGGTTGAGGCTGGCCAGGGACAGGTCGACTCCCACGAGAGCGATGGTCTTGCCATCCTCGTCGCGGAAGGGAGCGAAACTGCTCAGAAACGTTCCCCAATTGTCGGTGTAGGGAGTGGAGCTCACGGCGACACGACCGGTCCGAACGGCCGTCAGGGCGGCTGCAGGTGCATCGGCATAGCGCTGCCCTGTCGAAGCCACAACGGTGGCGTCACCCTGGTTCCTGATGTAGTAGGAGCTATCCAGCACGAAGAGGAGATCCTGCAGACGGGCCCGGAGCGTGTAGGTGTAATAGACATCCGGTACCGCCTTCCGCAGTTGGAGCAGGGGCTGGGCGGCCCGGCGATAGGCCTCACTTCCCATCTGCTTTGGGGTGGTGATCGAGCCGTGAAGCTCAGGACTCATTTCCGATGCCGTGATCACGGCAAGATCCCGCAACCGATCCTGAATGTTTCTATGGAGCGACTGATTGGCCGTCCGATAGGTGACGATCAGCGCCGTACTGGCGATTGCAAAGACTGCCAACGCCATGCAACACGCCTCTCGGACCAGCTTGCCTTTCGGCATGGAGGCCTCCTCAGTGGCGTGCGCAGGATTAAGCATGCCAAGCCTCATGTCAATTCTCCGGCAGCCCTGTGTCTACGCCATTCTCGGAAACGACTCAAGGCAGCGCAGAGGTCATCGTGGCGAAGGGGTTTGGACAGAAAGTCATTCATTCCGGCGGCTTGACAGTCCTGGCGATGGGAATTGAACGAATAGGCTGTGAGGGCAATGACATAAAGTTCAGAATAGCCATGGGAGCGCAAGCGACGTGTCGCCGCCATTCCGTCGAGCTTGGGCATTTCGATGTCCATGAAGACCAGATCAATATCGCCAGCCTCGATGCGATCGATGGCCGCCTGACCGTCGCCTACCAACTCCGCTTTCAGGTTCAACTTGGCCAGCATCAATTCCAGCACCCGTTGATTGACGCGGCTATCATCGGCAACGAGAATCCCGATCAAGTCACCGAATTCGCCTGTGGATTGCGCCTTGGCATCCTCGCGCTGAGGCTGAATCGTCAACCCGAAAGGTAACTTCACCGCAAAGCAGCTCCCTTCCCCAAGGATCGATTCAACAGAGATATTCCCTCCCATCAGCTTGCAGAGCCGGAAGCAGATGGCAAGGCCGAGACCGGCACTCTGTGAGGTCTGAGCTGGATTGGAGTGCCGGATGAATTCCTCAAAAATGAAAGGCAGAACATCGGCGGGAATGCCGATCCCCGTATCGGTGACACGAAACAGTAACTCCTGTTCGCTGCCCACCGCCGGTGGAGGTTGCAGTGGAGATCACGCCGACGCACTTGAAGCTCCAGATCCGGGATCGCGGCGCTCCCTTCGACATCTGCGCAGCGTTGACCGGCGGAGAGGCTCCTTCGGTTGAGGCTTCGGTTGAGGATGGCCTGCCGATCCTGCCCGATCGTGAAGCCCATTGGGGACTGATCATGCTGAGCAGGCTCCGCCGGGATTTCGGCTGGGTGATCCGCTACGACCCCCTCCCTGGGGGCGGCAATGAGCTGATGCTGAAGCGGGCGCTCACTTGAGCCACCCGGGAGTGGAGATCAGCCCGGTCCTGATGAGGTCTGACCGGAGCGGAATAAATCGATACCGAAGCGCTCGGGATGGCCGCAGGCCTGCGGATGCAGCCAGGTCCAGCGGGTCCACAGTTCCAGATACACCTGGGTACCGCGTGGTCCCTGGCCCCGGCCCATACCGGGGAAATCTCCCCACACCACAGGAGAGCGGCCGGAGTAGTGGCTGCGGCCCCGGGTGGCAGCGACCTCACTCCAGTGCAAGATCGGCCGCCCCTCGTAGGTGAACACAGGGCGTAGACCGGAGACGCTGGGTTCGGCGAGCCTGAACCAAACCTTCTTGCTGTGCTGGAGGTACCAGAAACTCCAGGAACATCCCGCAACATGCCGGTCCCGGTGGGTGGTGAACAGAGTCCCGCGAGCGTGTTCCAGGGGAGCCCCGGTGGGAAGCATCGGACGCGGAGCGTCGGGAGTGCCTTGGTTCGTCACAGTGCCAGCCGCAAAGACAAGCGCGGCGATCAGGCAGCTCCTTGACAAGCCTCAGCCCAGGCGGAGTCTCATTCCTAGCGGATTCCTGCCTCCTGAAGCTTCCGGCACAAAGTAAACGAGCCGCTCATCCCGGCATCCTCTCAGTCCAGAATGGACCAACCTCCCCGCCACCGCGATGACCGAGGCCACCATTGAATCGGTGCTGCAGGAAGGCCGGGTGTTCGACCCCCCTGCCGCCCTCGCCGCCACCGCCCGCATTGGCAGCCTGGAGGCCTATCGGGCCATGGTGGCCGAAGCCGAAGCCGACCCCGATGCCTTCTGGGGCGAGCAGGCCCGCCAGACCCTCCATTGGTTCGAGCCCTTCCACACCGTGCTCGATTGGAGCGATGCCCCATTTGCCCGCTGGTTCGAGGGCGGCACCACCAACCTGGCCTACAACTGCCTCGATCGCCATCTGCAGGGCCCCCGCGCCCACAAGACGGCCCTGATCTGGGAGGGGGAACCCGGCGACGAACGCCGCTTCTCCTACACCGAGCTGCACGCCGAGGTCTGCAAGGCCGCCAACGCCCTGCTCGCCCTGGGCATCGGCAAGGGCGACCTGGTGGCCCTCTACATGCCGATGGTGCCGGAAGCGGCGATCGCCATGCTGGCCTGCGCCCGCCTCGGCGCGCCCCACTCGGTGGTGTTCGGCGGCTTCTCGGCCGAGGCCCTGCGTGACCGGCTGATCGACGGCCAGGTCAAGGCGGTGATCACCGCCGACGGGGGCTTCCGCAAGGACAAGCCGGTGGCGCTCAAGCCGGCGGTGGACCAGGCCCTCGCCGCTGGCTGCCCCAGTGTGGAGCACGTACTTGTAGTGCGGCGCACCGGCGAACCCACCGCCATGACGGCGGGGCGCGACCACTGGTGGCACGAGCGGGTGGAACCCGCCAGCGCCGTGCACACGGCCGAGCCGATGGCCAGTGAAGATCGCCTCTTCGTGCTCTACACGTCCGGCTCCACCGGCAAGCCCAAGGGGGTGGTGCACACCACCGCCGGTTACAACCTTTGGGCCCAGCTCACCTTCCAGTGGATCTTCGACATCCGCGAGGACGACATCCACTGGTGCACCGCCGACGTGGGCTGGATCACCGGCCACAGCTACATCGTGTACGGACCGCTTTCAGCCGGTGCCACCACGGTGATGTACGAGGGCGCGCCGCGGCCCGGCAAACCCGGTGCCTTCTGGGAAGTGATCGAGAAGCACCGGGTCACGATCTTCTACACCGCCCCCACGGCGATCCGGGCCTTCATGAAGAACGGCCGCGAGGTGCCCGACCAGCACGACATGGGCTCGCTGCGCATCCTCGGCACGGTCGGTGAGCCGATCAACCCGGAAGCCTGGATGTGGTACCGGGAGGTGATCGGCGCTGGCCGCTGCCCGGTGGTGGACACCTGGTGGCAGACGGAGACCGGCGGCGTGATGATCAGCCCCCTGCCGGGCGCCACCCCCACCAAGCCCGGCTCCGCCACCTTGCCGCTGCCCGGCATCGCCGCCGACGTGGTGGACCATGACGGCGACTCCCAGCCCGCCGACCAGGGGGGCTACCTCGCCATCCGGCGACCCTGGCCCGGCATGATGCGCGACGTGCACGGCGATCCAGACCGTTTTCGCAAGAGCTACTGGGAGGAGATCCGCCCCGCCGACGGCAGTTGGCTCTACTTCGCCGGCGACGGCGCCCGCCGCGATGCCGATGGCTACTTCTGGGTGATGGGTCGCGTCGATGACGTGATCAACGTGTCAGGCCATCGGCTCGGCAGCATGGAGATCGAATCCGCCCTGGTGAGCCACCCAGCCGTGGCCGAAGCTGCCGTGGTGGGCCGGCCCGACGACCTCAAGGGGGAAGGGATCGTGGCCTTCGTCACCCTGGATGCGGGCACCAGCGGCGACGATGCCCTGGTCGCCACTTTGAAGCGGCATGTGGGTGCCGAGATCGGCCCGATCGCCCGCCCCGATGAGATCCGCTTCACCGATGCCCTGCCCAAGACCCGCAGCGGCAAGATCATGCGCCGCATCCTGCGCGCCCTCGCAGCTGGCGAGGAGGTGAGCGGCGACACCAGCACCCTGGAAGACCGCTCGGTGCTGGATGCCCTGCGGGTGTGACCAGGGGTGAAGCAGCTCCTCGCTCAGCTGCGGGAGTCCTGGCTGGCCGGGCCCAGCCACCAGTCGGTGATCTGATCGGCCAGTCGATCGATCTGCCGCTGCCGCGCCGGATCATCGGCCCAGGCCCCCAGCAGGTTCTGGCGCAGGCCTGCGCTGGCGGGGGTGAGATGGTCGCCGGGTCGCTCCTGCAGGATCGAGGCGTCATCCGGCCGTTGTTGCAGCACGCCGATCAGCCGCCGGCTCTGGTCGAGCGCATCGGTGCCGAAGCGGATCAGCAGGTTGCGGGGCTGGCGGTAGTGCAGCCCCACCAACCGCAGGGTTTCCTCCGGCGAGGGGCTGAACTCCGTGCGCAGGCCCAGCCGGGGGGCCAGGTCGGCGAGCAGAGGAATGGAGCGATCGGCAGAGAAGTTGTTGAAGCTCATCGCCGCCAGGCCGCTGCAGCCCCGGCCGCCATCGGGGGCGAGCAGGTGGAGCTTGCAGCCCAGGCTGTGACCGAGCCGCAACACCGGCTGAACTCCCCCCTGGGCGGAGGAGGCCTCCCGGGCAGCTCGAAAACGACGCCAGGCCTCGGTGGCCTGGCTCTGGTGATTGAACCCGGGCACATAGCTCCAGGCGCGGATGGCCAGCCCCCGGGCCGCCAGCGCCTCCAGCAGGCGGCGGTAGCTGAGCTGGGGAGAGGCGGCCAGAACGGTGCCGCCGATGAACTCCACCACCCCGATCGGATCGGCAGCCTCCACTGGGTTGGGCCGGCCCGGGGACAGGCACCAGAGGCTGCCCTGCTGCTGCCAGCGGTTCATGGCGATGCTGAGAGTAAGTGAAAAATGGCTGCTCAGCCCGGCAGCCGCTTGAGTGCCGAGAGGGCCTCGCCGGCGTGGGCGGCACCATCGAGCAGGTTGCTGAAGATGTGCCGCACCACCCCCTCAGCGTCGATCACATAGGTGACCCTGCCCGGCAGGAGCAGCAGGACGTTGGGAACTCCGAAGGCCTGGCGCAGGGCATTGCCGCGATCGACCAGCAGGGGATAGGGCAGCTGGTGACGGGCGGCGAAGCGGCCATGGCTGCCGGCGTCGTCGCCGCTGACCCCCCAGACCACGGCGCCGAGGGCCTCAAGGGCGGCGTGGTTGTCACGGAAGGCGCAGGCTTCGGCGGTGCAACCAGGCGTGTCGTCCTTGGGGTAGAAGAACAGCACCAAGGGCTTCCCCTGGAGCTGATCGCTGCGCCGCTCCACGCCGTTCTGGTCGGTCAGGGCAATCAGCGGGGCCCTGTCTCCCAGCGCGATGGCGTTGGCCAAGCAAGTTCCAGGCGGATGCAAAACAGCCTAGGAACCACACGCTGGCGCCGCCCCCTTGCACAGCTGGGATCATGAAGTGTCGGAGCAGGTGGCCATGGAGCTGGAATCAGGGCGGGGCGATGATCCAACCCGCTGGCAACAGACCAGCCTGCTGAGCCTGGTGGCATCCCCCCTGCTCAGCACTGACGCTGCTGAGCAGGGGGCCGGAGAAAGGGCGGGCAAAGCGAAAGCGCCTGCGGCCAGCGCCGCGATCCCTGACCCGCAGCCACAGCCGCCGGAACGCCTGCTGATTCTCGATACGGAAACCACCGGCCTCGATCCGCTGAGGCACCAATGCATCGAAGTGGGGGCCCTGCTGTTTGACGTGCCCCAGCGGGCGGTGCTCAGTCAGATCTCCTTTCTGCTGCCCTGCCAGTCCAACGAGGCCGAGGCCGTCAACGGGATCGCTGCGGCGGTGACCCGCTTGAGCCAGCCCTGGCCCCAGGCCCTGGCCTATTTCGAGACCCTGCTGGCCGATGCTGATCTGGTGCTGGCTCACAATGCCGGCTTTGATCGCCAATGGTTCGGCCACGGCCATCTGCCGGCGATCGCGAAGCCCTGGCTGTGCAGTATGGAGGATCTGCGCTGGCCGGCGGAGCGCAACCTGCGCGCCAACCCCTCGGTGCGGGACCTGGCCCTTGCCTACGGCGTGCCTGTCTGGGCGGCGCACCGGGCCCTCACCGACTGCATCTACCTGGCCCAGGTACTGGAGCGTTGCGAGGATCTCGAAGGATTGCTCAGCACAGGCCTGGAGCCTCGCCAGCTCTACCGGGCCCGGCTTCCCTACGAGGAGCGGCACCGGGCCAGACAGGCCGGTTTTCGTTGGAACGACCCGGTTCCGAAGGCCTGGAGCCGGCGGCTCAGTGCCCGGGAGGTCGCTGGCCTCGGCTTTCCGGTCAGTCTCGAAGACCTGACAGCGTGATCTGCCATGCCTGAGACGGTCGCCTGGATGGCAGAACGAAGCTCTCACCACGCCTGAAATCACTTACCTCGCTGATCTCGCCATGGCTGGTCTGCTCTGGAGCCACCGGTCCCAGGTTGGTTGCTGCCTGCTGATCCAAGGTGCGCTGCTCACCGTTGGGCTGGGGCTTGAGCGGCTGATGCCCCAGCCATCACCCTCGCCATCGCCAACCACCCTTGGCCTCGCTAGAACGCGCGGATGATCCGCTCCGCACCGGCCAGTCCGGTTTCCAGACGGCTGAAGACACGGCCCGGCCAGATGCCGGGACAGCTGTTTGTCCACGGCGGCCGTGCCCCCACCAGCATCTCGGTGCTCCGCTTCAGCCCCTTGGGGATGATCCATGAGCACACCCTGAGTGGTCCGGATGCCATCGATCCTCTGCTCGCCTCTGGTGAGCCGCTCTGGGTGCGGTTGAAAGGTCTGGGTCATCCAAAGCTGATCAGCGCGGTGCTGCACAGATTGGGGGTTCCGGAGATCTTCCACACCCCACTGATCGAAACACCCCAGCGCACCCGCGTTGATTCAGTGCGGGACGGGGTGTTGGTGGTGATGCACCGCGTCAGCTTTGCCAGCTCTCCCGCCCACCTGATCAGTGAACAGGTGGGGCTGCTGTTGATGCCCAACCTGATGCTCACCGTGGAGGAATCGCCCAAGCCGCACTCCTTCCCCCAGCTCACCGAGTGGCTGGATTGCCTCGACCCCCCACCCGGCCGCGAAGACCTCGACGACATCCTTCACTTTCTGATCGATGAGATGCTCGATGAGCTGTTTCCGATGCTTGAGCATCTGGCCGATCTGCTCGACGGCCTCGAGGAAAGTGCCCTGCGGGATCCGAAGCCAAGGCTGCTCAATCGCGCCTACCAGGCTCGGGCCAGCCTGCGCCAGATCCGCAGCCTGGTTTGGCCGCTACGGCACCAGATCCTGATCCTGCTGCGCCAGAACCAGAGAATCCTCGGTCCCGATGCCCGCAGCGGCTTCGAGGACATGGCCCAGCATGTGGGATTGATCTTCGAGAACGCGGAACTGCTGCGCCATCAGTGCGATGCCGTGTCGGATGCCTACATGGCCAGCACCAGCAACCGCATGAACCAGAATATGAAAACCCTCACGATCGTGCAGAGCATCTTCGCTCCGCTCACCTTCATTGCAGGCATTTATGGCATGAACTTCAAGGTGATGCCGGAACTCGATCTTCCCTGGGGCTATTACTTCGCCCTGTCCTTCATGGCTCTGGTGGCGATGCTGCAGACCTACTTCCTCTGGCGCCGGGGCTGGTTCACCGACTGGACAGCAACCCGGTCCTGAGCCGGCTGCACTGCGGAGCCTGGGAAAACGGTTCAACGCCTTGACGGGGGCCCGTTCTTAAAGGCGGCTAAATCACGCTGCTCCCCAGCTTCAAGCGCCATGGCTCCGGTGGGTGAACTTTTCTGGGCGCTGAAATCCTGGCGCTGATGGAGCTCCTCAACGCCAATGAAGGAGCCTCAGATCGCTTCATAGGCGGCGGTGGTGTTGCGAAGCCGTTTGGCCAGTTCCCGAATCACCCCCTGCACGATTTGAGGGTGATCCTCCATGAGCTCCGAAAGCGATTCCTGATCGATGCGGTAGAGAAGGGTGGGCTCGATCGCGGACACCGACGCCGACCTGGGTTCCGGGTCAAGGGCGGCAAGTTCGCCCACGATCTCCTGCCGACCCAGTTCCACGATCGTTTGTTCCCCCATGTGGACACGGACAAGCCCTGCCGCGATCACGAACATGGAGGTCCCAAGATCCCCCTGCCTGAACAGCTCTTCCCCCGGCGTGAGCTGAATCTCCTCCACCGCATTCGCCAACTGCAACAGCACATCACTGGGCGTGCTCGCGAAGATCTCAACACCCTTGAGGGCAAGAATCTTCTCCATCGTGGCTGAATCCGTCATGGCTTTGAAAGCATTGAGCTGAGGTGCATCCTGGCTGCCCAGCCGGCCAGCGGGGTCAACGCTGTACAGCGCACAAGTCCGCAGCCATGGGTGAGAGGAAGAATAGGATCGGCCCTCCAGGATTTCCATCACGCGCTCCGGGGCCGTCAGCCGTTGGGGGACGAACTTCTGGGGCATCCCCGCCAGGGCCAGAGCGATGGACTGCCCCTCCAGCAATGGAAACGACATGTCCTGCAGGGATGGGGAGAGAATCGAGGCGAGAAGTTCCAGTGCCATGGCCCGCTCCCTGGTGGACCCAGCCCAGTAGCGCTGGCGGGCTTCCCGGATCGCTGAACGTCCATGGAGACACTCCAGCAGCAGCAGGATCCGCTCGCGGCAGCGGTGCAGCTCGGTTTTCAGCGCCTCGGCTAGCAGCTCGTGTTCCCGATCGCCAAGATCTCTGAGCGAGCACAGCAACCAGCCACCCAGGCGGACATCCCGCAGCAGTTCAGCCTCCACAGCGGCTGACTCCTCCATCGCCGGTCCATAACCGCAGCGCACCAGTCCCACCAGGACTGCGTGGCGCCTGGCCGGGTCGCTTGAGGAAAGCCGCTCCAGCAGGGCTGCCTGGCTGCTGGGATGGCAGCGCCGAGCCAGCAGAGCGAGAATGCAGAGCTCCTCGGCCTGGGGCAGGTCCTCCCCATCCAATCGAGCGATCAGGGCTTCCACCCCCGCATCCCCCGCCCCCAGAAGGGCGAGCAGGGCAGGCTGCCTCGAGTCGCGCTCCAGCAGCTGTTCCACCACCCGCCCCCAGATCCTCGGGTGAGCCCAGGGGCCGGCCGCCCGCAGAGCTCCCCTGCGCACCTCGATATCCTGATCGTCGAGCAGCGCCTCGAGATCCCTGGTCAGTCGACGCTGACCGCTCTGGGCCAGGACCTTCGCCGCCAGTCGACGCTGGGCTGGCTCCGGGGATTGTCTCAACCGGGTCAGGGCCTGATGGGCCGCATCGATGGCTTCGGCAGGGCCATGGCGGAACAGGCCGACCAGCGCCCCGACCCGTACCGGATCGTGCCCACTGTTGAGATGCATCGGTAGCCGCAGAAGCTCCCGGTCGCCATCGTGGGCCGCCAGAACCCGGATCGCCGCCCCCTTCAGCTCGGGGTTGGGCTCGGAATCGGCAACCGCGCGAAACCAGGGCAACGGCGGGGGATTTCCCTTGCGCTCCACCACCCCCAGAACATGAAGCCGTACATCGATGTTCGGATTGCTCATCAACGTGGGCAGCTGGGTCGGGATGAAGGTCGGATCGGAGTCCTGCAGCAACTCCAGGGCATAGACCGCCTGGGAGGCGGAACTGGGGTCCATGGCCACCCGTCGAAGCACGTCGCGGGAGGCGCGGTCGGCGGCGGACACAGACCCGCCGATCCATTGGGGCCGCCGCAGTGCCAAGGCCAGGGTGCGCGGGAACGCCCGCCGCAGGGCGAGGGCGATGAAGATCCAAACCGCCACCACAGCAAGCATCCACCAGGCAAGCGTGGGCGGGCTCGAACTCCAGAACCTGTCGAGGGCCAGGATCAGCAGTCCCGCAGATCCCGCCGCCACGGGGCTGACCACCCCCTCCGCCAGGGTCTGGGCACGGATGCGTTCCTGGCTCGGCAAAGGCTGGAACAGCAGCAGCACAGAGGAGCGATCGATGGAATGCCGGAAGGCGTGATCGAAGAACTTCCCCGCAGCCAGAGGCCAGAACAGGATCAGCAGCGAAGCGTTCGTGCCCGCCAGGGCAACGGTCGCCAGAGCTGCGAAGCCCAGGCTCAGCGGCAGGATCATCAGACCAGTCCCCAGTCCGAATTGCTCCAGCACTGGTCTGGTCACCAGACTGCGCAGGAGGAGGGTGATGGCGGCTGCAGCCGCGTAGAACACCCCCAGGAAGGCTGCCAGCCCATCGGCCGTGCTGAAGCGTTCCACCGCCACGGCCAGGAAGTTCTTGTCCACCAGGAAGCGCATCAGCACCGAGGCGAGAAACAGGCCAAGGATCAGGCGAATGAAAGGGGTGTGGCGCCGCGGCGCACCCGTGGCTCGGCGCTCCCCTGTCAGCGGCTCGGCCTTCCCCAAGGGCCTGAGATGGTCCGGAAGAATCCAGAACAACACGGGCAGGCAGGCCGCCGTGGCGGCCGCAGCAAGCACCACCAGGCCGTCGCTGCCGACGCGTGCGACCAGCAAAGGCAAGGCCAGGCCCCCCAGCATCATGGCGAGCACCTCTCCCGAACCGATCACCCCGTAGAGGCGCTTGGCCTGCCGAACATCCAGAAGCGAAGCAACCAGTCCCCAGAACTCCAGGTTCAGGAGCACCTCCGCCACCCGGTACCAGATGATCAGACCAAAGGCAGCTAGCACGGGATTACCAGCGCCGATCAGAACCCGAAGACCGAGATAAACCAGCGTGATGACAACAAGCGTGAGCCACGCTGCGCGACGCTCAGGGACTCGGCGGGCCAGCTCCATGAACACAAAGCTGCTGGCTGGCGCCGCAACCGCTACGGACAGGTAGACATAGGGAAGGCCCTGGGGTCCGATCGTCGAGATGAACAGGGCATTGGCTGAGGTGAGCGTCAGGATCAGAACGCAGCCAATCAATGCCGAGTGAAGAAAAAGTCGGCAGACCAGACCTTCTTCGCCTGCATCAACACCCAATGACCGGAAACCCTTGCGGATGATCCTCACCTTCACCCAGGCCCCATCACTGATCCCGATCAATCGGCCGGACTTTACGGCTCAGCCCTCTGGCGGCGGCGTGAGCGGCTGATCCGCGAGCGACAGGTGCTGGAGCAATAGCGCGCGTCCTGGCGACGGGCCGTGAACGGTGCTCCGCAGCAGGCACACTGCAGGCGAACCGGTTCGGCGGGCCCGGACTTCAACAGCAGCGGGATCCAGCGTTCGGCTCGGTCGCCCATCACCAGGTCAAGTCCGTAGCCGTCCTTCAAGAGGGCAGCGGCATCGGCATAGCCGAGGGCTTCTGCGAGCCAAGGGGCTTCGTCCGCCATGCGCTCCAGGAGCTGAAACAGGCCATACCCTTCACTCCAGAACCAGCGGCGGCGCTCCCGCACCAGCTCAGCCAGACGATCAGGTGGCAGCTGATCAGCGCGGTCCTGGGGGTGGATGGGGACTGGATCCGACGTCATGGTGCAGCGAATCGGGACAAGAAACCTGGGGAATGAATCACTACGAAGTCCTAACCACCACTTAACCAAAGCCAGCGGCCTTGCAGCGCAGAGTGGCGGGGCAACGCGACTGTGGCATGGTTCAACGCAATCGATCCATCCGCAGCTGCTTGAAACAGCGGGGGGCCCTGGGCCTTTCAGCCACCCTGCTGTTCGGTATCGGTTCTGCAATGGTGGCGAGCGCCCAGACCGCGCCGGCCCCGATCACGATCAGCGGATCGAGCACCGTCTTCCCGATCACCGGCGAAGCGATCCGCGCTTTCCGGCAAACTGGCCCGGGCAAGGCCGTGCGCTTTGACCTCAAGGAAACAGGCACCACTGCCGGCTTTCGCGATTTCTGTGCCGGCAAGGTGCCGATCAGCAATGCCTCCCGGCCGATCAGCAGCAAGGAACTCAAGGCCTGCGCAGCCAAAGGTATCAATTTCATCGAGCTGCCGATCGCCTTCGACGCCCTCACCGTTGCCGTCAACCCCCGCAACAGCTGGGCCAAGTCGATCAGCACCCAGGAGCTCTCCACCCTCTGGAACCGCAAGGCCCAGAACAAGATCAACCGCTGGAATCAGGTAAACAGCGCCTGGCCGGCCAGCCCGATCAAGCTGTGTGGTCCGGGCGAGGACTCCGGCACCTTCGACTACTTCAACAAGGCTATCAATGGGGCGTCCGACAATTCCCGCACTGACTTCACCAGCAGCGAAGATGACAACGTCGTGGTCAGTTGCATTGCAGGCAACCCACAGGCACTCGGTTACCTGGGCTTTGGCTGGTATGCCGCCAACACCAGCAAGCTGAAGTCCCTTGCGATCAAGGGAGCCAAAGGGACTGTAGCCCCCTCCATCAAGACGGTGCAGAACGAGACTTACAACCCCCTGTCCCGGCCACTCTTCCTCTATGTCAACAACGAGATGATGCTCAAGCAGGCGAATGTGCGCCGGTTCCTCACCTTCTACGTCCAGCAGGGGCCGCGCTTTGTGAAAGCTGCCCGCTTCATCCCCCTGCCGGATTCCACCTACCTGCTGGTGGAGTCCAAGCTCTACCGCCATGTGCTGGGCACCTCCTTCGGCGGTGATCTGCCCGTCGGCCTCAGCATCGGCGAAGCCCTGCGGCGTAGCTTCGATCAAACCAGGAAGCCCCAGTTCCGCTGATTACGGGCCAGGTCTCCAGTTGATCTCTGCAGGGCGAACTGAAGGGAGCTCGGCGGCGCAGAATCAATGCCATGCTTGATCTCAGCCCCCCCCTTCTCAGCAGCGGTGACTATGCCCGCGAGCTGATCCAACGCCAGACCCGGCGGCTGGGTAAACTTCAGGCCGAAGTCCTGGCCGACCGGGATCCCGAGGGGCTGCACCAACTCCGGGTGAGCCTGCGGCGGCTGCGCACGGCTCTGTCCCAGTTCGGCGCCGCGCTGGTGATCCCGGATGCCGTCAGCGACCGCCGCATCGCCAAAGTGGCCGGCCGCACCGGCTTGACCCGCGATCTCGATGTGATGCGGGCACGGCTCACCTCCACCTGGTTGCCGATGCTGCCGGGCCCGGAGCAGAAGGCGCTCAAGCCGGTGCTCAAACAACTCGAGCGGGACCGGCAGATGGCCTTTGAGGGCCTGGCCGCCACGCTTCGCGAGGGCCCCTACCTCAAGCTGCTGGCGCGCCTGCACAAGTGGCAGCAATCGCCCCGCTTCACCGCGATCGGCGAGCAGCCCCTGCGCGGATGGCTGCTTGAGTGGCAGGCCCAGGCCAGCAGCGGCCTGTTTCTGCAAGCGGGCTGGTTTGTCAGGAATCCCCAGGACAAGGCCCTGCATGACCTGCGCAAGACCATCAAGGCCACCCGCTACGCCCTGGAATACCTTGAACCCTTTGCGCCTGAAGCGCTGGCTGGCTGGCTGGCGGAGTTGCGCAGGGCCCAGGACTGCCTGGGCGACCTCCACGATCTGCAGGTGCTCTGCGAAGCGCTCAGCGACCATCTCGACCGCGACCTCGCCAAGGCGGCTCCAGCCCTGCACGAAGCGATCGAGTTGCAGAAGGCGGAGCGTTGGGGGCAGTGGCTGGGCCAGGCCGAAGTGTTGCTCTCCCCTGACAGCCGTCGGGACCTCCACGCCAGCCTGCTCACCATCGGCTGAGCGCGGCAGCACAGCAGCGAAACAGCATAAAAACGGGCCCCTGATGGGGCCCGTGGCTGCCAGGCAGCACGTTGAATCGTGAGCGATTCAGACGAGTGCGTTGATGGCGTAGTCGATGTAGTTGTTGGCGATCACACCGGGGTCGCCGGAGATGCCGTGGTTGGCCTTGATGTAGCTCAGGGCTTCCACATACCAGGAGGGGGAGAGCTCGAAGGCACGGTTGATTTCATCCAGACCGGCGATCAGGTACTCATCAAGGGGGCCGGTGCCACCAGCCACCAGGGAGTAGGTGATGTGACGGAGGTAGTAACCGATGTCACGCGAGCACTTGGCCTTGCCTTCCGGTGTGGAGGCGTAGTTGGGGCCTTGCTGCTGGGTGGTGTAGGGGTACTTGTTGTAGACGGCCTGGGCGGCACCGTTGACGAGGGCGTCAGCGTTGGCGGTGAGTGCCTTGGCGGCTTCCAGGGCGTTCTTGGCGCGCTCGAAGCGGCCGAAGGCGGCGTTGAGTTCGGTGTTGCTGAGGAAGCGACCCTGGGAGTCGGCGGCAGCAACGGCCTCGGTGAGGGGAGTCTTCGACATGGTGGGTGGAGAAGAAGAAGGGGATCGAAACGGAAGGCGGATCAGCGGTGCGGATCAGCCGTTGGGATCAGCGGCGCTGATCAGCCGACAGCGGCGGCAGCGCGATCGAAGTAGGTGCCGATCTCGGAGACCAGTGCGGAGCAGTCACCGGGGGTGATGCCGTTGCGGTCGTTGACGAGGCCGAGGGCGGCGTCCTTCATCTTGCGGACACCTTCAGCCACCGAAGCGCCGGGGACGCCGAGGGCGAGATAGGTTTCGCGGAGGCCGTTGAGGCAGCGGTCTTCCAGGACGGAAGCGTCGCCGGTGAAGACGGCATAGGTGACGTAGCGGAGGATGATCTCCATGTCACGCAGACAGGCGGCCATGCGGCGGTGGGTGTAAGCGTTGCCACCGGGTGCGATCAGGGCGGGCTGCTGGGCGAAGAGTTCGCGGGCAGCGTTGGTGACGAGGCTGGAGGCGTTGGAGGTGATGCGGTTCACGGCATCCATGCGCTTGTTGCTGTCCGCAACGACCGCAGCCAGGGCGTCGATCTGGGAAGGGCTGAGGAATTCGCCGCGGGCATCAGCCTGGGCAACGACCTTGGTGAAGGCGTCGAACATCGGGGAGTATCCGGGTTCAGAGTGAAAGGAGCCAGCAAACCTTGGACGATGGCGACTGGGCTGTGTCGGTCTCTTGACAAAAGGTCATTGATTCGGCTGCGGCGCCGGGCCAGCAAGATGGGAGAACGGTGGGCCACTCCGCAACGGCCGCCCTGGCTTCGATGCTGATCCGGATCCACCACACTCTGCAGTTCCACTACGAGCGCCCGGTGTTCCTCGAGCCGATGACCGTGCGGCTCTCGCCACGACAGGACGCCACCCAGCAACGGCTGCGCCACAGGCTGACCGTTTCAGCCCCAGCCGCCGGGATGACCAGGATCCTTGAGCCCGATGGCAACGAGGCCGCCGTGCTCTGGTTCAGCGAGGAGCGCGAAAGCCTGGAACTCACAGCGGAATCGGAGGTGCTCACCCTGCGGGAGAACCCCTTCGACTGGATCCTCACCGAGGCTCGGGCCCATCGGCTGCCACTGGAGTACGAGCCGGCCCTGGCCGCTTCGCTGGCGCCCGCTCGCCAGGATCGGGCGCCAGCGGCTGTGCGGGCCTGGGCCGAGGGCCTGGCCCAGGCGGTGGATCACTCCACCACCGCCTTCCTGAGCCAGCTGGTCGATCACATCCACTCCAGCTTCCACCACATTGGCCGCCTGGACGGGGACCCCCAGACACCGGAGCAGACGCTCGAAACCCGTACCGGCGCCTGCCGCGACACGGCGATGCTGTTCGTTGCGGCTTGCTGCAGCCAGGGACTTGCGGCCCGGTTCGTGAGTGGGTACTCGATCCACCACCCACCCGAGGTCACCGAGCAGGAGCTCCACGCCTGGGCCGAGGTGTACCTGCCGGGGGGCGGCTGGCGGGGCTATGACCCCAGCCTTGGCCTTGCCGTCGCCGATGGGCACATCGGCCTCGCTGCCGCCCCGGATCACCACCTGGCCGCACCGGTGGTGGGCACCTACCGGGGCACCGGGGTGGGCTCAACGATGCGCTACACGATCAAGTTGGCACCGGTGGGCCCAGCAGGGTTGGCATGAAAAAGCCCCGTCGAAGCGGGGCTGGAGGGAGAAAAGGCTGGAAGCCGAACGGTCTGAATCGGAGCGGCGGGATTTGAACCCACGACCCCCACTACCCCAAAGTGGTGCGCTACCAAGCTGCGCTACGCCCCGTCAAAAGCGAAGCTATCACAGCTCCTGCGGCAGCCAATCCTCCCAACGGCGGTAGCGTTTCAGCCGTTTCAGGATCCTGGCGGTGAGGCGTTCGCGGCTGAGGCCGGCGTAGCCGCACACCGACAAGCGCCGCGCCAGCAGCCGCAGCTCAGCCTGGTTCAGCCCCGCCAGGCGCAGTTCCGGTTGACGTCGCCAGGCGCTGGCAGTCACTGGCATCGAATTGCCCCGCCCCTGGCCCAGCCAGCCCGACAGAGCCCCGTCAGCCATCCACTCCGGCACCAGCACGAACAGCACCGCCAGCAGGCCATAGAACTCCACCAGGCCCTTCGGGAGAGGGTGGAGGTGGCGGCGTTTGATGTCTGGGCGCAGGGGAGGCTCCAAGGGGGCTCAGAGCAGGGTGCCTTTCGGCTCGGGGATGGCCGGACGGGGGGCCTGGAGCCCGGGAGTTTCCTTCCACAGGAAGGGGGTTTCCACCGGACCGTTCAACCGGGCGAACCAGAAGACAAGGGCGAACACCAGGCCAAGGGTGACGGCGAGCAGCAGCAGCACGGTGCGGTCGGGGAGGGGGGCCATGCCGTTCACACCTGATCCGTGCGCAGGCAGATCACCCGCAGAGGCAGCCGCTCCACGGTGAGCTCATCCCCCCGCAGAATCAGCCGCAGGGCGTCAGTGCCATAGCGAAGCCCCGGCAGGTCGGAGATTTCCCGGAACAGGGTGGTGCTCGATCGGCCCGAGATCAGGGCTGCCTGGGCGTCGTTGCGCTCCAGCACGATCGTGTTGTTGTCGCGGCACAGGAAGCTGTCGCGGCTGTCGTAGTTCTCCCACCAGGGAGCACGCATCGCCACAGCCGGCTGAGCCGCCAGCAGGACGCCACAGCCGAAAGCCGACGAGGCCAGCAACGCCATGCAGGCGGCTCGCGGCTTGGGGAGCGATGGAAGCCGGGATGCCATCAAGGGGCCTTCAGAGCAAGCGGAGGATCAGAGCCGGATCGGTTGGTTGGAACTGCGCAGGACGCAGTGCTGCACCGACCAGTCGTACTGCCCCCAGACCTCCGGCGCCAGCAGGAAGGAGCTGCCGGGGAACGGACTGAGCCGCACACCACTGGGGCGGGCGGAACAGTAAGGACGGCTGCCAGGGCGGGCCAGGTACTGCTGGTGATGGGTTTCGGCAAAATAGAATGGGCAGCCAGCCACGAGCTCGGTGGTGATCGGACCAAAACCGGCCAGCTCCAGCTGCTGCTGGTAATGCAGTCGACTCGCCTCGGCAAGGGCGAGCTGATCGGCGCTGCTGGCAATGATCGCCGAGCGGTACTGGCTGCCGGTGTCATGGCCCTGGGCCAGGCCCTGGGTGGGGTCGTGGCATTCCCAGAACAGCTTGAGCAGGTCGCTGAAGCCCAGCTCGGCGGTGTTCCAGACCACCCGCACCACCTCCGTGTGGCCCGTGCGGCCCGAGCACACCTCCTCATAGGTGGGGTTGGGGGTATGGCCTGCGGCGTACCCCACTGCGGTGGTCACCACGCCAGGCAGGCGCCAGAAGCCCTTCTCCGCCCCCCAGAAGCAGCCGCAGCCGAAGAGGACCTCTTCCTGGCCAGGTTCCAGGGGAGCCTGTAGAGCCGTGCCCAGAACCTGGTGGCGGGGGGCCGTGACGAGCGGAGTCGCCCGGCCGGGCAGGGCCTCAGCGGCCGTCACGATTCGATTCTTGGGGCTGCTGGCCGTTGACGTGAAGAGACCGAACACCGATTCAATGCCGTTGGAGCCAGCCTAGGCAGGCGTTTCCAGTGGCGCCGTGGGCTCCAGGGCGATGTGGTTCAGCAGGGTGGTGGTGAAGGCGAACAGCAGGAACGGCAGGGAAAGCACCAGGATCATCCCCACCCCCACGAGGGCGAAGAGTGGCTTGCTCGAGCCCATCAGGGCAAGACCGGCAGCCAGGCTCACGAAGATCACGACCATCCAGATCAGAACCTGGCCGTAGATATCACCGAAGGTGAGCGTGCAGCGGAGTGAGTAGGCCTTGGCGGGCTCCATGGTGAACGCACAGGGGGTACCTCAGCTAAAAGCCACCTGGCTGGATTGGGGCGGTGGTTCAACAACTCGTTTGAATTCACTGATGTCTCAGGCCTGCTCCACCCTGCTCAAGCCTGGTCCAACCCGGTTCCAACCTGTTAAGTCCGCTTCCAATCGAGCCGGTTGGGGCCAGGCCGCTCGGCAGGGTTCAGACCAGTTGCAACTGCTCCTCCGCCTGCTGCCGCTCCCAGAGGCGACGGTAGGTACCGGGGACGGCCAACAGGTCCTGATGGCGGCCCTGCTGAACCAGCTTCCCGTCGTCGAGCACCAGCACCCGGTCGCAGGCCGCTGCCGCCGAGAGCTGGTGGCTGATCATCAGGATCGTGCGGCCCTTCTGCGAGCGGATCGAGGCCAGAATCGCCGCGGCTGTGTTGTTGTCCACGCTCGCCAGGGCGTCGTCGAGCACCAGCAGGGGAGCATCCACCATCAAGGCGCGGCCCAGGGCAGCCCGCTGCCGCTGGCCGCCGCTCAGGGTGATGCCCCGCTCACCCACCAGGGTCTGGTAGCCATCCGGGAATCCACGGATATCCCCCTCCAGGCGCGCCTCCCGGGCCGCTGATTCCACCTCGGGCAGGGGAGCATCGGGAACGCCGTAGCGAAGGTTGTCGGCCAGGGTGGCGGTGAACAGATAGCCCTCCTGTGGAACCAGGGCCACCTGGCTGCGCAGGGTTTGCAGCGCCAGGGCGGTGACATCGACCCCGTCGAGGAACAGGCAGTGCTCCGGCACCTCCACCATGCGGCCGAGGGCCCGGGCCAGGGTGGTTTTTCCGGATCCCACCGGCCCCACCACGGCCACCAGTTCGCCGGGTTGGAGCGCAAAGCTCACATCCCTGAGCGCCTCGCGCTGGGCCCCGTCGTAACGGACGCTGAGGCCGCGCGCTTCAACGGCACCGCGCCCACCGAACGCTGCGGCTTTGGGCTGCTGCGGTGAAACCACCTGGGGTTCTCTGGACAGAAGATCCTCGACCCGCTCCAGGCTCACCTGGCCGGTCTGGAAGGTGTTGAGGGTGAAGCCCAGCAGGGCGGTGGGGAAAACCAGACGCTCGACGAACAGGATCAGGGCCACCAGATTGCCGATGCTCAGCTGGCCGCTCTCGAGCTGGCCGCTGCCGAAGGCGAGCAGCAGCAGCAGGCTGATCGAGGAGATTCCCTCCAGCAGGGGGAAGAGGGTGCTGCGGGTGCGGGCCAGGGAAAGAGCCGAATCGCGGTAGTGGCGGTTCCGCTCGGCAAAGGCTTTCTGCTCGTGGCCTTCCTGGCCGTAGATCTTGATGGCGCTGATGCCGGAGAGGTCCTCCTGGATCAGATCGCTGAGGCTGCCGAGGGCCTCCTGCTGACGCCGCTGCTGGCGCATCATCCGGCCGCCGAACAGGCGGACCAACATCAGCATTCCCGGATACAGGCCAAGGGCCGCCAGGGTCAGCAGGGGATCGATCGCCAGCATCGCCGGCACCGTGAGGGCGTAGGCCAGGGCGGTGTTGGTGAGGCTGAGCATGGTGAAGCCGAGCAGCCGCCTCACGTTTTCCACATCGCTGGTGGAGCGGCTGATCACATCGCCACTGCCGGTGGTCTGAACCCAGCCGGGCTCCTGGCGCAGCATGTGCTCAAACACCTGCTGACGCAGGCTCGCTTCCACCTGCCGCCCCACCCCGAACACCAGCATCCGCGAAATCAGCCGGGCCACCCCCATCAACGAGGCCAGCACAACGATCCAGCCGGCCTGCCGCAGCACGGCCGACACGGCGAAGCCGTCCTGGAGATCGTCGATCACGCCCCGGACCATCAGCGGAATGCTCACGCTGAGCAGGTTCACCACCAGCAGGGCCGCAATGCCCTGGGCCAGGACCCGGCGGTGGGGGCGCAGGTATTTCCAGAGCAGGCCGGGGCGGATGGCGGCCATGACAACGGGCAACGGGATCCAACCTACGAATCGGGGCAGCGGTGCGAGAGTCGGGCGTGGCATGCGCTCAGAACGGCCTCGATGACCGAACGCCACCAGGGCGAACCCCAGGCCCATCCGCTCCATGCCACCGACCGGAACGTGGTGGATCGGCTGCTGGGCCTTGAGCAGCCCGGCGACGCCGAGCTGGTTGATCTGGCCCGGCTGCTCAACCGCTACGACGGCTTTCCCGGTGCCGACGATCTGCAGCAGGATCTGGCCAAATGCCTGGGGCACTGGGGCTTCAGCCTTGATCAGTTGCAGGCGCGAACCCGGGCGATCTGGGCCGCCGGTCACCGTCCCGGCATGGCATCAGGCACCGACGCCGTGGGCAGCGGCTTCGACACAGCCGCCCAGGACACGCCCTGAGCCCGGTGCTGCTCCGGCTTGTATTGGTCAGATCCGCCCTTTCCGGGTGATAGTGGAGCTGTCCCCATCACCCGGCCCAGCGTGCTTTGCACCTGGGCTGTTTTTTTGGCTGCCCGGCTGCTGCGACTGATTACGCTCGGGATCCTGAGCGCCGATCCATGGCCCCATCCACCCCCTGGCCTGGCCTGCTGGAATCGCTGCTGGGGGGGGAATCCCTGGGCGAGCCCGAAGCCACTGCTCTGATGCGGGGCTGGATCGACGGGCTGATCGAGCCGGAGCTCACTGGCGCCCTGCTGGCCGCCCTGCGGGCGAAAGGGGTGAGCGGCACCGAGCTGGCGGCGATGGCACGGGTGCTGCGCGATGCCGTCGTGCTTCCCTGTGAACGGCCGCCTCTCTCCCTGGTAGACACCTGCGGGACCGGCGGTGATGGCGCCGGCAGCTTCAACATTTCAACCGCCGTGGCCTTCGTGGCCGCCGCCTGCGGTGCCAGCGTCGCCAAACATGGCAACCGCAGCGCCAGCGGCAAGGTGGGTTCCGCCGATGTACTCGAAGCCCTCGGCCTCAACCTCCAGGCTCCGCCCCGAACCGTGGTCGGCGCCCTGCCCAGCAGCGGCGTCACCTTTCTGTTCGCCCCCGGCTGGCATCCCGCCCTGGTCGGGCTGGCTCCCCTGCGCCGCCGCCTCGGCGTTCGCACCGTGTTCAACCTGCTCGGACCGCTGGTCAACCCGCTGCGCCCCGAAGCCCAGGTGGTCGGTGTCGCCCGGCCTGACTTGCTCGAACCGATGGCCGAGGCCCTTGCCCAGCTCGGCCTGCAGAGGGCCGTCGTCGTCCATGGCCATGGGGGCCTCGACGAGGCCTCCCTCTCCGGCCCCAGCGAGCTGCGGCTGGTGGAGCAGGGCGTGATCCGTCGCCTGCAGCTCGACCCGCTCGCCATGGGGCTGGGGGCAGCTCCGCTCGAAGCCCTGGCCGGTGGCGACGTCGAAACCAACCGCCAGATTCTGGAAACCGTGCTCCGCGGCAGTGGCAGCGCCGCCCAGCGGGATGTGGTGGCCCTCAACACCGCCCTGGTGCTATGGGCTGCCGGCCGGGCCCCATCGCTGCAGGAAGGACTCGATCAGGCGCGCGCCAGCCTGGCCTCGGAAGCGGCCTGGCAGAGGCTGCTGGCCCTGCGCCAGGCCCTCAATCCCCTCTCCGCCGAGGCCGCTGCGCCATGATCGGCTTCAGCAGCCAGGTCCCCTTGACCGTCGCCCCTCCCCCCGGCAGCAGCGAGGCCCTGCTGGTGCTGGCCGATGGCACCGTGCTGCGGGGCAAGGGCTTCGGAGCGCGGGGCACGGCGATCGGCGAGGTGGTGTTCAACACCGGCATGACCGGCTATCAAGAGGTGATCACCGATCCCAGCTACACCGGCCAGCTGATCACCTTCACCTATCCGGAGCTGGGCAACACCGGGATCAATCCCGACGACCAGGAGGCCGATCGGCCCCAGGTGCGGGGCGTGATCGCCCGCCAGCTCATCCCCCGTCCCAGCAGCTGGCGCTCCACCGCCAGCCTGGAGCGCTGGCTGGCCGGCCATGGCGTCGTGGGGATCGAGGGGATCGACACCCGTGCCCTGGTCCGCCGCCTGCGGGAGGGCGGCGCCGTCAACGGGGCGATCAGCACCGACGGCAGCGATCCCCACAGCCTGCTCAAGCAGGTCCGCAGCAGCCCGTCGATGGAGGGATTGAACCTGGCGGAGCAGGTGAGCACCCAGGCGGCCTATCGGTGGGAGCAGCTCTGCCCCGCCGGCTTCGACCAGCGCCTGCAGGCATGGCCTGATCAGCCGTACAGGGTGGTGGCCATCGATTTCGGCATCAAGCGGGCCATCCTCGAGCGCCTGGCAGCCCATGGCTGCACGATCGATGTGCTGCCAGCCAGTTGCTCGATCGAGCAGGTGCTGGCCCTCGCTCCAGATGGCGTCTTCCTCTCCAACGGTCCCGGCGATCCGGCGGCGGTTCACGCCGGCATCCGGCTGGTGGAGGGGCTGCTTGCCCAGCCCGACCTCCCCCTGTTCGGGATCTGCCTCGGCCATCAGATCCTGGGGCTGGCCCTCGGCGGCAGCACCTACAAGCTGGTGTTCGGCCACCGGGGCCTGAACCATCCCTGTGGTGGCCGGGGGGTGGTGGAGATCACCAGCCAGAACCACGGCTTCGCCCTTGCGGCGGCTTCCCTTCCCACCGACCGGGTCGAGATCACCCACCACAACCTCAATGACGGCACGGTGGCCGCCCTGCGCCACCGCCACCAGCCGGTGTTCGGGGTTCAGTACCACCCGGAAGCCAGTCCAGGCCCCCACGACGCCGACCACCACTTCAGCCGATTCGTGGCCCTGATGGCCGAACGGCGCAGTCCCTGAATCGCGCCGTTGTGTGTGGGGACGAACTCAGCTTCCGTTCACTCTCTACACTTTGGTCGCCGTTTCGCATCGAGGCCTGCGGACATTCCTGAACTGCAGCGATTGACCGTGTCCCTGCGGGGTGGCTTCGAACAGCAGGCCCTCTGCCTGCTGTTCAGCTTCACCGGCCAACTGGATGCCTACTCAGACAAACACTTCAAGGACTACATCCTTCTCCACCAGGGCAGCAGCAACCTGCCCGTCGTGCTCGATCTGACCCACATCGATTTCATCGATTCCTCAGGCCTGGGCGTGCTGGTGCAACTGGCCAAACTCTGCGCCGATGCCGGCATCCAGTTCCTGGTGGTGGGCAATGCCCGTGTCGTTCAGACGGTCAAGCTGGTGCGGCTTGAGGAGTTCCTCCATCTCCAGACCGATCTGAACGCGGCCCTCCGTGCCCTCACCACCAGCTGATCCAGCGTCAGATCCAGCCTCGTCCGTCTGGCTGCATCAGCGCCAGGCCCTGGGGAGCGATGACCTGGGCCCACTCCAACTGGCCTGGTTGGGGGATGCGGTCTGGGAACTCCATCAGCGGCTGCGTCAGTGCCGTGAGCCCGGCCGCAGCAACAGCCTGCACCGGGCTGTTGTGGAGGAAGTCCGGGCCGGAGCCCAGGCCGCCGCACTGCTGCGGCTGGATCCGCTGCTCAACGATCTGGAGCGGGACTGGGTGCGGCGGGGCAGGAACAGGGCCGGGCGAGGACCCAGGCGTGGCGATCCGGCCACCTATGGGCAGGCCACGGGATTTGAGACAATGGTGGGCTGGCTCTTTCTGCGGAACCCCGGACGGCTCGCCCAGCTGCTGGATCATCTTGAACAGCCCGGACCCGACCCATTGCCTGAACGTCCATGACCCAACGATTTGAGCGCCGCAGGCCGAAGGGGTCAGAAGGGGGCGACAACCGGCCCGCCCAGGGGCCCAGGGGTGGAAAACCGTCCCGCTTCAGTGGTCCAAGGCCCGACTGGCGGGGAGCCCCTCCGGATCGCGAAGGCCGTGAGGGCCGCGAGGGCCGCGACCGCCGGGATGGCCGCGAAGGCCGGGAAGGGCGCGGCGAGTCGAGGCCAGCCGAGCGCCGCGAACGCTTCTCGAAACCCAGCGGTGAAGGACGACCCACCCGGGTGATCCCGGCCCGGCCCGGCGCGCGCCGCAGCGATCCGGACGGCCGGCCCACCGGAGCCAGGCCCACCTACGGCAAGCCCAGCTTCGGCAGGCCGGCCACCGGCGGGAGGCCCTCCTTTGGCGGGAGGCCCTCCTTCGGTGGCAAGCCCTCCTTTGGCGGCAAACCCTCGTTCGGGAGCCGGCCGGCCTTCGGGGCCCGGCCAGCGGCGGCGCTGCGATCGATCGACGGCAAGCCGTCCTTCGGCAGGCCGGTCCCTGGTAAAGCGGCCTTTGGCAAGCCGCCCTTCGGCAAGCCGAACTTCGAGCGATCCCGCTTCGGCGAGAGGCGCTCCAGCGGCTCCAGCCGGTCGGAGGGCGAACGGGAGGAGAACCTCGAACCCAGTGGTGAATCGGAGCGGTTCGGCGCTGAGCCCGCCGACGACCTGATCTGGGGCCGCCATTCAGCCCAGGCGGCCCTGGAGAGCGAGCGACCCATCCATCGCATCTGGTGCACCCCGGAGCTTCGCTTCGCCCCGCGCTTCCTGCAGTTGCTGCGCGAAGCCAAGGCGGGCGGTGTGCTGGTCGAAGAAGTGAGCTGGGCCAGGCTCGGCCAGCTCACCGGCGGAGCCGTCCATCAGGGGATCGTGCTCCAGGTGGCCGCCGCCGAAACCCTGGATCTCGCCACCCTGATCGAAGGCTGCCGTGAGCTCGGGGAACCGCCCCTGCTGATGGCCGTCGACGGGCTCACCGATCCCCACAATCTCGGGGCGATCGTGCGCAGCGCCGAGGCCCTCGGCGCCCACGGGCTGGTGTTGCCCCAGCGGCGCAATGCCGGGCTGACCGGATCGGTGGCCAAGGTGGCCGCCGGCGCGCTGGAACATCTCCCCGTTGCCAAGGTGGTGAACCTCAACCGATCCCTCGAGCAACTCAAGGATGAGGGGTATCGCGTCGTCGGCCTTGCCGAAGAAGGCACGGTCAGCCTGATCGAGGCCGATCTCCACGGCCCCCTGGTGGTGGTCACGGGCTCGGAATCCCAGGGGTTGTCGATGCTGACCCGCAAGCACTGCGACCAGCTGATCCGCATCCCCCTGCGGGGAGCCACTCCGAGCCTGAACGCCTCGGTGGCCACGGCGCTGCTGCTCTACGAGGTGGCCCGCCGCGGCTGGATGAAGACGATCAGCGGCAGTGCTCCGGCTCCCCGCATCGTCCGACCCCAGCTGCCCAACAAGGCCGCCGAGAGCGTGGAGAAGGTCCCGGAATCGTTGGATGTCAGCCCTGCCATCCCGCCCGAAGAGCAGATTGATTCAACCTTCAGCCCGATGGCAATCGATCCAGCCTTGGAGGTCGTCCTGGAGGAGCCCCTGCCCTCCGGTTTTGCCGGTGACATTGAACTGTGAGAGCCCACAACCGCTGCCCAGGCCTCCGGGCCACGGGCACAATGGGTGAACACGATCGGTTGCCATGAACGCGTTCCTTCAACCCCTGCGCAGCCTGGCCAACGGGCTAGGCCTGGCCTGGTGGGCGAAGGTCCAGACCGAATCTCCTGACGTCATCTACTGGTTCGGGCCCTTCCTCAGGCGTCACGAGCTGGAGAGCAAGCTGCCGGACTTCCTGGCCGATCTGCAGGCCGAAGCACCCGCCTCCCTCCGCCACGAGGTGGTGCGTCTCAACCGGGGTGAACCGCTCACCGAGCTGCTTGGGCCTGGCTGATAGCGTCGCCCCATCGCCGAAACAGATGCAATGGGGATCGCCGAGTGGCGTGAACAACTGAAGCGGGGGGAGGTCTCGGCCCGGGAGCTCACCGATCTCCACCTCACCCGCATCGCCGCCGTCGATCCGACCGTCCACGCCTTTCTCGAGGTCACCAGCGAGCGGGCCCGCGCCGATGCTGATCGGATCGATGCGGCCCGAGCCGCCGGTGAACCGCTGCCGCCCCTGGCCGGCGTGCCGATCGCGATCAAGGACAACCTCTGCACCAAGGGGATTGCCACCACCTGCTCCAGCCGGATGCTGGAGCACTTCGTGCCGCCGTACGAATCCACCGTCACCGAGCGGCTGTGGCAGGCAGGGGCGGTGTTGATCGGCAAGACGAATCTCGACGAGTTCGCCATGGGCAGCTCGACGGAAACCTCCGCCTTCGGCCCCAGCCGCAACCCCTGGGACCCCGAGCGGGTGCCGGGAGGCAGCTCCGGTGGCAGCTCGGCCGCTGTGGCCGCCGGCGAATGCATGGCCGCCCTCGGCTCCGACACCGGCGGCTCGATCCGCCAGCCCGCCTCCTTCTGCGGCGTGGTGGGACTGAAACCCACCTATGGCCGGGTCAGCCGCTGGGGTCTGGTGGCCTTTGCCAGCTCTCTCGATCAGATCGGGCCGTTTGCCACCAGCGTCGCCGATGCGGCTGAAGTGCTGCAGGTGATCGCCGGCGCCGATCCCCGCGACGGTACCTGCCTCAAGTCGACCGTTCCCGACTACGTCGCGGCCCTGCAGCAACCCCTGGCCGGTCTGCGGGTCGGGCTGATCCGCGAGTGCTTCGACCAGGAGGGGCTGGCAGCGGAGGTGGCCAGCGCCGTAGTGGCCGCCGCCGATCAGCTTCAGGCCCTCGGCTGTGAGCTGGTCGATGTGAGCTGTCCGCGCTTCAACGCTGGCATCGCCACCTATTACGTGATCGCCCCATCGGAGGCATCAGCCAACCTGGCCCGCTACGACGGCGTGAAGTACGGATACCGCTCCGAGCAGGCCGCCAGCCTGGCCGAGATGACCGCCCGCAGCCGCACCGAAGGCTTCGGCGCGGAGGTTCAGCGCCGCATCCTGATCGGCACCTATGCGCTCTCCGCCGGCTACGTGGATGCCTTCTACAGGAAGGCCCAGCAGGTGCGCACCCTGATCCGGCGGGATTTCGACCGCGCTTTCGATGGCGTCGATGTGCTGCTCACCCCCACATCCCCCTCCACCGCCTTCCGCTTCGGCGCCCACGCCGACGATCCCCTGGCGATGTACCTGGCCGACCTGCTGACGATTCCGGCCAACCTGGCCGGGCTGCCGGCGATCAGCCTGCCCTGCGGCTTCGATGCCGACGGCCTGCCGATCGGTCTGCAGCTGATCACCGGCGTGTTGGAGGAGCCGCGCCTGCTGCAGGTGGCCCACCACTACGAACAGGCGGCGCGGGTGATGGACGGGCGCAAAACACCAGATCTGGTGGTTCGCCGGTAGGCTGGCCCCATCCTGTGGTGGCGATTCGCCTCGATCCCGTGGCCTTCGTTCCGCTCCACAACCACAGCGACTACAGCCTGCTGGACGGGGCCAGCCAGTTGCCGCAGATGGTGGAACGGGCGGTGGAGCTGGGCATGCCGGCCCTCGCCCTCACCGACCACGGCGTGATGTACGGCGCGATCGAGCTGCTGAAGCTGTGCCGGAAGGCGGGCATCAAGCCGATCATCGGCAATGAGATGTATGTGATCAACGGCTCGATCGAGGATCCGCAGCCGAAGAAGGAACGCCGCTACCACCTGGTGGTGCTCGCCAAGAACGACACCGGCTACCGCAACCTGGTGAAGCTCACCAGCATCAGCCACCTGCGCGGCATGCGCGGCCGGGGGATCTTCTCGCGAGCCTGCGTCGACAAACAGCTCCTGCAGCAGTACAGCGAAGGCCTGATCATCGCCACCGCCTGCCTGGGCGGTGAGATCCCGCAGGCGATTCTGCGTGGCCGACCGGATGTGGCGCGCGAGGCGGCCGGTTGGTATCAGCAACTGTTCGGGGAGGACTTCTACCTGGAAATCCAGGATCACGGCTCCCCGGAAGACCGGATTGTCAACGTCGAGATCGTGCGGATCGCCGCTGAACTCGGCATCGAACTGATCGCCACCAATGACGCCCACTACCTCACCAGCGGTGATGTGGAAGCCCACGACGCCCTGCTCTGCGTGCTCACCGGCAAGCTGGTCAGTGATGAGAAGCGCCTGCGTTACACCGGCACCGAATACATCAAGAGCGAGGCGGAGATGGGCCGCCTGTTCGCCGATCACCTCGATGCCGCCGTGGTGGCCCGCGCCATCGCCAACACCGCCGTGGTGGCCGAGAAGGTGGAGGCCTACGACATCCTCGGCCGCCAGCAGATGCCGCGCTTTCCGATCCCCGCTGGCCACACGGCGGTGAGCTATCTGCGCGAGGTGAGTGAGCAGGGCCTGCGCCAGCGGCTGAGGCTCACGGCCGCTGATCCGTTCGAGCCCGTGTATGGCGAGCGACTGGCCTTTGAGCTGCAGGTGATGGAGCAGATGGGCTTCCCCACCTATTTCCTGGTGGTGTGGGATTACATCCGCTATGCCCGTGAGCAGGGCATCCCGGTGGGTCCCGGCCGGGGCTCGGCGGCCGGCTCGCTGGTGGCCTATGCCCTCGGCATCACCGCCCTCGATCCGGTGGAGCACGGCCTGCTGTTCGAGCGCTTCCTCAACCCCGAGCGCAAGTCGATGCCAGACATCGACACTGATTTCTGCATCGAGCGGCGCGGCGAGGTGATCGAGTACGTCACCCAGCGCTACGGCGACGACAAGGTGGCCCAGATCATCACCTTCAACCGCATGACCTCCAAGGCGGTGCTCAAGGATGTGGCCCGCGTGCTCGACATCCCCTACGGCGACGCCGACCGGCTGGCCAAGTTGATTCCGGTGGTGCGGGGCAAACCGGCCAAGCTCGCCGAGATGATCGGCCCAGACTCACCGGCGCCGGAGTTTCGCGAGAAATACGAAAAAGATGCCAATGTGCGCCGCTGGGTGGACATGGCCCGCCGCATCGAGGGCACCAACAAAACCTTCGGCGTGCATGCCGCCGGTGTGGTGATCGCCGCTGAGCCGCTGGATCAGCTGGTGCCGCTGCAGCGCAACAACGACGGCCAGGTGATCACCCAATACTTCATGGAGGACGTGGAGGCGATGGGGCTGCTGAAGATGGACTTCCTCGGCCTCAGGAACCTCACCATGATCGAGAAGACGGTGGATCTGGTGGAGCAGGGCAGTGGTGAGCGCATCGATCCCGATGCCCTGCCGGCCAACGATCCCGGCACCTACGAGCTGCTGGCCCGCGGTGATCTGGAGGGTATCTTCCAGCTGGAATCCAGCGGCATGCGCCAGATCGTGCGCGATCTCAAGCCGTCATCGCTGGAAGACATCTCCTCGATCCTGGCGCTCTACCGCCCCGGCCCACTTGATGCCGGCCTGATTCCCAAATTCATCAACCGCAAGCACGGCCGCGAGGCAATCGATTTCGCCTGCCCGGCCCTAGAGCCGATCCTCAAGGAAACCTACGGGATCATGGTGTATCAGGAGCAGATCATGCGGATCGCCCAGGACCTGGCCGGCTATTCCCTGGGCGAAGCGGATCTGCTGCGCCGAGCCATGGGCAAAAAGAAGGTGTCAGAGATGCAGAAGCACCGCAGCCAGTTCGTGGAGGGGGCCACGGCCCGCGGCGTGAACGCCACGGTGGCCGAAGCACTGTTTGAGCAGATGGTGCTGTTCGCCGAATACTGCTTCAACAAGAGCCATTCCACCGCCTACGGCGCCGTCACCTATCAAACGGCCTACCTCAAGGCGCACTATCCGGTGGCCTACATGGCCGCCCTGCTCACGGTGAATGCGGGCGCCACCGACAAGGTGCAGCGGTACATCGGCAATTGCCAGGCGATGGGCATCGAAGTGATGCCTCCCGATGTGAATGCCTCCGGCATCGATTTCACCCCCACCGGCGATCGCATCCTGTTCGGCCTCTCTGCGGTGCGCAACCTCGGCGATGGGGCCATCCGCCAACTGCTGGAGGCCCGCCTCGCGGAGGGGCCCTTCGCGTCCCTCGCTGATCTCTGCGATCGCATCCCCACCCACCTGATGAACCGGCGGGCGCTGGAATCGCTGATCCACTGCGGTGCCCTTGATGCCCTCGAGCCGAAGGGCAACCGGGCCCAACTGATGGCCGATCTGGATCTGGTGCTCGACTGGGCCAGCTCCCGGGCCAGGGACCGGGCCAGCGGCCAGGGCAACCTTTTCGATCTGCTCGGGTCCGCTGCCACCACTGAGCCCAGTTCAGCCCCGAGGGCCGCTCCAGTGGCCGACTATCCCCCCAACGAGAAGTTGAAGCTGGAGAAGGAGCTGGTGGGCTTCTACCTCTCCGACCACCCGCTCAAGCAGCTGAGCCGGTCGATGCGACTGCTCACCCCGATCGGCCTGGCCAGCCTGGAGGAGCAGCCCGACAAGGCCCGCGTCAGCGTGGTGGCGATGGTGGCGGAGTTGCGGCCACTCACCACCCGCAAGGGGGATCGAATGGCGGTGTTGCAACTCGAAGACCTCAGCGGCAGCGCCGAAGCGGTCGTGTTCCCGAAAGCCTTCGCCCGCCTGGCCGACCACCTGATGCTGGATGCCCGGCTGCTGATCTGGGCCTCGGTGGACCGTCGTGATGAGAGGGTGCAGCTCATCCTTGATGACTGCCGCGCCATCGATGAGCTTCAGTTCCTGATGGTGGAACTGCAGGCTGAGCAGGCCGCCGACATTGCCGTGCAGCACCAGTTGCGTGAATGCCTGGTGCGCCACCGGCCAGACCAGGAGGAGGCAGGAGTACGGGTGCCCGTGGTGGCGATGGTGCGCCAGGCCAGCGAGTCCCGCTATGTGCGGCTCGGCTACCAGTTCTGCGTGCGCGATGGCGATGCCGCCGTGGACACCCTCACCGCCGCTTCCTTCACGGCCAGGCTGCGCTCACCGTTGCAGCTGGCCTGAGCGAATTCCGGAACCAGGTCCAACACGCCCAGCTGTGGCGTTGATGCCCCGAATGGATCAGAGCCCGTATCTGCGAATGGCCGCCTGCCTGCAGTTCGCCTTGGCCGCATTCAGGCTGCTGCCAAGGTCCAGGTTTCTGAGAAAGCATTGACAGGTGAATTCGCTCAGTCCCTCTGGAACGGGCTGGGCGGAACGCAAGGTTTCATTGCTCACGGCAAGTTGACAAAAGCGCATCACGATGTTGGTTTTGTCAAAGGTTCCGGCAGAGGCCAGTGGAACCCCCGCAACCAGTGCGGTGGCAGCAAGCAACCCGCCCGTCAGGGTGTTACGCAACAACAAGAGGCCTGGAGTTGGGCTGCCCCAGCAGGAGTGAATCGCAGAGCGAGCTGTCAGGGGCATGACCGAGAAAACGACCGAGAAAGAGAGAGCGCTGAAATTCAGACCCATGCAAGCAATCAGAGTCTGGTGCGTTCAGCAAAGGGAGCCTGGCGGAAGATTGGCCTGGCAGAGGATGCTGTCCTCGCCAGGCTCCAACCGCTCAAGCTGGAGTCATTTGATCTTGTCGGCGGCCTTCGAGGTGGAATCACCAAGCTTGCCGACGGCAGACTTGACGCCTTGCTTGAGGTCAGATCCAGCCTGCATGGCTGAGGCCTGAACCTGCTTGGCCTGTCCTTTGATCTTTTCGCCGGTGTCTCCCGTGAGTTCTCCGTAGGCGGCTTCAAGCCGGCCTTCAGCTTGCTTGGCAGAAGCAGACAAATCCTTGGACATGATCGTGGCAGCAAACGGAGCGTTCGGTGGGGGGCTGCTCAGGGCCATGGCAGGGGCCTGAACAACCAAGGAGCCGATCAAGACAATCACCGAAAGGATCAGGGCGATTGAGCTCCTCCTGTCAGTTTTCATGGAGGGGTGGGGGTCAGAGAGGGCGCCCACTACACCTAGCCAGATCGTGCTGAGCGCGCCACGCATGAACCTGAGGCGGGCGGCTCAGCCCGAAGCCTTGCCCCCCTCCCGCATGGCCTTGAGCGAAGCGCTCACCCGCCTCAGGTTCAGCCTGATCTGCTCGCCGCCCAACCGGCTGCCTGGGGCTTCTTCCCAACTGGCCGAGAGCACGCCGTAGCTCAGGCCAAGCAATCCAAGCAGGAAACAGCCCCCTGAGGCGGCCAGGGTGGCCACGGTGGGGATGGCAAGGATGTCACGGCTCACCAGGACATAACTGGCGACGAAAACCGCCATGCCAAGCACGGAAGGCACCCCGGTGGCGATCGCGATGCGGCGGGCCATGCGGTTGGCCACCGCCGCTGGGATCACCTGGGAGCCGGAGGTCTTGGCGGGTTTGGAGCTGCCGCCGTCGGGCTTGAACGGCAGGGGCTTGCGCTTCGCTGCCATGGGGGACGGTCAGCCCCGGATGCCGAGCTTGGCGATCAGCTGGCTGTATCGGTCTTCGCTCAGGGCGCGCAGGTAGCCGAGCAGGCGCTTGCGGCGCCCGATCATCTTGAGCAGCCCCTGGCGGGAGGAAAAGTCGTGCTTGTTCTGCTGAAGATGGCCGGTGAGCTGAACGACCCGCTCGCTCAACATCGCCACCTGAACCTCAACCGAGCCGGTATCGGTGCCGTGGGTCTGATGGCTGTTGATCAGTTCCTGTTTTTTGGTGGTATTGAGCGGCATGCCGACGTTGAGCCCTGACGGTGCAAACAGACAACCTACCGTCCCGGCGGTCCTCAGGCGACCTGCTGGGCCAACCAGCGCAAACTCTCCCGCAGCCAGGCATCACCGCCCAGCTCCGGTGCCAGCCCCTGGCGACCCACCGCCCGCATGGCCCGGTTGATCTCAAGGGGCTCGTAGCCAAGCGCCGCCAGGGTGATCTGGACGTCATCGCGGGTGGCTGGAGCCGGGCCCAGGGCGGCCTCCCCGGCCGCGGGCACGGAACCGGAAACCTCCTCGGCATCAGGGCCCAGCTCGCCGGGGGCAAAGGCTTCCGCCAGCTTGCTGCGCAGCTCGACGGACAGCCGCTCGGCGGTGCGCTTGCCCACCCCGGGCGCCTGGGCAAGCAGGCGGAGATCGGCCTGCACGATCGCCCGGACCAACTCCTCGATGGGCATCGCGCCGAGCAGTGCCAGGGCCATCTGGGGGCCGACGCCACTGACAGCCACCAGCAGGCGGAACAGGTCCCGCTCGTGGCGCGCGCCAAAGCCGAACAGCGTCCAACTGTCTTCGCGGATGGCCTGATGGACGTAGAGCACCAGGGTGCTGCCGGCCGGTGGCAGGCCGTCCCAGTGACGCCGGGTGAGCTGCAGCTCGTAGCCCACCCCCTGGCAGGCGAGCAGCAGGCCGCAGCGATTGCCCTGCTGCCACTGCTCCGCCACCGTGCCCTGCAGCCAGCCGATCATGGGGACATGTTGAAGGCCTCCCATGCTGCCCGCTCTGCCCGATCACGCCAGTCGTCGGTTCCTGCCGCTGCCGGCATTGCTGGTGCTGCTGCTGGCCATGCTGCTGGGCCTGACGGGCTGCCAGGGCACCGGCCAGCTACCCCGTCAGGTGCTGCTTGATGCCCTGGAGTTGCAGATTGCCCTGACCCAGCAATCGATCGCCCAGGTCCTGGACCTGCCGCCACCGGGTCCGCCGCAGGTGAGCCGGGTGCGGGTGGAGCGGCAGGAGACGGTGGCCATCGGGGAGGGCAAGGGATTGCACCTCACCGGCCAGTTCGACTGGCGGCTGGCGGAAGCCCCCTACCGGGTCGATAGCGGCTTCGAGTTGTTCCTGCAGCAGGGTGAGAAGGGCCAGAGCTGGCGGCTGGCCAGGCCCAGGGATGGCGGCGGCGGCTGGATGATCGATGCGCTGCCCCTGAAGGGATAAGGACCTGCTGGCCTGGCTACCGGGAGGCCGCTCCCATGTCGGGTCCGTGACGGAATCGCCCCATCCCGGTCAGGGGGCGGCGGCCTGGCTATCGAAAGGGGGAGAGAAGCTCCTCCAACGCCAGGTCGCCCGATCACACCGAGAGTCCAACGATGACCCAGCGCCGCTGGCTCCTGCTGATCGGCAGCCTCGTTGTGGTGGGTGGGGGCACCGGCATCGCGGTGTGGCAGACCTCCCGGCCCCAGCCCCTGCCGGACAGCTTCGCCAGCAGCAATGGCCGCATCGAGGCGGTGGAGATCGCCGTGGCGACCAAGACGGCCGGCCGGCTGCTGCAGGTGCTGGGCAAGGAGGGCGATTTTGTGGTGAAGGGCCAGGTGCTGGCCCGCATGGACACCGGGGTGCTGAACGCCCAGCTGCGGGAAGCGCAGGCGGATCTGCGCAAGGCTGGCAAGGCGGTCGAGACAGCCCGCAGCACGGTGGCGCAGCGCAGCAGCGAACGCACGGCCGCCGAAGCGGTGGTGGTGCAGCGCAATGCCGAGCGGGAGGACACCCGGCGGCACCGCAGCCGCCAGGAGCTGCTGTTCAGCAAGGGGGCCGTCTCGGCAGAAGACCTCGACGACGCCCGCGCCGGCTTCTATGGCGCCGATGCGGTGGTGGCGGCAGCCCGCGCCGGCGTCGCGGCCAGCCGCGCGGCGATCAGCACGGCCCGTTCATTGGTGACCGAAGCGGAGTCGTCGGTGACAGCCGCCCAGGCCCGCATCGAGGAGATCCAGGCGGACATTATCGACAGCCAGCTGAAGGCCCCCCGGGACGGGCGGGTGCAATACCGCGTCGCCGAACCCGGCGAGGTGCTGAGCGCGGGGGGAAAGGTGCTGAACATGGTCGACCTTTCGGATGTGTCGATGACCTTCTTCCTGCCCACCGCGCAGGCCGGGCGGGTGCAGCTCGGCGCCGCAGTGCATCTGGTGCTGGATGCGGCGCCGCAGCTGGTCCTGCCGGCGCGGGTGACCTTCGTGGCCGATGTGGCCCAGTTCACCCCCAAGACCGTGGAGACCGCGGTTGAACGCCAGAAGCTGATGTTCCGGATCAAGGCCCGGATCGATCCCGCCCTGCTCAAACGCCACGTCCGCAGCGTCAAGACGGGCCTGCCAGGCCTGGCCTACGTGCGGCTCGACCCCGACGCGGCCTGGCCGGCGCGGTTGCTGGTGAAGGTGCCGGAGTGACGCCCGCGGTGGTTCAGCTCCAGGACGTGCGCTTGCGGTTCGGGGCCACCTGGGCGCTCGCCGGCGTCAGCCTGGACGTGGCCAGCGGCGGTGTCAGCGGCCTGGTGGGGCCTGATGGGGTGGGGAAATCCAGCCTGCTGGCGCTGGTGGCCGGCACCCGCCGGGTGCAGCAGGGCCGGGTGCTGGTGCTCGGCGGTGACATGGCCAGCCCGCAGCACCGCCGTCGGGTGTGCCCCCGGATCGCCTACATGCCCCAGGGGCTGGGCAACAACCTCTCCCCCACGCTCACGGTGATCGAGAACGTGGACTTCTTCGCGCGCCTGTTCGGCCTGGGTGATGCCGAGCGCCGCAGCCGCCGCACCGCCCTGCTGGAGCGCACGGGACTCGGCCGCTTCGGCGCCCGCCCCGCCGGCCAGCTGTCGGGAGGGATGAAACAGAAGCTCGGGCTCTGCTGCGCCTTGATCCACAACCCCGACCTGCTGATCCTCGATGAACCCACGACCGGGGTCGATCCGCTCTCGCGCCGCCAGTTCTGGGATCTGATCACCAGCATCCGGCACGATCAGCCGCTGATGAGCGTGCTGGTGGCCACCGCCTCGATGGACGAAGCCGCCAGCTTCGACCACCTGGTGGCGATGGACGGCGGCCGCGTGCTCAGCAGCGGCACCCCGGCGGAACTGTTGCAACGCACCGGCGCCCGCACGCCGGATGATGCCTTCATCGCCCTGCTGCCCGAGGCGCGGCGGCTGGAGCACCACCCGGTGCTGCTTGCGGTCCGCCCGCCGGGTGATGGCCAGCTGGCGATCGAGGCCATCGGCCTGAGCAAGCGCTTCGGCACCTTCCTGGCGGTGGATCAGGTGACGGTGCGCATCGAGCGCGGCGAGATCTTCGGCTTCCTCGGCTCCAACGGCTGCGGCAAATCCACCACGATGAAGGTGCTGGCGGGCCTGCTGCCGGCCAGCTCCGGCGAGGTGCTCCTCCTCCACCGGCCCCTGGATGCCGGCGACCTCAGCACCCGGCGGCGGGTGGGCTACATGTCGCAGGCGTTCTCGCTGTACAGCGAGCTGACGGTGCATCAGAACCTGGTGCTGCACGCACGGTTGTTCCAGGTGCCGGAGGCGGAGATCGCCGGCCGTGCCGCCAGCCTGATGGCCCAGTTCGGCCTGGAGGACCAAGCCGGCGCACTGCCGGCGGCCCTGCCCCTGGGGGTGCGGCAGCGGCTGTCGCTGGCGGTGGCCCTGGTGCACCGGCCCGAGCTGCTGATCCTGGATGAACCCACCTCAGGGGTGGATCCGATCGCGCGGGACACCTTCTGGCAGACGTTGATCGATCTGTCGCGCCGCGACCAGGTGACGATCTTTCTCTCCACCCACTTCATCAACGAAGCCCAGCGCTGCGACCGCCTCTCCCTGATGCATGCCGGCCGCGTGCTGGTCAGCGACACCCCCGCCGGCCTGATGGCCCGGCGCGGGGCGGCAAACCTCGAGCAGGCCTTCATCAGCTACCTCGAAGAAGCCAGCGAAAGTCCCGATGACGCCGCCGCCAACAACGCCTCGAACAGCGCAGGCGCACCGCCGCCGGCCGACAGCGCGCACCCGCCAGCGCCCCGGGAGGGTTTCGACCTGCAGCGGCTGGGCAGCTACACGCGGCGCGAGGCCCTGGAGCTGAGCCGCGACCCGATCCGCATCACCACGGCCGTGCTCGGCAGCCTGTTTCTGATGGTGGTGATGGCCTTCGGCATCAACATGGATGTGGAAAACCTGCCGTATGCCGTGCTCGACCGCGACGGCACCGGCACAAGCCGCGACTACGCGCTCAACCTGGCCGGTTCGCGGTACTTCATCGAAAAAGCGCCCCTGAGCGGCTACGACGCCCTTGACCGCCGCATGCGCTCGGGCGAGCTGAGCGTGGCGATCGAGCTGCCGCCTGGCTTCGGCCGTGATCTGGACCGCGGCGACCCCGCTGCCGTCGCCGCCTGGATCGATGGTTCGATGCCGCTGCGGGCGGAAACGGTGCGCGGCTACCTCACGGGCCTGCACGGCCAATGGCAGACCGACCGGGCCCGGCGCCAACTCGGCCAGGCCAGCGCCACGCCGGCGGCCCGCATCGAAACCCGCTTCCGGTACAACCCCGACATCCGCAGCCTGGTGGCAATGGTGCCGGCCACGATTCCGATCCTGCTGCTGTTGATTCCGGCGATCCTGGCAGCGTTGTCGGTGGTGCGGGAAAAGGAACTGGGCACGATCGTGAACTTCTACGCCACCCCCGTGACGCGGCTGGAGTTCCTGCTGGGCAAGCAACTGCCCTATGTGGCCCTGGCGATGGTGAACTACCTCCTGCTGACCCTGGTGGCAGTGGTTCTGTTCACTGTGCCCTTCACCGGCAGCCTGGCGGCCGAGGCCAGCGGCAGCCTGATCTACGTGATCTGCGCCACCGGGCTGGGGCTGCTGATCTCCACCCTGGTGCGCACCCAGATCGCCGCCCTGTTCGGCACGGCGGTGCTGACGATCCTGCCGGCAACCTCCTTCTGCGGACTGCTCGATCCGGTGTCGTCCCTGCAGGGGCCCGCTGCGCTGATCGGGGCGATCTACCCCACCGCCCACGCCCTGACCATCTTCACCGGCACCTACTCCAAGGAGCTCGGCTTCGGCGATCTGCTCGGCCCCTTCATGGCACTGCTGCTGACCGTGCCGGTGCTGCTGGGGTTGTCGGTGCTGTTCCTGAAGAAGCAGGAGCGCTGAGCGATGCGCGCCGCCAACGCCTTTCACCTGGGCATCAAGGAACTGTGGAGCCTGGCCCGCGACCCGATCATGCTGCTGCTGATCCTCTTCGTGTTCACGGTGTCGGTGTACACGGGAGCCACGGCGCTGCCGGAAACGCTCCATCTGGCGCCGATCGCGATCGTGGACGAAGACCGATCCGCCCTCTCGAAGCAGATCATCGCGGCGTTCGAGCCGCCCTACTTCCTGCCGCCGCAACTGATCGCCCAGGCCCAGATGGATGCCCGCATGGATGCAGGGCTCGACACCTTCTCCCTGGTGATTCCCACCGGCTTCCAGCGCGATGTGCTGGCGGGCCGCTCCCCGGCGGTGCAGCTGAATGTGGATGCCACCCGCGTCAGCCAGGCCCTCACCGGTAGCGGCAATGTGCAGGCGATCGTGGCCACCGAGGTACAGACCTTCGCCCTTCGCAGCCAGGCCACGGCGGTGCCGGCGGTGGAGCTGGTGATGCGCATGCGGTTCAACCCCGAGCTCACCAAGACCTGGTTCGGAGCAGTGAACAAGGTGGTCGACAACATCACCCTGCTCGCGATCGTGCTCACCGGCGCGGCCCTGATCCGGGAGCGGGAACGGGGCACGATCGAGCACCTGTTGGTGATGCCGGTGACGCCCTTCGAGATCATGGCCAGCAAGGTGTGGTCGATGGGCCTGGTGGTGCTCAGCGCGGGCCTGTTGTCGCTGCTGATCGTGGTGCGCGGCTGGCTGGCGGTGCCATTGGCCGGCTCGCTGCCGTTGTTCGCCGCCGGTGCGGCGCTCTACCTGTTCGCCGCCACCTCGCTGGGCATCTTCCTGGGCACTTTCGCGCGGTCGATGTCCCAGTTCGGCCTGTTGCTGATGATGGTGCTGCTGCCGCTGCAGATGCTCTCCGGTGGCGTCACTCCGCGCGAAAGCATGCCTGAGCTGGTGCGGATGGTGATGCTGGCGGCACCGACCACCCACTTCGTGATGCTCGCCCAGGGCATTTTTTTCCGGGGGGCGTCGTTCCGGGTGGTGTGGCCCCAGTTCCTGGCCCTGCTGCTGATCGGTTCGCTGTTCTTCGGCGTGGCCCACGCCCGCTTCCGCAGCGCGATCACGGCGATGGCTTGACGGCGCTGGCAGGAGATGGCCTAAGCAGGCCGCCGGCCTGACCCTTCAACGCCCCAGGCTCAGCAGGATGGAGCCGAACACCAGGCCGGCGGCGGCCAGCAGGTCAGGGTCAAAGGATTCGCCGAACCAGAGCAGGCCCCAGAGGGCGGCGAACGGCACCTGCACGTAGCTGATCGCCGTGGCGCGGGCCGCTGGCATGGCCAGCAGGCCGCGGGTCAAGGCCAGCTGGCCCAGCTGGGTCAACAACCCAACCCCCAGCAGCCAGCCCAGTTCGGCGCGGGTGGGCACCACCGGATCGAGCAGCGCCAGGGGCAGGCTCAGCACCAGCCCGACCAGAGGAAAATAGAAGACAATCACCAGCGGATGCTCGCTCCGCCCCAGGGCCCGCACACTCACGTAGGCCAGGGCCGAAAGCAGCGACCCCGCCAACGCCAGCGCCACCCCTGTCCACGGCAGAGCAGCTCCCACAGCCCCCAATCCGGCCGGGTCGGTGAGCAATAGCACGCCGATCCAGCCGACTACCACCGCCAGCAGCACCCGCCAGGACAGCCGCTCGCCCAGCAGGCCCCAGGCCAACAGAGCCGTGAAGCTGGGATGCAGATACTGGATCACCGTCGCGGCCGCCAGAGGCAGCTGGGTCAGGGCGGAAAAGACGCAGAAGAGCGCCACGCTGCCGATCACACCCCGCAGCGTCAGCAGCCCCTGGCGCTGGCCCCAGGGGGAGAGACCAGCCCAGCGCAGCATGGCCAGGCTCAGCACCAGGCTCACCACCGAACGGGCCAGGACCACCTCGCTCACCGGCAGCCGCGAGCCGACCGCCTTGACGCACACCCCCATCAGGCTGAAGGCCAGGGCACTGGCCAGCATCCAGGGCACTCCCCAGTTCTGGTGTTCTCCGCCAGAATGAACCCCTGCCGAACTCCACCGGTAGCGCCATGGCAACCAACCCCCTCCCTTGAGCCAGCCCACGCTCCAGCCCCGCCTCCACCCGCGCACGATCGAGGCCGTCAAGGAACGCGCGGACATCGTCGATGTGGTGGGGGAGCACGTGGTGCTCAAGAAAAAGGGCCGGGAGTTCGTTGGGATCTGCCCCTTCCACGACGACAAGTCACCGTCAATGACGGTCTCGCCAGCCAAGCAGTTCTACTACTGCTTCTCCTGCGGCGCTGGCGGCAATGCGATCAAGTTCCTGATGGAGCTGCAGCGCACCAGCTTCAGCGTTGTGGTGCTGGAGCTGGCCCGCAAATACCAGCTGCCGGTCGAAACCCTCGACGGCCCCCAGCAGGAGCGGCTGCGCCGCCAGCTGTCCCACCGCGAAGCCCTGCTGCGCGCCCTCGCCCTCGCTTCGGGCTGGTTCCGCAGCCAGCTGCGCAGCCCCGCCGGCGCCGGCGCCCTGGCCTACCTCAAGGAGCAGCGGGGCCTCAGCGAAACCACCCTGGAGAGCTTTGAGCTGGGCTATGCCCCCGACCAATGGGACGGGCTGCTTCAGCACCTCAGCCAGGTGGAGGGGCTGGCGCCCGAGCTGCTGGAGGCCGCCGGTCTGGTGGCGGGACGCAAGGGGGGCGACGGCTTCTACGACCGCTTCCGCCACCGGGTGATGGTGCCGATCCGCGACCGCCAGGGGCGGGTGATCGGCTTCGGCGGCCGCAGCCTCGACGGCGGCGAACCCAAATACCTCAACTCCCCCGAAACGGAGGTGTTCGAGAAGGGCAAGCACCTGTTCGGCCTCGACCGCGCCACCAACGCCATCCGCAAGGACGACCAGGCGGTGGTGGTGGAGGGCTACTTCGACGTGATCGCCCTGCACGCCGCCGGCATCACCAATGCGGTGGCGTCACTCGGCACGGCGCTCAGCAGCCAGCAGATCACCCAGCTATGCCGCTGCTGCGACAGCCGCCGCCTGGTGCTCAACTTCGACACCGACGGCGCCGGCGTGCGGGCGGCGCAGCGGGCGATCGGCGAGGTGGAGCAGCTGGCGCTGCAGGGGCAGGTGGAACTGCGGGTGCTGCACCTGCCGGCCGGCAAGGACCCCGACGACTTCCTCAAGGAGCACGGTGCCGGCGAGTACCGGGCCCTGCTGGAGCAGGCGCCGCTCTGGCTTGACTGGCAGATCGAGCAGGCGCTGGAGGGCAAGGACCTGGCCCGCTCCGATCAGTTCCAGCAGGCGGTGTCGGCCCTGGTGGCCCTGCTGGGCAAGCTGCCCCAGAGCGCCGTGCGCAGCCACTACCTCCAGCAGGTGGCCGAGCGCCTCTCCGGCGGCCAGGCGCGCCTGGCCCAGAAGCTGGAGGAAGACCTGCGCCAGCAGGTGAAGGGCGAGCGCTGGCACGGCCGTTCGGCCAGGTGGGAGCAGCCCGGTGATGTCGGCCTGCGCGAGCGGGCCGAGGCCGAGCTGCTGCGGCTCTACCTCCACGCCGCCCGCCACCGTGGCGCGATCCGTCGCGAGCTGCGCCTGCGTGAACTCGACGACTTCGCCCTGCAGCACCACCGCCTGCTCTGGGCGGCGATCTGCGAGCGGGAGGAGGACAACCTCGGCGTCGGCCGGCTGGAGGCGATCAACCGGGGCGAGGATCCCGGCGATGCCCTGGCCGATCTCGACCTGCCCCGCCTGCTGGCCGACCAGCTGCTGGTGGAGCAGAGCGAGCTGCTCGATCGCCTCACACCGCTGCTGGAGCCCAATGAACTCCAGACCATGACGCTCTCGGCTCCCCTGCTCCAGCTGCGCGGCACCGCGGCTGTGCTGGAGCGGCAGCGCTGCCTCAAGCGCTGCCGCCATCTGCTCGATGCCTGGTGCGGCCAGCGGCTGGAAACCCTGGAGCGTTGCATCGCCCTGCTGCTGGAGCAGACCCGAACGGAGGCCGCCACGGCGACGGCGGTGAACATGGAGCTCCGCATCGACACCCTGTTCGCCGAGCTCAACGCTGACGCCCTGCGGTTCCAGGAGCTCTATTACAACGAGCGGAGGCACATCGGCCATCTCGACCGCCAACGCTGCCCCGGCCTGGCCGAAACCCTCGCCGCCGCGCCGGCCGCCGCCTGAGCGGTTGCCCCGTGGGTCCTGCCAGCATCGGCAGCACCCCGAACGCCCGCGGCGATGCCCCCCCTGACCGACTCCGCCTGGCACCGCTCCTGGTACCCGGTGGCCTATCTCAAGGACCTCGACCCGGCTCGCCCCACCGCCTTCACCCTGCTCGGCGACGACCTGGTGCTCTGGCACGACCGGCAGGCAGGCCAGTGGCGCGCCTTCGCTGATGTCTGCCCCCACCGGCTCGTGCCCCTCTCCCAGGGCCGCCTCAACGAGCGGGGCGAGCTGGAATGCCCCTACCACGGCTGGAGCTTCAACGGTGCCGGTCAGTGCACAGCGATTCCCCAGGCCGATGCCGGCAGCACGATCGACACGCCGCGCAGCCGCTGTCGCGCCTATGCCACCGCCACCGGCCAGGGGATGCTGTTCGTGTTTGCCGGTGATCCCGCCGAGGCAAGCGCGGCGCCCCTGCCGCTGCTGCCGCTGCTGGCGGAGGAGCCGGAGCAGTGGACGGTGCAGGACACCTTCCGCGACCTCCCCTACGACGCCCTCACCCTGCTGGAGAACGTGCTCGATGTGAGCCACGTGCCGTTCACCCACCACGCCACGGTGGGCAATCGCGAGACCGCCGGTCCGGTGAACCTGGAGCTGACCAGCAGCGGACCGGAGGGCTTCACCGGCGTGTGGCCCGAGGGGCCGCGCCGGGGCACGCTCGGCACCCAGCACACCACCTTTCAGGCCCCCTGCCTGATGTGGCACGACCTCACCGCCAAGGGCTTTGCCCGCATTCTCACCGTGGTGTACGCCACGCCGATCCGGCCGGGGGAGTGCCGCCTGTTCGCCCGCTTCCCCTTCCGCTTCGAATCGGCCCTGCCGGCACGGCTGCTGAAGCTGCGGCCCGAATGGCTGCAGCACCTGGCCAACCACGTGGTGCTCGAAGACGACCAGGCCTTCCTGCACTGGCAGGAGCGGGTGCTGCAGGTCCGCGGGGGCGGCGCGGCCCTGGCCCAGTCCTGCCATCTGGCCACCCGCTCCGATCTTTACGTGCGGGCGCTGCACGACTGGGTGGGCCGCAGCGGCGGCGGCCCGTTCGGCGCCGCGCCGCTGCCGCAGCGGCTGGCGGAAACGCCCCTGCTGGAGCGCTACGAGAGCCACACCCGCCACTGCCGCAGCTGCTCCGGCGCCGACCGGCGCCTGGGCCAGCTGCAGCCGGTGGCGGCGGCGCTGCTGCTGCTCAGCCTGGCGGCGGCCGCCTGGTGGGGCGCCTGCGCCCCGGGGGCTGCTGCCCTGCTGCTGGCCGCCCTGGCGGCGGGCGTCTGGCTGCAGGCGGGCCGCTGGCGGCGGCAGCTGCGGCTCGGCCAGCCGGTGCCACCGCGCAACCGCAGCTGAGTTCAATCAGCCAGCACCACCGGCAGATCGGCCAGCCGGGTGGTGGCCGCCCGCGAGAGCCGCTCCCGCTTCATCGCCCAGGTGGGGTGCAGGCCGCAGGCGGCCCACTGCACCGTGCCCCGGCCGTAGCGGCGGTTGAGGCCATCGATCGTGGCCATCAGCAGTTCACGCCGCTGCTGCTGCTCCGGCGGCAGCGGCGCCAGCAGATGGTGCTGCAGCTGCTCCACCGGCTGCAGGTTCTGCAGCAGCACACCCGCCTTCTGCAGCGGCTTGTGGGGCCTGAACAGGCGTGAGGCCAGAGGCAGGGTGGCGGCCAGCAGCACGGCCGTGTCGTTGCTGGCCAGCGGCAGGGTGGTGGTGGCGGCGTTGGCGTAGAAACGGGTGCCGTTGAAGGGGCTGCTGCGCACGAACACGGTGATGGTGCCGGTGCGCTGGCGCTGGCGGCGCAGCTTCTCGGCGGCGCGGCTGAGGTAGGTGGCGATCGCTTCGCGCAGGGCTGCCAGGGTGGTGACCGGCTCGCTGAAGCTGCGGCTGACGCAGGCTTCCTGCTTGGCCGGCGCCACGCTCTGCAGCAGCAGGCAGCTGTGGCCGCGCAGGTCCTGCTGCAGCCGCAGCCCCACCACGCCGCAGCGGGCCCGCAGCTCGCCGCTGGGCAGGTCGCGCAGCTGGCGGGCGTTGGCGATGCCGCGCAGGCGGCACCAGCGCGCGAGCTTGCGGCCGATCCCCCAGACGTCCTCCACCGGCACCTGCTCCAGCCAGACGTCGGGATCAGCCACGGCCCCCAGGTCAAACACACCGCCACAGACCGGATTCCGCTTGGCCAGCCGGTTGGCCAGCTTGGCCAGGGTCTTGGTGGTGGCGATCCCCACCGCCACCGGCAGGCCCAGGTGGCGCCGCACCTGCCGGCGCAGCGCCTGGCCCCAGGCGCTGAGATCGCCAGCACCGGAACCCGCACCGGACCCAGCGCCGGCCGGCCTGTGCAGCCGGCCGAAGGCTTCGTCGATCGAATAGATCTCCAGTTCCTCCACCCAGGGCTCGAGCGTGAGCATCAAGCGCTGGCTCATGTCGGCGTAGAGGGCGTAGTTGGAGCTGCGCACCACCACGCCGAGCCGCTCCAGCTCCCGGCGCACCTGGAAATAGGGCTTGCCCATCGGAATGCCGAGGGCACGGGCCTCGGCGCTGCGGGCCACGATGCAGCCGTCGTTGTTGGAGAGCACCACCAGCGGCCGGCCCAGCAGCGCGGGATCGAGGGCTGCCTCGCAGGAGGCATAGAAGTTGTTGCCATCGATCAGCACGGTGGCGAACGGCATCGGTTGTGCAGGGGAGAGGGTTCAGGAGAGAGGCTTCAGAGCGGCTGGTTCAGAGCGGGTGGATCACCTGGATGGCCACCCCCCAGAGGCGGGTGTCGTCGGCATCACGGAGTTCCAGGGGCGGATAGGCCGGGTGGGCCGCCTCCAGCCGCAACCGGCCCTGGTGGCGTGCCAGGCGCTTGAGCGTGAAGGCCCCCTCAATCACGGCCACCACGATGCGGCCGGGGCGCGGTTCCACGCTGCGATCGACGATCAGCAGATCGCCGTGGTGGATGCCGGCGCCGACCATCGAATCGCCGCTGACGCGCAGGAAGAAGGTGCTGCTGGGGTGGGCGATCAGCTGCTCATTGAGATCGATCCCCACCTCCACGTAGTCGTCGGCGGGAGAGGGGAAGCCCGCCGCCACGGTTTCCACCGCCAGGGGCAGCCGCACGGCACGGCGATCAAGCCGCAACGGCAGGGGCAGAGGCAGGGGCAGGGCAGAAAGAGGGCGGGTCTCGTCGTGCACGGGGCCGGCCGGCAGGGATCGACAGAGTAGTACAGATTTACTAGTTGCTGGGTCCTTGGCTGCCCGGCTCAGGGATCGGCCGGATCCTCCTCGTCCTCCAGCAGCAGTTGCTGGAATTCGGTGTAGAGCTCGGGATGCTCGGCGGCGAGGCGCCGATCCGGCCGCTTGTCCGTTGGTCGGCCGCCACCTGCAGGCGGCCGGGCGGAAGGACCCGCCAAGGAAGGGGAGGAGGACGACGCCAGCCGCTCCAGCCGCCGCCCTTCGCGCCGCTGCTCCTGGCGGCTTGCCTCCAGCTCCTGCAAGCGCTGCAGTAGATGGGGCGGCACCGTGCCATCGGGGCTCACCTGCATCAGCTGATGGAACAGGGAATCGGGGTCGGTTTCCGTTTCCACCCGGTGCCGCCGCTCGCTGGCCGGAACGGATGCAGCGGCGGGCGGTGGTGCGGGCTGGGGCAAGGGCTGGGGCAGGCGGCGGCCCAGCTCCTTGAGGCGTTCGAGGCTGCGGGGGTCAAAGGCCATCACCACGGCTGCGTCAGGAGCACCCCAGTGTGTCGCGGGTGACGCGGCCGGTGACGGGGTTGGTGCCGGTGGCGCTGGCGCAGAGCTTCTTGAGCACATCGGCCCGCAGGGGCACGTTGGTGAAGTCGGCCCCGTCAATGGCCACCTGATCGAACTTGGTGTTGAAGGCGAAGGCGTCTTCCAGCACCGCATCCCGCAGATCGGTGCCCTCCAGCACGGCCGAGTCAAGGGTGGCCTGGCGCAGATCGGCACCGCGCAGGTTGGCGTCCTGCAGCTTGGCGCCGAACAGGCTGGCGTTGCGCAGGTCGGAGCCGGAGAGGTCGGCGTCGCGCAGGTTGGTGAGGTTGAAGGTCACCCCGTTGAGATCGCTGTCGTGGAAATCGGCGCCGATCAGCACCTGCTTGGCGTAGTCCATCGCCGCCTGGGCCGGTGGCACCGGCCAGCCCGGCAGCAGGCCGACGGCCAGGCCCAGCAGACCAGCGGCGACAACCAGCAACAGGCCCGTGAACAGCGAGCGCAACGGGGCGGCCATGGCAGCGATGTAACAGGCAAGGGAACTCTAGGAACGGAGAGGCGGGCCATTCCATGGCGGCGATCACACCGCAACAGTCGAAAAACCAGCGGCGGATTCCGGGCCAGTGGGCCGAGCAGCGGGCCCTGCGGCTGTTGCGCAGCCGCGGCTGGCAGCTGGTGGCGCGGCGCTGGGCCTGCCGCTGGGGTGAACTGGACCTGGTTATGGCCAAGCCGGGGCGCTTGCTGCTGGTGGAGGTGAAGGGTCGCCGCCGCTGCGGACCCGACGGCTGGGGAGCCGCAGCTCTGGGGCCGCAGAAACGGGCGAGGCTGGCCCGCACCTGGGCCTGCTGGCTGGCCGGCCAGCCTGAACGGGCGAGCCTGCCGGTGGAGGTGGTGTTCGCCCTGGTGCCCCTGCCACCGGCGCGCGGTGCGGTGCGCTGGCTGCGGCTGGATCAATGGAGCTGAGCCGCAGCGGCTGGCCAGGCGGCACTGTGGAGGGATCGTCCGCCTGCCGCCATGACCTTCGGGGCCCACCGCGCCCGCAAGCGCTTCGGCCAGCACTGGCTCACCGATGCCGGCGTGCTGCAGCGCATCGTGGCGGCAGCGGAGCTGCAGCCGGCCGACACGGTGCTGGAGGTGGGCCCGGGCCGCGGGGCCCTCACCGAGCGGCTGCTGGCCTCACCCGCAGGGATGCTGTGGGCGGTGGAGCTCGACCGCGACCTGGTGGCAGGCCTGCGGCAGCGCTTCGGCGCCGATCCCCGCTTCGAGCTGCTGGAAGGGGATGCCCTGAGCGTGGAGCTGCCGGCTGCCGACAAGGTGGTGGCCAACATTCCGTACAACATCACCGGTCCCCTGCTGGAGCGGCTGGTGGGCCGGCTGGACCGGCCGGCGCCCATCCCCTACCGGCGCCTGGTGCTGCTGGTGCAGCAGGAGGTGGGAGAACGGATCCGGGCCCGGCCCGGCAGCAGCGCCTTCAGCGCCCTGAGTGTGCGGCTGCAGCTGCTGGCCGACTGCCGTTCGGTGGTCGCGGTGCCACCCCGCTGTTTTCAACCGCCCCCGAAGGTGAACTCGGAGGTGATCGTGCTGGATCCGCTGCCGATCGAGCGACGGCTGGAGCCAGGGCTCGCCGCCCGGGTGGAGCTGCTGCTGGGCCGCTGCTTCGCCAGCCGCCGCAAGATGCTGCGCAACAGCCTCGCCGGCCTGCTGCCGCCCGAATCCCTCACCGTCCTGGCCGCCCAGGCCGGCTTCGATCTCCAGCAGCGCCCCCAGGAGCTGGCCCCGGAGCGCTGGGTGGCGATGGCGCGGGCCCTGCCCGGCTGGAGCTGAACCGTGAACGGGCGAGGGGCTTGAATCGGGCTGATTCGAGCCCAGCCACTGCCCCCCCTGCCTTCCCATGGCTGATCTGCACGCTCTGGCCCCCGCCAAGATCAACCTGCACCTGGAGGTGCTTGGCCTGCGGCCCGATGGCTTCCACGAGCTGGCCATGCTGATGCAGAGCCTTGATCTGGCCGACGGCCTGGCCCTCTCGGCCCGCAGCGACGGCCTGCTGACCCTGAGCTGCGATGCACCGGAGCTTCCCACCGATGGCAACAACCTGATCGTGAAGGCGGCCGAGCTGTTGCGGCGGCAGGCCGGGCGGCCGGAACTCGGCGCCGAGCTGACCCTCACCAAACGGATCCCGATCGGGGCGGGGTTGGCCGGTGGCTCCAGCGACGCCGCCGCGGCCCTGCTCGGCTTGAACCAGCTCTGGGGACTGGGACTGGACCAGGCCGACCTGCTGTCCCTGGCGGCCGAACTCGGCTCCGACGTGCCGTTCTGCCTGGTCGGCGGCACCCAGCTCTGCTTCGGGCGGGGCGAGCGGCTGGAGCCTGTCGACCCCGGTGCCACCGAGCCGCTGGCGGTGCTGCTGATCAAGGACCCGACGGCAAGCGTGTCCACCCCCTGGGCCTACGGCCAATGCCGCAACCTTCGCGGCGATTTCTACCTCGATCACGAACTGGATTTCGAGCAGCGCCGCGCCAGCCTGCGCAAGGGCCCCCTGCTGGCGGGCCTGCGGGGGGAGCGGCCCCTGCCGCCGCTCCGCAACGACCTGCAGGCGGTGGTGGCGCCGGAGCAGGCCAGCGTGCGCCAGGGGCTGGCTCTGTTGCGCCAGGCCGAAGGCCAGCAGGGGGTGGCGATGAGCGGCTCGGGGCCCAGCCTGTTCGCCCTGTTCACCGGTCTGGAGCAGGCGGAAGCGGCCCTGTCCCAGCTCAGCGCAGCCCTGGATGGGGCCGGCTTCGACGCCTGGTGCTGCCGCTGCAGCAGCATGGGGGCCCGCCTCGGGGGCGCCCCCCCCCCCCCATGAGCGATTCCCCGCCATCGCCAGCCGAAGCCGGCCCCGCCCCGCCACCACAGCTGCAACCGGCGACACCAACACCACGCAAAGGCCCGCTCAGCTTTCTCTCCGGCGCCCTCACCAGCGGCCTGCTCGCCTGGATGTTCCTGTTGCTCAGCCAACGGGTGGTGGGCTACTACGCACTCCACCCCCCCCACTACAGCAAGCCCTTCGCCCAGAGCATCGCCACGGCGCTCAAGACCCTGATCGTCGGCATGAGTTTCCTGGCCACCTTCAGCTGTGCCTTCGTGGGGCTGGGCTTGTTCCTTGTGTTCATCCGCAGCCTGCTGCCGAACCAGACCGGGCAGGCTTCCTAAACTCGTCGGCGCCCGCCCTATTCAGCCGTTGCCGCGATGACCCCCCACGACCTCGGCCTGCTCGCCCTGCTGCTGTCACCGGGAATGCTGCTCTCGGTCCTGTTGCTGGCCACTTTTGCAGCCGGGGGCTGAGCCCTCAACAGGCCTGTTCCCTCGGCCTGAGATAGGTTGGCCCCTCCACCGGCAATGGCCGGGTCCGCTCTCCTTCCGTGGCCGAGACGCTCCTCTTCAACGCCCTGCGTGACGCCATCGACGAAGAGATGGCCCGCGACCCCCTCGTCTGCGTCTTCGGCGAGGACGTCGGTCAGTACGGAGGCTCCTACAAGGTCACCAAGGATCTCTACGAGAAGTACGGAAAGTGGCGGGTTCTCGACACCCCGATCGCCGAGAACAGCTTCACCGGCATGGCCGTCGGCGCCGCGATGACCGGCCTGCGACCGATCGTGGAGGGCATGAACATGGGCTTCCTGCTGCTCGCCTTCAACCAGATCTCCAACAACATGGGAATGCTGCGCTACACCAGCGGCGGCAACTACACGATTCCCACCGTGGTGCGCGGACCCGGCGGTGTTGGTCGTCAACTCGGAGCGGAGCACAGCCAGCGGCTGGAGGCGTATTTCCACGCGGTGCCCGGCATCAAGATCGTGGCAGTCAGCACCCCCACCAATGCCAAGGGCCTGATGAAGGCCGCCATCCGCGACAACAATCCCGTGCTCTTCTTTGAGCACGTGCTGCTCTACAACCTCAGCGAGGAACTTCCCGAGGGCGACTACATCTGCGCCCTCGATCAGGCTGAAGTGGTCCGGCCCGGCAAGGATGTCACGATCCTCACCTACTCCCGCATGCGGCACCACTGCCTCAAGGCCGTCCAGCAGCTGGAGGCCGAAGGCGTCGATGTGGAGCTGATCGATCTGATCAGCCTCAAGCCCTTCGATCTCGACACGATCACCCGCTCGATCCGCAAGACCCACAAGGTGATGGTGGTGGAGGAATGCATGAAAACTGGCGGCATCGGCGCCGAGCTGATCGCCCTGATCACCGAGCACTGTTTCGATGATCTCGATGCCCGGCCCCTGCGGCTCTCCAGCCAGGACATCCCCACCCCGTACAACGGCACCCTGGAGAATCTCACGATCATTCAGCCCCATCAGATCGTGAAAGCCGCCACCCAGCTCAAGGCAGGCGTCTTCTGAGATGGCACGTCAACAGGGGTGGTTCGCCCTGATCCTGGCCCTGGCGATTGCCTCCGGCGCAGTGCTGGCCGCCTTCCCGCTCCAGCTGGGGCTCGACCTACGCGGCGGCAGCCAGCTCACCCTGCAGGTGCTTCCCGCCGGCGCGATCACCAAGGTGGAGCGGGAGCAGCTCGAAGCCGTCAAGGACGTGCTCGATCGCCGCATCAATGGCCTGGGCGTGGCGGAATCCACCCTCCAGACCGTGGGCGACGATCAGCTGCTGCTCCAACTGCCCGGTGAACAGGATCCCAGCCGTGCCGCCAAGGTGCTCGGCACCACGGCACTGCTTGAATTCCGGGCCCAGAAGCCTGACACCGAAGCGGACATGCAGGGCTTGCTGCGGCTCAAACGCCAGGCCGACGCAGTGCTGGCAAGGCTGGAGCGGCGCAGTCCGGCCACCCCTGCCGAAGGTCTGCCACCCGGCCAGGCCCCTCCACCGCCGGCCACTTTCCCCGCCGCCGAACTCACCAAGGCGCTCGATGGGCTGGGCGTCAAGGTGCCGGAAGGGGCCAGCGAGGCTGACCAGATCAGGGCACTGCTCGACGAGGTGAACAGGCGGGTGATCGCCCTCTACGAACCAGCGACCCTCACCGGCAAGGGATTGATAACGGCAGGTCGCCAGCAGCAGAGCAACGGTCCGGGCTGGGATGTCACCCTCGGCTTCAACCGTGAGGGGGGTGAGGCCTTCGCCCGGCTCACCCAGTCGATCGCCGGAACAAACCGACTGCTGGGCATCGTGCTGGATGGCCGCTCGATCAGCGAAGCCAGCGTCAGCCAGGAATTCGCCGCCGCCGGCATCACCGGCGGCGCGGCCAGCATCACGGGAAATTTCACGGCCGAAGAGGCCAGGGACCTGGAAGTGCAACTGCGCGGCGGCTCCTTGCCGCTGCCGGTCAAGATCGTTGAGGTGCGTACGGTGGGGCCCTCGCTCGGCGCCGAGAACATCCGCACGAGCCTGACGGCCGGACTCACCGGCCTGGTGCTGGTGGGGGTGTTCATGGTGGTGGTCTACCGGTTGCCCGGGGTTGTGGCGGTGGTCGCCCTCAGCCTCTATGCCCTGTTCAACCTGGCTGTCTATTCCCTGATCCCCGTCACCCTCACCCTGCCCGGCATCGCCGGCTTCATCCTCAGCGTGGGGATGGCGGTGGACGCCAATGTGCTGATCTTCGAGCGGGTCAAGGAGGAACTGCGCAGCGGCAACACCCTGATCCGTTCGATCGACACGGGCTTCTCCCTGGCCTTCAGCTCGATCCTCGATGGCCACGTCACCGGACTGATCAGTTGCCTGGCCCTGTTCACCCTTGGCACGGGTCTGATCAAGGGCTTTGCTGTCACCCTGGCGATCGGCCTGCTGCTCAGCCTGTTCACCGCCCTCACCTGCACCCGCACCCTGCTGCGGCTGTTGATGAGCTACCCGGCCCTGCGCCGCCCCACCTACTTCCTGCCCGCCAGCCAGCGTCCCGCCGGCCTGGCCTGAGCCCCTCCATCAGCCTGTGACCCTCAGTCCCTCCCCCCGTTTCCGGATCAGCCGCTACCGGCGCCTCGCCTGGCTGGGCTCGGGGCTGGCCTGCCTGCTCAGCTTGATCGGTCTGGCCATCAGCTGGCTCAGCCCGTCGATCGGCTTTCCGCTCAGGCCGGGGCTGGATTTCACCGGCGGCACCCAGATCCAGGTGGAGCGGAGCTGCGCCGGGGCCTGCTCGCCGCTGACGGCGGCGGAGCTGCAGCAACGGCTGGCGAGGTTCAGCCTGCCCCCCGACGGCGCCGAACGGGCCCCCAACCTGGGGGGCGCCAGCGTTCAGGTGCTCGATCGCGGCAGCTCCGTGCTGCTGCGCCTGCCGGCCCTGAGCACGGAGCAGGGCGCCGCGGTGATCGCCGATCTGGCCACGGCCATCGGCCCCCTCGATGCGGCCGGCACCGCCGTCAACACGATCGGCCCCACCCTTGGATCCCAGCTGCTCCAGAACAGCGTGATCTCCCTGCTGGTCAGCTTTGCCGCGATCGCCCTCTACATCACCTTGCGCTACGACAGGATCTTCGCCTTCCTGGCCCTGCTCTGCCTGGCCCACGACGTGCTGATCACCTGCGGAGCCTTCGCCTGGTTGGGGTTGCTCCTGGGGATCGAGGTGGACTCCCTCTTCGCCGTCTCCCTGGTCACCGTCGCCGGCTATTCCGTCAACGACACGGTGGTGGTGTTCGACCGGATCCGCGAACAGAAAACCAGCCTCAGCCATCTTTCCATCCATGAGCAGGTGGATGTGGCCGTCGATGCCACCCTCACCCGCTCCCTTTACACCTCCCTCACCACGCTCCTGCCGCTGCTGGCGGTCATCTTCTTCGGCGGCAGCAGCTTGTTCTGGTTCGCCGTGGCGCTCACGATCGGCATCGCCGTCGGCAGCTGGTCGAGCATCGGCGTGGCTCCAACCCTGCTTCCCCTGTTCAACAGCCCCCCCGCCCCGGCCAGGAGCGCGGCATGAGGCGCGCGCCTCTGGTTCCGGTCCTGCTGATCCTGCTGGCGCTCTGGGATCTGCGGGCGGAACTCCAGCTGATCAGCGATCACTTCACCTGGGTCACCCTCAGGGCCGCCCTCGTGCAACATCCCCTGGCCGTGGGCGTGCTGGTCCTTTCTCCCAACCTGTGGCGCCGCTTCCGCTGAGCCCCAACCGGCTCCTGGCCAGTTAGCCACTTGGCCGCTCAGCCACCCGGCAGGGTCCAGCGGTCCATGATCTGCTCCACCAGCACCCTCTGGCAGATCACCTGGATCACCACCACCAGGGGCAGTCCCAGCAGCACACCCGGCAGCCCCAGCAGAGCGCCCAGGCTGAGCTGGGCCATCAGAGCCACCGTGGGCAGCAGGTTCACGGTGCGACTCAGCAGCACGGGGGTGAGCACGAAGGCCTCGATGTTCTGGAGCAACAGCCGCAGGATCAGCACCTGCACCACCTTGGCCGGCGAGATCAACAGGGCGACGGCCATCGGCAGCAGGGTCGCCACGGTCGGGCCGATCGTGGGGACGAAGGTGAGCAGGCCGCAGACCAGGCCGCTGAGCAGGGCCAGCGGCACCTTCAGAAGGGCCAGGCCCGCCCAGGTGAGCACGAACACAGTCAGGGCCGAAACCGTCATGCCGGCCAGCCAGCCGCCGAGGGCCTGGCGGCAATCGTGCAGCAAGCCCTGCATCGCCGGGCGGTAGAAGCGGGGGGTGGCGGCGACCAGCAGGCGCTGGTGGCTGCGGGGATCGAGGGCGAGCAAAACAGCCAGCAGGCCCATCAGCACCAGCTGAATCGTGGTGTTGGCGGTGCTGCCCGCCACCCCGAGCAACTGGAAACCCAGGGGCTGGAGCCGGTCCCAGTTGCCCAGGCCGGAGAGTTGCTCCTCCAGGGACTGGAGCCCCTGGAACTGGCCGACCAGGGCGCCAAGCCGCTGGATCAGCACCGGCACCAGCTGGATGAAGTCATTGGCCTGCTGCACCAGCTCAGGCAACAACAGATCGCCAACCTTCCAGCCCAGCACCACCAGCACGACCAGCACCAGACCAAGGGCGGCTGGCCTGTTGAGCGGCAGGCGACGGCGCAACAGGGTCACCGGCACATCGAGGGCAACGGCCAACACCACGGCACCGAACAACACCAGCAGCACCCAGCGCAGCTCCCAGAGCAACAGCCCGAGCACCACCAACGCCAGACAGCCCAGCAGGGCGCGGCTGTTCATGTCAGCGACCGCTGGCGCTTCCAGGGGTCAAGCACGTCATGGATCAGCACCTCCCGCACGATCACCTGAAGGCAGACCGCCATCGGCAGGGCGAGCAGCAGCCCCAGGGGGCCGAACAGCACCGTGAACAGGAACTGGGCCGTCAGGGTGAGCCCGGGCAGGAGGCTGAGCTGATGCTGCATCACCGATGGGGTGATCAGATAGCTCTCCAGGTGCTGGATCACCAGATAAAGACCCAGAACAGCCACTGCCTTCCAGGGGGCATCGAGCAGGGCCACCGAAATCGGGAAAACAGTGCTCAAGGTGGGGCCGACGTTGGGGATCACGTTCAGCAGGCCAGCCAGCAGGGCATTGGCCACCACCAGCTTCACGCCGAGCAGCATCAGGCCGATGCCAGAGAGCAACGCCACACAGCAGGAGCTGATCAGCACACCCACCATCCAGTCGCTCAAGGCGGTTCCACAGGCATCCAAAACCTGGCGGAAGCGGCGCCGATAGAACGACGGAATCAGCAGCACCGCCACATCCCTGTAGGCGGTTGGCTGCACCGCCACCATCACGCTCACCGCCACAACGAACAGAAGTTGAAGCAGGCCCCCGCCGAGGTTGCCGGCCAGGCCGAGCAGGCGGCCAAGTCCCTCTCCCAGGCCACTGGCCAGGGCGGCGCTGCCTTCGGAGCTGGTGGGCAGGATCTGCTGGAGCCAGTCCAGCTCCAGGGTGGCGTCCTTGCGGCCGTAAAGCATCTGGGCGGCCTCGGCGAGGGCTCCGCGGGCCATCGACAGCAGGAGCGACGCTGCTGCAGGCACCTTGGTGATCAATTCGGCGAACTGGGCGGCGAAAGGGGGGATCAGCACCGTGACGCCAACCACGAGCAACAGCAGCAGGCCCAGCAGACTGAGCAGCAAGGCAAGCGGACGGCTGCAGCGGAGTTGACGGCGCACGAAGCCCACCAGGGTGCAGAGCGCCATGGCCAGCACGATGGCAGCAAACACCTGCACCAGCACGCCCCGCAGGCTCCAGAGCAGCGCGATGGCAGCAACGGTGCCGGCCAGACCCAGCCAGTGGCCGAACTTCAACCTTCTTCCGACTCCACCGCCACGGCTGGCTGGTCATCGCTGAGGGCCTCGTCCTTCTCAGCGAAGCCGAGGCCATGGCCGGCGGCATAGCGGTCGGCAAAGCGCATGAACCGGTCGAAATCCTCCTCGGTTTTCCAGGTGTACGTGGCCTCGATGGCGCTGGCGCGGCCATTCACGAAACGGGCGTTGACATCACGGGTGACCAACTCCCCCTCTTCATCGAGCAGGAACATGCCGGTGATGTCACCCATGGTTTCCGGAGCAAGCGCTTCGGGCTCCTCGAACACGAACAGGGCCTGGCCCGTGCGCCCATCGCGGGAGCGGGTCAGACGGATATCGGGAACCACCGGTTCGTCCACCCCACGAAAAAACTGAATCGCAGTCATCGGAGGCGGCAGCAAACTTCGATCCTAAACAGCACAGTTGATCTGGCCTTGCTTCAGCAGCAACTCCGCTGCATCCTGTTCAGTCCGGTCGCCCAGTTCAACCCAGACCGCCGGTGACGACGCAGCCAAGCCCTGGCCCGCCGTCGCCCGCAAGGCGTCGTGGTCGTAACAACGGTCGTAATAATCAAGCATCTGGCGACAGGCCTCGGCCCAATCGCCCAAGGCGATGGCCGCCAGGGCCGCCTTGGTCCGTGCCGGTCCCAGCCGCTTGGCGATCCGAGCCGTGGCCTCGGCCAGGGCGGCACCGTCCTGCCCCCCGTAAACGGCCACCAACCTCCGCACCCGCTCCTCGACAGGGCGACGCAGCTCCAGCCGGGGAGCCGTTTGCATCTGCCGCCAGAGTCCGGCCGGAATCCGGCAGCGGCCCACCTGGACACTCTCGGCCTCCAGCCAGATCTCACCGGCCTGAGCCAGCAGGTGCAACCGCTGGGCCAGGAGGTTTTCGTAGTGCTCCGTGCTGGGTTGGGGCGGCAGGCCGAGTCCGCCGAAGCTGCTGCCGCGGTGGTGGGCCAGGCCCTCCAGATCCACGACCGCCACGCCGCAGCGGGCCAGCTCCAGCAACAGGTCCGTTTTACCGGTGCCGGTGCGCCCCCCCAACAGGCGCAGCGGCCAGGGTTGCTCGAAGACGGCCAGCACCCACTGCCGGTAGGCCTTGTAGCCACCCTCCAGCAGCAGCACCGGCAGGTCGAGGGTCTCGGCCAGCCAGCCCAGACTGGCCGAACGCATGCCGCCGCGCCAGCAGTGAATGCGCAACGGCTTGCCGTCCCGCTGGAACATCCGCAGAGCCTCTCCCAGCTCGGCAAGGCGGGGACCTACCCGGGCAAGGCCGAGCTGGACCGCTGCCTGCCGACCCTGCTGCTTGTAGAGGATGCCGATCTCGGCCCGCTCGGAATCACTGAACAGGGGCAGGCTGTGGGCTCCGGGGATATGGCCCCGCCCGTATTCGGCCGGACTGCGGCCATCGATCAACGGTCCGGGGGCGGCCAGGAAAGGATCGATCGCCAGCCGAACCGCCATCCCCCGACCCGGACCGACCTGCCCTGACATAGTGGACGAACGCTGGCCCCGATCAGGCTGGCTGAACGTCATGCTCTCCGGACCATCCGCCTCCACCACCATCAGCGCTGAACAGCTGCTGGACCGGTTTCTGACCAGTTCGCAACGCCAGCGGCGCAGCCTTCTGCCCCAGCTCGAATCCCGAGCCGCCGAGCTTCGCCCCCTGTTGATCGACAGCCTTGGCCATCTCGACGCCTGCGGTGACGACTGGGTGGCCGGGACCCTGATTCACCTGCTAGTGCAGGAGCAGGATGCGCTGACGAGCGATTTCCTCTGCCGCTATCCCCAGGGCTGGCTGGAGCTCGGCAGTGCCCAGGGCATCGACTATCTGCCGCTCCAGACCGCCCTGATGCAGAAACACTTTGAAGAGGCCGACCGCCTCACCAGCGCCATCCTGCGCCAACTGGCGGGGCCAGCGGCACAACAGCGCGGCTATGTCTATTTCAGCGAGGTGGCGCCGATCGAGGGCCTGGATCTGGTGAGCCTCGACCGGCTTTGGAATTGCTACTCACTCGGCCGGTTCGGATTTTCAGTTCAGGCTCGGCTGTTGCGCAGCGTCGGCGGACGCTGGCCGCTGCTGTGGCCGAAGCTGGGCTGGAAAACCGGCGGCGTCTGGACCCGCTATCCAACCGGATTCACCTGGTCCCTGGAGGCGCCCGAGGGACACATGCCCCTGGTCAACCAGTTGCGGGGCGTTCGGTTGATGGATGCCTTGCTTTTTCATCCCGCTCTGCAACAACGGGGCGTCAGCTGAGGGGGCAGGCGGTTAGGGTCAAAATCAGTGGTTGAAGGGGTGGATGCCGCGTCACTTGAGCAATCCGCTGTTCAAGATTCCTTTGAACATTCCCTGGAGCATCCCCTGGATCTTCGAACTGTTGAGAAGGTCAGCTCTCCCCCAAACAGGCTTTGGAGGGAAGCCCCCGGGCTCCATAGCGCCAGGCAGAAAGCCCCTTGGCTCAATTCCTTTCGGCGGAAATCCCTTTGGCTTGAAAACGTTCTGCTGGACCGATTACATCTCCCCATCCACGCTTCAGCTTGGCCCGCTGCTGGAGCTGCTGCTGGAGCCGATGGAGCAGGCCGCCAACCGGGCTGAGCTGAAGCTGGGGCTGCAGGAAGCCTTGGTCAACGCCGTGCGCCATGGCAACGGCGGCGATCCCAGCAAGTGCCTGCGCATCCGGCGGATCCTCTCGCCCCACTGGATCATCTGGCAAATCCAGGATGAAGGCTTCGGCGTGCCGCCTGCCTCCCGCACCCGGGAGCTGCCAGCCAGTCCAGGGGCTTGCTGTGGCAGGGGTTTCTTCCTGATCCACCACTGTTTCGATGATGTGCGCTGGAGCAATCGAGGCAACCGTCTCCAACTGGCAGCCCAGCGCCGGCGCTGAGCAGTGGTCTCCAGCGGCCGTCCCGATCAGCCGTCCCTAACGGCCATGGCTGGGGCAACCAGGATCCTTGAGCTCGCCCTTCAGCCAGGCCAGGCCATGCTCCAGGAGGGCGATCGCCCGGGCCTGGGCGTCACCACCGGGCTGGTGGGGAGCACTGTCTTCAGCGGTCAGCTGCACGAGGGCGGCGGCGATCTGCTCGGCACCGCGGCGAGGTTTCTGCCCCTTCTGGGCATGCCAGTCGCGCTCCTGAATGGCCAGCAGTCGGTGCAGGGCTTCGGCAAGCTGGCGGCTGCCTTCCGGCCAGGACTTCAGTGCTGGGGCAGGGGTTGCCGGCCCGGGAAGGCTGGTTTCGGGGAGAAGCGTCACTGGACGCAAGGCGGCATGGCGATCCATCCTGGCGCCATGCCAAACGGCCTGCGCAGATCCCACCGCCGCCGCCCCTCGGGCTGGTTGCACAGCCTTTCCTCCCTGCTGGCGGTGGCGGCCCGCGGCGAACGCCTGAAACCCGACGACGTCAGCAGCGGAGCTCGCCGGCTCCGCCAGCACCTGGAGCTGGGCCAGCGGTTGCTGGATCCCCTGCCGAAACCGCTGCGCACGGCCCAGGGCCAGGCTGAATGGTTCTGGCGGGCGCTGCGCTGGGGTGGCGGTGGACTGGTGCTGGCCTGGCTGCTCCGACGTTGAGCAGTCAGGCGGCAGATCTGCCGATCGGCTTGGTGGCGGTCCAGACCCTGGTCATGAAGTGGGATTCGCAATGAATCGCACCGAAACCGGCTTGCCGCAGCCGCCCATCGATGGCGTCGCTGATGTAATCGCGGTAGTAGGGCTCATGGAACATGCGGCGGAAGTTCTCCATCGCCGGCATGAACTCGGGGGAGTCGGCCATCTGCACGGAATCGGCCATCACCAGGGTGCCGCCGGGCTCGAGCAATCGAAAGCATTCCGCCATCACCTGCTGGCGGGCTTCGCCCGGGAGTTCATGCAGCAGAAAGACACAGCTCACCGCCTGGAACATTGCATCGGCGAACGGCATCGCCTCCGCATTGGCCTGCACCAGCTGGGGCAGCTCGCCGGGCAGCTGGGCGAGGAATCGGTTGGCCTCCCGCAGATAGGCGGTGGACAGATCAAGCCCCACCAGCTGAACACCTGGCAGAGCGGCACGCAGCTGGCGCAGGGTGCGGCCGGTGCCAGTGGCGACGTCAAGAACTCGAAGCTGGCCAGGGGTGCGGCCAGGGAACGCCCGCAAGCCCCGCCGCAGGGGCGCAAGCAGGCGGCGACGCATCGGGTCCGCCGTGCCGTTGAAGAGGATTTCCACCTGCAGGTCGTAGAGGACAGCGGAGCGATCGCTCAGGTAGCCATCGGTCTGGTGGTGGAAGTTCTGAAGGTAGTAGGCCGGAAAATCGGCGGGATCCACCTCCCGGGGCAGATCACGCACGTTGCGCTGGCTGCGGCGGCTCCAGGTGCTGGGCAGGTCAAGCCACACAAGAGGATAGCGGGTGGCCCATTCCACCCAGGGGGTCTCGAACAGGAGGGAAGCGGGATAGACGCCCCGCTCGGCGTCCTGCCAGTCGACCTCCAGCAACCGGCCCATCGAACTGCGCAACTGCTCGAACATCCCCGGTGGTACAGGAACGGTCTGGGGCAGGGTGCCTGGGGCAAGCAGCTCCAGCAACCTGGTGCTCACCTCCTTGTGGGCCAGGCCGATCAGGCTCTTGCCCTGCTGAAGTGTCTGGTAGGCGAGCTTGCTGACCGGTTCGGGCATCGGCTGGATCAGTGGGCTGAGCCTGAGGTGAAGATCCATTCCAACGGATCGGCCCTCGCGCCGCGAGCCCTGGCGCTGCGAGCACTGGCGCCGCGAAACTGTCGACCCACCGACCGGAGAGCTCGACGTCGGCGACAAGCGCTGATCCAACCCAGCTGCTGGTTGCCCCAGGCACAAGCCCCCTCAACCGATTGGCCTGGAACCTGGAAGGGAATCGGAAACATCTGGACGGGAATCTGGAGCACAATCGCGGTTACCCGTTCGGGACTTGCGGCCGTGGGGATGGGGGCCAGCACTGCGTAACCGTTTCTGTCAAAATCTTCAGATCCCACGGCTGCACTGGGTTCTCTGCGATAGCCAGGTGCTAGTTTTCGGCTCAGGTCAGCGGATCTCCACGTCATGCGCGATGCCATTACCGGCCTGATTGGTCGGTATGACCAGCTGGGGCGCTACTTCGATCGTGATGCGATCGATCGGATTTCCAGTTACTTCGCCCAGTCCCAGTTGCGCCTGGCGGCCGCAGAAATCATCAACCGCGACGCTGCCGACATCGTGCGTGAGGCCAGCCGCCGACTGTTCGAGGGGGACCCTGAGCTGCTCCTGCCCGGTGGCAATGCCTACACCACCCGTCGCCTCTCGGCCTGTCTGCGCGACATGGACTACTTCCTGCGCTACGCCAGTTATGCCCTGGTGGCGGACGATCCCTCCATTCTCAACGAACGGGTGCTGAACGGCCTCGACGACACCTACAAGAGCCTGGGCGTTCCCACCGGGCCCACCGTCCGCAGCATCAACCTGCTGGCCGATGTGTTGAGCGAACGCCTCGAAGCGGCCGGGCTGGGGCCCAGCGATGTGGTGCGGATGCCGTTCAACCACATGGTCCGCGGACTCGGCGCCGTCAATGTCCGGGCCCGCTAGCTCCGCGGGTTCTCTTGAAAGCCTGCGCCCCCTTGATGCGTAGGCTTCGCTTCACTTTCCTTTTGCGCCGCTGGTCTTGGTCTCCCAGTCTCCTTCTGCCCCCGTCAGCGATCGTCATCGCCTCACGCTTGGGCCGATCGCCACACCAGACAGGCTGCTGCTGGGCCCCGGACCCTCCAACGCCCACCCAACCGTGCTGGCCGCCCTGGCGCGCAGCCCGATCGGCCATCTCGACCCGCTGTACATCGAGCTGATGGGGGAAGTGCAGGAACTGCTGCGCTACGCCTGGCAAACCGATAACCGCCTCACCATTCCGATGAGCGGCACCGGCAGTGCCGCCATGGAGGCCACCCTGGCCAACACGGTCGAGCCTGGCGACACCGTCCTGGTGGCTGTCAAGGGGTACTTCGGCCATCGCCTCGTGGACATGGCCCAGCGCTACCGGGCCGAGGTGCACACAATCGAGCGCCCCTGGGGGGAAGCCTTCAGCCTCGCCGAGATCGAGGCGGCCCTGCAGCAGCACCGTCCGAAGATCCTGGCGATCGTCCATGCCGAAACCTCCACGGGCGTCTGCCAGCCGATGGAGGGGATCGGTGAACTCTGTCGGCGGCACGACTGCCTGCTGCTGCTCGACACGGTGACCTCCCTCGGCGCCGTGCCCATCCACCTTGACGCCTGGGGCGTCGACCTGGCCTACAGCTGCAGCCAGAAGGGACTGAGCTGCCCTCCCGGGCTGGGTCCGTTCAGCATGGGCCCCAGGGCCGAAGCCAAGCTCTCTGCCCGCAGCGGCAAGGTGCCCAACTGGTATCTCGATGTCTCCCTGCTCAATCAATACTGGGGCAGCAACCGGACTTACCACCACACAGCTCCGGTAAACATGAACTTCGGCATGCGCGAGGCCTTGCGGCTTTTGGCTGAAGAAGGCCTGGACAACGCCTGGGCCCGCCATCGCCAGAACGCCGAACGCCTTTGGGACGGTCTCGAACGGCTGGGGCTCGAACTCCATGTGGACAAAGCCCTGCGGTTGCCCACCCTCACCACGGTTCGCATCCCTGAGGGCATCGATGGCAAGGCCTTCAGCCTCCACCTGCTCAACCGCCACGGCATCGAAGTGGGCGGCGGCCTCGGCGCTCTGGCCGGCAAGGTCTGGCGGATCGGCCTGATGGGCTACAACAGCCGCGCCGAGAATGTTGATCGGCTGCTCAATCTGCTGGAAACGGAGCTTCCTGCCTTCCAGACAGGGGTGTCGAGCGATCAAGCCGCTGTTGCCGTCGCTGCTGCCTGAACCAGCCCGCCAGCATCTCCTGGGCCTCGGCTGCGAGCACACCCCCCAGCACCGCCATCGGATGATGGGCGCTCGGATCGATCGAGAGGTCCAGGCAACCGCCGAGCGCGCCACGCTTCGGATCGGCAGTGGCGAACACCACCGTGCCCATCCGGGCCTGGATCAGGGCGCCGGCGCACATCGGGCAGGGCTCCAGCGTCACCAGCAGGGTGCTGTCGTTGAAACGCCAGTCGCCCCGCAGCCCAGCCGCCTGCCGCAACGCCACAAGCTCAGCATGCCCGAGGGGATCCTGGCGGGTCTGGCGTTGGTTTGTCCCCCAGCCCAGGCAGCGGCCTTCTGCATCGAGAACCACAGCGGCAACAGGTACCTCTCCACGCTGGCCAGCCAAGTTGGCCAGCCGCAACAGCCGCTGCATCCAGAGCAGCCGCTGGGCATCCGCACGGGGAGATGGGGTGGGCACAGCCGGGGGGTGGAGGATGCTGCCTGGGGGGTTGGATGGTCGTGGTCTGCTGCGATCAGGCTGACACCCCGCCAGAGTGCGCATCGCTCCAGGCAAGGATCACCGCACAGGACCATGCACCGACTCCCAGGAGAATGAACGGCCCGATCACCCTGTCCTCGGCCCTCTTGCCCGAGCTGGTCGGCAGCGGCGGCGGGCCTCTGCCCTTCGCATCTCCCGACCAGTTCGATCCGGAGCTGGAATCCTTCCTGCGCGACGCGGCCCATCAGCTCTGCCGCTGGCTGGGCTCCTCGGCCAGTCGCCTGCCCTTGCCTGGGCTCAGCCTGCTGCCTGGAATCGAGCCGCTGGTGGATGGGCTCGGCGCTGATCGCCTGCTGGCTGATCTGCAACAGCTGATGGACGGGGCGTACAACCCAAACCATCCCGGTGCTCTCGCCCACCTTGATCCGCCACCCCTCACCGCCTCAATGGTCGGCGACCTGATCTGCGCCGGGCTCAACAACAACCTGCTGGCCGAAGAACTCTCCCCGTCCCTCAGCAGGCTGGAGCAGGGGCTGTGTGCCTGGCTGGCTCGCCGCATCGGCCTGGGGGAGAACGCCAGCGGTGTGCCGGCCAGCGGCGGCAGCCTCAGCAACCTGATGGCCCTGGTTACCGCACGCCAGAGCCGTGGCCTCGGGACCCGCCAGGACGCCGTGGTCGTCGGCAGTGTCGACCTGCATGTCTCGATCGAGAAGGCACTGATGGTGATGGGCCTGCCGCCGGCAGCCCTGGTGCGCCTGCCCACCGACGCGGCCGGACGGCTCGATCCGCAGCACCTCGAGGCGGAACTGTGGGACCTGCAGCGGCAGGGGATCCCCGTGATCGCCGTGGTGGCCACCGCCGGCACCACGGTGCGGGGGGCCGTGGATCCCCTGGGGGAGATCGCCGGCCTCTGCCGCCGCCACGGACTATGGCTGCACGTCGATGGGGCGATCGGCGGGGTCCTCGCCCTGAGCAAGAAGCACGGCGATCGGGTGGAGGGGATCGGCCAGGCCGATTCGGTCACGGTCAATCCCCAGAAACTGCTGGGAATCACCAAGACCTCCTCCCTGCTCCTGCTGGCTGATCCCAGCCTGCTCTCCAGCACCTTCGGCACCGGCCTTCCCTACATGGAGCCGAGCTGGGCAGGGGGCCATGGCGGCGAATGCGGCCTGCAGGGCAGCCGCAGTGCCGAGATTCTCAAGCTCTGGCTGGGCCTGCGCCAGCTCGGCCTTTCGGGGATCGAAGAGGTGATCGAGGCGGCGATCACACGGCGACGGCGGCTGCGGCTACTGCTCGAAGCTGAGTTGCCCGCTGGGGCCATGCTCCTGCTGAGCGGCCCGCTTCACCTGCTCGCCTTCAGACCGGCCGGCCTTGAACCAATGGCCTCGGAATGCTGGTCCAGCCAATGCCGCTCCGCCCTGCTGGCGGAGCAGCTGATGCTGTCACGGCCGCTTTACCAGGGCCACCATCACCTCAAGGCGGTGCTGGGCAACCCCCACACCGGTGAGGCCGACCTGGAGCGGCTGGCCGCGGTGGTGCGTCAGTCGCTGCAGGGGATCAGCCTTGGATCCAGCCAGGTGGTGCCGAATGGCTGAGCCCAACCGCCGTGGCCGCTGGGTGGCGATCGTCACCGGGGCGCTCTCGATCCTGATCGGTGTGCTCTATCTCGCTCTGATCACGGTGCTCGATGCCCGCGGTCCCCTTCTGCCGCCTCCCCCCGAGGCCCTGGGTGTGGCGGCAGCTGCGGATCCTTCCGCCGTTGCAACGGCTCCACCACCCGGTTGAAAGCCGCCTCCAGGAAGTGCTTCAGAACACCGTCCCGGCGGTTGAGGTCATATTGCCGCCGCACCACCTCCTGCAGTCCACCATCGCCCCAGTCCTGATCCTGCTCGAAATAGGTGATGAAGCTCTGGCCGGCGATCCGGGTCAGCCAGGCGGCGCTCACCCCCTGCACCGCCTTGCTGACCAGGAGCGCCGGCAGATTCAGGGTCAGCGCCGAGGTGATCAGGCTCAGTCCGCCCTTGATGATGCCGAGGCCAGCCAGGGTGCGACCCACCGACAGGGCCAGATCCTGGCCACTCTCGCGGGAGAGGTTGACCCCGTAGACGCGGGCGATCTCCACCACCATCTGGGCATTGACCGCCGCTGTGCCGAGCAGATCGACGACGGGCAGGGGGTTGACCACCAGCACACCCGCCCCGATCCACATGTAGCGCTCAACGATGCCGTTGCCATCCAGACGGCGTTGGCGGGCCAGCAACTCCCGGCTGGCGTCGCCGAGGCAACGGCTCTGCAACAGGATGTTGTCGGCGATCAGCTCCTCGCCGTCCTGGTGGAGCACCGTCGCCAGGCGCCGCACCAGGGTCTGCACCTCCGGCGCCGGTTGCAGGGGCCTGCCGCCGGGCCTCGGCACCGACTGGGGTGCCGCACTGGCGGGAACCACATCCTCACTCTCGAGTCGGCTGCCGGCGCGCTGGCGCAGCAGGGCAATCAGACGCCTTTCCTCCTGCTCCCCGCGCAGGTCGCACTTGTTGAGCACCAGCATCAGACGCTTGCCCAGGCTGGCGAGGGCCTCGAACACCTCCAGTTCCGCAGCCCGCAGGTCGCCGTCGACTACGAGCAGCAGTAGATCGGCCTGGGCCGCCCGCTGCCGGGCAGTGGTTTCCCGCTGGCGGCCTTCCGCCCCCGCCTCCAGGATGCCGGGCGTGTCCACCAGTTGCAGACCGCGGCGCAGGCCCTTCAGCCGCAGCCGGTAGGCCTGGCACTCGGTGGTGGAGCCCATCGGTGCCCCCACATGGCCCACCACCTCGTTGAGCAGGGCGCGGATCAGGGAGGTCTTGCCGGCCGAGCCAGCCCCGAACACCACCAGCACCAGGTCTCCCCGGGCCAGCTCCGCTTCCACCCGGTCACGCTCCTGGCGCAGGGCTTCACGCTCGACATCGTCGCGAACCCGCTCCAGCACCTGATCGATCGCCTGAAGATTGCGCTCGGCCGCTTCCTGCCGGCTCGCCAACGGCCCCTGGATGGTTGGCGGCGGCAACCGGCCGGAGCGGGGCTGACGCCAGGCCAGCAGCCAGGGCCAGGCCAGCCGCAGCAGCAGCAGGCCGCCGCCGCCGAACAGGAGCAGCAGCACCGGCCCCACCAGCCAGTAGGGCAGCAGATAGCTCAACTGCCAGAGCAGGGTGTTGAAGGCCTGCAGCAGCAAGGATGCCGCCACGACGGCCGCCAGGGCCGCACCTAACCACAGCCAGGGCCGGAAGCGCCGCATCAGGGCTTGGCGGCGGGCGGCTGGGAGCCCCTGCCTGCCGCCCGGATGATCTCTCCCCAGAGACCGGCGGCCAGGGAGCTGGAGCCGGCGGTGGGCCGATTCTGGTCGTTGCCCAGCCAGATCCCCATCACCCAGTGACGGCTGGGTTCGTAACCGACGAAGACCAGATCGTGACCCTTGTTGGTGGTGCCGGTCTTGCCCCCTTCCTCGCCGCCCAGATAGGCGGCGGAGCCGGTGCCGCCGCGCACCACCCCCCGCAGCAGCCCCTGCATCTGCCTGGCCACCTCGGGCTTGACCACCGGCCTGGCCGGACTGATCGTGCGGCCAGGGCCGCTGGGCTGTTTGCGGCAGCGGGCACTGTCGAGGCCGCCGCAGGTTTCGGCATCGGTGAGGCGGCGGACGGTGCTGGGGGCGTGCCAGACCCCGTCGTTGGCAACTGCGGCATAGGCGGCGGTGAGTTCGATCAGGCGCACCTCGCTCTGGCCCAGGGCCAGTCCGGGGACGGCCTGCATCGAGCTGGTGAGCCCCAGATCCCGCGCCATCTGCTCCACCTTCTCCAGGCCGACCCGCCGGGACAGGCGCAGGGCGGCCGTGTTGCTGCTGATCGCAAAAGCCTGGCCCAGGCTGAGGTTGCCACGGCAGGAGCTGGCGAACGACTGGCCGGCCCAGTTCAGGGGCCCGCAATTGAGGCTCGCGGTGGGCTTGATGCCCTGGTTGATCGCCGCCAGGTAAGTGAACAGCTTGAAGGTGCTGCCCGGCTGGCGCAGGGCCATGCTGGCCCGGTTGAACTGGCTGCGGCGGTAGTCGCGACCACCGGCGATGGCCAGCACCCCGCCGTTGCGGCTGTCGAGCACCACCACCGCCCCCTCGGTCACCCCGGCGGGCGCCCCGAAGTCAAGCCGCTGGCGCAACTTGGTTTCCACGACCCGCTGCAACAGTGGATCGAGGTGGGTTTCGACCAGGAAATTACCTTCAGCCGCCACGTCGGCGCCGAGCAGGCCCTCCAGGTCGCTGCGCACCTGGTCGGTGTAGAAGGGCACCGGCCGGCTGCGACCACCCCGGCAGGCATCAGGGCCAAGTTGCACAGGACGGCGGCGGGCCTGGCGCGCCTGGTCAGCTGAGATCCTGCCGGTGTTGGCCATCTTCAGCAACACCCCATTGCGGGCCTCCAGGGCGGCCTGGGGATTGCTGCAGGGATCATGGCCATTGGGAGATGGCAGCAGCCCCACCAGCAGGGCCGCCTCCTCCAGGCGCAACTGGGCGGCGGGCTTGGCGAAATAGGCGCGGGCGGCATCCTCAAAACCCCAGCCCACGCCCAGGTACACGCGGTTGAGATAGCTGAGCAGCAGAGCGCCCTTGCTGAAACGGGCCTCCAGCTGCAGGGCCACAAGCAACTCTCGCCATTTGCGCAACAGGGTTTCCCCCTCTCCCACCTTGTCGGGGTAGAGGCTGCGGGCCAGTTGCTGGGTGAGGGTGCTGCCCCCCTCCAACACCCGTCCCCCCAGCAGATTGGTGACAAGGGCCCTGCCGGTTCCGATCGGATCGACGCCGGGATGCCACCAGAAGCGGCTGTCCTCGCTGGCCAGCAACGCTTCCACCAGCACCCGCGGATAGTCCTTCAGCGCCTTGTTCTCGCGATGTTCGCTCGAATCGGCCGAGCTGAGCGGCCGGTTCAAGCGGTCGTAGAGGGCCACCGGCCCCCGCACCGGCGCCAGGCTGCCCCGCACAGGCATCTGCACCACCGACAGCCCTAGCAGCAGCAAGCCTCCCGAGGCCACGGCTGCTGCCGTGGCCACCACAACCCTGGCCAGGGTGGGCAGGCGGGGCTGCGGCCGGCGCTGGAAGACCAACTCCGGCAGGCCGGGCTCGCTGGCGGGTCCGAACCGGACCGTGTCGCCATCGCGGAGCAGCAGCTGGCTGATGCGCTGACCACCCCAGCAGAGGCCATTGGTGGAGCCGTCATCGCGGAGCAGCCAGTCCGCGCCGATCTGCTCCAGCAGGGCATGCCGCTTGCTGACAGCCGGGTGGTCGAGGCCGATCTCCATCCGGCTGTCGCGACCAAGGCGATAGAGGCCCCCGTGCAGGCTGATTCGGCGGCTGGGATGGCCCGGCAGAAAGATCTCCACAACCGCCTCTGAGGCCACCGGCGGTGCCGCCACCCGCCGGTTCAGCCGCTCAGCGCCCAGCACCGGCCCGCCCCTCCCAAAGGTCCAGGGCCAGGCAGGCCACCGCCAGGTTGATGGCCACATCGGCCAGGTTGAACACCGGAAACTGAATCGGCACCAGCTCAAGGAAATCAACGACACCCCCCAACCGCCAGCGGTCGAGACCATTGCCCAAGGCCCCGCCGAGCAGGGCGCCGACCCCCGCCGCCTGCCAGCGCCGCAAGCTGCCCTGCCGCTGAATCCAGACGATCAGGCCGATCGCCACCAGGAAACTGACCAAACCCAACAGGGCCGTGGAGGACTGGAGCAGGCTGAAGGCGGCGCCGGTGTTGTACAGCAGCCGCAGCCGCAACAGGCCCGGCAGGAAGGGCTGGGGAACGGAGGAGTCCTGGGCGGCGACGGCCCAGGCCTTGCTGAGCTGATCGAGCAGCACCACGGTGGCGGCGATCAGCCAGGCGACCCGTCGTCGGACGGTGGCGGGCGGCGTCATGGTGCTTGGGTCATCGAGATCGTGTCATGGTTCGACCAGCAGCAGCTTGCGCAACGGCACCGCCAGCACGGCGACGGCACAGCAGAGCAGCAGCTGGGGCAGGAGCGGTCCCAGGCTGTAGCTGATCAGCAGGTCGGCCAGGCTGCCGCTCCAGCGGCCCGCCAAGGCACCGATCAACAGATTGGCGATGCCACTGAGCTGAATCGTCAGCAGACCAACCAGGGCCGCGCCGAGCAGCCGCAGCAGCTCACCCATGCCCTCCTGCCGCGCCAGCCGACCCGTCACCCAGCCGGCCGGCACGAAGCCGGCCAGGTAGCCGAAGCCAGGGTCGAGCAGATAGGCCATGCCACCGCCGCCGTGGAACACCGGCAGCATCAGCAGGCCAAGGCTAAGGTAGGCCACCGCCGCCAGCAGGGTGGGCCTCGGTCCGCAGACGAGGGCCGTGAGCAGGAGGGCCGGAACCTGAGCCGTGACCGGCAGCTCCTGCAGGGCAACGCCACCACCGGCTGCCGGGAGGGGAACGAAGGTCTGAATCAGACCACCGCTGATGATCAACAGCAGCCCCACGATGGCGCCGCTCCAGTTGGCTAAGGCCCGCAATCGAATGGAACCTGACTCACCCCATCCTGCTGTAGTGGGGAGCCATCGGACAGATCGAAGCATGGACTCCCAGGACAGCAGCCTTTCCCATCCCTTCGTGGTCGGCAGCCGGGTGCGGCTGAGCGGCAGCCCGGACTTTCTCAAAACCGCCGATCCCATGCCGATGCTGCGGCCCCCCGACCTGGTCGATCCCAGCGAGGTCGGACAGGTCACGGCCCTCAGGGCCCTGGGCCAGGTGGCGGTTCGCTTCCGCCGCGGCAGCTTCGTGATGGGGGCCGATCAGCTCAGCAGCGCTGAGGCGGAGGACCCCAGGGGGTGAGCGGACCAGGCCCGCTCGGCGGCGACAAGCGCCGCTGCGGGGCCACACAGGCTCAGGCTGGGACGCGCCAGAAGGGACCGGGCGGCTTGCCACAGAGCCTCCGGATCCAGGGCCTCAGCGGCCTGGCTGGCCTGATCGGAGTAGGTCCAGGCGAGGCCATGGCCCAGCACCAGGGCCTGCCGATCGGCGATCTGGCCACAGGTCTGGCGACCGGTGGCGACAAGGCCACGGAACTTGGCCAGAGCCAGCTGCCACTCGTCGTTGGTAAGGGGCTGATCCAGCAGCCGCTGCCATTCCTGTAACAGCTGCGTGGTGGCTTCGCTGGCTCGATCCGCCGAACTGGAGAGGTGCAGCACGAAGGGGGCGGCGCCGCGCCGCGCCGGCAGATGCACACCCACGTCGTAGGCGAGACCCTGTTCTTCACGCAGCGCCACGAACAAACGGCTGGACATGCCCACCCCGAGGTGGCACTGCAACAGCCTCAGCGCCACGGAACGGGGATCTGCCAGGGAAACCGTGGCTGCCCCCAGCATCAGGACGAGTTGCTCGGTGTCGAGTTCTGTGGTCACCAGGGCTGCGATCGAGCGGCCAGCGGGCCCAGCCGCCGCCAGCGGTGCCGCAGTGGGCCAGACGGGACCGGCTGGAGGCTCCAGGAGCGCCGGCAACTGCGGTGGCGGCTGACCGGTGATCACCAGGACAGCTCCAGCGGCGCCGAGCTGGCCGGCCGCCTCGAGCAGAAGAGGGCGCTCCAGTCCCGTCAGTTCAGCTTCGACACCGAGGGGGTCGTGTCCGTAGGGGCCGTCGCCGTACAGCTGATGCCGCAGCAGGTCATGGGCCTGCTGGAACGGATCTTCCCGCTGGCGGAGGAGTGCCTGCAGGTTGAGTTGCCGCTCCAGGCTGATCTGGTCGCTCGCCAGCCAGGGATTGAGCACCATCGCGTGCAGCAGCGGCAGGAGGGCCGTGCTGTCGGCGCTGGCGCACTTGAGGCTGATCAGCAGGCCATCTTCCGAGGCCTCACAGCGCAGCTCATCGCCAAGACCCTCCACCAGATCGGCCATCGCCTCCCCACTGAGGTCTCCGCAGCCGCGGCTGAGCAGCCCGGCCAGCAACTGGGCGCGGCCGCGCTGACCCCTGGGGTCCGCACTGCTGCCGCCCCGGATCCAGAGCTTGGCGGAAACGATCGCGGGTCCGGGCCGGCGCAGAACCCAGACCGGGCAACCGCCCTGGAGGGTAAAGGTCTCAGGCGCGGGGAGAGGGGGATGAAGCACGGATGTCATGCCGGCAGCACCAACAGGCGGCAGGCCTTGGCCGGATCGAGCAGGGGCACCATCTCCTGGAGGATTCGCTCCGCCGACCAGGCCTCCAGCAGTTCGAGGGGATGGCTCAGCGGCGCCAGCCGGCCCCAGAGCCCCTGGTGGCCGGTGAGGCCGGCCACGGCGGAGGCCGATTCCAGGCCGAAGCGATAGCCATTGGCCACCAGCCGCCGCGCGCGCTCCAGCTCCTGCTCCGTGGGGGGCAGCGCCCAGAGCTCCTGCCAAACCTGGGAGATCTGGGCTTCCACCTGCTCCGCCAGGCCAGGCTCAAACACCGCCTCCAGCAGCCCCAGGCTGCCGGCCTCCAGCACGTTCAGGTCCAGATCGATGCTTTCGACGAGCCTGAGATCCTCCCGCAGCCGCTGGACCAACCGGCTGCGTTTGCCCTCAGCCAGCAACGTGGTGAGCAGATCGCCACCGGCCACTGCCTCAAGTTCGGCTGCCGCCGGAAACGACCAGGCCATCAGCAGGCGGCCGGCCTCCAGCCGCGGAAGGCGAAGATCATGGCCACCGCTTTGCAGCCGCAGAGGCGAGAACCCTTCGCTGGCCTGCCTCGCCTGGTGCTGGGAATCAACAGGTTTCAGCGCTGCCAGGGGGCTGCTTGCCAGCAGACCTTCGAGGTCGAGATTCGCCACCGCTCCGGCCATCCCCAGGCTGCAATGCCGGGGTTGATAGCGGCGCTGGTGGAACCGCGCCATCCGTTGCGGGTCATGGGCCTGCAAGGACCTGCGGTCGCCCAGAATCGGGCGGCCATAGGGATGGCCAGGGCAGGCCAGGGCCAACAGGCGCTGGAAAGCGACCTCCTCGGGCTGGTCTTCGCTCTGGGCCAGCTCCTCAAGCACCACCTGCTTCTCCATGCCGAAGTCGGCCGGGTCCAGGCGGGGATGCAGGACCAGATCAAGCAGCAGGTCGAGGGCTTCCGGAGCGGCGGCGGGCGGGATCAGCACGTGGTAGTGCACGTCATCAAAGCCGGTGGCGGCGTTACTGCTGCCACCAAGGGCTTCGATGCGGCGGTCGAACTCACCTGCCGCCAGCTGGCCACTGCCCTTGAAGACCATGTGCTCGAGAAAGTGGGCCAGGCCGAACTCCTGGGGCGCTTCGGTGCGGCTCCCCGCCTGACACCAGAAATCCAGACAAACCACCGGAGCCTGCTCCTGCTCCACGGTGACGACCTGGACCCCGTTGTCGAGGTGGAAGGCGAGGGGTGACGGGAAGACTTCCTGTGAATCCTTCAAAAAGGGCAAGGGCTGAAGCGATCACGCATGGCAGGATCAGCATTCTGCTGGCTGAGGCAGCCTTCGTGACCAGCCCTGCTCCCACCGCCGGCAGCGTCCATCCCCTGGTGGATGCTCTGGCCGAGCAGATCCGGACAAGCTGGCTCTCCCTGCCCGACCTGAAGCCCCTGGCCATTGCCCCGGAGCTCGAAGCGATCAGCGGCAGCCTCGATGGTGAGCGCCTGTTCATCCACAACGAGCTCCGCCAGTGCCGCGGCCTGCGCAAGCTCCACCTCGAGACCGCCCGGCTCGGGGCCGGGCTGCAGATCCTTCATTGCGTCTATTTCCCGGATCCCCGTTTCGATCTTCCCGTGTTCGGCGCCGACATCGTGGCCGGGCCCGCCGGGGTTTCCGCTGCGATTGCCGACCTGTCCCCAACCCGAGGGGTGCTGCCGGCTGGGATCACAGCAGGCCTGGAGGCCCTGCCGCTCCACCCCTTCAGCCAGGTCCGCGAATTGCCTGCCTGGGGCTCGATCTTCTCCCCGTTTGTGCGCTTCGTGCGGCCGGTGGGCGCCACCGAGGAAGGCTGGTTCATCGCGGAGGTGAACGGCTTGCTCACCGTGCTGGCCGACGCCCTGGCGAGGGCCGAGGAGCAGCCCCAGGATCACGCAGCTACGATCGATCGGTACCACGGCCAGCTGTCCTATTGCCAGCAGCAGAAACGCAACGACAAGACCCGGCGGGTCCTGGAGAAGGCGTTCAACCCGGCCTGGGCAGACCGCTACATCGAGGACCTGCTGTTCGACGATCCCCTGCCGATCCCGGTGGCGGGGGAGGACGTCGCGGCCTGCTGATCGCCGCCGCCAGCCTGTTGCTGCTGGGCGGCGGCTTCTGGATCTGGCAGTCGCAGCAGCGCAAGGCTGAGGTTCAGGTTCCCCGCGCCCAGCCGGCGGCCGTTCCTGAAGCGGTGTCGGCCCTGGGCCGACTGGAGCCGGCCGGTGATGTGCGCAATCTTGCGGCTCCAATGACCGATTTCGGCGGCAGTCCCCGCCTCTCTGAGCTGCTGGTCGAAGAAGGCGATCGGGTCGCCAAGGGACAGTTGCTGGCCCGCTTCGACAACGGACCAACCCTTCAGGCCGAGAGGCGGCTGCTGGCCAGCCGCATCACCAACCTCACCAGCCAGGTGACGCTGCTTGAGCGGGAGATCAATCGCTACCGCCAGTTGGCCAGGGCCGGCGCCACCGCTACCGCTGATCTGGAATCCCGCGAGCTCAAGCTGATCGAACTCAAGGGCAGCCTGCTGGAGGCGCGCAATCAACTGCTCAAGACCGACACTGACCTGGTGAACACGGAGCTGCGCTCGCCGATCGCCGGCACCGTGCTTCGCCTGGAGGCCCGGGTGGGGGAACGGCCTGGCGAAAACGGCATCCTCGAGATCGGCGCCAGTGACCGGATGGAAGCCGTCGCGGAGGTCTACGAAAGTGACATCAACCGGCTGCGCACCGGCCAGAACGCCACAATCACCAGTGAGAACGGCGGCTTCACTGGCAGCCTTGCCGCCCGGGTGATCCGGATCAGCCCCCAGGTGCGCCAGCGTCAGGTGCTCTCCACCGACCCCACTGGCGATGCCGATGCCCGGGTGGTGGAAGTGCGGCTCGAACTGGATCCCGCCGATGCCCGCCGGGTGCGCAACCTGGTCGGGATGAAAACGATCACCCGGTTCCAGCCATGAGCGAGCTGCCCGGCCTGGGCCTGCTCTGGACATCCCGACGCATCCCCCTGGCCTGGCTGCTGCTCACCCGTCAGCCGGTGCGGCTGGCGGTGGCCCTGGCGGGCATCAGCTTCGCCGGGATCCTGATGTTCATGCAGCTGGGCTTCCGGGACGGGTTGTTCGATGCCAGCGTCACGATCCACAAGCTCTTCGATGCCGACCTGGTGCTGATCAGTCCGCGGACGATCAGCTCGATCAGCATGTCGGGATTTCCGCGCCGACGGCTGGTGCAGGCCCTCGGCGATCCCGAGGTGAAGGGGATCACACCGGTGAACTGGAACTTCCTGCTCTGGCGCAATCCCGAAACCAAAAGCACCCGCTCGATTCTGGCGATCGGCTTCGAGCCCAACGATCCCCTCTTTCTGGACCCCGGCTTGAAGAGCAAGGCGAAGCTGCTCACCCAGCGGGGCCGTGTCCTTTTCGATGAACTGTCCCGGGAGGAGTTCGGGCCGATCGGGCCCTGGTTCCGCCAGGGCCGCACGGTGGAAACCGAGGTGAGCGGCACGCGGGTGCGGGTGGCGGGGCTGGTCGGACTCGGCCCCTCCTTCGGTGCCGACGGCAACCTGATCACCAGCCGCGAAACCTTCCTGAGCCTGCTCCCGGAAACCCCTGCGGGCAGCATTGAGCTGGGTCTGATCCGGCTCAGCCCCGGCGCTGACCCTGCCGAGGTTCAGCAGCGCCTGCGCAAGCAGCTCCCCAGGGACGTGACCGTGTTCACCAAAAAGGAGTTTGAGGAATCCGAAAAAGACTACTGGCGCAGCAGCACCGCGATCGGCTTCATCTTCACCCTGGGGGCAGGCATGGGCTTCGTTGTGGGCTGTGTGATCGTTTATCAGATCCTCTACTCCGATGTGAGCGATCACCTGCCGGAGTACGCCACCTTGATGGCGATGGGGTATCCCCTCAGAACCCTGCTGGGGGTTGTGGGCCGGGAAGGACTGCTGCTGGCCCTGCTCGGCTACCTGCCCGCTTACGGGGTGGGCCAGGGGCTCTACGCCCTGGTGCGCTCGGCCACCAAGCTGCCGGTAGAGATGAACACCACCCGGGCGGCGGTGGTGTTCAGCATGATTCTGGTGATGTGCATGGGGTCGGCCGCAATGGCAATGCGGCGACTGGCCGACGCCGATCCAGCTGAGATTTTCTGACCGCCCCCCCCGCACTCCATCAGACCCAGCCGATTCCCATGGCCACCCTCCCCTCCAGCAGCAACGGAACCGGCAACGGAACCAGCAACGGAGCGGCCAACCGAACCGGCGCTCCAGCGGCATCCGATCCGCCGATGGTGGAGCTGCACAACCTTTGCCATTGGTATGGCGAAGGGGAGATGCGGCGCCAGGTGCTCCAGAACGTCGCACTCCGCATTCACCCCGGTGAGGTGGTGTTGCTGACCGGCCCCTCAGGTTGCGGCAAGACCACCCTGCTCACCCTGGTGGGGGGGCTTCGCCAGGTGCAGCAGGGCCAGGTAAGGGTGATGGGGGAAGGGCTGGAGGGCTCCAGCCGACGGTTGCGTCAGCAGCTGCGGCGCCACATCGGCATGATCTTCCAGGGCCATAACCTGCTGCGCTGCCTGACCGCCGAGCAGAACGTGCAGATGGGGTCCGATCTGTTGCCAGGCCTCAGCTATCGGGCCCGGCGGGACCAGGCCCGCGAGTGGCTGCGGGCCGTCGGCCTTGGCGACCACCTCGGCAAGCTCCCCCATGATCTCTCCGGTGGCCAGAAGCAGCGGGTGGCGATCGCCCGGGCTCTGGCAGCCCATCCACGCCTGCTGCTTGCCGATGAACCCACGGCCGCCCTCGACAGCCGCAGTGGCCGCGAGGTGGTGGACCTGCTGAAGCGGCTGGCCCGGGAGCAGAGCTGCGCTGTGCTGATGGTGACCCACGATCCCCGCATCCTTGATGTGGCCGACCGGTTGGTGGAAATGGAGGATGGCCGCCTCCGGGCTGGCCCCCTGGCTGTTGGAAGGTCCAGTCAGCAGGAGTAGGATCGACCTTCTCTCCCCAAGGTCAGCCCTTCCTCCATGGCGAAACGCAGGAATCTCAAGAAGGAAAAACAGGAGCGCAACCGCTCCTATGCCCGCAAGTTCAAGAAGCGCAAGCTCCGCAACGACGGCCGCGGTGAAGGCGCCGGCAACGGCGTGACCGGCACCGCCAACAACGGTGGCGCCGCCGACTGAGCAGCGGGCGCATGTTCCCCAGCGTCGTCATCCCCACCTACAACCGCCGGGCCATCCTCGAGAAGTGCCTGCGGGCCCTTGAGCAGCAGCAGCTGGCCGCTCCGATCGACGCCTATGAGGTGGTGGTGGTGGATGACGGCTCGACCGATGGCACCGCCGCATGGCTGCGGGCTGAAGCAGCCCTTTTTCCCCATGTGCGCCTGATCGAGCAGGACCACGGCGGCCCGGCGGCTGGCCGCAACCGCGGCGTGGATCACGCCCGCGGTGATGTGATCGTCTTCATCGACAGCGATCTGGTGGTCACCGAGGGCTTCCTGCTCTCCCATGCCAAGGCCCTCTGGTGCCATTGGCAGGAGAGGGGAAACAGGCTCTGCTTCACCTATGGCGCGGTGATCAATACCAGCAACTTTGCTGATCCCACCAGCGAGCCCCACAAGCTCAGCGACCACTCCTGGGCCTATTTCGCCACCGGCAACGTGGCGATCGACCGAGCTGTGCTGGAGGAATCCGGCCTGTTCGACACCGGCTTCCGCCTCTATGGCTGGGAGGACCTTGAACTGGGCGAGCGCCTTCGCCGCATGGGGGTGGAACTGGTGCGCTGCCCGGAGGCCCCTGGCTACCACTGGCATCCGGCCCTGAGTCTCGAGCAGGTTCCCGATCTGGTGCGGATCGAAAAGGAAAGGGCCCGCATGGGTCTGGTCTTCTACCGCAAACATCCGACCCGGAGAGTGCGTTTCATCATCCAGTTCACCTGGCTGCATCGCCTGCTCTGGGAACTGCTCACCCTGGGTGGCCTTCTCAACGAGCGCAGTCTGAGGCCCCTGCTGGCCTGGCTGCTGCGCCGCGGCCAGCCTGCCCTGGCCATGGAACTGCTGCGGCTGCCCCTCAACCGGATCGGAGTGCGGGCCCTCTACCGGGAAGCCCGGGCCGAGGGACTGAGCTAGCAGACACTTTGGTAACTTGAGAGGTCCCCACAACACCGCACACCTGTCCGTTTCGGGTGCTCAGGCGATTCCGGTGTCTCCCTCTGGAGCCACTCCGCCCTGATCCCTGGCAGGTGGAGGCGAACCCGAAACCCTCTCAACCATGGCTGTCGTAACCCTCTCCGAAATGATGGAGGCGGGTGCCCACTTCGGGCACCAAACCCGCCGCTGGAACCCCAAGATGTCGCGCTACATCTATTGCGCGCGCAACGGTGTTCACATCATCGATCTTGTGCAGACCGCGATCTGCATGAACAACGCCTACAAATGGACGCGCAGCGCCGCCCGTTCCGGCAAGCGCTTCCTGTTCGTCGGCACCAAGAAGCAGGCCTCCGAAGTGATCGCCATCGAGGCGGCCCGCTGCGGCGCCTCCTATGTGAACCAGCGCTGGCTGGGCGGCATGCTCACCAACTGGAGCACCATGCGCGCCCGCATCGACCGGCTCAAGGATCTGGAGCGGATGGAGTCTTCCGGCGCCATCGCGATGCGGCCCAAGAAGGAAGCCGCCGTCTTGCGCCGGGAACTTGATCGGCTGCAGAAGTATCTGGGCGGACTGAAGAACATGCGGCGCCTGCCCGATGTGGTGGTGCTGGTCGACCAGCGGCGGGAAACCAACGCCGTGCTCGAGTGCCGCAAGCTCGACATCCCCCTGGTCTCGATGCTCGACACCAACTGCGATCCCGACCTCACAGATGTGCCGATCCCCTGCAACGACGACGCGGTGCGCTCCGTCCAGCTGGTGCTCGGACGTCTGGCCGACGCGATCAATGAAGGGCGCCACGGTGCCCCGGATCAACGTTCCAGCGACGACGAGGAGTCCTGAGCCCGATTGGGGCTGGCCGATCCACCAGCCCCCAACCCCGGGCCTTACCGTCCATTCCTTCTCCTTATCCTTTTCCCCCATGGCTGCGATAACAGCAACCCTCGTCAAGGAACTGCGCGATAAAACCGGCGCAGGCATGATGAATTGCAAGAAGGCGCTTTCGGAATCCGATGGCGACATGACCAAAGCGGCCGAATGGTTGCGCCAGAAGGGCATTGCCACCGCCGAGAAGAAGGCTGGACGCACCGCCGCAGAAGGCTCGATCGGCAGCTACATCCATACAGGCGCCCGGGTGGGTGTGCTGCTTGAGCTGAACTGCGAAACCGACTTCGTCGCCCGCGGCGATCTCTTCCAGGACCTGCTGCGCAACGTGGCGATGCAGATCGCCGCCTGCCCCAACGTCGAATACGTCAGCACCGATCAGATTCCCGAAGCGGTGGTCGAGCGGGAGAAGGCCATTGAAATGGGCCGAGACGACCTGGCTGGCAAACCCGACAAGATGAAGGAGAAAATCGTCGAGGGGCGTATCGGCAAGCGCCTCAAGGAGCTGGCGCTGCTGGACCAGCCCTTCATCAAGGACAGCTCGATCACCGTGGCTGAGCTGGTCAAGCAGGTGGCCGGCAAGATCGGCGAGAACATCCAGGTGCGGCGCTACACCCGCTACACCCTCGGTGAGGGCATCGAGGTCGAGCACGTTGATTTCGCCGCCGAAGTGGCCTCCATGGCCAGCCCGGCCCCTTGATCTCAGTCCTCCCCCTTTCACCAGCGGCACGGCCTTGGATTCCAGAGCCACGGCACTGACCGAGGCCAGGGGGCAGCTGCAGCGGCTGCACCTGCGGCTTGCGCAGAGCAACGCCGCTTTGGTCCTGGAGCTGGGGCTCTATCTCCAGGTGCTGCGCGAGGGCCTGCCAATGGCCGTTCAGCAGGCGGCCTTCCATGTGGCCACCCAGCTGGTGCCTGAGCGTTACGGCGCCCTGGAGGAGAGCCAGCGCCAGGAACTGCAACGGCGGCTGAAGGAGCTGGTTCAGCGATGCAGTTCCCTGCTCACCCTGGAGCAATTGATCGTGCTCGGGCGGCAGGTTCAGTCGGAACAGAAGCGCCTGCATCGGCGGGAACAACAGCGGCTGATGGCCGCCCTGATCGAGGCTGGCGAGCAGGACTCCCCCACGGACGATCCAGCCGGTCAGGATGCGCTTCCCCCAGGTTCGGTGCGGCTCGGACTCGATCTTCCCCTCACCGCTGACCTGTTCGCCTCGGGCCTGCCCGGGCTGGCCGGCCTTGCCGCCCTGGGGCTCTCCCCGACGGGGCTGGAGCGCGCCGCCGGGGAGGAAAACGATCTCGACGACCAGCAGGACGAGACCCCCAACCCGGCTCCGCCCCTGACAAGGCAGGGGGAGAGGGATGGCGAACCGACCGATGACGTCGACGCTGCTGCTGAGAGTGGCGCTGCCGAAGCCGGTGATCACCAGCCCGATCAAGCCGAGCCTGGCGCCGCCGGGGCGGAGGGCGCGTCAGAAGAGGGAGATCTTGGCCCCAGACGGCTCGATGCGCTCCGTTCCAACCGTGGCCTGCAGCAACTCTTCGCCATGGCCACCGAGCAGTTCGGCCGGGATGCCGCCAGCGAAGACACCGAGGAGCAGGAGCGTCCAGCCTCCCCCGAAGATGAGCCAGCAGCAGCTGAGCTGCCAGAGCAGCCGGTCGCGCTGCTGCGCTGGTGGGAGGTGCTGGATCGCGCCCTGCAGCGGCGGTTGCGCAACCTGTCCCACGCCATCAACCTCGACCTGCTGCGGCTTGGTCTGACCCGCAACCTGCTGCCCATCACCCTGCTCGATGCCGTGATCGAGGGTCAGATCGAGGCCATGCCGGCTCCTGCCAACCTGCTGCGCCTCTCCCTGCCCTTCGCTCCGGAGGCGATGGCCGGACAACTCGAAGCCATCGGTCTGTTGTTGCGCAGCAGTGATCTGGAGTTCGATCATGCGCGCCTGCGCAGTTGCCGGCGCCGGTTGGAGCTGCGGCGGCAGGATGTACGCAAAATGGCTCGGCAGTACCGCCATTGGCAGCGGCGAACCCAGGCCCTCGAAGCGGAACAGCAGTGGTTGCAGGACAGCCAGACCAACCTGCCGGCTCCCCCCTGAGCCGTTCCCCCCAGCTGGGAGCCGACTGGATCGCGACCCTGCAGAAGGCCCTGCAGGTGGAGGTGGAACGGGGCTTCACGGATCTGGAGGGCAGGCAGGAGCGGTTCAGCTCCTTTCTGGCGCGCCATTGCCGCGAAGCTTCGGCCGGACTGGCGCCCCTCGCTGCAGAATTCGACCGCTACGCCGAGCTGAGCCTGGCAGCCCGCCAGAACCTGGTGCGACGCTGCCGCGAGCAGCTGTTGCGGCTGCGACAAAGCCTCGAGCCCGCCACCCCCTTTGCCCCACCCCGTCTGCGGCTGGCAGCGAGCCCATCCAGCCTGAGCCGGATCGGGCCGAACACCCCATTGGCCGAGGTGCCCGGCATCGGTCCGAAGCTGGCCACCCGGCTGGCGGGGCTGGGATTGCTGTTGGCCGCTGACCTGCTGCGCCATTACCCCCGCGACTATCTCGACTACGCCCACCTGGTGCGGATCAACGCCCTGGTGCCGGGCGAAACCGCCACGGTCGTGGCCACGGTGCGGCGCTGCCATGCCTTCACCAGTCCGCGCAACCCCAATCTCTCGATCCTGGACCTGCAGGTGCAGGACATCACCGGTCGGCTGCGGCTGAGCAAGTTCTTCAACGGCAAGCGGTTCTCCTCGAGCGGCTGGTTGCGGACCCAGGAACGCCAATACCCCCCGGGCAGCACCCTTGCCGCCAGTGGGCTGGTCAGGCAGACCCCCTATGGGCCCACCCTGCAGGATCCCCTCATCGAAGTGCTTGAAGGCCCGAACGCACCCGTGCGCTCCGAGCAGATCGGCCGGCTGTTGCCGGTTTACGGGCTCACCGAAGGGCTGAGCGCCGAGCGACTGCGCCAGGCGGTCCAGGCCGTGCTGCCGGCCGCCGGGCCCTGGGGAGATCCCCTGCCGGCCTCCCTGCGGCAGCGGCTGAAGCTGATCGACCGAGCTGCGGCCCTGCGGGGCATCCATGCCCCGGCCGATCAGAGCGACCTGAGAGCCAGCCGCCATCGCCTGGTCTTCGACGAGTTCCTCCTGCTGCAGCTGAGTCTGCTGCAACGGCGCCGGCAGCTGCTCAATCGCCCCTCTCCCCCCCTGGTGCTGCTGCCGGGCCAATCCAGTCTGGTGGCTGCCTTCCTGGAGCTGCTGCCCTTTCCACTCACGGCAGCCCAGCAGCGAGTGCTGGCCGAGATCCGCGCTGACCTGGCGCGGGGGCGGCCAATGGGGCGCCTGGTGCAAGGCGATGTCGGCAGTGGCAAGACCGTGGTCGCGATCGCCGCGTTGCTGACCGCGATCGAGGCCGGCTGCCAGGGGGCCCTGATGGCCCCCACCGAAGTGCTGGCCCAGCAGCACGCCCGCAAGCTCGGCGAATGGTTGCCCCAGCTGCACGTCCGCGCCGACCTGCTGACCGGCTCCACCTCCCGGCCCCGGCGCCAGGAGCTGCTGCAGGATCTGGCCAACGGCCAGTCGCAACTGCTGGTCGGCACCCACGCTCTGCTCGAAGATCCCGTGCAGTTCGCCCGGCTCGGGCTGGTGGTGGTGGATGAACAGCACCGGTTCGGGGTGCGACAGCGCAACCGTCTGCTCGGCAAGGGGCTGCAGCCGCACCTGCTCACCATGACCGCCACGCCGATTCCCCGCACCCTCGCCCTCTCGGTGCACGGCGATCTGGACGTGAGCCAGATCGACGAGCTCCCGCCAGGCCGCACCCCGATCCGCACCCAGCTGCTGCGGGGCAGCCAGCGCCAGGAGGCCTACGGGCTGATCCGCCAGCAGGTAGCTCAGGGCCAGCGGGCCTACGTGGTGCTGCCCCTGGTGGAGGAATCGGAAACGCTGGATCTCCGCTCGGCGGTGGAGGTGCACGACCAGCTGAGCAGCGCTGTCTTTGCCGATCTGCGGGTCGGGTTGCTGCACGGCCGCTTAGACAGCCGCCAGAAACAGGCGGCGATTTCCGCCTTTGCGGCCGGCCAAACCGATGTGCTGGTCGCCACCACGGTGGTGGAAGTGGGCGTGGATGTGCCTGAGGCCAGCGTGATGGTGATCGAGCACGCCGATCGTTTCGGGCTGGCGCAGCTCCACCAGCTGCGCGGACGGGTGGGTCGGGGCGCTGCCGCCTCCCATTGTCTGCTGGTCAACGACAGCCGGAATCCCCAGGCCAGACAGCGGCTGGAGCTGCTGGTGCGCTGCACCGATGGCTTTGAAATCGCCGAGATGGATCTGCGCCTGCGCGGTCCGGGTCAGGTGCTCGGCACGCGTCAGTCGGGTCTGCCGGATCTGGCCTTAGCAAGCCTCACCGACGACGGTGCCGTGCTGGATCTGGCCCGCCAGGAAGCCAAGGCCATTCTTGAGCGGGATCCCGGCCTGGAGCAACACCCAGGCCTGAAGGGTGCCCTCAGCGATCAACGCCAGGCCGAAGCGGCCCGCTTGAATTGAACACCGCCGCATCGCCGGCCTGCCCCTTGATGCTGTGTCACGCCCCTGGAACGCCATCCCGATCGATGACAAGGGCGACCCCCTGATCGAATTGCCGGCAGCGTTGCATCGCCTCCGGCCCCACCCCTACCTGGCGCTCGGCGCCCCCTATGGCGCCGGCGGTTCGCCCTTCCGGCTGCGACGCGGCGTGGTCGAGCGGCTGCTGATTGCCCAGGCCAACCTGCAGCGCCAGGAACCATCCTGCCGACTGGCCATTTTCGATGCTTGGCGGCCGGTGGCGGTGCAGGCCTTCATGGTCGAGCACGCCCTGGTCAGCGCCTGCGCCGCCCGGGGGGTGGATGCCGCCATCGCCAGCGCGGAACGGGAGGCGATCCGGCTGGAGGTGGGACGCTTCTGGGCACCCCCCAGCCAGGATCCGACCACGCCCCCGCCCCACAGCACGGGCGCGGCGGTGGACCTGACCCTGGCGGATTCCAGTGGCTCCCCCCTGGCGATGGGCGGAGAGATCGATGCGATCGATCCCATTTCTGAACCCGACCACTACGCCAGCGCTGCCCAGGCAAGCGGCAGTGCCGCCGCCACCTGGCACCGCCGCCGCCAGACGCTCAGGGCGGCCATGGTGGTGGCGGGTTTCTGCCAGCACCCCAATGAGTGGTGGCACTTCAGCCATGGCGACCAGCTCTGGGCCTGGCGATCAGGGCAAGCCACGGCGGTTTACGGCCGTTGGCCCTCGCCACTCCCTGGCGCTTGAGGCAAGGGCATCGTCTGCATGTCCCGCCAGATCCGCTCCGCCACCTCCCGGCTGATCAGGTTCTGTTCGGCGCAACTCCTCAACGTGCCCTCAGCGAGCTCCAGCTGCAACTGCCTCAACCGGGCCATCACCTGGGGGGGCTGGCTGGCGAACTGGTCGAGCTGGCGGCGAAAGGCGGTGACGAGGTGATCCGGTTGGCAGGTGACGAGATCGGGGCGGTAGATCTGAACGGGAGCGGCAGGCGGGGCAGGCATCGAGCGCCCCTGGGCCGAAACGCTCGGCACCAACGCCGATGAGCCGATCAGCAGCCCCATCAGTGAGAGCCACACAACCCTGGGGATGGAACGGAATCTGACCAAGCCGGCTCGCTGCATCAGCTCGCGGGCAGCAGGGCCCGCACCTGCTCGGGCCCCAGCTGGCCGACAAAGGCTCCGAAGCTGGCGGTTCTGCCGCCGCTGGTGGCCGATTTCCAGCCCCGCAGCAAGGGTTCCAGGGTTTCCTCCAGGCTGTCGAGGGGCATCTTATCGAGGTAAGGAGTGGCCAGCCGCATGAGGTTGGGGGTGCCCCCCAGCCAGAGCTGGTATTGATCCACCCCACTGCCGACCAGCCCGATCTCGGCCATGTAAGGCCGCGAGCAGCCATTCGGACAGCCGGTCATGCGCACAAGCACAGGCTGATCGATCTCCAGCCTGCGGAGCAGGCCATCGAGGCGATCGAGCACGGCGGGCAGAATCCGCTCCGCTTCGGTGATGGCGAGACCACAGGTGGGCAGAGCCGGGCAGGCCAGGGCGTGGCGCGCCAGCAGGGCTGGTGCTTCAGGCGCAACGAAACCGAGTGTCGCCAGGGCGTTACGCACGGTCGTGCGCTGGCTGGTGCCGATGTTGCAAAGCAGCAGGTCCTGGTTCGGAGTGAGGCGCACGTCGAGCTGATAGGTCTCAACCAGCCGCCGCAGCCCTTGCTTCACTGCCCCCTCCAGCCGCCCGCAGAGCAGGGGAAGCCCAACAAACCAGAGGCCGCTGCTCTGGCGATGCCAACCGAGGTAGTCGCTGAGGCGGGCCTTCGGCTCTGGGCGCAGGGCCATGATCGGGTGGGGGAAGTAACGGCCCAGTTCCTGCTTGAACCAGGCGATGCCCCGGTCGTGGATCAGGTACTTCATGCGGGCGTGGCGCCGCAGCTCCCGGTCGCCGTGGTCGCGCTGCAGAGCCGCGATGGCCTGAACAAGATCAAGGATGTGCTCGGCAGCCACGAAACCGAGCGGATCCGCCGTGCGGGCGAAGGTGTCCTCCTTGTTGTGGGTTCGCCCCATGCCACCGCCAACATGAACGTTGCAACCACGCAGCCGCCCGCCTGGATCGCAGAACACCACCAGGCCGATGTCCTGGGTGAGCAGGTCCACGGAGTTGTCACCGGGAACGGTGACGGCCACCTTGAACTTGCGGGGCAGGTAAGTACCGCCGTAGAGGGGCTCGGTGGCGTCGCCACTGAAGAGCGCCCCTTGCCCCTGCCGCGCCCGGGCCTGCTTCACCAGCGGCGCAGGCCGAAACCTGTAGCTGTGGTCGCCATCGACCCAGAGATCGAGATAGGACCCTTCGGCAGCCTGGGGCGCCAGCAGGTCGGCGATCTGATCGGCCAGTCGGCGGGCCGCTGGATAGCCCCCCTTCTCGAAGGGGGCCGCCGGTGCCATCACATTGCGGTTGATGTCACCGCAGGCGGCCAGGGTGGAGCCCATCGCCCGCACGATCGTGCCGATCACCTCGCGCAGATCGGCCTTGGCGATGCCATGCATCTGGAAGGCCTGGCGGGTGGTGACCCGCAGGGTGCCGTTGCCGAGCCGGTCGGCCAGCTCATCCATGGCCAGGTAGAGCGGCACAGGAATCAGGCCGGCAGGGCTGCGCAGGCGCAGCATCATCTGCCAGTCCTTGTCATGACCCTTCTGGCGATGGTCGCGGTTGTCCTGTTGGTAACTGCCGTGGAACTTGAGGATCTGAACAGCGCCGTCGGTGAAGAAGGGCTTGTCGTTTTCCAGCTCTGTGGCCAGGGGCTCCTTGAGATGGTCGCTGCGGGCCTTGAGTTGTTCGAACTTGCTCGGGGGCGGCGGGGAAGAGGTCACAACGGCGTCGCCAGCATCGTCCGAAGGTAGCGAAGCGAGGTGCGCCCAAAGGCGTTCAATACAGTCGAAGACGTCCGGGAGGCGTCTGTGGCCACATTTCTGCTCGAAATCGGTACTGAGGAGCTGCCGGCCGATTTCGTTCGCTCGGCCCTGCCCCAGCTGGAGCGCGAGGTGCGCAGCTCGCTGAGCAGCCAGCGGCTTGAGCATGGGCTGGTGCACAGCACCGGCACACCCCGGCGTCTGGCCATCACCGTCGAGGCGTTGCCGCCCCGCCAGGAGGACCTGGAGGAGGAGCGCAAGGGCCCCCCGGCCGGCCAGGCCTTTGCAGACGGTGTGCCCACCCCCTCCGCCCTCGGCTTCGCCCGCCGCTGCGGCGTCGCTGTCCAGGAGCTTCAGATTCGCGAGACGGCGAAGGGTCCCTTCGTCTTCGCCAGGACCCGCCAGGCCGGTCAGGCCACCGATGCGGTGCTGGCAGGCGAGATCCCCAACTGGGTGAACGCCCTGCAAGGCCGTCGCTTCATGCGCTGGGGTGAGGGGGAGCAGCGCTTCAGCCGGCCGGTGCGCTGGCTGGTGGCCCTGCTCGATGCGGAGCCGATCCCGATCCAGCTGCCCGGCTGCGATCCGGCGGTGCAGGGCGGGCGGCTCAGCCGTGGCCACCGGCTTGGAAGTGCGGACGTGGCGATTCCGACGGCGGCGGCCTACGCCGAAACCCTTGCAGCGGCTGGGGTTCAGGTGGAGCGGGAGCAGCGTGCCAGCTGGATTCGGGACCAGGTCGAGCGGGCCGCCGCCGCCGCCTCGGCCCGTCCGGAGTTTCCCATCGAGCTCTTCGAAGAACTCGTCGACCTGGTGGAAGCGCCCTCCCTGATCGAGGGACGGGTGGAAGAGCGCTTCCTGGCCTTGCCACCGGAGGTGCTCAGCACGGTGATGCGCACCCACCAGCGCTACATCCCCCTGATCCACGCCAGTGCCCCGGCCGATCCGCTGGCCCTCGACGCTGCCAGCGCGATGCTGCCCCTTTTCCTCTGCATCGGCAACGGCAGGCCGGAAGCCATCGAGACCATCAGAAGCGGCAACGAGCGGGTGCTCAGGGCGCGGCTGGCCGATGCGGAGTTCTTCCTGGCGGCAGACCGGGCCACCACCAGCGAGCGTCGGCGCCAACAACTCGCCAGGGTGACCTTCGCCGAGGGGCTTGGCAGCCTCCTGGATCGATCCGAACGGCTGTCCTGGCTGACCGGCCTGCTGCTGGATCGGCTCCCGTTGCCGGCGGAGTCGGCAACGGCGGCCCGGCGGGCCGCCCATCTCTGCAAGAACGATCTGGTCAGTCAGATGGTGGGTGAGTTCCCTGAACTCCAGGGGGTGATGGGGGCAAAGTATGCACTGGCGGAAGGGGAACCCCGAGCCGTTGCCCTGGCGGTGCTGGAGCACTACTTGCCACGGGGAGCCGGCGATGACCTGCCCAGCTCCGATGCCGGCGCCGTCGTCGCCCTGGTCGAGCGGTTGGAGTTGTTGCTGAGCATCTACGCCAAAGGGGAGCGGCCCAGCGGCTCATCCGACCCCTACGCCCTGCGACGGGCCGGCAATGGGCTGGTTCAGATTCTGCTGGATAGGGGCTGGACCATGGACCTGATCGCCGTCCTGCGGGAGGCCACAGGCCATTGGCAGCACCTGCTCCCGGATCTCGGCCTGGATCCTGCCTCCCTGGCCACGGAGTTGGGCGAGGTGTTGCAGCTCAGGTTGATCAATCTGCTGGAGGAGCAGGGCTTCGATCCCGACCTGGTTCAGGCTGTGGCCGGGACCAGTGGGGCCGCAGGGCGGCTGCTGGCTGATGTGGCCGATGTGCGCAGGCGAGTGGAACTGCTCGCCGAATGGCGGAGCAGCGGCGCCTTGGCACCGTTGCAGGCCGTGGTTCAACGGGCTACGCGGCTGGCCGAGAAGGGAAATCTGGCCACAACCATCCTGGACCCCATGGCCGTGGTGGATCCGGCTTTGTTCAGCTCCAGCAGTGAGGCTGGAATGCTCGCTGTGTTGAACACCATGTTGCCGATTGCTGCCGGGCGGGCAAACGACCGTTACCGGGATCTCGCCGCCGCCCTGACCGGCGGCGGCCCTGCCCTGGCGGCCTTCTTTGATGGCGAGACCAGCGTGATGGTGATGGCTGAGGATCCCGCCGTGCGCAGCAATCGCCTGAATCTGCTCGCCGTGCTGCGCAACCAGGCGCTGGTGCTGGCCGACTTCAGCCGGTTGGGCAACTGAGCAGGCTCAGGATTTGCTGGCCAGTGCAGGCTCCCGGGCTTCGTTGTCTTGGGTGGCAGCGGATTCTGCTGGCGTGTTGGACACAGCAACCGGGTCGAAAAGGGCCTCAGCCGATGCTGACTCCAGGGCAGACTGGAGCTTGGCGAGCCGGTGGGCTTCCATCTGCTCAGGGCTGCGGACAGCACTGGCCACCGGCTTGTACCCAGCGGGGGCAAGGGCCTGGCCGCGCAGAACGGAGCCAAGCGTGAGCAGGGTGAGCTTGATCTGCTGCCAGGGGTTCATCATCACAACCCGCTTGTACAGGTAGCTGTCAAAGGTGAGGCGCTGCACATCCTTGTCGTCGCACATTTCCACGAAAGCTTCCCGGGCCGCATCGTTGCGGTAGAAAATGTTCTGGAGGATTTCCAGCACTTTATAGGTGGCGCCATATTTACGGTCCCACTTTTTAATATAAACTTTGAGGTCTTTCTCAGTGGGAATGGTGCGCCCCCGATCACTCGCTGCCACAATTTGTTCGGCGCACATCCGGCCACTCTTGGCCGCGAAATAGATTCCCTCTCCTGAACTCTTGGTGACATAGCCGGCTGCATCGCCGACCAGGGCCATGCGGCCCACCACCCGGCGGGGCCGGGGATGCTCGGGAATCGGGTGCGCCTCCACCTTGATCACCTCCCCATCCAGCAAACGTTCGCTGGCCCGGGCCCGGATGCCCTTCTGGAGACTTTTGATCAAGCTCTGGTTCTGCTGCATCGTTCCGGTTCCCACGGCAACATGATCAAACTTTGGAAACACCCAGGCATAGAAGTCGGGGGAGACATCCGTACCGACATACATTTCGGCAAGGTCTTCGTAGTAGCTCATCTCTTCCTTGGGAAGCCTGATCCGCTCCTGGAATGCGATTGCCACGTTGTAATCCCCGGCATCCATGGCCTTGGCCACCCGGCTGTTGGCCCCATCGGCGCCAACAATCAAGTCCACTTCGAGGGTTTTGATCTCGCCGGTGGGCCCACCTGACGAATAATCGGCGTATTGAAGCGTGTAAGGGCCCTGCCGATTCGCACCGGTTTCGATGCTCTGAACCAAGCCGTTGACCAACTGGGCGCCAAGGGAGGCCGCCCGGTCGCGCAGGAAGCCATCCATCACTTCGCGGCGACACATGCCGATGTATTCATTCTCATCACCGAGATGAATATCCACCTCCCGGTTGGAAGGTGAAATCATCTTCATGTTCCGAACCTTCCGATCAATAATCGAGGCGGGGAGATCGAACTCGGCCACCATGCAGAGGGGTATGGCGCCACCACAGGGCTTGGCATTGTCGAGCTTGCGCTCGAACAGCCAGGTTTGAATGCCCGCCTTGGCCAGCACCTCAGCAGCACAGGATCCACTCGGGCCGCCGCCCACCACTGCGACTCGCAACATCTTGAAACCTGCTCCGCTGGAACGATCTTGAGCTGGAAGCTAACACCGAAGCACGGTCCAGCGTTGATGGCCAGATGGCCCAGCCTTAAGATTGAGATCAAGATTGTTCAATGGGCGCGTGGCACCAGGAGTGACACCCCGTTCGCGCTCCAGGGTGCCCCAGCGAGACCCCCCCAGCGACATCCCGGTGGCCCGGCGATCGGTGCGGCCGGCTCCGGCATCCGTTGGTCCCACGAAACCCCTTCTGCTGGGAGCCGCAGCCCTGGCAGCCGTCGCCCTCCTGCTGATTCTGATCGTCCCCCAGTTCAGGACGCTGCTGAATCCCGACCCCCTCTCAGGTCTGGTCTCCCAGCGCAGCTCCGATGGGCGCCTGCTGGGTCACTTTCCCTATCCGGAGCTGCCGGCCGAGCAGCTCATCCAGGTGGCACCTGGCCTGAAGGCCCATCGTGATGCGGCCGGTCCCCTGCTGGAGATGCAGCGCGAGGCCGCAGCCGCCGGTGTGGATCTTCGGGTCCTGAGTGGGTTTCGCGGCGTGGCCATGCAGAAGCACCTCTTCTTCGACGTGAAGTCGGAGCGGAATCAAAGCGCCGCCGAGCGGGCCAAGGTGAGCGCCCCCCCTGGGTTTTCAGAGCACAGCACGGGGTTGGCCTTCGACCTTGGCGACGGCAGCCGGCCCGGCACCAACTTGAAGCAAGCTTTTGAGACCACCCCAGCCTTCGCCTGGCTGGAGCGCCATGCCAACCGCCACCACTTCAGGCTCTCCTTCCCGAAGGGCAACAACCAGGGGGTCAGCTACGAACCCTGGCACTGGCGCTTTGAAGGATCAGCTGAAGCGCTGAAGCTGTTTGAAACGGCGCGGCGAGGGGTTGAGATAAGGTGATGAATTGATCCAGCCGCTGCATGAGCGCCCCATCACAGCGCGCCCCGATTCGCAATATCGCGATCATTGCCCACGTTGATCACGGCAAAACCACCTTGGTGGATGCGCTGTTGCAGCAGTCGGGCATTTTCCGTGATGGCGAGGCCGTTCCGACCTGCGTGATGGACTCGAACGACCTGGAACGGGAGCGGGGGATCACGATTCTCTCGAAAAACACTGCTGTCACCTACGGCGACACCCGTATCAACATCGTCGACACCCCTGGCCACTCCGACTTCGGCGGTGAGGTGGAGCGGGTGCTGGGCATGGTGGACGGCGCCCTGTTGATCGTCGACGCCAACGAGGGGCCGATGCCCCAGACCCGCTTCGTGCTGCGCAAGGCGCTTGAGCAGGGTCTGCGGCCGATCGTGTTCATCAACAAGATCGACCGGGCCCGGGTGGACCCCGAGCAAGCCGTCGACAAGGTGCTCGATCTCTTCCTGGAGCTCGGTGCCGATGACGACCAGTGCGATTTCCCCTATCTGTTCGGCAGCGGCATGGGCGGCTTTGCCAAGCCGGACATGGCCACCGAGAGCGACAACATGAAGCCGCTGTTCGACGCGATCCTCCGCCATGTGCCGCCCCCGGTCGGCGATGTGGACAAGCCCCTGCAGCTCCAGGTCACCACCCTCGACTATTCCGATTTCCTGGGCCGCATCGTGATAGGCCGGGTCCACAACGGCACCATCAAGGCCGGCCAGACCGCTGCCCTGATCCGTGACGACGGCAGCATCAAGCGCAGCCGGATCAGCAAGCTGCTGGGTTTTGAGGGCCTCTCCCGGGTGGAGATCGCCGAAGCCCACGCCGGGGACCTGGTGGCCGTGGCCGGCTTCGACGAGGTCAACATCGGTGAAACGATCGCCTGCCCTGACCACCCGGAAGCCCTGCCGCTGATCCGGGTCGACGAGCCCACCCTGCAGATGACCTTCGTCATCAACGATTCCCCCTTCGCCGGCAAGGAAGGCAAGTTTGTGACCAGCCGCCAGTTGCGGGATCGGCTGCAGAAGGAACTGCTCACCAACGTGGCCCTGCGGGTCGAGGACACCGACTCCCCGGATCGGTTTGCGGTCAGTGGCCGTGGTGAACTCCACCTGGGAATCCTGATCGAAACAATGCGGCGGGAGGGATACGAGTTTCAGGTGAGCCAGCCCCAGGTGATTTTCCGCACCATCGACGGCACCCCCTGTGAGCCGGTTGAAACCCTGGTGATGGACGTGCCGGAAGAAGCCGTCGGCAACTGCATCGAGAAGCTCGGCATGCGCAAGGGCGAGATGCAGAACATGGAAACCGGCACCGACGGCCGCACCCAGCTGGAGTTCGTGGTGCCGGCCCGGGGGCTGATCGGCTTCCGCGGCGAATTCGTACGGGCGACCCGGGGCGAGGGGATCATGAGCCACTCCTTCTTCGAATACCGCCCGATGCAGGGGGATTTCGAAGCCAGGCGCAACGGCGTCCTGATCTCCTTCGATGAAGGCACCGCCACCTTCTACGCCCTCAAGGGCGCCGAAGACCGTGGTCAGTTCTTCATCACCCCGGGCACGAAGGTCTACAAAGGGATGATCGTCGGCGAACACAACCGCCCGCCTGATCTGGAGCTCAACGTCTGCAAGGCCAAGCAGGTCACCAACATCCGCTCGGCAGGCGCTGAAGTGCTCGATACTCTCCAGTCCCCGATCCAGATGACCCTGGAGCGAGCCCTGGAATACATCGGCCCCGATGAAATGCTCGAGGTCACCCCCGAATCGATCCGGCTTCGCAAGCTGGCGATGAAGAAGCCAGCCAAGCGATGAGCGCCCGGCCCGGCGGCGGCTCATCGGGCCTCGCCCCGGTCGATCTGGCCCTCGACCCCCGCTTCCTCGCATCCGTCGCCTACTTCAACCAGGCCGACTGGTACCCCTGTCACGACGGCTTTGAGGAGTTGTGGCAGGAAAGCCTTGGCGACGATCGAATCGTGCTGCAGTCCCTGCTCCAGATCGCAGTGGCCCAGCTCCATCTGGAGCGCGGCAACCGCCATGGCGCCACAGTGTTGATGGGGGAGAGCCTGGGGCGGCTGGCCCCCTTCCCGGACCAGGTCCTGGGGCTCGATCTCGGCCCCCTGCGGGAGCAGGTCGGCAGGCGGCTGTGCTGCCTCCAACAGAACGGTGACCCCATAAGCCTGCCCTTGCCCAGGTTGTGCCTGGTCTCCTGAATGGCAGTCCATCCCGCTTCCGCACCTTTCTGTACATTCTCTGCATGGGTGGGAGCATGCGCCGATGCGGTGCAGCCTTTTCGTCGGCCTTGCCCGGCTCGCGCCTGATTTCCACCCGAGAAATGCTCGATTCCCAACGGAGTGGCCAGACCATGAACCTTCCTTGGTCCCTGGCCCTACATCCACCGATCCAACTGCTGAGTGCCCTGCTGCTGGCACTGGCTCTGACCGCTCAGACGGCCCAGGCCCAGAGCCCAGCAGCTGAGTCGGCAACTCCGCCTGCCCCGCTGCCAACCGGTCTGGTCACCATCGAATCCGACAGCCAGAAGGCCGACAACGCCACCGGGATCATCACGGCGATCGGCAATGTCAGGATCCTCTACCCGGACCGGCGCCTGGTGGCCACCTCGCGCCAGGCGCAGTACTTCACCAAGGAGGGCCGGATCGTGCTGAGCGGCGATGTCGATGTCATCCAGGAGGGTGGCAATCTGCTGCGGGCCGAGCGGGTGGTCTACCTGGTTGACAGTGAACGGGTTGTGGCGGAGCCGGGGAGCGGCCAACAGGTGTTCAGCCAGCTGCGGCTCCAGGACAACCAAGTCAGCCCAGGGACCGTGACGCCCCGATGAGTCTCCAGCTCGAGGAGGTCGCCCTCAGCATCGGCGGCCGCCCTCTGGTCAAAGGCGTCAGCCTCGAACTGCATCCCGGCGAGGTGGTGGGGTTGCTCGGACCGAACGGAGCCGGCAAGACCACCACCTTCAACCTGGTCACCGGCCGATTGAAGCCCGATCGTGGCAGGGTTTTGCTGGATGGCCGAGCCGTCGAGACGTTGGCCATGCCCCAACGGGCCCGGCTGGGGATCGGCTACCTACCCCAAGAGCCCAGCGTGTTCCGGCAGCTAAGCGTCCGCCAGAACCTGCAACTGGCTCTGCAGGAGAGTGGTGCCCCGGTGGGGATGCGGCGCGACCGCCTTGAGCAATTGATCGAAGACTTCCATCTGAGCCGCTTCCAGCACCGCCTTGGTTTTCAGCTCTCCGGGGGGGAGCGGCGGCGATGTGAAGTGGCCCGGGCCCTGGCGGTGGGGCCGAAGGGGCCGCGCTACCTCCTGCTCGATGAGCCATTTGCCGGTGTCGACCCGCTGGCGGTGGCCGATCTGCAGACCCTGATCGGGACCCTACGGGAGCGCTCGATGGGCCTGCTGATCACAGATCACAACGTGCGCGAAACCCTGGCGATCACCGATCGGGCCTACATCCTCACCGAAGGAAGCATTCTGGCCGCAGGACGCTCAAACGTTGTGGCCGAGGATCCGCTGGTTCGGCGTCACTACCTGGGGGAGGCCTTTCAGCTGTGAACCAGGCCCAGGGACTGAATCCGCCGCTCGGCCGCCCCAGCCAGACCTGGCAGCGCCTCCCCCTGATCAAGCCACTTCCACTGCTGGATCGCTGGCTGATCGCGGAGCTGGTCCCGCCCCTGCTGTTCGGCATCGCCGCCTTCACCGCCGTTTCCCTCTCGGTGGGTGTGGTGTTCGAGCTGGTGCGGCGGGTGACGGAATCGGGGCTGCCGATCGGGGTAGCCCTGCAGGTGCTGGCCCTGCGAATGCCCGGCTTCCTGGTGCTGTCGTTTCCGATGGCCACCTTGATGGCCACCCTTCTGGCCTTCAGCGGGCTGTCCAGCAACTGCGAGCTGACAGCCCTTCGCAGCCTTGGCGTGAAAACCTGGCGGATGGTCCTCCCGGCCCTGCTGGTGGCGGTGCTGATGAGCCTGGTCACCTTCTTCTTCAACGACCTGATCGTGCCCAACGCCAACCTGCTGGCCAGCGATACCCTCAACCAGGCCCTTGGCAAGGCAGTGGCCGCCGAGAAGGGCAGCAACATCATCTATTCCCGCTTCAGCCGCCGGGAGAACAGGGATGCGGAATCCGGAAGTGAACGGTATCTGTCCCAGCTTTTTTACGCCGGTCAATTCAGGGGCGGCGAAATGATTGATGTCACGGTGCTGGATTTCACCCGCGACAAGAAGACCCAGATCCTCAGTGCCGAGCGGGCGATCTGGAGCCCTGCCGATTCGATGTGGGAGTTCCGCGACGGCAAGGTGGTTCTGATCGACAGCAAGGACGCCACCACCACCTCGGCCCGGTTCAGCCGCTACCTCTACCCACTCGACCAGGGCCCCCTGCAGCTGGCCGCTCTTCCCAAGGATGCCGCCAGCATGTCGGTGTCCGAGGCGATCAGCGCCGAGAAACTGCTGCGGGAAGCCGGCGATCGGAAGGAAGCCCGGCGGATGCGGGTGCGGATTCAGGAGAAGTTCGCCTTTCCTGCCATCTGCGTGGTGTTCGGCTTGATCGGCAGCAGCCTTGGCGTCCGTCCCGCTGCCCGCACCAGCCGCAGCCAGGGGTTCGGCATCAGTGTGCTGTTGATCTTCTCCTACTACCTGATGTCGTTCATCTTCAGTTCCCTGGGGGTGAAGGGCACGCTCTCCCCATTTCTGGCGGCCTGGGGACCGGTTCTGGTTGGTCTGGCCACCGGGCTGCTGTTGTTGCGTCAGTCCAGCCGTTGAGGTGGGGTCTCCAGGCAGACTGGCCAGAGCTGTTGTTTTTGCAATCCGTGCTGGCTGCCGTGACCGATCCGGTTCTCGCCCTTGGCCTTCTGGCCTTCGGGCTGTTGTTGATCGCCCTGCCACTGGCGTTCTGGAGCGTCAGCTCTGCCACCCCCAGCACTGTTGTGCGGGTTCTGGTGGCAGCGGCAAACCTGAGTTTCACAGCCCAGCTGACGCTGCGCTGGTGGGAATCAGGGCATTTCCCGATCAGCAACCTCTACGAATCGCTCTGCTTTCTGGCCTGGGCCTGCAGCCTCACCCAGTTGCTGGTTGAGCGGTCCTGGCCCTCTCCCCTGGTGCCGGCTGCCACCACCCCGATCGCCCTCGGCTGCGTCGCCTTTGCCAGTTTTGCTCTCCCGGATCGGCTCCAGGAAGCCGCTCCATTGGTGCCGGCGTTGCGCTCGAGCTGGCTCGTCATGCATGTGAGTGTGATCATGGTGAGCTATGCGGCCCTGCTGGTGGGCTCGTTGCTGTCCCTGGCGGTACTGTTCACCCAGCGGGATCAGAGCCTTCAACTGCGCAGCAGCTCGATCGGCAGCGGTGGCTTCCGCCAGGCCAAGCTGGCCACCTCCGCAGGCGAACTCCAGCTCAGCAGCGTCACGATCGGGATCAACGAGCAGCTCGACAGCCTCAGCTACCGCACGATCACCGTCGGCTTCCTGCTCCTCTCGGTGGGCCTGGTCAGTGGGGCGGTCTGGGCGAACGAGGCGTGGGGCAGCTGGTGGAGCTGGGATCCGAAGGAAACCTGGGCCCTGATCTGCTGGCTTGTCTACGCCGCCTATCTGCACACCCGGCTGAGCCGCGGCTGGCAGGGTCGGCGGCCGGCACTCGTCGCTGTCGCCGGACTGGTGGTGATCCTGGTCTGCTACATCGGCGTCAACCTGCTCGGCATCGGCCTCCATAGCTACGGCTGGTTCCTCGGTGACTGAACCCCAGTCCACCTGGTCAGAACGAATTCCACCCCGACCATGGCAGCTGCCGCTCGTGCTGTTGGCGGGGCTGATCGTGCGGCTTGCACTGATCGCGATCCTGCCGCCGGGGTACGACGAGGCCTACTACCTCTTCTACGGTCAGCATCCCGCCCTCAGCTACTTCGATCATCCCGCCGCAGTGGGGGTCTGGGCCTGGCTCGGCCACCAGCTCGGTGGCTCGATCCTGGCCCTGCGGCTGCCGTCGCTGCTCAGCTACACCCTTGCCCTCGCCCTGCTGGCAGGGGCCACCCAGCGCTGGTTCGGCCAGCGCGCCGCCCTGCTGAGTGCCGTTCTTGGCAGCCTCTCCCCGGTGGTTTTCCTCTGCGGCGGGGTGCTGCTGCTGCCGGACAGCCCCCTGCTGCTGGCCCTGGCTGGGCTGTTCTGGTGGCTGTCGGGCCACCCCCGCAGCGTGCCCGGTTCGGCCAGGGAGGCGATCGGACTGGGCGTCCTGCTCGGTTTTGTCACCCTGGGCAAGTATCACTCCCTGTTGCTGCTGCTCTCCCTGCTGGCCTGGAGCCTGGCCTGCGGTGAGCGTCGCCAGCTGATCCGCACCCCCTGGCCCGCCGTTGCGCTGCTCGTCTGGCTGCTGGTTTCAGCGCCTTTGTGGCTCTGGAACCTGAGCAATGGCTGGGCGTCCTTCCTCTTTCAGGGCGGCAGGATCGGGACAGGGGGAGGCTTTGATCTGGCCGCCCCCCCGCTGTTTTTGCTGTCCCAGCTGGTTCTGCTCTTCCCGACGATCGGGGTGCTGCTGCTGGTGGCTCTCCTGCCCAGACGGGTTGTTGATGGCGCTGCGCCCTACAGGCAGCTGCTGCGCTGGCTGGTGATACCTCAGCTGGTCGTGTTCCTGCTGCTGGCCGGACGGCTGCATGTGCTGGCCAGCTGGCTGGTGCCGGCCTGGTGGATGGTGCTGCCGCTGGCTGGCGATTGGCTGGCTGGCCCCCACCAGCCCCGCGGCAGGGCCTGGATCAGGCTGGGGGCCTGGGTCACGGCGGTGACCCTGCCACCGCTGCTGCTGGTTCTGGCCCTGCAGGTGCGCTGGGGGGTGTTTGATGCCTTGCTGCCACCGGGCCTCGACACCTCCAGCCAGTTGATGCCGGCTGACAGCCTTCGCCGGGATCTGCAGCGCCATCCTGAGGTGTGGAAAGCGCTCCAGGACGCCCAGCTGATCGCCGGCAACCGCTACGACCTGCCTGGATTTCTTGCCCTTGCTGTGGGCGCCGAGCTGGATGCCGAATTCACCACTTTCAACAAGGATTCCAGGGGCTTTGCCTGGTGGCAACCGCCCGATGGCTTCGCCGGATCGAGTGGTGTGCTGTTCGGTATCCATGAGGCGGGGAAACCGCTGGCGCGCCCCGCCTGGCTCCCCTGGCTGGGCAGCTTGGAACCCCTGGGGATCGTCACTGTCCACCGTGCCGGCAAGCCGGCGGTCCAGCTGGAATTCAGCCGCTTCGGACCGATCAGCAAACCTTTGCCCCGCCGCTACGGCCCTGGAGCGACCAAAGGCAAATCGCCCTAGTCAACCGGCCGATCTGGAGCAGCAGAGCGGCCTTCAGACCAGAACCACCTGCCTTCAGACCAGAACAGTCTCGGTGCGGCGGCTGTGGCGGATGCCGCTGATCGCCTCGCTGTAATCGGGCTGATTGAACACCCCGGAACCGGACACGATCGCGTTGGCCCCCACCTCGATCACCTGCCAGGCGTTGTTGGCTTTGAGGCCCCCATCCACCTCGATCCAGGGATCCAGACCCCGTTCATCACACATTCGGCGAAGGCGGCGCACCTTTTCGACCGCCGAAGGAATGAAGCTCTGCCCCCCGAAACCGGGGTTGACACTCATGATCAGAACCAGATCACAAAGCTCCAGGCAGTACTCAAGGGTGTCGAGCGGGGTGCCGGGGTTGAGCACCGCTCCGGCCTTCTTGCCCAGATCCTTGATCTGGCCGAGGTTGCGGTGCAGGTGTGGGCAGGCTTCCACCTGCACATAGATGTGGTCAGCCCCGGCTTTGGCGAAATCCGCCACGTACTTTTCCGGTTCCACGATCATCAGATGAACGTCGAGCGGTTTGGCAGTGACGGGACGCAGGGCCTCGACGATCAGGGGGCCGATCGTGATGTTCGGCACGAAGCGGCCGTCCATGACGTCAACGTGGATCCAGTCGGCACCCGCTTCGTCGACGGCCCGCACCTCATCGCCGAGGCGAGCGAAATCGGCGGAGAGGATCGATGGGGCGATCACCAGAGGCTTGGTGCTCATGGCTGGGGCCGCTGGGGCAGAAGGAGCGCCGTGATTGTAGGAATCCTTGGGAGCTGCCGACCCGGCAGACCACAGAGGGTCGGGTTGCCCTGATCCTCACTGATACAGTATCGATCGTCTGATGGCTGAAAGGCCTTGCTGCAGCTGATCTGCCGGCCTTTCGGTTGACATTTTCTCCCTCTCTGCCAGACCCCCCGTGGATCGCACCCTTATTCAGGAACTGCTCGAAGTCGTCGAGCAGGCCGCCATTGCCTCTGCCCATCTCACCGGGCTGGGGAAGAAGGATGAGGCCGATGCGGCTGCCGTGGAGGCGATGCGGAAGCGCATGGGCACGATCGCCATGCAGGGCCGGATCGTGATCGGCGAAGGCGAGCGCGACGAAGCCCCGATGCTGTACATCGGCGAGGAAGTGGGCAGCGGCACCGGTCCTGGCGTCGACTTCGCCGTGGATCCCTGCGAAGGCACCAACCTCTGTGCCAATGCCCAGGATGGCTCGATGGCCGTGCTGGCCGCTTCCGACCGCGGCGGCCTGTTCAACGCCCCCGATTTCTACATGAAGAAACTGGCAGCGCCCCCGGCCGCCAAGGGCAAGGTGGACATCCGCAAAAGCGCCACCGAGAACATCGCCATCCTCAGTGCCTGCCTGGGCATTCCGGCCAGCGACCTGGTGATCGTGGTGATGGACAGGGCCCGCCACAAGAACCTGATCAGCGAGATCCGCGCCACCGGTGCCCGGGTCAAACCGATCAGCGATGGTGATGTGCAGGCGGCGATCGCCTGCGGCTTCGCCGGCACCGGCACCCACTGTCTGATGGGCATCGGCGCAGCCCCTGAAGGGGTGATCTCAGCGGCGGCGCTGCGGTGCCTGGGCGCCCACTTCCAGGGCCAGCTTGTCTATGACCCGGCGATCGCCCAGACCACCGAATGGGCCGACTACACCAAGGAGGGGAACATCGAGCGGCTCCACTCGATGGGCATCACCGATATCGATAAGGTTTATGAAGCCGAGGAACTGGCCTCCGGAGAGAATGTGGTGTTCGCCGGCAGCGGCATCACCCCAGGCCTGCTGTTCAAGGGGGTGGTTTTCGAGTCCGATTGCACCCGCACCAGCAGCCTGATCATCAGCTCACTCGATCAAAGCGCCCGCTTCACCGACACGATCCACATCAAGGACGGCGCCCAGAGCGTCGCTCTGCGCTGACCCCTCCCCATGCACATCGCCGTCGTCGGCCTCAGCCATCGCACGGCCCCGGTCGAGATCCGCGAGCGGCTCAGCATCCCCGAGCAAACGATGGAGGAATCCCTCCAGATCTTGCGGGGAGATTCCCAGGTGCTGGAGGCTTCCATCCTCAGCACCTGCAACCGGCTCGAGATCTACACCCTGTTGCGCAGCCAGGAGCAGGGAATCACGGCGGTGGGCTCCTTCCTCAGCCGCCACTCCGGCCTGGAGTTCGGCGATCTCACGCCCCACCTGTTCACCTACCACCACGAGGAGGCGGTGGTCCACCTGCTGCGGGTCGCCGCCGGCCTCGACAGCCTGGTGCTGGGGGAAGGGCAGATCCTCTCCCAGGTGAAGAAGATGGTGCGGCTGGGCCAGGAGCATGGCTCGATCGGGCCGATCCTCAACCGGCTGCTCAACCAGGCGGTGAGCACCGGCAAGCGGGTGCGCACCGAAACCAACCTGGGCACCGGCGCGGTCTCGATCAGCTCGGCTGCCGTTGAGCTCGCCCAGCTGAAGGTGGGCCAGGCCCGCGGCCTCGATGAGCTGGTGCCGCTCGATCAGGAGCAGGTGGCCGTGGTGGGGGCAGGCCGGATGGCACGGCTGCTGCTGCAGCACCTGCAGGCCAAGGGTTGTCGTGCCCTCGTGCTGCTCAACCGCACCGTGGAGCGGGCCGAGGCGCTGGCGGCGGATTTCCCCGAGCTGCCGGTGCAGTGCAGGCCCCTCTCCGACCTCGACCACTGCCTCAGCACCTGCTCCCTTGTGTTCACCTCCACGGCGGCGGAGCAGCCGATCATCGATGCCACCCGGCTGGGAGCCCTGAATCGTCGCTCCGCTCTGATGCTGATCGACATCGGCGTCCCTCGCAACATCCGCTCGGGGGTCAGCGAGCTCGCCGGGGTGGACGCCTACGACGTGGACGATCTTCAGGAAGTGGTGGCCCGCAATCAGGAGGCCAGGCGGGAGGTGGCCATCGAGGCTGAGGGCCTGCTGCAGGACGAAACCCGTCAGTTCCTGGAGTGGTGGGACGGGCTGGAGGCGGTGCCCACCTTGAACCGGCTGCGCCAGACCCTGGAGACGATCCGGGAACAGGAATTGCAGAAAGCCCTGAGCCGCATGGGGCCCGATCTGTCCGCCCGGGAGCGGAAGGTGGTCGAGGCACTCAGCAAAGGGATCATCAACAAGGTGTTGCACAGCCCCGTCACCCATCTGCGGGCGCCCCAGCCCCGGCAGCAGCGTCACCTGGCCATGCAGGTGCTGCATGATCTCTTCGAGCTCGATGGCGGCGGCGGTGACAGTTGATCAGGCCAGGAGCGGCAGACGGTGCCCATTGCCACAGTTTGGTGCGGTCCGCCGCCTGCCCCCATGCCCGGTCAACCGCTCCGGTACGGTGCTCTGGTGCTGGAAACAGACCTGTGAAGAGTGAGTCATGAAGCGGGTTCTGGCGATCATCCTCGGCGGAGGAGCGGGCACCCGCCTCTATCCCCTCACCAAGATGCGGGCCAAGCCAGCGGTGCCCCTGGCCGGCAAGTACCGCCTGATCGACATCCCGATCAGCAATTGCATCAATTCAGGGATCAACAAGATCTACGTGTTGACCCAGTTCAACAGCGCCTCACTCAACCGGCACCTCACCCAGACATACAACCTCTCGGCTGGCTTCGGCCAGGGCTTCGTGGAGGTTCTTGCCGCCCAGCAGACGCCGGAAAGCCCCAGCTGGTTCGAAGGCACCGCCGATGCGGTGCGGAAGTACCAGTGGTTGTTCCAGGAATGGGACGTTGACCACTACCTGATCCTCTCCGGTGACCAGCTCTACCGGATGGACTACAGCCGTTTCGTAAAGCACCACATCGAAACAGGCGCCGATCTCAGCGTCGGTGCACTGCCCGTGGATGAGGCCCAGGCGGAAGGCTTCGGCCTGATGCGCGCCGAGAACGACGGGCGGATCCGGGAATTCAGCGAAAAGCCGAAGGGTGCGGCGCTGGCTGCCATGAAAATGGACACGGCCAAGCTCGGCCTGGCAGAAGCAGAGGCGGCCCGCCGTCCCTACCTCGCCTCAATGGGCATCTACGTGTTCAGCCGCAACACCCTCTTCGATCTGCTCAGCAGCAACCCCGGCGCCACTGATTTCGGCAAGGAGATCATCCCCCTGGCCCTGGAGCGGGGCGACAACCTGCAGAGTTTCCTCTTCGATGACTACTGGGAGGACATCGGCACGATCGGGGCGTTCTACGAAGCCAATCTGGCCCTCACCGAACAGCCCAAGCCGGCCTTCTCCTTCTACGACGAGAAATTCCCCATCTACACCCGGCCGCGTTACCTGCCGCCCAGCAAGCTGCTTGACACCCAGGTCACCCAGTCGATCATCGGGGAAGGCTCCCTGCTTCAGGCCTGCAGCATTCACCATTGCGTGCTAGGCGTGCGCTCCAGGATCGAGGGGGAAGTCGTGCTGCAGGACACCCTGGTGATGGGTGCCGACTACTACGAATCCGCCGAGGAGCGCGCTGTTCTGCGTGAGCGGGGCGGCATCCCTCTGGGGGTGGGCCATGGCACCACGGTGCGGCGCGCCATTCTCGATAAGAACGTCCGGATCGGTCGCAACGTCACGATCGTGAACAAGGATCACATCGAGGAGGCGGACCGTCCCGAGCTGGGCTTTTACATCCGCAACGGCATCGTGGTGGTGGAGAAGAACGCCACGGTTGCCGATGGAACCGTGATCTAGGGCCAGGGCCCCGCCCTGGCCAGCCAGCCATCTGAGCAGTTGCTGACAGATCCGGCCCCGCGACATCCTGAGGTCGTGGTCACCGTCACACTGTCAACGCACGGTATGCCAGCCCAACCCACATGAGCAAAGCGCACTTCGGCCTGATCGGCCTGGGCGTGATGGGCGAAAACCTGGTCCTCAACGCTGAACGCAACGGTTTCTCCAGCGTCGTCTACAACCGCACCTATGCCAAGACGGAGGAGTTCCTCCAAGGGCGCGCCGTCGGCCTCAACATCATCGGGGCCCACACCCTGGAGGAGTTCGTGGCCAGCCTGGAGAGGCCCCGCCGCATCCTGATGATGATCAAGGCGGGCCAGCCGATCGACGACACCATCGCCGCCATCTCCCCCTACCTGGAAGACGGCGATCTGCTGATCGACGGCGGCAACTCTCTCTACACCGACACCGAGCGGCGGGTGAAGGAGCTGGAGAGCAAGAGCTTCGGTTACATCGGCATGGGCGTGTCCGGCGGCGCCAAGGGCGCCCTGGAAGGGCCGAGCATGATGCCCGGCGGCACCAAGGCGGCCTACGACGCGATTGAGAGCCTGGTGACCAAGATGGCCGCCCAGGTGGAGGACGGTCCCTGCGTCACCTACATCGGCCCCGGTGGCGCCGGCCATTTCGTCAAAACAGTGCACAACGGCATCGAGTACGGGATCGAGCAGATCCTTGTGGAGGCCTACGACCTGATGAAGCGGGGCGCCGGCCTTGATGGCATCGCCATGGCCGATGTGTTCGACGGCTGGAACCAGCTGGAGGAGCTCTCCTCCTATCTGGTGGAGATCACCGAGGTGTGCCTGCGCACCCGGGATCCAGAGGATGGCGGCGATCTGGTCGAGAAGATCCTCGATGTGGCCGGCCAGAAAGGCACCGGCCTCTGGACCGTGATCAGCGCCCTGGAGATGGGCGTACCCGTGCCCACCATCTACGCCTCCCTCAACGGTCGGGTGATGAGCTCGATGAAATCCGAGCGGGTGGCCGCTGAATCGGTGTTGCCGGGTCCGGCGCCCCACCCCGTGCAGCTGGGCGAGCCCACCGAAGGGCTGCCGCCACTGCGCGATGCGGTGATCCTCGCCTGCATCGCCAGCTACGCCCAGGGGATGGCCTTGCTGGTGGAAGCCTCCAAGCTGCACGACTACAACCTCCACCTCTCCGCGATCGCCCAGATCTGGAAGGGGGGCTGCATCATCCGCGCCCGCCTGCTGCAGCGCATCCAGGACGCCTACGACGCCAACCCGGGTCTGGCGAACCTGATGGTGGACCCCTGGTTCGCCGAGCAGATCAACCGCCGGCTGCCCGGCCTGCGCCAGGTGGTGGCGGATGCCGCCCAGGCCGGAATCCCCGTGCCCTGCCTGAGCAGCACGCTCGATTACATCGACAGCTACCGCACCGCCCGCCTGCCGCAGAACCTGCTGCAGGCCATGCGTGATTGCTTCGGCGCCCACACCTATCAACGGGTGGACAGCGACGGTGCCTTCCACACCGAGTGGCTCTGATGGAGCACACCCCATCGCCCACCTATCAGCTGAAGGTGGTGCCCGGGGGGCAGGAGCAGCTCGCCGCGTGCGCCGCCACCACGATCGCCAACGCGATCGATCTGGCCCTGGCGGAGCGGGCGAGGGCCCAGATCGCCCTCGCCGGTGGCACCACGCCGGAGGCCGCCTACCGCCATCTAGGCGCGGCCCATCTGCCCTGGAACCGGGTGGACGTGCTGCTGGGGGATGAGCGCTGGGTGCCGGCCCACGACCCCTCCAGCAATGCGCTGCTGCTGGGCCGCTCCCTGCTGGCCGCCGGCCCCGGCCGGGAGGCCTGCTTCCATCCCGTGCCCACCGATCAGGACACGCCGGAAGCCAGCGCCGCCGCTTTCGCGGCCATGCTGGCTCGCCTCTGCCCAGGCGATCCGCCGGTGCTGGATGTGGTGCTGCTGGGTCTGGGCGAAGACGGCCACACCGCCTCGCTGTTTCCGGGCACCGCCGCCACCACGGTGGTGGATCGTCCGGTGACGATCAGCGAGGGCAAGGGCCTGCCCCGCGTGACCCTCACAGCACCGGTGCTGAGTGCCGCGCGCCAGGTGGTGTTTCTGGTGAGCGGCGCCGGCAAGCAGCAGGCCCTGCAGCGTCTGCTCGATCCGAACGAGCCGGCCGTGCGCACCCCTGCCCGGCTGGTGAAGCCCCGCACCCCCGTGCTGATCCTCGCCGATCCCGCCGCTGCGGCAGGCTTGGAGCCGTGATAGAGCCGGCTGGCATGGTGGCACCGCTGCTGGTGGTGAACGGCGATGGGTTCAGCGGCTGGCTGGCCCTGAACGACACGATCATGGGCGGCCGCAGCAGCGGCGTCTGCCGCATCGGCCCGGAGGGGCTGGTGCTGGAGGCCGATGTGGTGGAGCAGGGCGGTGGCTTCGTGAGTTGCCGCTCGCCGCTGTTCTCCCCGCCATTGAACCTGGGCGACTACCGCGCCCTGCAGCTGGAGCTGCGCGGCGACGGCCGCCGCTACAAGCTGGCCGTGGCCTGCGCCGATGGCGTGGCCGGCCTCACCGAGCTGATCCCCGGCGGGCTGCGCTGGGTGGCGGAGTTCGACACCAGCGTCAGCAGCCCGGACCAGCCGCCCGAACTGGTGGAGATTCCCTTCGCTCAGCTGCGGGCCTCGGTGCGGGCCCGCCCGCTGAACCTGCCGCTGCGCTTTGATCCCGCCAAGGTCACGCGCCTGCAGGTGCTGCATTCCAAATTCGGCGACGACGGCCAGCTGAACGCAGGCTTCCGAGCCGGCCCGCTGCAGTTGGCGCTGGTGGCGGTGCGGGCGGTGCCTTGAGCGCCACGGATGAGCTCAGCCGGCGGATCGCCGCCGCGGCCGATCTCTGCCTCAAACCGCACCGCCATGCGGTCGTCGGAGCCATTGCCAGCGATGGCTCTGGCAGTGATGGATCCGTCTGTCAAGACTCCGGCGACCCTGGCGACTGCTGCCTGCGCCTTCAGCCGCGGGGGATCGACGGGGAGCGACTGCCGCTGCACGACATCGAACTGGAGCTCTACCGCAGCGGCAACGACCTCCACATGATGCTCAGCTGGCCGGAGCAACCGGAGCAACCGATGCTCTGGCACGGTCAGCACCCCATCTGGATGGACGGGGAGACCGGGCTGCGCACCGAGCGGCCGCCGGCCGGCGCCCCCCTGGAAGCCCTGGCCCGGCGCCTGCGCGCCCTGCTCAGCCTCCCTTCCACCGCAGACGCAGACGTCGCGGACGTTGTGGGGCTCGCCGACGCCGGGGACCCCCTAAACGAGCAGACCTGGCAGGCCTAGACCGGATCGGTGACGGCTCCGAGGCTGCTGCTGCTCACCAGACGGGCGTACTTGCCCAGCACGCCGGTGCGGTAGCGGGGGGAGGGGGCCACCCAGGCAGCGCGGCGGCGCTGCAGTTCGGCCGCATCCACATTCAGCTGGATCAGCAGTTGGTGGGCGTCCACGGTGATGCTGTCGCCTTCTTCCACCAGGGCGATCGTGCCGCCCACGGCCGCCTCAGGCGCCACGTGGCCCACCACCAGGCCGTAGGATCCACCGCTGAAGCGGCCATCGGTGATCAGCGCCACCGATTCGCCCAGCCCCTGGCCCACGATTGCGGCGGTGGGGGAGAGCATCTCGCGCATGCCGGGGCCACCCACGGGGCCCTCATAACGCACCACCACCACATCACCGGCCCCCACCGATCCGGCCAGGATCGCCTCCAGGGCACTTTCCTCGCTCTCGAACACGCGGGCCGGTCCGGTGATCACGGGGGTCTTCACGCCGCTGATCTTGGCCACCGCCCCCTCTTCCGCCAGGTTGCCCTTGAGGATGGCCAGGTGGCCCTTGGCATAGAGCGGATTGGAGAGGGGCCGGATCACGTCCTGCCCGGCAGGCGGCTCGCTGGGCACATCGGCAAGCACTTCGCGCAGGGTGCGCCCTTCGATCGTGCCGCAATCGCCATGCAGCAAGCCGGCATCAAGCAGCAGCTTCATCACCTGCGGGATGCCACCGGCGTTGTGCAGATCCACGGTCACGTAGCGGCCGCTGGGCTTGAGATCACAGATCACCGGCACCCGCTGGCGGATGGTTTCGAAGTCGTCGATATTGAGCGGCACCTCGGCGGTGCGGGCGATCGCCAGCAGGTGCAGCACCGAGTTGGTGGAACCGCCGACGGCCATGATCACGCTGATCGCGTTTTCGATCGCCTCGCGGGTGATCAGGTCGCGGGGGCGGATGTTCGCCGCGATGGCGCGCACCAGCACCTCAGCCGAACGGGCGGCACTCTCCGCTTTCTCCGGGTCTTCCGCCGCCATGGTGGAACTGCCCGGCAGGCTCAGGCCCATCGCTTCGAAAGCCGAGCTCATCGTGTTGGCGGTGAACATGCCGCCGCAGCTGCCGGCACCGGGGCAGGCGTTCTTCTCGATCGCCAGCAGCTCCGCCGCATCAATGCGACCGCCGGAAAACTGACCCACCGCCTCAAAGGCGCTCACCACGGTGAGGTCGCAGGGGCCGAGCCGGCCGGGCTTGATCGTGCCGCCATACACGAAGATCGCCGGGATGTTCATGCGGGCCATGGCGAGCATGGCGCCGGGCATGTTCTTGTCACAGCCGCCGATCGCCAGCAAGCCGTCCATGCTCTGGGCGTTGCAGGCGGTTTCGATCGAGTCGGCGATCACTTCACGCGACACCAGCGAATACTTCATCCCCTCGGTGCCCATCGAGATGCCATCACTCACGGTGATGGTGCCGAAGGTCTGGGGCATGGCACCCGCCGCCTGGGCAGCCGCCACGGCCCGCTCGGTGAGGGCATTCAGGCCCAGGTTGCAGGGCGTGATCGTGCTGTAGCCGTTGGCGATGCCGATGATCGGCTTCTCAAAATCACCATCACCGAAGCCGACGGCCCGGAGCATGGCGCGGTTGGGGGAGCGCTGGATGCCTGCGGTGATGGCGGCGGAGCGGAGCATGGGCAAGGAGAGGAGCTGGCTTAGCAAGCTAACGATCCAACCGGAGGCTTCCACACCCCCCGAGCCGGCCAACCGGGGCGGGGGTCTTCAGTCTTGGGGGTTGAGGCACTCCAGCTGGCGGCGCACATCTTCGATGGCGCGGTTGAGTTCCCTCACCTTCTGCTGCAGTTCACTGTCGAGGAGGGGCCGAAGCTCTCCCACTTCACCTTCCCTTGCCCCCTCCTGCAGACGGGAGAGGTTGAGGCTGCGGCGCTGGCGCAGGGCCTGGCGGCGACGTTCCGCCTCTGAGAGCAACCACCAGCCCAGGCCGGCCGCTCCGATCAGGGCACCACCGATCGCGCTGGCCAGCAGACCGCTGTCCCCATGCTGGCTGTTGGCTCTGGCCTTGGTCATCGGCCTTCTCCTTTTCCAATCCCCGGTGCTGCCCAGACTAGGGGCGACTGATCAGGCCAGTTGATCGGCAAGCCGCAGGGCGTTGGCGATGATGGTGAGGCCCGGTGAAAGGCCTGGGCAACTGGGAAAGACGCTGGCGTCGGCAATGGTGAGGTTGCCGACGCCGTGGCAGCGACCCTGAAGATCCACCACGGAACTGGAGGGATCGCTGCCCATGCGGCAGGTGCCGCAGGCGTAACCCATCACCGCCAGGGGCGCCTCGCCACGGGGGTGGATCCAGGAGCGATTCACCACCTCAACAAGGGGGTCGGCCTCCACCGCCTGCAGGGTATCGAGCCAGCGGTAGACCAGCCGATCGTGGGCCTCAAGGTTGTTGGCCAGATAGTGGATCCGGATGCGGTTGTTGCGCAGGGTGATGCGGTTGTCGGGGTCGGGCAGCACGGCGCTGGTGGCCCACCAGCACACCGAGCGGGCCGCCAGCCGCTCCAGACCTGCGTTGGGCAGCAGGCGGCTGACCAGGGAGAGCACGGGCGGTGACTCGGCGAACAGCGGGTCTTGCAGCACGCCGCCGCCACTTTCAATGTGGCCAAGTGGAAAGCTGACATTCTTGTCGCCCCAGTAGTAGTCGTTGATGCCGAGGCTGCGGGGATAACGGCCGGAGTTGGGCGCGCTGGCCCGCTGCAGAATCGAGCTGAGCTGCAGCTTCATCAGGTGGCGGCCCACCAACCCTGAAGCATTGGCCAGTCCCTCGGGGTGGGGATCGCTGGCGGAGGCCAGCAGGATGGCAGGGGTGTTGATCGCACCGGCGGCGAGCACCACCTGATCACCACGAAACATCCAGCTCTGGCCATCGATCTCGGCCTCGACCCCCCGGACATCGGTGCCACTGGGATTGACGTGCAGGCGCTTGACCCGTGCCTGGGTGCGCAGGCGGGTGGCGCTGTGCTTCAGGGCGGCGGCGACGCCGAACAGCTCGGCATCGCCGGTGGGATCGGCCAGGTCCTCAGACCAGGTCAGTGGCAGGTCATAGGGGTTGCAGCCCTGGCGCTGCAAGCCCGCCCGCAACGGCTCGAGGAATGGCTCGATCGGCCGGGGCTGATGGGGAAAGGCCCCGTGCCGATTCGGCTCGGTGGGATCGATCCCAGCGGCGCCATGCACCCGGTAGAGGGCCTCGGCTTTGTCATACCAGGGGGCGATATCGGCGTAGCTGAGGCCCCAGGCCGGGGCCCGGCCGGCCTGCAGGGCCAGACCATCGAACTCCGCGGCCCGCATCCGCTCCAGCACAGCGCCCCAGATCTTGGTGTTGCCACCGATCGCATAGATCGCCTGGGGATTGAACGGGTCGCCGTCGGTGCCGAACCATTGCTCGGCGGGGTGGTAGCGATCCTTGCGGAACAGGTCGATGTTGGCGACGTTCTGATCCTCCTCGGGAAGGCTGCCCCCCCGCTCCAGAATCAGCACAGAGCGCCCCTTCGCCGCCAGGGCAGCGGCAACTGTGCCACCGGCAGCGCCGCTGCCGATCACGATCACGTCGTAGTGGTCGTCGTCGATGATCATGCCGGCCAGACGTAGAGGAGCAGGAAGAGCAGCACCCAGATCACATCAACAAAGTGCCAGAACAGGGAGGCCGCCACGACCCCCTGCTCGCCACCGTCGTAGTTGCCAGGCAGGAAGGAGCGGATCAGCATCAGCCCCATCAACAGAACCCCCGTGGCGACATGGAGGCCGTGGAAGCCAGTGAGCAGGTAGAAGCAACCGCCAAACGTGCCACTGGTGAAGCCGAAGCTGAGCCCGCTCCACTCGATCGCCTGGCCATAGAGAAACAACGAACCCATCGCCATGCTGAGCAACCAGAAAGCGCGGAAACCCCAGAGGCTGCCCCGGTTCAGGAACCATTCGGCCAGGGCGATCGTGCCGCTGCTGGAAACCAACACAGCTGTGTAGGCCAGGGGAGTGCGCCACTCCAGTCCCTCCACCCCCGGCGGCAGCCAGTCGAGGGCAGAGAGCTTCAGAACGGCATATCCCGTGAAGAACGCCAGGAAAATGACGCTCTCGGAACACAGGAAAATGATGAAGCCGGTGAGCGTGTGATTGGCATGGGGACCATGGCCCTCGGCGTGACCAGCTGGGTGGTTGCTGAGCAGACCGGAGGGCGGCTCAAGGCCAGGGGCTGGATCTGGATTGGCGGGGGTGACGATCATCGGTTCAGACCTTCAGAAGGGCACGTTCGTAGTCGCTTTGGTTCTCCACCAGGGGAAGGTTTGTCCCATAGCCATAGGGGCCGCTGATCACGGTGGGGACATTGGCTTCAAAGTTCTCGGCAGGAGGAGGAGAGGGGAGCAGCCACTCCAGGCCGATGGCGCTCCATGGATTGGCCGGTGCCCGCTCGCCCTGCACCAGGGAGCTGACCAGATTGAGCAGGAAAGGGATGATCGAAACACCAAGCAGGAAGGCGCCAAGGCTGGCAATCACATTCCAGAAAGCGAATTCCGGGTCGTAGGAAGACACCCGCCTTGGCATTCCCATCAAGCCCAGCGGATGCATGGGGAAGAAATTAAGGTTAGTGCCGATGAAGGTGAGCAGAAAGTGCAGCTTACCCAAGCCTTCGTAATACATACGACCTGTGAACTTTGGAAACCAATGGTAGATCGCGGCGTACACACCCATGGTGGCAGCCCCATAGATCACATAATGGAAATGCCCCACCACGAAGTAGGTGTTGTTGACATGAATATCAACTGGCACTGTGGCAAGCATGATGCCGGTGACTCCTGCAAACACAAAGTTGAACAGCCCACCCAGGGCGAAAAGCATCGGCGTATTGAGCCTGATCTTGCCCCCCCATAGGGTAGCCAGCCAGGCGAAAACCTTGATGCCTGTCGGCACGGCGATCAGCATGGTGGTGACCATGAACAGATCCCGCATCCACTGGGGAACCCCGCTGGGGAACATATGGTGCACCCAGACCACCAGGCTGAGTCCCACGATCACCAGCGAGGCCACCGCCACAAACATGTAGCCGAACAGCGGCTTTCGGGCGTACACCGGAAACAGTTCGGAGAACACCCCGAACACCGGCAGGATGATCACATAGACAGCCGGGTGGGAATAGAACCAGAAGAAGTGCTGATAGAGAACGGGATCTCCACCCCCTTCCGGCCGATAGAAGGAGGTGCCCACAACAAGGTCAAACAACAGCATCACCGCTCCACCGGTGAGGGCAGGCAGGCCGATCAACTGAATCGTCTGGGCCGAGAGGGCGGTCCAGCAGAAAATCGGCATGCGGAAGAGGGTCATGCCAGGAGCACGCATCCGCAGAATCGTGGTGACGAAGTTCAGGGCCCCCATGATCGAAGACACCCCTGAGAGGGCCACAGCCACAATCCAGAGGGCCTCACCGTTGATCAGGTGGCCGAGCGGGTTCTGAAGGCTCACCGGTGGATAGGACCACCAGCCGGAGGCCGCTGGCCCTCCCGGCACCAGGAAGCTGGCCATCAGGATGACGCCGAACACGGGAACCAACCAGAATGCCGCGGCGTTGAGCCGCGGAAAGGCCATGTCGGGGGCACCGATCATGCAGGGGATCAACAGGTTGTTGAGCCCGTTGAGCACCGGAAACATGAACAGAAACAGCATGATCGTGCCATGCATCGTGTAGAGGCCGTTGTAAACGGTGCGATCAACAAGATCCGCCTCCGGCGTGATCAGTTCGCCACGCATGATCATCGCCAGCAGCCCACCGACCAACAGAAAGATCAAGGCGGTGGCGATGTATTGAATCCCGATCACCTTGGCGTCGGTGTTGAAACTGAAGTAGCGCTTCCAGCTGTTTGGGGTCTGGGGCCTGGGAACCTCGCCGAGGGCTGGATCAAAGGGCGTGATGGTCATGGCGCGTTCAACCGTCGTGGGGAAGGGTGTTGGAGCCGGGCACATTCACCATTGGCGGAGGGGCTGGTGCCACCGTGGCGTAGCCGCTGCTCCTGCCGCGGTTCTGCCGTATGGCGTATTCCCTGGAGGCATCACTGAGCCCTGGCTGCAAGGGAAGGCTGGCGGCCCGGCGCAACCAGCTCTGGTAGTCGTCTTCGCTCTGAACCACCACGTCGGCCTGATTGGCGGCGAACCAGGTGCCGCTGTATTCAGAATCACGCAACCGGTAGCGGCCCAGCCGGGTCGGGGTGATGAAAAACGGAATCACCCGGCCCGGAATCACCTGCTGCTTGAGCCGGAACGCCGGCACGTAGAAGCCGTGAATCACGTCTTCACTGCGGAGCTGCAGACCGACCCGGCGGCCGATCGGCAGATGCAGTTCCGTGCTGGTCACGCCGGCGGTCGGATAGCGGAACTCCCAGGACCACTGGCGGCTGATCACCTCGATTTCGGAGGCGGGTGAGGCCCCGTCTGCCAAAACCGGCTCCGGCCGGTCATGGACATGCTCCATCGGACCGATCAGGCCGATCTGGCGGTTCACATCGATCGTGTAGACAGCGATCGCCATCACCAGCACTAGGGGAATCACAGTCCAGATGATCTCTAGGCGGGTGTTGCCTTCGATCGGCTCGGCGTCGCTGACGTCGTACTTGGCGGCACGGTTGAAAAGGATCACCCACACCATCACCGACACCACCCCGGAGAACACGAAGGTGGCGACGGCGGTTTCAAAACTGAACAGGCCATCCACCAGCGGAGCCGCGCTGGAGGCCTGAACCGGCAGCCAGCCGTAGGACTGCCTGCCGACCCAGAGGCTGAACCAGACCAGCAGGCCCAGCCAGATGGCCAGACCAGTCAAGACGGGCAGGCCGGGGCGGGATGGAGTGGTGGTCATGGCAGGGCCTCGTGCAGATCGGCGCCGCTGGCCAACAGCTGATCCGCCGTCACGTGCACACCGAATTCAACAGCCAACTGGGCCCCCAGGGTGCCGTGCCAGGCCATCAGCCCGAGCAGCACCACCCCGCTGAGCAGATAGGTCCACTGCACCTGGCGGCCCATCTCCCGGCGCCAGGCAAACCGCTGAAAGCCACGCCAGAGGGTCATCGCCACGATGGCGAACAGCAGGGCCACCCCGCCGCCGCCATGCCAGAGCATGGTGGCGGTGCTGCTGAGGCCGAAGCTGCTGGTGATCCCAGGCAGGGGCACCGCCAGCTGCATTTCGACAAAGCCCGCGGCCACCGTGAAGAAGCTGATCAGGCAGCAGGCCAGCAGGTTGTACCAACCCACGTCATGGAAACCGGAGCGGGTGACCGGCAGGGCAAGAAAGCGGAACAGCCGCTTCTCGAGCGGGAAGACGGCACCGGCGATGTCAAAGGCGATCGCGATCACGAACAGGCCGATGCTCAGGTGAACCAGGTTGGGATGGATCGGCAGCGTGTAGGGAAGATCGTTGGCACCGAGCGTCAGCAAGGGCAGGCTCAGGGTGGCTGTCGCCAGGCCCATCACACCAGCCCCGCCCGCATGGCTTCAACCACCTTGACGGTGTGAAGGCCATAGACCCAGATCAGCTGGTTGCCAAGGATCACCTGCACCACCACCAGGGCGCTGAGCAGGGAACCTGCCCCAAGAAAGGCGAGCGGCAATTTCAGAGGATCGCGGCTGCGGATCACATAGCGCCAGCCTGTCAGCAGGGAAAGAATGCCCGCAAGCGCCCAGCCGAGGGTGCTGTGCAGGTTGAGGATGTCGCGGGAGGCACCGTAGGGGTTGGCCAGGCCCGCCTCCACCTGGCCGAAGATGATCGCCACGAAAACCGCGCCGGTGGAAAAGAGCAGGTTCCAGAAGGACACTTCAAACAGGGCCGGCTTGCGGGCCCAGACGCCGATCAGATCGAACACGAAGGCGATCAGCGCCATCGCAATCACGAAGTGCACAACGATGGGATGGATCGTGTCCATCCAGGGCAGATTGCGATCGTTGAGCTGAGGCAACAGCTCGAGCATGACCCGCTGCAATGGTTCCCTTCCTTCAAGCTTGGGCGGGGCCCATGCCCCGACCGGGGCTTTGTCATCGAATCCGCTTGAATCCAGCCTGGCCAAGCCTGTTCGGAGTTGGCCTGGCCCTCTCCGGGGTCAACCTGCTCAGCAGCCCAGCCCCTGCTGAACCCTGAAATCATCGAAACGCAGCTTCAATCACGCCGCCTGGCCACCAGCCAGGCAGCGCCCAGCAAGGCTGCAGACAGAACGGCGAGTTCAATCAGGCCGCCGCTCCACATCCACTCCTGCTGGGTGAGCGCTAGCAGGGGTTTGAAGCTGGCAAAGGCAGAAGCCACAACGATCCTGAACGAAGGCGGATTCCAGTTTGCGGGAAGACCTTCATTCACCGATCGCCAGGGCCTCGCCGCGGCGGGGGTCGGCCACCCCCAGGCTGCCGCCACCCGGCAGCGCCTCCACCGAGTGGGCGGAGCCCATGGCGGGCACCCGCAGCACCCGGTGGCCCATGGCCTCCAGCAGCCGCAGGGTGTCGGGGCTGAGGCCCTCCTCGTGGCTGAGCTGATCGGGCCAGAGCTGGCTGTGGACCCGGCTGGCGTTGACGGCGGAGGCCAGGTTGAGGCCGTGCTCCAGGCGGTTGAGCAATACCTGCAGCACCGTGGTGATGATGCGGCTGCCACCGGGGCTGCCGGTGGCCAGCAACGGACCACCGTCCTTGCTCAACACCAGGGTGGGGACCATCGATGAAAGCGGTTGCTTGCCGGGAGCGATCGCGTTGGCCTCCCCCTGCACAAGCCCATAGGCATTGGCCACCCCAGGCTTGGCGGTGAAATCATCCATCTCGTTGTTGAGCAGGAAGCCCGCTCCAGGCACGCTGATCCCGTTGCCGTAGGCAAAGTTGAGCGTGGTGGTGGTGGCCACCATCGTTCCCTGCCGATCGATCACCGAGAGGTGGGTGGTGTTCGGGCCTTCTCGCACCCCTGAGGGCAGCGGCGCCAAGGTGGCCGCCAGGGTGTGGCGATCCAGCCGGAGGCGGCGGCGCTGACGTTCGGCGTAGCCCCGGCTGAGCAGCCGCTCCAGGGGCATGGCCACGAAGCGGGGATCGCCCAGGAGGGTGTTGCGATCCAGGTAGGCCAGGTTCATTGCCTCCACCATCACGTGGATGGCGGCGGAACTGTTGAGGCCCATTGCCGCCAGGTTGAAGCCCTTCAGAACGTTCAGCAGCTGGAGCAGGGTGACTCCGCCCGAACTGGGGGGCGGCATGGTGATCACCGCATGGCCGCGCCAGTCGCCCACCAGGGGCGCCTGGGGGCGGGCCTGGTAGCGGCCCAGGTCGGTGGCGGTGATCAGCCCGCCCTGGCGGCGCATCAGGGCCACCAGCTGCTCCGCCACGGGCCCGGCGTAGAAGCCAGCCTCGCCATCGCGGCCGATCCGGCGCAGGGTGGCCGCCAGCTGCGGCTGGCGCAGCCGCTCCCCCGGCCGGTACGGGACTCCACCGGGCTTGAAAAACAGGCGCGCCGAGCTGGGATCCGACTTGAGCAGCGGCGCCGCGGCCAGCAGCGAGTCGGCCAGCTCCCGGCTCACCACCACCCCCTCCTGGGCCAGCCGGATCGAGGGCGCCACCACCGCCGCCAGCGGCAACCGGCCGTAGCGCCGCTGGGCCAGCACCAGGCCGGCCACCGTGCCGGGCACCGCCGTGCTCTGCAGGCTGCGGGTGGCCTTGCGGCGGTCCACCACACCGGAGGCGTCGAGGAAGAGATCGGCCCGCGCCGCCAGGGGGGCCGTCTCGCGGAAATTGATGGTCACCGTCCGGCCCCGGCCCAGCCGGCGCTCCCCCTCCATCAGCGGGGCGGGACCAGCTGAACTCGCGCTGGCCGCCTCGGGCCGCCACAGCACCAGAAAGCCACCGCCGCCGAGGTTGCCGGCCTGGGGGAGGGTCACCGCCAGGGCGAAGGAGGCCGCCACCGCGGCGTCCACTGCGTTGCCGCCCTGCCGCAGCACGTCGCGGCCCACCCGTGAGGCCTCAGCTTCCTGGGTGGCCACCATGCCCCCGCTCGACCAGACCGGGGCGAAGCGCTCTCCCCGTTCCTGCAGCACATCGGCCGGGGCGGCCGGCGCCAGCGCCAGGCCCAGCAGCAGGCCGCCCAGCAGCCAAACCACCGGGCGCTCAGGCTTCGCCATAGCCGCCGCCCCCCGGGGTTTCGATCAGCAGCTGATCGCCGGGCATCACCGCCAGCTGGGCTGAGCCGGCCAGCTCCTGCTCCGCTCCGCAGCTCCGCACCAGGCGGTTGCGCCCCAACGCCCCAGGCCCGCCGCCAGCCAGGCCGAAGGGGGCCACCTGGCGGGAACCGGAGAGGATCGACACCGTCATCGGCTCCAGAAAGCGCAGGCGACGCACCACACCATCACCACCCCGCCAGCGACCCTCGCCGCCGCTGGCAGGGCGGGTCGCAAACGACTCCAGCCACACCGGAAAGCGCTGCTCAAGGATCTCCGGATCGGTGAGCCGGGAGTTGGTCATGTGGCTCTGCACTGCGGAGGCGCCGGCAAAGCCCGTGCCACCGGCCAGCATCCCGGCGCCGGTGCCGCCGCAGATCGTTTCGTAGTACTGGCAGCGGTCGTTACCGAAGCTGAGGTTGTTCATGGTGCCCTGGGCTGCTGCCATCACGCCGAGGGCACCGAACAGGGCGTTGGCGATCGCCTGGGAGGTTTCGACGTTGCCGGCCACCACCGCCGCCGGCGGCAGGGGATGGAGCAGGGAGCCCTCCGGCACCACCAGATCGAGCGGCCGGAAACAGCCGGAGTTCAAGGGAATCGGCTCACCGACCAGGCAACGGAACACGTAGAGCACCACCGCCTTGGTGATCGCCAGGGGGGCGTTGCGGTTGCCGGGCTCCTGGGCGGATGTGCCGGTGAAATCGACCCGGGCCCGGCGCCGCTGCCGATCGATCTCCACCTCCACCCGGATCTCCAGGCCGCCGTCGAGGGGCAAGGCGAAGCGACCGCCCTGGAGCCGATCGATCACGCGCCGCACCGCTTCGGCACCGTTGTCCTGGACATGACCCATGAAGGCGCGCAGCACCGCTTCGCCCTCACGACCCGCCAGCTCCTGCAAGAGCTGGGCCCCCAGTTGGTTGGCAGCCACCTGGGCCTGCAGGTCGGCGAGCAGCTGGTCGGGGTTGCGCACCGGTTGAATCCCAGCCGCGAGCCGTTGGCGCCACTCGGCTTCCAGCAGGACGCCGCCCCGCAACAGGGGAACGTTGTCAAGCAGCAGGCCCTCCTCACTGAGCTGGCGGCTGAACGGGGGCATCGAGCCGGGCGTGAGCCCCCCCACATCGGCATGGTGGCCCCGGCAGGCCACGAACAGGGGCTCGCCGGCGAGGAAGACCGGCGTGATCGCGGTGAGGTCGGGGAGGTGGGTGCCGCCGTTGTAGGGGTTGTTCGATACCACCACATCGCCGGGGCCCAGGGGGAGGCGATCCCCCTGGCGAATGGCGGCCAGCAGGCTGGCCACGCTGTCGCCCATGGAACCCAGGTGCACCGGGATGTGGGGTGCATTGGCCACCAGGCCCCCCTCGCCATCAAAGACGGCACAGGAAAAATCGAGCCGCTCGCGGATGTTCACCGAACGGGCGCTTAGCTGGAGCCGAACTCCCATCTGCTCGGCGATGGCGGCGAAGCGGTGGTGGAACAGTTCCAGCGACACAGGATCCACCCCGTTCTGCCGGCCGGCCGGCTGCAAGGAGGCTGGAACGGCAGCAGCGGTGTGGGTGAACAGCAGCTCACCGCCTGGCAGCAGTTCCGCCGCCCAGCCCTCTGCCAGCAGATTGGTGCCGGTGGCCTCCACGATCAGACCCGGCCCGCTCAGACAGTCGCCCGGAGCCAGCTGCTGGCGCTCCCAAAGGGGCAGCAGCCGCCAGCGGCCGTCCAGATAGAGCGAGCAAACCGCAGGGGCAGCCCCAGCCCCAGGCAGGCCAGGCAGGCCATCCTGTGGCGCTGGCGGCCCAGCCGCCGCGGGGACACTGGCCTCCACCTGCTCCACCAGCAGCCGCTCAACCACCAGTGCCAGCGGCTCGCCGCCCGGGGCCGCCGGCAGGTAGCCATAGCGGCGGCGATGGCTGGCCTGGAAGGCCGCGCCCATGGTCTCCAGGCTGGCGAAGGGCACCACCAGGCTCACCTCACTGGCGCCGAAGCGCAGTTCGAGGCTGATCTGCACGAGCGACGCTGATTCGGGACCGGCCAGCTCCGCCGCCCGCGCCGCCAGCCGGGGCAGCAACGCGGCCGTGAGCGGCTCCCGTACCACGCACTCCCGCAACAGCCGCTGATCGGCCAGGCCGATCCCGTAGGCGGAGAGCACGCCGGCGAGGGGATGGAGCAGCAGCCGCTGGATGCCGAGTTGGGCCGCCAGGGCGCAGGCGTGCTGGCCGCCGGCCCCGCCGAAGCAGAGAAGCGTGGAGCCGCGGATGTCGTGGCCCCGCTGAATCGAGATGCGCCGGATCGCCTCGGCCATCCGATCGATCGCGATCGCCAGGGCTCCTTCCGCCAGGCGCTCGGCGCTCTGGGGGAGGCCCGAGGCGGCACGGATGTCGGCGGCCAGTGCTTCGAAACCCTGCCGCACCACGCTGGAGTCGAGGCGCTGGTCGCGGCCGGGACCGAACAGGGCGGGGAAATGATCCGGTTGCAGACGGCCCAGCAGCAGGTTGGCATCGGTGACCGTGAGCGGTCCACCCCGCCGGTAACAGGCGGGTCCGGGATCGGCCCCGGCCGAAGCGGGACCCACCTGCAGCCGTTGGCCATCGAAGTGAATCACCGACCCTCCGCCGGCCGCCACGGTGTGAATCGGCAGCATCGGCGCCTGCAGACTCACCCCGGCGATCTCGGCTTCTGCGCAACGCTCCCAGCCTCCAGCCTCGCCACCGGGGTCGAAATGAAAGACATCGGTGGAGGTGCCGCCCATGTCGAAGCCGACGATCGCTCCATTCGGAGCTGACGTTGCACCAGATTTCGCAGCTGATCTCGCCACGCGCACCGCCCCCACCATCCCGCCAGCCGGGCCGGAGAGGATCGTGTCCTTGGCCTTGAGCTGATCGGGGCCGATCAACCCGCCACTCGACTGCATCACCCGCAGGCGGCAGCCCTTTCCCAGGGAGGACCGGAGCTGGGCCAGATAGGCCCGCAGGGTGGGCGCCACGAAGGCTTCCACAACGGTGGTCTGGCCGCGGGGCACCAGCCGCGGCTGGGCGGCCACGGCATGGGAGAGAACCACCTGCTCGAAGCCGAACCGGGCCAGCCAGGCCCCCAGGGCGAGCTCGTGGCGGGGGTGGCGGGCGGCATGCAGCAGCAGCACGGCACAGCTGCTCGGGCCCCGCTCCACAGCCAGGCGGAGGCCCTGCTCAAGGACGGCATCCAGTCGCAACGGCTCCAGTTCAGAGCCATCGGCCGCCAGCCGACCACCCACCTCCAGCACCTGGCCATAGAGCGGGGTGGCGGTGGCAATCCGCAGGGCGAACAGGTCGGGGCGGTGTTGGTCGCCGATCAAAAGGGCATCGGCGAAGCCTGCCGTGGTCAGCAGCACGGTGGGGCAACCGCGGCGTTCCAGCAGGGCATTGGTGGCGACGGTGGTGCCGAGCCGCACCTCCTCGACCATCCCATCGGGAATCGGGGCATCGCTGCTGGCAAGGCCCAGCACCTGGCGCATGGCGGCCACCGCCGGATCTCCGGCGCAACCCGACTGCACGGAGAGCACCTTCCGCACCACCAGTTCGCCGGTCGGGCTCCTGCCCACCAGGTCGGTGAAGGTGCCGCCCCGGTCGATCCAGAAGCGCCAGCCGCCCAAGACCCCGCTCAGCGGTAGTTCTCGAACTGCAGGGGCAGCTCCAGGTCTTCGGAACGCAGCAGCTGGATCACCTGTTGCAGATCGTCCTTGTTCTTGCCGGTGACCCGCAGACTCTCGCCCTGGATCGCCACCGTCACCTTCTTGATCTGATCGCGCACCGTTTTGCTGAGCCGCTTGGCCAGCTCCTGGCTGAGGCCTTTGCGCAGCTTCACCACCTGCTGCACGCGGTTGCCTCCCACCGGCTCCGCCGGTTGGAAATCGAAGATCTTCAGCGAGAGTTCCCGCTTGACGGCCTTCTGGCGCAGCACATCCGTCACCGCCTCCAGGGTCATGTCGCTGGCGGTGGTGATCGTGAGGCTCTCCTCCTCCAGGTCGATCTCGGTCCTGGAATCCTTGAGGTCGTAGCGCTGCCCCACCTCCCGGCGCACCTGGTCCAGGGCATTCACCAGCTCCTGCCGATCGAAATCCGACACCACGTCAAAGGAGTAGGTGTCGGCCATGGCGAAGAGCGCGGGTCAAGGGGAGACCAGCTTAGAAAAGGATGGCCAGCCCTTTCACCCCCGCCATGCTTGCCCTCCTCGCCGCCGCCACCCCATTGGGCAACCCGGCGGCGCCATTCGCCTGGTCGCTGGTGCTGGCTGGCGCGGTGGTGGTGCTGAGCCTGGTGCCCCTCGGGGCAGGGCGCTCCAAGGCCGATTTCAGCCCCAGCGATCTGGCTGCCCCCCGGGCGATGTTCGAGCGGCTGCCGGCCTGGGGCAAGCGGGCCAGCTGGGCCCACCAGAATAGCTTCGAAGCCTTCACGCTGCACGCGCCGGCCTGCCTGCTCTGCTTGCTGGTGGGGCCGGCCGTGCTGGCGGCCTCACCGCTGACGGTGGTGGCTGCCTGGCTCCATCCCGCCCTGCGGCTGGCCTACATCGGCGCCTATGTGGCCAACATCCCACCCCTGCGCAGCCTCTGCTGGATCGGCGCCCTGCTCAGCACGGCCCTGCTTTACAGCGAAGGGCTCAAGGCGGTGCTGCGCGGCTGAGGGCGACTGAGCGAAGCGCTCAGCTCCCCCCTTTCTGCTGCAGGCCCTTGAGCGCGGCGAGCAGGGAAGCGGGACTCTGGGGGTCCACCATCAAGACCGATCCCCCCCGGGCCGCGGCCATCTCCTGGCCCATCACCATCCAGTCCTTGGCCAGCAAAAGCCGCAGACCCTCGGCGGCGGCAGGATGGGAATCGATCACCGACGCCAGCTCCGTGGCCGCCTGGGCCCTGGCCTTGGCAAGCAGAAGCTGCTGTTTGGCCTGGGCATCGGCATCCAGCATCACCGCCTCCTGCTTCGCCTTGGCATCGAGCACCAGAGCCTCGGCCCGCCCCTTGGCGGCGTTCACCTGGGCTTCCCGCTCGCCCTCGGAGCGCAGGATCGCCGCCCGCTTCTCCCGCTCAGCGGTCATCTGTTGTTCCATCGCCTGCTGCACCCCCTGGGAGGGCTGGATGTCGCGCAGCTCCACCCGGGTCACCTTGACGCCCCAGGGGTCGGTGGCCTGATCCAGTTCCTTGAGCAGGGTCTCGTTCACTTCCTGGCGGGTCGTGAAGGTCTGGTCGAGGTCGAGCTTGCCCATCTCGGCGCGGATCTGGGTGAGCACCAGATTCACCATCGCGGCCTGCAGATTGTCAACGCCGTAGTAGGCGCGGGCATGTTCCAGCAGCTGCCAATACACCACCGCATCAACCACGATCGAAACGTTGTCGCGGGTGATGCACTGCTGCGGTGGGATGTCGAGCACCCGCTCCTTGAGCGATTCATGGCTCACCACCCGCTCCATCCCCGGGATCACCAGGGACAGACCGGGGCGCAGCTCCCGGTCGTATTTGCCGAGGCGCTCAACCAGCATCGAGCGGCTGCTGCTGGTGACCTTGATCCCGCTGATGCCCAGGCCTGCCAGCACCAACAGCACCGGAACGAACAGCAGCTCCATCCAGAATCAGCAACTCCGTCCACCGTAGGCAGGATGGGGGGTGGGAAGGAGCAAGCTTTCATCGACTTGCTGCCTTTCCCAATCCCTGCCGCCTGCTGATTCCATGCCTCCAGCGCCGCTCCTCTGGCTCGCCCTGGCGGCGCTGCTGCTGGCCCTGGAGCTGGCCGGAGCCGACGGCGACGGGCTCTTGCTGATCGCCGGGCTGGCCGCCCTGCTGCTGACCCTCCTGGCGGCCCTGCTTCCCCTGGTGCCGACAGTGGCGCAGGTGTTGCTGTTTGCGGCGCTCGTGGGTGGCGGTTACACCTGGTTGCGGCGCTGGTCGGCGGGGCGGCAGGCCCGGGCGATCCCCCCCTCGGCGCGGGCCGAGCTGGCCGAGGTGATCAGCCGCTTCGACGCCAACGGCGAAGGGCGGGTGCGCTGGCAGGGCCAGAGCTGGGCCGCCGTGAACCTGGAACCTGACCAGCCACTGGGCCCGGGCACCCAGGTGAGTGTGCTGGGCCGGGAGGGGACACGCCTGCAGGTGCTGCCCCGGCAGGCCGTACTGCCGGAGTGAGCACGGCCTCGGCCTAGTCAAAGAAGAGCAGGCTGACCACCTTGCCCATGTCCTCGGCGGTGCGGCAGCTGGACAGCAGCGTTTCGCTGTCGTGGAAGGCGAAGCAGATCAGCTGGTCGGAGCGGCCGATGATCTCCTGGTTGCAGAGAATGCTGGCCATCGGCAGGGGCAGATCGTCGTGCTCGGGCTTCTCGACAAGATGGAGAACCTGTTCGAGTTGCTCCCGGGATTCACTGGGCTGGCGATCCAGGCTCTGGGGCAGCAGCACGGTGAGCCGGGCGGGGTCGATGCCGAGCACACCGCGGATCACCGCCGCATTCACCCCCTGGGAGCCCGAGGTGACCAGGTTGTGACCCTCCTGGGCCAGGGAGCGGGAGACCAGCTCAACCAGATGAATCGACACCACCGGCACATGGCGGCTGCCGAGGATGGCGATGCGACGTTTGCCCGTGTCCTGGAGCAGGGCCAGTTCCTGGGCGAGGGTGTCAATCCGGTCGAGGGAGGGAAGATCGAGAGACCGGGTCACCGAGGTCGCGCAGCCAGCCGGACGAAACTAGCAGCGCCCTTGCGGGGCAAGCCCACTCCCCAGCTGAAGCTGCTCGAAGAGGCGATCGAAACGGCAATGCTCCTCCACCAGCCGAATGGCATAACTGGCCTTCACCGATTCATGCAACCGCACATGGCCGAAGGCCCGCTCAATCACCTCCACTGTGGTGAGGGTGTCGTGGTCCACCTTGAGCACGGGTACGTCGAGTTCCTCGGCCCGGTTGATCAGCTGGGGCAGAGGATCGCCCGCGCCGGTGAGGATCAGGCACTGGGTGGAGGCCTCCAGGGCCGCCAGCTGGATGTCGGTGCGGTCGGCGCCGGTCACCACGGCCATGTTGCGACGGCGGCGGAAGAACTCCATGGCGGAGTTCACATTCATCGCGCCGATCGAAAGGGTTTCCACCAATAGATCGAGGCGCTCAGGGCAACAGAGCACGCTGGCCCCGAGCCGATCCACCAGTTCCTCCACAGTGACGCTGCGCAACAGCGGGCTGCGCGGCATCACCCCGAACACCGGCAGGCCGACCTGCTCGATCGCCGGCACCAGCTCAGCCCGGAGCGGCTCGACATCCTCGGGGTTGACGGCATTGAGCACGACCCCGGCCAGCTGGTCGCCGAGCTGCTGGCGGGCCTGCAGCAAGGGCTCGATGCTGCGGCTGTCCTCCCAGAGATGGACCAGCACCACCGGTGCCTCCAGACCGCGGGCCAACTGGGGCAGGCTGAGTCCGTAGAGCAGGCCCTCACTGAGGCTGCCGGCGGCTTCGAGCACGTTGACCCCATCGGGATAGCCGGCCAGTTGCTGCTGCAGCCGGGTGAAGCCATCGCCTGGCGCCAGCCGGCCGGCCAGGAGCCGTTCCCTGGCGCTCTCTGAGGCCTGAAGTTCAAGCGAGGCGATCAGGCAGTCAGGGGCCAGGCCGAGGGTGCTGCCGACGAAGGCGACGTCATCGTCGATCAACCCTGCCTGGGGGGAAGCCACTGGCAACCGACCAGGCCGGATGCTGGTGGCGAGCGGCTTGCCGAAGCGGATCGACACCCCCCGCCGAGTCAGCAACCTGGCCAGACCGAGTGAGAGGGCTGACTTGCCGCTGAAGGGATCGCAGGACCCAATCAGCAGGGTGCTGCTCATGAAAAGCTCTACCAGGGGAATCAATCTAGACGGAGGTCGGAGCGGGATCCTCCCCCACCAGCAGCCAGCGCCAGAAGGATTCCGGAAGGTCGTCCTCGCCACGCAGCGCCTTCGCCTCCAGCAGGTCCATCAACCAGCCCACCAGCTGATGGCTGGGCAATGAGAAGTGATAGGTGAGGCCTGCGGTGGCCGGAAAGGTGAGCACACAGGCCACAGCCTCCTGGGGCGCCTCCACCGGCTGCCAACGCAGCTCGAAGGGATGCATGCCCGCCGGGTGCAGTTGTCGCCGCCCACTCACCTGCCCGGCCGGCAGAAGGTCGAGGGCCAACTCCAGCCAGCCCTCCCGGTTGACCCCACCGCAATAGGGGGCGAAGAGGGCGGAAATGGCTGGATCCACATCCAGGGCGGAGGGGATGGACTCGAAAGTGTCCACGATCGCAGGGGCCCGACGGCTGTGCTTGATGGCCAAGAATGGCTCAGTTCAGGCCAACTGTCGCCCCAGTCAAGCTTCCACCCCAGCACCCAAACTGGCCAGGCCCGTCGTTCGGAGCTCCGTGCTGCCCCCCCTGCTCCCCCTCAGCGGCCGAACCGTGGCAGTCAGTGGGGCCAGCGGCGCCCTCGGCCTGGCGCTGATCCGGAGGCTTCACAGCCAGGGGGCGCGATTGATCGCCCTGACCAGCCAGGACCTGCCCCTGGCCGTCGCCGATGGGGTGGGTGGGACGATCCCCCTGCGCAGCGTCTGCTGGAGCTGCGGCGGGGAGCAGGCCCTTGCTGAACTCCTCAAGGAGGTGGACATCCTGGTGATCAACCACGGCATCAACACCTTCGGCGCCCGTGACGCCGATGCCGTGCAGCGGAGTCTGGAGGTGAATGCCCTCAGTGCCTGGCGGCTGATCGAGCTGTTTCTGGCGCTGCCGGAGCGCCCGGCCGGGAGCTATGGCCGTGAGCTCTGGGTGAACACCTCCGAAGCGGAGATCCTGCCGGCGGTCAGTCCCCTCTACGAGATCAGCAAGCGCCTGCTGGGCCAGCTGCTCAGCCTGCGGGCCCTCGATCGCCGCGGCGACAACCCCTGCCGGATCCGCCGCCTGGTACTGGGACCGTTCCGCTCCGGCCTCAACCCCTACGGAGTGATGGGGGCCGATTTCGTGGCGGGACAGGTGATCGCCCAGGCCCGACGCCACTGCGGATTGATCATCGTGACGCCAAACCCGCTGACCTACGTGCTTGTCCCCCTGGCCATGGCCCTGCGGCATGGCTACTTCCGCCTGACGAGCCGGGCCTAGAAATCGCGGTCGGTGAGAATCTCGCAGCCGTCGCTCGTCACCACGATCGTGTGCTCCCACTGGGCCGAGAGGCTGCCGTCGCTGGTGACGACGGTCCAGCGGTCGGCGAGGGTGCGGCAGCCCTTGCCGCCGGCATTGAGGATCGGCTCCACGGCCAGCGTCATGCCGGCCCGCAGGGTGAGGTTGGGAAGGTCACGGGTGCGGAAATTGAACACCGAGGGCTCCTCATGCAGGTTGCGACCGACGCCGTGGCCGGTGTAATCCTCCACGACGCTGAAGCCGTGGGCCTCGACGTGGTCCTGAACGGCGCCGGCGATGTCCAGCAGGGTGTTGCCAGCCTTGATCCTGGCCAGACCCTGCATCAGCGATTCCTGGGCAACCCGGCTGAGCTGCCGGCTCTGCTCGGAGGCGGCGCCGACACAGAGCGTGACGCAGCTGTCGCCGTGATAGCCCTCGAAGTAGGCACCGGTATCCACCTTGAGCAGGTCACCGTCACGGATCACCCGCTTGGTGCTGGGAATTCCGTGCACCACTTCATTGTTGATGCTGGCGCAGATGCTGGCCGGGAAGCCGTGGTAGCCCTTGAAGCTGGGGGTGGCGCCCATGGAGCGGATTCGCTTCTCGGCATGGCGGTCGAGGTCGGCGGTGGTCATGCCGGGGGCGGCCAGCTCGGTGATCTCACGCAAGACCGTGGCCACGATGCGGCTCGCCTGGCGCATGATCGCGATTTCCCGCGCCGACTTGATCTCGACGCCGCGGCGGCCCTTCTGGATGCGTGGGCCGGTCTGCATCGCCGTTGCCGGGGTGGGCTTCTTGCCTGCACCCGTGGTGGCGAGCAGATCGGCGAACAGATTCATCAACGGGCGTCGGACACTTCAGACTCACAACCTATCAACTTTTCCAAGTCGACCATGCAAGCCCTGGCGAAACTGCGGCGCTGGCACGGCCTGCTGGCCCCGGTCGTCCTGGCGCCACTGCTGCTCACCGTGGGCAGCGGGATGGGTTACCGGCTGCTGCGCGACTGGGGCGGAATCAGCCGTGATCAAGCCCACCTGCTGATGGTTCTGCACGAGGGCGAATGGCTTGGTCGCCAGGGCGAAACCATCTACGTGGCCCTCAATGGCCTGGGGTTGCTCTGGATGCTGGCCACTGGAGCGGGCATGCTGGTGCAGAAGTGGCGCCGTCCAGCGGCGCTGAGCCGCAAGGCCGAACCGATCGGTGTCCAACCCGTTCAACCCGAAGCTGAAAGCTGAAGCGGTACACTTGTTGTTTGGCCAGAAACTTCGGAACTGGGATGGCAGCGGAACTCAACGACACCGATTCAGTGGCCATAGCCGAAACTGGAGCCCCGGGCGGAGCCACGGCAGTGGCCGAAAAGCCTGCGGCCATCAAGCTCTGCGCCTACGACCTGATCAAGGCTTTCGAAGCCGAGCAGCTCAAGCCCGAGCTTCCCGAGATCTATGTCGGGGACACGGTCCGGGTGGGCGTGCGGATCAGCGAGGGCAACAAGGAGCGGGTTCAGCCCTACGAGGGTGTGGTGATCGCCAAGCGCCACGGCGGCCTCAACGAAACCATCACGGTTCGTAGGATTTTCCAGGGCATCGGCGTGGAGAGGGTCTTCATGCTGCACAGCCCCCAGGTCGCGACGATCCACGTGGAGCGTCGCGGTAAAGTAAGGAGAGCGAAGCTGTTCTACCTGCGCGACCGGGTCGGCAAGGCCACCAGGGTCAAGCAGCGCTTCGACCGCTGAGTTCTGGATACTCACCGTTTCCTTTCGGTGCCGTTTCCGGCACCGGAGCAAAGGGCATCTTCCTGCGCCGTTAGTTCAGTTGGTAGAACGCAGGTCTCCAAAACCTGATGTCGGGGGTTCAAGTCCTCCACGGCGCGCTCGTTGCCCTTCCCTGCCCTTTCCTGGTTCCGGATATGGAGTTGGATTTACAGCCTGGTGATGTGGTCAAGGTGCTCGAGTCCGCCGCCCTTGGCTGGGTTCGGGCCCGGGTGATCCGGGTCAAATCCGGTGGACGTGTCGTGGTGCAGAGCGACCAGGGAAGCGAGTTCACGGCCCGGGGCAACCAGGTGCGGTTGATCGAGCCCGCCGGCTTCCGTCCCTGACCAAACCCCTTCTCCCCCATGCTCATCCTGGCGGCCAGCAACGGCAAGAACCTGGACCTGGCCAGGCAGGTTGCCCTCTGCGCCAAAACCACCAGTACTCGCCACCAAACGGCTGTCAGCAGTGATTTCGGCAGCCCCGACTACGGCAGCACCGAGCTGATCGATCTGGTGGAGCTGGACCTGCCGCTGTTCACTCCAGAGCGGCAACCGCACGGAGCCGGTCAGGGTCTGGAGCGGCTGGCAACCGCCCTGCGCCAGCATCGGCGGCTCTGGGTCTGCGCACCGGAATACAACGGCAGCCTGCCGCCAAGCCTGGTCAACGCCGTGGCCTGGCTGTCCACCAGCACCCCCGATTTCCGCAGCCTCTTCCAGGGCATCCCCGTGGCCCTGGCCAGCCACAGCGGCGGCGGCTGCCAGAAGGTGCTCAGCGCCATGCGCCTGCAATTCGCCCATCTCGGGGCCGTGGTGATCGGCCGTGAGCTCCACAGCAATGCCCAGAAGGCGGCGAACCCCGAAAGCATCGAAGAGATGCTGGCCGAACTGCATCGCCTGGAACCACCAGCTCCAAACGGAAGCTTGCCTGGTTGAACCGTGTGGGTTGAACCGTGTCAGTTGAACCCTCAGCGCAACGGGCCGGTGGCCTGAGTTGACGGCGGGACCCGTGATCGCGGATACTTCTTGGGTTGCACGCGCAACACAGGACGGTCAAAAGCCGGACTGGGACTGTAGTTCAACCGGTTAGAGCACCGCCCTGTCACGGCGGAAGTTGCGGGTTCGAATCCCGTCAGTCCCGTTTGGCTTCATCAGCCACTCTTCAGGAGATCGAACCAGTGACGGTGCGGGTACGCCTGGCTCCCAGCCCCACCGGCACCCTCCACATCGGCACGGCCCGGACGGCTGTGTTCAATTGGCTGTTCGCAAGGCACCACGGCGGCGAATTCCTGCTTCGCATCGAAGACACCGACCGGGAACGCTCCAACCCCGCCTTCACCGCCAACATCCTCGACGGACTCGCCTGGCTTGGGCTCGGCTGGGATGGCGAGCCGGTGATCCAGAGCGAGCGCCTCGACGCCCATCGTGCCGCCATCACCCAGCTGCTTGAGAGCGGCCAGGCCTACCGGTGCTACATGAGCGATGCGGAGTTGGAGGCCATGCGGGACGCGCAGAAAGCAGCCCATGCCGCTCCGCGCCACAACAATGCCCACCGCAAGCTCAGCCCTGCCCAGCAGCAGGCCTTCCAGGCCGAAGGCCGCGAAGCGGTGATCCGCTTTCGCATCGACGACAACGTCCAGATCGGCTGGAGTGATCTGGTGCGGGGTGCGATGCAGTGGAGCGGCGCGGATCTCGGTGGCGACATGGTGATCGCCCGGCGGGCTCCGGCCAGCGCCATCGGCGACCCGCTCTACAACCTTGTCGTCGTCGTCGACGATGCCGCCATGGCGATCAGCCATGTGATCCGCGGCGAAGACCACATCGCCAACACCGCCAAGCAACTGCTGCTCTATGCAGCGCTCGGGCTGCCGGTTCCGGTGTTCGCCCACACACCGCTGATTCTCAATCCGGAGGGCCGCAAACTCTCGAAGCGCGATGGGGTCACCTCCGTCGCCGACTTCCGCGACCTGGGCTACACCGCCGAGGCCCTGGTCAACTACATGACCCTGCTGGGCTGGTCGCCGCCGGAGGGCATGGGCGAGCGCTTCTCCCTGGGCGAAGCGGCGGCGGTGTTCAGCTTCGAGCGGGTCAACCGGGCCGGAGCACGGTTCGACTGGGACAAGCTCAACTGGCTCAACAGCCAGGTGCTGCATGGGCGCAACCCGGCTGAGCTGTGCCACGACCTGATCCCCCTGTGGCTGGCGGAGGGCTGGTCAGAGGCCAGCGAAGACCCCGAATGGGCGGCGGACCTGGCGGCGCTGCTGGGCCCATCCCTGGTGACACTCAAAGACGGCATCGAGCAGGCCAGGCCCTTCTTCCGTTGGCCCGGCTTTGATGCGGCCGCCACCGCTCAACTGGCCCAGGCGGAGGTTCAGGCCGCCCTCACGGCCCTCCTCGAGCAGCTGCCAGCCGCCGAGCAAAGCCTCACGCCTGCAGCGGCCCAGGACCTGCTGGCCGCCGCCGCCGCCACGGCCGGGGTGAAGAAGGGTGTAGTGATGAAAAGCCTGCGGGCCGCCCTGCTCGGCAGCCTGCAGGGTCCCGATCTGGTGGCCACCTGGCGGCTGCTGCACAGCCGGGGCAGCGACCGCTCACGGCTTGAGCGCAGCCTCAGCGCCTGAAGGATCTTCACTGGATTGAGCGGCTGGCTCGGCCGGTTGCACCAGGCCGAGCAACCGGGCAAGCGGGGTGGCGGTGAGTCCCTGGATCCCCACCGTCATCAGGATGGTGAGAAACACCAGGCCCTTCAGCTGGGAGGCGCCCGGCACGCCGGCCAGCTCCAGCCGCAGGGCGAACAGGCTGGCCACCGCGGCGGTGACGATGCCCCTCGGCGCCAGCCAGGCCAGCAGCACCTTCTGGGCCACGCTGAGCGGCAATCCAGCTGTGGCGAGCAGCATCGACATCGGCCGCACCACCAGCATCAGCACCAGCACGCAGGCCACCCCGCCCAGGCCGAGGGGGCTGAGATCCGCCAATGACAAATCGGCGGCCAGCAGCGGAAACAGGATGCTGATCGCCAGCTGGGCCAACTGACGGATCAAGCCATCGAGCTGGGCCGATCCGGCCCCATCGCCGCGGCCCACCATCCAACCGGCCGCCACCGCCGCCGGCAGGCCCGATTCGGGCAGCACCACTTCGCAGCAGGTCACCATCAGAAACAGGATGCCGAGGCTGAGCTGGAGGCGCAGGCCACTGCTCGGATCCACCGGCAGGCGAGCCAGCAGCGCATTGAGAATCAGGCCCATCCCGCTGCCGATCAGGACGCCGCCCCCGAGCCGCAACACCAGATCAAGGCCCAGTTCCCGCCAGCCATGCAGACCGCCCAGCACCAGCTCCAGGAGCAGCAGGGCGAGCACCGCACCAAACGGCTCCAGCAGCAGCCCTTCGCCCTCCAGCACCTCCCCAAGGGGTGGGGCCAGTCGCATCTGCTGCACCAGGGGCGTCACCACGGTGGGACCGGTGCCCAGCACGATCGCGCTGAACACCGCCGCCAGGGGCCAGCTCAGGCCCGCCAGCCAATGGGCGGCGGCCATGGCGGCGGGCAAGGCGAGGGCCAGCCGCACCAGCACGATGCGCAGCACCGCCAGCCGCGACACTTCCCCAGGCAGGCTGAGCTTCAGGCCGCCGTCGAACAGCACCAGGCTGACCAGCAGCGCCACCACCGTTTCGAGGCCGCTGCCCAGCTGGAGTGGATTGACCAGGGAAAGGCCGGAGCGGCCGATCAGCAGACCGGCGGCAAGCAGCAGCACTACCGAGGGCAGGCCGGTGACCACCGCCGCCAACTGGGCCAGGGCACCGGAGAAGAGGGTGATCCCCCAGAGCAGTTGCAAGCGCTCGGGAGCGTCGGTGGTTGGCAGGGTCAATCGTCGATGGCGCCGAACTGGGGTTCGATCCGGATCGCGCTGACGGCACTGGGGCGAAGCACGAGGTATTCCCCCTCGAGATCACCGATCGGCACATTCACAAAGGCATCCGCCGGACCGGCGTTGAGCACGCCGCCGTACCACTTCTGAAAAGCATCAAGGCTGGAGAAATGGACCAGCTCCTTCTGGCCTCCGACCAAGAGCAGGTGGATCGCGTAGCGGCGGGGCTGTCGTGCCATGGCAACGGGCGGCTCTTCGCCTCACAATGCCCTGAGCCGGCCCCCCTGGCCAATGCCCGGGTCTGGCTCGCTCGGGGCAAGGCAAGCTGCGGCGGTGTCAGGCTGGCGCGGTGGATTGGTGATGACGGCGTGAATGGCTGAGGCACCGATGCTGCTGCTGGTGGATGGCCATTCCCTGGCCTTCCGCAGTTTCTACGCCTTTGCCAAGGGCGGTGATGGCGGCCTGGCCACCCAGGAGGGGGTTCCCACCAGCGTCACCTATGGCTTCCTCAAGGCGCTGCTGGAGAACGTCAAGGGGTTGACGCCCCAGGGAGTGGTGATCGCCTTCGACACGGCCGAGCCCACCTTCCGCCATGAGGCGGATGTGAACTACAAGGCCCACCGCGAGGTGGCCCCGGAGCACTTCTTCGCCGACCTGGCCAATCTCCAGGAGATCCTGGCCGGAGCCATGGATCTGCCCCTGTGCATGGCCCCGGGCTATGAGGCCGACGACGTGCTCGGCACCCTGGCGAACCGGGCCGCAGGCGAGGGCTGGCGGGTGCGGATCCTCTCGGGCGACCGCGACCTGTTCCAGCTCGTCGACGACGCCCGCGACATCGCCGTGCTTTACATGGGGGGCGGTCCCTACGCCAAGAGCTCGGGCCCGAGCGTGATCCGCCGCGACGGGGTGATCGCCAAGCTGGGGGTGACCCCGGAAGAAGTGGTGGATCTCAAGGCGCTCACGGGGGATTCGAGTGACAACATCCCCGGTGTGAAAGGAGTGGGGCCCAAGACGGCGATCACCCTGCTGCAGGAGAACGGCACCCTCGACGGGGTGTACGCCGCCCTGGAGAGCCTGCCAGGGGACAAGCAGAGCAAGGGGGCGATCAAGGGGGCCATCAAGGCCAGGCTGGCCGCCGGCAAGGCCAACGCCTACCTCTCGCGCCGACTGGCTGAGATCCTGATCGACATCCCGCTGCCGAGCGAGCCGCGGCTGGCACTGGGGGAGGTGGATGGTCCGGCCCTGGCCCAGCGGCTGCAGGAGCTGGAGCTGCACAGCCTGGTGCGGCAGCTGGGGGCCTTCGAGCGGGCCTTCTCAGCTGATCACCGGCCCCATACAGATCAGCCACCCCATACTGATCACCGGGCCGATGCAGATCAGCCTCCCGTCAGCGATCCTGCCTCCCCCAGCGATCCCGAGCAGCTACCGGCGACGGAGCTCACAGGCAATGCCGCAGCCGGGCTGCCCGACCTGCAACCCCAGATCATCTCCACACCGGGCCAACTGGAGGCGCTGGTGGCACGGCTCTGGGCCGCCACCGATCCGGCGGGGCCCGTGGCTCTGGACACCGAAACCACGGCCCTCAACCCGTTCAAGGCCGAACTGGTGGGGCTTGGTTTCTGCTGGGGCGAGGGGATGGCCGACCTGGCCTACATCCCGATCGGTCACCAGCCGGCGGTCGCGCCCGATCTGCTCAACGCCGCGGTGCCGGCGCCCGGGCAGCTGCCGCTGGAGGCGGTGCTCACGGCCCTTGCCCCCTGGCTGGCCAGCGACGCCCACCCCAAGACACTGCAGAACGCCAAGTACGACCGACTGATCCTGCTGCGCCACGGCCTGCCCCTGGGGGGCGTGGTGATGGACACCCTGCTGGCGGATTACCTGCGCGACGCCAATGCCAAGCACGGTCTGGAGGCGATGGCGGAGCGGGAGTTCGGCTTCGTGCCCACCGCCTTCAGCGCTCTGGTGGTCAAGGGCGAAACCTTTGCCTCAGTGCCGATCGAAGCAGCGGCGCTCTACTGCGCCATGGACGTGCACCTGACCCGAAAGCTCTCGGCGCTGCTGGCAGCGGAGCTGGCGGCGATGGGGCCCCAGCTGAGCGCGCTGCTTAAAGAAGTGGAGCTGCCGCTGGAGCCGGTGCTGGCCCTGATGGAGGCCACAGGCATCCGCATCGACACCGCCTATCTGGCGGAGCTGAGCGTGGAGCTGGGCGACCAGCTGGGACGGCTGGACCAGCAGGCCAAGGCCACCGCCGGGGTGGACTTCAACCTGGCCTCCCCCAAGCAACTGGGGGAGCTGCTGTTCGACAGCCTGGGGCTCGATCGCAAGAAATCAAGGAAGACCAAAACCGGCTGGAGCACCGACGCGGCCGTGCTCGAGAAACTGGAAGACGACCACCCGGTGGTGCCCCTGGTGCTGGAGCACCGGATCCTGAGCAAGCTCAAGAGCACCTATGTGGATGCGTTGCCGCTGCTGGTCGAGCCGGAAACCGGCCGGGTGCACACCGATTTCAACCAGGCGGTGACCGCCACCGGGCGCCTGAGCAGCAGCAATCCGAATCTGCAGAACATCCCGATCCGCACCGAGTTCTCCCGCCGCATCCGTAAGGCGTTCCTGCCGCAGAAGGGCTGGAACCTGATCAGCGCCGACTACTCCCAGATCGAGCTGCGCATCCTCACCCACCTCTCCGGCGAGGAGGTGCTGGTGCAGGCCTACAACGACGGCGACGACGTCCACGCCCTAACAGCCCGGCTGCTGCTTGAGAAAGACGCGGTGACCCCCGAGGAGCGGCGCCTTGGCAAGACGATCAACTTCGGCGTGATCTACGGCATGGGGGCCCAGCGGCTGGCGCGCGAAACCGAGCTGAGCCAGGGCCAGGCGAAAGAGTTCCTGATGCGCTATAAGCAGCGGTACCCGAAGGTGTTCGCCTTCCTGGAGCTGCAGGAGCGCCTCGCCCTGAGCCGGGGCTATGTGGAAACGATTCTGGGCCGGCGGCGCCCCTTCCCCTTCGATCCCAATGGGCTGGGCCGGTTGCTCGGCAAAGATCCCCTGGCGATCGAGCTGGAGGTGGCCAGGCGGGCGGGCATGGAGGCCCAGCAGTTGCGGGCAGCCGCCAACGCCCCCATCCAGGGATCCAGCGCCGACATCATCAAGCTGGCAATGGTGCGGCTGCACCACGAGCTGGCGGCAGAGGGCCTGCCGGCGCGACTGCTGCTGCAGGTGCACGATGAACTGGTGCTCGAAGCGGCTCCCGAAGCCACCGAAGCGGTGCGTGCACGGGTGAAGGCAACGATGGAAACCGCTGTGCGCCTCAGGGTGCCGCTGCTGGTCGAAACGGGGGTGGGACCGAACTGGATGGAGGCGAAATGAGCGGCGGGCGAGGGCGCTCCCAGATCCAGCGGGCATCGCGCTGGAGTTCCCTGGCCATCCGTTGACCTGAGGCCATCAGGGTGTCCAGTTCGCCAGGAGTGAGCACCAAGGCATCACAACTGAGCGGCAGTAGCTCCAGGGGCCAATGCTGCAACCTGCCGAACTGGGGGCCCTCTGCGGCGGCATCGATCAGCAGGAGATCCAGATCGCTGCCCACCCCGGCGGTGCCGCGTCCATAGCTGCCGAAGACGGCCACCCGTTGCAGGGATGGCTGGACCTGGCCCTGGCCCTCGGCCCAATCGGCCACCTCACCCAGCACCTGATGTGCATCAGGCCAGCGCATCACGGATTGCGTCAACAAGCGAACGGGCATGGCGGAAGGCGTCGTCGCTCTGTAAGCGCCCGAAATGGTCTGTTGGGGCACCATCCGGAAGGCTATCGGGGTATCGGGTGGGGATGTAGAGGGCATCAAGGATCCGCAGGCGATCTTCCAGATCGGAAACAGCCTGGGTCAGCGCCAACCGATCTGGAGATGGCAGATCACGGAAGGCGCGGCCGAGGCCATGGCCCCAGGTTTGCTGACCACGCTGCAGATGCAAAGCCTTGAGCGCCTTTTCCACCGCCTGATGGCAAGCAAAACAGGCCCATTCATGGTGGCCAGCCTCGGCGCCGACCTTTGCTAGTTCCAGGTCGGCTATGGCCTGGTGCATCCAGTCAGCGGAGCGGTTCATCCAGACGGGATAGGAGCCTCAAGCCGAGAATGACACCGGCTCAAGGCAGCCACCAGCCCAGATGGGCAACGTAAGGTGCTGCAACGAACAACACCTGCGGCATGGATGAGCGGCTGCGTTCCGACTGGGCACGCTCCCTGAGCAATCCCGAGGCCTTCGCGAACGAGCAAGCCTGCTTCCGCCCGATCTGGACCTTGCTCGGCCTCACCACCGACATCCCCAACGACAACGATTGGATTCGCTGCAGCCTTGCCGGCTCATCCGTCTTCGTTCAGCGCTTCGGCACCACGATTCGGGGTTTCGAGAATGTCTGCCGCCATCGATTCCATCCGCTCCGCACCAAAGCCAAGGGAACGGGGCTGGTTCGCTGCGATTTCCACCACTGGGTCTACAACCAGGAGGGTGAAGCCGTGGGTATTCCCCAGTGCAAGAAGCTTTTTGGGGTATCACCGCGGGAGCTCGGCGTGAAGCTGAGGGAGGTGGAACTCGCCACCTGCGGTTTCCTGATCTTCGGGCGCTTCGCCGGTCCGATCACCACCGGATCCGGCACCGATGGTTCAGGCACGGCCGGAGCGGGTGAATCCCTTGAGACGTATCTCGGTGAAGCCTGGCCAATCCTTGGGGCGATCTGCCGGGCGGGCGTTCCGAAGAGCAGCCAGCCGCACCCCGTCTCCTGCCAGGTCGCCGCGAACTGGAAGCTTCTGTATGAACTGACCCTGGAGGAATACCATCTATTCGCTGTGCATCCCACCACCTTCCGGATGCTGTTCTCCGTTCACCCATCCACGTTCGGAACAGCCGGCTATCTGAATCCCAACGATGCCCACTACCCACGATTCGGGCGCCACAGCGCGTTTTTCTTCAGGGGCCAGCCTGGAGATCTGAAGGCCATGGCGGAAGGCTGCCGAAGCGGTACCTACCGACCGTGTGGTTATCGCATTCTGCAGATCTTCCCGAACCTGCTGATCAACCACTACAGGGTTTTGCAAAGCTGGTATGTGTCGATCACCCAGTACGTTCCCGAAACCCACGATCGCACCCAGGTGCGCAGCTGGTTTTTCCAGGCTCCGTTCCCGATCGACGACCCATCCTGGCTTCACCGTCTGTTGCGCCAGATCACGGAGCCCTGGCTGCCGTTCTTCGTGACCCCGAACCTGCGCCAGATCACCGGGGAGGATCACGCCATCTGCGAGACGATGCAGCCGAACGCCGGGCAGGCCATGGAGCCACCGCTCCTTGGAGCTGAGGAGCAACGGATCGGCTGGTTCCGGGAGGCCTACGGGAATGTTCTCCGCAACCAGGCCATCCCATTGGGATGATCCAGGCGGGCAGGTGCCGGGCAGAGCAATGGAGAGCTGCTCAAGGAGTGAGGAATCGGTGATAAACCGAAGCCTGAGCAGCGTCTCAAAACCCCAAATCTGCGCAAGGATTGCACGATCTCAGAGCACGGCGTTGCATGCAGGCAGGCAATGGGGATCCTGGGCAAAACCAAGGGACCGAGCGCAGGCCACGCCAGCGCAGCCGTCGTCGGGAGCTGTTCTGTCCTGCCCACCCGGAGCAGAAGCTGCTGGGCAACGGCAAAAAGTACTTCCTGCACCTGCTCACAACCGAGCAGCTCAAACAGCGGGGCATGCCCGATGGCAAGGCCCGGCTGGTGATCAACGCCTACCCGGTGCTGGTGCTCAGCAATGAATGGATAGAGGAGCTGTTCTGCGCCGACTGCGGCTCCAGCCACTGGTGCCACGTGGTGCGCCTTGATTCGGTGAACCACACGGTGCGCTGGGCCCCCCGGGACCTCTGGCAGCAGGTGGCCCATGTGGATCCGGTCTGCGGCAACCCGAGCGTGAGCCAGTTCACCGCCCGCCAGGCCCGCCGCCACAGCCGTAAACGCAGTGATGGCAAATCCTGGTTTGGGTAACCAGCCCTGCCTTGTTAATAGGCGTTGGGCGAGGACAAACCGAACACGGTCCGCAGCAGAATCTTGATATCGAGGCGCAACGACCAGTCCCGCTGGTACCGCAGATCAGCTTCGATCCGGCTGGCCATGGCTTGAACGGTGGAGGTTTCTCCGCGCCAGCCTTCCACCTGGGCCAGGCCTGTCATACCGGGTTTGAACTGGTGGCGTTGCATGAAGGCGGTGATCTGGCCGCGGTAAAGCTCGTTGTGGTCCACCGCATGGGGTCTGGGGCCCACCAGGCTCATCTCACCCTTCAGCACATTGATCAGCTGGGGCAATTCATCCAGCGACCAGCGGCGCAGATAGCGGCCCAGGGGCGTGATTCTGGGGTCGTGGCGGCGGGCTTGCACCAGCCCAGCCTTGTCACCCTCTTCCATCACGGTCATGGTGCGGAACTTGAGTATGCGAAACCGTTTGCCCTTGAAGCCGTAGCGCTCCTGGGAGAACAGCACCGGGCCGGGGCTTGTGAGGGGAATCAAGGCGGCGATCGCCGCCAGCACTGGAGAAAGGAGCACCAGAAGAACAACCGCACCCACCAGGTCGATGACTCGCTTGGTCTGGCGGCCCAGGTTGGCCTCCGGCGGCACCCAGAGACCGAACACGAACTGGCTGCCGAGACGCTCCACATTGAAACGCATGCCCTCCTGGGCCCAATGGGGCATGTAGTAAATGGGAAGGCAGGTGTCGCCGAAGAAGCGAATCACTTCGGCCATGGAGAGATGGCTGGAACGGCGATCGGGGTAATAGCTGAAATAGATCTGATCGGCTGAATTCTTGAGGAGCCAGCGCCGCAGTTCAGAAAGGCCGCCATTTGATGGGGGCATGGATTTCGGAAGTGTGGTGGGCTCAGGGGACGGTGATTCGAACCAGGCAACCAACCGCAGGCCCAGGTGGGGTTGGTTAAGCAATTGATCGTTAAAGATGCAGGCGGTGGCCGCAGGACCCCAATAAATGACGTTGCGGCTGTTGCCACCGCTGGCCCGGTAGGTCCGCAGAAGCTGGCGGCCAGCAAGATGGCAGGTGATCAACCATCCAAGGCTGAAAAAAGACCAGACGATGACGGAAAGTCGGGAAAAGGTTTCGCTCGTCTTGGTTAAGAAAGCGATCAGCAACAGGATCAAGATTATCGTCAGCCAGCTGCCGATGAGGCGACGAAGCAACAGCAGAAGGCTTTGCTGACGGTAGCTCTGGTAGACGTTACCCTTACTGAGAACAACGGCTGAGACGACAAGAATGCAGATCCCAGCCTGTTGATAAAACTCTCCATAGGGGAACGGACGGTTCCACAAGGACAGCAGGAGAAAAGAGCAACTGATCACCACTGGATCCAGCCAACGCTGGATCAGAATGAGATCCCTGCTGTAAAGCCTGAGCAGCCCGGTGGTTTGCATCGAATCCTCAGCTCGTTTGCGCAAGTTATCAGAGAATCTTCAGGTTTTTTTCGAATTTGTCCAACACCGCATCCCTGTCCCACTCCAGCATGGCCCTCTGGCGGGCGGCGGCCCCCATAGCGGAGCGCAGGGCTGGGCTGTCAGCCAGAGTCCTGGCGGCAGCGGCCATGGCGGGGGCATCGCCGGGGGGCGTGACCAATCCGCAGGGATTTTCACCGTTGATGGCAGCGGCCAGGCCGGTGTTTGTCTCCGCGGTGGCCAACACCGGTCGGCCACTGGCCAGCATGGCCAGCAACTTGGAGGGCATCACCACGTCGGCGGCGCCCGCCTGCTGGGGCAGCAGGTGAATGTCGGCAAGCTGAAGCAGGGCGAAGAAACGTTCGGCCGGCTGCAGCGGTAGGAAGCGCACCCGGGGAAGGGCGGCGCAGGCGGCCTCGAAGGCGGCGCGGGTGGGTCCGGCGCCGCAGAAGATCCAGTGGAGGGTGGAATGGCTGGCGAGTCGCGAGGCGCATTCGGCGAGAACGTCCAACCCCTGCTTGCGGTTCATGCTGCCGGAATAAAGGGCCACCACCGCATCGGCGGGCAACCCCAACTCAGCACGCCAGGCCGGCTGGGCGGGGGTAGGTTCCGGCTCGATGGCACCACAATCCACCCAGTTGGGAAACAGCCAGATGCGGCTGGGCTCCACGCCCTTGGTAGCCAGCCGCTCGCACATCGCCGGAGAGATCGAGGACACGGCCGTGAAGCGCCGCAACACGAAGCGCTCCAGCGCCTCGGCCCAGGCCCGGATCGGACCAACCCCAATGAAACCGAGTTCAAAGGCGGCATCAAGTTCAAAATCTTGAATGTGCAGGACGACGGGAACCGGGCGACCGAGCAGCCTGGCCAGGGCGGTGAACAACAGGGCCGGGGCGGCGCAGAAGAAAGCGGGAGCGATCACCAGCAGGCGATCGGGAGGATGGCGCAACCGGGCCAGCAGGGGCGGCGTCGCGGAGAGGGCGAAGGAGGCGAGGTGAAGCAGGCGCTTGAGGGTGGAGGGCTGGCGTGGCACCCAGAGCGGGCAGCGCCGCACGATCAGGCTGCCGCATCCGCCAACCGTGCTGCGCTCAACGCCATAGCGGTTGCGGAACGGGGGCTGGAACCGCCATTGGGGGTAGTAGGGGGGGGCCGTGATCACATCCACCTGGTGATCACGGCCCGCCAGCCAGGTGGCGAGTTCTCCGGTGTAGCGGCCGATGCCGACGGGCTCAGGGGAATAGTTGAGGCCGAGGATCAGCAGGCGCATGGAAACAGAACGGGCATGGGTGCATGGGTGGGTCAGCGCGGTGTCAACAAAGGTCAACTCAGCCGTTCCTAGGCGAGGACGGAGATGCCGCCCAGCTGCCCTTGGCCGCTGGGCCTGATGGGCGTTGTTTCACACCGCCCAGACCTCCGCCAGATCAATCACCAGGCCGGGGAACTGCTTGCCCCCATCGAGCTGAGAAGCCGGCTCTATGCGTTCGGGTTCGGCTTGATCGCTTCGCCAGATCTCCACAGCCTGCTCATCCGGCAGCAGCAACCAGCCGAGCTGGGCGCCATTGGCGCGGTAGGCGCCCATCTTCTGGCGCAGGGCGCTGAGACCCCGTGGTCCCTGGTCGCCGGGACTTGCCAATTCGACGACGAGATCGGGGCAGAGGGGCGCAAAGGTGCTGCGCTGCTCAGGCGTGAGGGCTTGCCAGCGATCAAGACGCACCAGGGAGGCATCCGGGCTCAGCACAGAGCCATCTGGCAGGCGGAAGCCACCGGAGCTATCAAAGATCTTGAGGAGGAGGCCGGAGCGCTGGACGGCGAGGCCAAGCAGGAATACCAGGTTGCTATTGCGGGCACTGGTTTCGCTACCGGTGGGAGACATCGCGATCAGCTGGCCATCGGCGGCGAGTTCAAGCACCGCATCGGGATTGGCCTGGCACACCAGTTCGAACTGCTCGGGGGTGAGCCGCAGGGTCCATGGCAGCAGCAGGGGATCAAGCTCTGCGGTAGCGAAAGGGGCCGAGGTGGAAGGCGCAACAGTCATCAGACCAGCGGCCAGCAGGTTTCAGGTTATCGAAACTGGCAAGAAGGCTGGCCAATCCTCTCGGGGGTGAGCCGCAGGCTCCAGGTCAAGGGCTGACGACAGGGTCGTGACCAGCAAAGAGCCAGCATGCAGCACGAAGGATCTGACCATGCGACACCTGCTGAAGACGGTCGTTGCCAGGCTGCGGCTCTACCGGCTGGCCGCCTGGGTGTATGAGACCTATCGCCTGGTGGCCAGGCCCCACAGCCACGGTGCCCTGGTGGCGATCTGGTGGGGAGAGCGGCTGCTGCTGGTGCAGAGCAGCTACCGCGACAGGTTGTCATTGCCGGGAGGCGGCCTGGACGCGGGCGAAACGGCGAAGCAGGCAGCGGTGCGCGAGCTGGCAGAGGAACTGGATCTCGTTGTGAAGCCCGAGCAGCTGAGCGATCCCTGGACGATCACCGAGCGATCCAAACGGGGAAGCAATACGGTGACGATTGTTTCGTGGCATGTAGCAAATCGCCCAGCCATCAGGATCGACAACCTGGAGATCGTGGGGTATCAATGGGTGACGCGGGAGGAGGCCTTGGCACAGCCGCTCACCAGCCATCTGCGGGCATATCTGTTGGCCCCGTGAAATCAGCGGTTTGATTCAGGAGAATGCTCCGAAGCCCATAGCAGCGGTGAATGAGAAAGAGGGCCCTCATCGCTTGGAGTGGCCAACTCAACGACAGGATCGGAGCTGATGTACGCGGCTCTGGTTCAGAGAAGCAAACGCGCTCAGTACAAAGCAATCCGCCAGGCAAAACCGGTGGGCGTCCTGCCGATCAAGTGCCCATCGGCGGCGGGTTCAAGCAGAGCCTCGGGGTTCCCATCACAAACCAGCTCAAGCGGCAACAGAATGACAACAGTTGGAACTGCTTGTTCTATCCACTGGTAGGGGCAATCAGAAGCAGCCCACCAGTCCATTACATCCTTCCCTGCAAGCGATAGAGCACGGTGGCCGCCGCCTCCCTGATGGCCAGGCAGTTGCGGGCAGCGGGTTGCAGCAGCGGATCAGCGGCGAGGGGTGTAACGCTGATCCCCTGACGCTGGAAGGCGCGGCTGGCACGGGGCAACTGCCAGGGGTCAGTGATCAGCAGCACGGGAGCCCCGCGGTGGTGTTGCTGCAACCAGCTCGCGGTGAGGGTGGCGTTCATAAGGATCTGGGTAGATCAGTGGGCGTCTGCAGAATAGCCAACTGATCTACACCCAACAGGCTCCTAGGACACTGCTCAAGGAACTGGCCTAGGACCTGCTGGTTGAGAAGCCGGTCGCTGCTTTTGGTGAAAGTGGTGGGATGCCATATCGGATCGTCCGGGCTCAGGCCCACAAACCAGGGAAGGGAGGATTGTAGTGGAGCTGCTCCAGCAGAAACGTCTCGGAACGAATCGCGAAGAAATCCTGCAGCAGTGAGGCCAGCAGCAGTTGGTCTGGCGGCACTGAGGGGCAGACTTCTGAAGCGAAGAGCTGGCAGAAGGTGAGATAAAGTGGATCGGGGGCCTTATACGCCTGCTGCCATATATTCCGGAGCGGGTCATGCGCCGGGATCCGCACCTCGATAGATACGCAGGAGAACAGAAAGCCGCTGCGCTCCTGTTGACCTCGAATCAGAACTGGGGGAGTTGCCCTATTTTCGCTGAGGTGTACGGGTTTTTCAGCGAACCCTTAGAAGATTTGAGGATGTGATTTTGCGTTAGTAGCTGCTCAAATGCGACCAGCGGCAGAAGTATGAATATGGGAACAATCTCGTTAAACATATAGATAAAGAGAGAGAGAGCCAAGGTAATAGGAAGAGGAGAAACAATGCTGACAGGTCTTGACTTTAAGGAAAGGCATCCCCATCTAACGAAGACAAGGTTGACAATAACTGTAAAGATTAATCCAAAGTTTATTAGGTATTGAACTTGACCACTTTCAAAATGAGATACTTGCAAGTCTAAGACTTGTTTTGGAATCTGAGATGCAGATCCCAGCATATTACTAATAAGAATAGGTGATTCGAGGTATAGTTCCAAACCCCTTGACCAAGATTCAAAACGATTAAGATTAGCACCCTCCTCCAAATCGCCAATGGCAAAAATCCTGGAGAGAAACAAACTGAATTTATCACCAAAGCCTGAAAAGAAAATTAAATAGAATGCAGCCATTAGTCCAATAAAAATAAATGTTTTATTAAAGAATAATTTGCGAAAGCTTTGTAAATTTCTTATAAAATAAGCTAACAATGTACTGCCAAATAAGAAATAACCTATTCTAGTAAATGCTAGAATCAAGACTAAACAGTTAGTGACAACAACAAACAAGTTTGCTTTTGATTGATGCCTTGTATATAGGCTTAATGACAACAAGCTAAGTACACCCATCAGAATTGATAGATGTTGTTTACTCCCAACAGGGCCACTCAAGCGTACGACCTCACCAATAAACCAAGATCCAGGAAACTCAATAAACCCAAAAAATTGAAACAATGATAAAGCAGAAACATACATGGAGAGAGCGAGGATTAAAGTATTAATTACTGATTCATTTTTAATAATTGAAGAGACAGTAATATCTCTTCTGCAACTATAAATATAATATGCTGTTGACAAGAAGAAGATATTAAGAATATTTACAAATCCAACAGATACGGCTTGTTCCAACGAATTCTGGCCTAAAAAGAGAGTGGTTATTATTGTGAAAAGAAAGAGGATTACAAGTATATAATAATATATAAATGCTATGTGCTTGGGCTTTTGCAACGCAAACTTACTAAAGAAGGCTAGTGCCACAACCAGGAGTGACAGCAATTGAAATGCATAACCGCCGATTTTGCCGATTGATAATTCAAAAACGCCACGACTTTGTGAAACAAAGCATACAAAGGCATAAGCCAGGAATAAATGCTTGCTTGTCATAGATCTGTTGTCTTACCTAATGCTTTACCTTGATTTTGAGAGGTTAAGGATGCAAAGTTAACAAACGTAAGCCAACTTGATGGGGAACACTGAAAGAGGTTTCTACCAAGTCTTTTAAAAAGTCTATTGTAAAACTCGTATTGCTTAAACTGTTCAAGTTGCTCTTCAATTGTAACTATTATTCCAGAAGTCCACTTTTCATCAGATGTTGCATTTAGCCTAGGATCGAGTTGACTGTCATAAAAATTTTCAATAGTTCCACCGAAATTCCGAAGACTATTATTGTCGCACCCCAATAAGTACACAGAACTATACCCCATATATAAAAGCACTGGTAAAGCCATAATTGGACTTGTATAGGGTGCCAACACTGTCTTAGTTAGCTCGAACGTACCATAAGATGGAGCTTTGCCAAGACGCAAGTAGATTAGGTCTCTACCGCGAAAAAGACTATATTTTTCAATGAGGGGCTTATCGCGTTCACTAATACATACTGAAGTATCATGCGGAAGCATGTCATCTGCTCTTTTCAGCCATTGAATAAAGTTATTCAAGATCAATGGTTCATGATAGGGAGCAAAAAAGTGTATGCGAGGAGAAACGGTATTTAATTGTGGATGGAGAATAAAGTTACTAACTGAAAAGCAATCATAATCAGCTAAGAATGATAGGTCTTCATCTTTGAGACTCGGTCCAGTTGCGATCAGAAAAGCTTTTCTGCCAAAGCCAACGCCCTTGAGTCGCCTGTTGTTCATCAAATGAGATGAGTCAGAGCATAAGTCATAAACTTCTGAGACTAAGCCGAGAAAAGGCTTCCAAGCAACTGGAGGCACAAGGTCTCGTATCAGAAGGTATGCCTGTTTCAGATTTTGTGGATTCATGATCTAGAAAAGACGCGGATAGAGGCAAGTCCTTAGAAAGACATTTCGAAGAAATCGACGAAATGCATTGCTTGACAGAATAAAGAATAGACACTTGCCATTTGGGTTCATCATATGCAATGGGGCAGAGCGGCTTCTGAAACGAAATGCAACGGGTCGTATAACTCCAATTGATAGACCAGTCCTCAAGCGTTTGTCGGATACAAATCTCTGGGAATCACTCCACCGATTTCATGAGATGCTGGGCTCATAGTAAGTTATCTAGAGCTCAGTGCCTGAGCTTGTTCCCGCCAGCCCAGCAGTGCCAGCAATCCATTGGTGTCGTGGAGCCGGAGACATCACTCACATCCGCACCACCAGCAGCTGGAGGTACCTGGCGGTGTTGATCGATCTGTTCAGCAGACGCGTCGTCGGATGGTTGCTGGGTCCCAGCCCAGGGCCTATTAAAAGTCTCAAACTGAGATCGTTTGTGGGCTTTCCTGGCCATGGCAGCGCATCAGCCGCAGCAGGAGCGCCACGTTGTGGCTGACGGCACCGAGCCCGTCAGCGATGGAATGGAACCCGTTGAGGCGCAACAGGTTGAGCGCCAGGGTGCGTAGCC
>Ga0247831_1000149_pt1 | contig 152938 bp, 139 predicted proteins | sample LaCruzMarch2015__9_FD_192406 | JGI IMG/M metagenome (GOLD analysis project Ga0247831, IMG submission 192406) | Freshwater microbial communities from meromictic Lake La Cruz, Castile-La Mancha, Spain - LaCruzMarch2015_1m | ecosystem: Environmental > Aquatic > Freshwater > Lake | place: Spain... | reverse complement strand
AAATCTCCGAGGCTTGGGAAACCTCCAAAGCTTACCTCAACCCCACACTCCTCAAATAACCAGCACCACTCTCAACCAATCACATCACCCAATTTAACTTTTACAGAAAAACTGTTGCTTAACCGAACAAGATTGTATTGGCTGGCAAATGGTTCGCTAAGCCATTCCCGAAAACCCTCAGAAGCCAATGCATCAAGCGCATGGTATGGCGCGTTATCGCCAAAAAATAGAAAATGATTGATTTCTCCTCGTGTCAAGAAGTTGAGTAGATGCGGCGTTTGGAAGACAGTCCAGTGGAATCCCCTCCGCTCTCCATCAAACATTTCATCAACGCACTCCAAAATGCGATTCTTATCAAGAGAGACATTCCCCAGAGGTTCTAACCTTCCGTCCTCAAGCTCTAGCTCGCATTTTATCCTTTTCTTGGCAGATTGAACCCATTTTTTGTCAATTTCTGCATTCTCGCTAGGGGGGATTCCACCTAGAATCTCGAATGGATTAAGATAAAAGCGGAACCACTCGTCTTCTTCAAGCAAATTGTCAACCTCACTAGCCTGACTAGCAAGCGGAACAAGCCTCTGTGTAATCCGGCCCAAAAGGTTTTTGGCGAGCTGATAATCTGGGTCCAGTGCCAGCGATTGCCGTAAGCAGTCGGTGGCATCAACATCCTGAGAAACCTCTGGATGATTGTATAGCACAGCCAAATTATATAGTGGACGCCTTGAGTGTTTTACGGCGAAGGACGCATTGTAAAATTGGATCGCTGTGGAAAAATCTTTGTTGTTAAATGCCGCTATGCCGATGGCGTTTAGATCGTTTGCATCGGCTTGCCCGTTCGAGTGGATTTCAAGCAGATAAGAGATTTCCTCCTCGAAGTTCTTCTCATTACGAGCAAGCTCAGCAAGGCTTCGTAGAGTAAAAGGGTCGCCGGGTTCAAGCCGAAGCGCATGAAGAAGAGCGCTTCGCCCTTCCTGCGTTTCCCCATCTTCGCATAGCACCATACCTAGTCGTGTCCAAGCGTTTGCCCATGCTGGGAAAAGTTTGAGTGATTCCCGTATGTATTCGGCGGCTTCTTTGCGCCTATTAAGCGAACGGAGGGCGAGCGCGGCAGTGCTCCAGGCTACGGCGTCTTCAGGATGTTCTAGGAGTAGCTCATCTAGAATGCGCAGTGCCTCAGCGTGATTATTGATGCTCCTAAGTCTGTTTGCCTCCTCGATTACCGCTGACATTGATTTTCCTTGACTAGAGTCAGACTCGGCCGCGCTTGCAAGACTGAAGTTTGCGAGCACCGATCGAGTAGGGCTGGACTCGCGGCCAGACTTTGAAAAAGCCCCCCTGGCTTTGTCGGCTTCGGGTCAGCCCGACAGGCTGCCAGCCTCTTTTATTTCTTGGCGGCCTGGATGCCTGCCTTGATTCCTTCGCGAAACGGGGTGGAACCCAGGGGGGTAAAGGGGGCAATGGGGGTCATTGGGACGAACACCATGTCCCCTTTTACGGACTTGTATCCTTCTATAAAGCCCGCTTCGAACTCGGGCTGGCTGGCTTGAAGCGGACTGATCCCTATAACGAGGATGCCGGAGAGGAGAGCGACGAGGGTCTTGGTTCTTTTCATGGACTTTTTGTCGCTCCCCCTGCCGGTTTGTCAATCCCTTAAATGGTTGGTCCATCCCAAACGAAAAAATCGTGTCATAAAACCCCCACGCATCTTGACCCCGCCCGCCGAAGGCTGGACAACTGGAAAGCGATGAATCAAATCCCCGCCGAGCCAGCGAAAAGGACCAACTACGTCCAGCTTGTCTGGAACATCGCCGAAACTCTCCGGGGCGACTTCCGCCCCCACCAATACGGGGCCATCACGTTGCCCTTTGTGGTCCTGCGCCGCTTGGAATGCGTGCTCGAACCCTCCCGCCAAGCGGTCCTCGATGCCCAGGAAAAAATCCCGAAGGGGGCGGACGATCCGATCCGTGAAAAGCTCCTCAACCGGGCCAGCAAAAAGCGCTTCCACAACACGACCCAATGGACGCTGGAGAAGCTCAACCAGCTGAACAAGTCCCGGATGGATTTCGCGGGCAAGTTCGAGGAACTCATCGAGAGCTACAACAGCGGCAGCCGGAGTATCGAGGAGGTCTTCGAGGAACTGCTCAAGCTGAGCCGCAGCTTGAATGAGGAGGAGCAGCGGAGCGTGCGCGAAGGTCTTTCGGAGGAGGAGTTGGCGGTCTTCGACATTCTGACGCGTCCGGCCCCGGAGCTCAGCACCGAGGAACGAGCAGAGGTCAAGAAGGTGGCTCGCGAACTGCTCGGACGGGTGCAGTCCCTGCTCGTGCTGAACTGGAGGGACAAGGCGGCAGCGCGGGCTCAGGTGAAGCTCGCCATCGAGGACGCCTTGGATTCCGGGCTGCCCACGGCCTACGACAAACCCCTCTACGAGTCCAAAGTGCGCGCCCTGTTCGAGCACGTCTACACGACATCGAGTGCGGCTTGAAATGCCTGCGCAGGCACCGCGGCGCCTGACTCCGGTGTGACAAGGAGGCGGGTCGGGAGGAACCTCAACGAAGCGGATCTTCGGCGATGCCTTTGGCCCAGGGTTTCTGGCAAAGCTGCCGGTCGAGCGTGGACAACTTCAGGCCGTGGGCCTTGGCCAAGGCGACAAGGTAGGCGTCGGTCGTGTCGGCATGACTGGTCACCGCAGGCAGCGCGGCGGCGGGCAGGTCGTCGGCCAGGAACTGGGCGCCCCGGCGGCTCGTGATGTCTTCCAGCGCGGCGAGCGCATCGGCAAATCCCGCGCGGTAGCCCGGGCTCATGCTGACGCGCAGGAAGCCGAGCTGCGAAAGGGCGCAGGTCGCGAAGGTTGTCTGTTTTTCCAGCCACGCCCTGGCCTTGGCATGGTCGGCGTGGGATTGCCACGCGCAGGCGAGGAGCAGGTTGACGTCGAGCAGATGACTCACGGGAAATCGGCGAGGATCGCTTTCACGGCATCCGTCGTCATGGGCGGAGCGCCCTCGGGGGCGACCAGCACCTTGCGTCCGCCACGCCCCTTCACCAGCCGGGCGGAAGCGGTCTTCGTGGGGGCGAGGACGAGCCGGTCACCCTCCAGCGTGAAGACGACCTTGTCGCCGGGCTGCAGGTGCAGCGCCTTGCGGCAGCCTGCGGGAATGACCAACTGGCCCTTGGTCGAAAGCGTCGATGTTTCCATGAGGGAATTCTTACTCGTCTTACTTCAGAGCGCAAGCCGGGAACAGTTTCACCGAATGGTGGAACCTCGGCGCGGTTGCTCCTCTTTCCGTGTTCTTCTGAAATCCGTGCGATCAGTGAAATTTGCCTCAGGGCTGTGTCGCCAAGCCTCCGCTGTGGTCAAGTCCCTCTGAATTGTTCCGGCCAAGACGTCAAGAGGGCTTGGCTATCCGCTGGCGGATTTCGGCCAGCAGTTTCCGGCCGCGCGCGGGGTTGCCGCGCTTCTGGCGCAGGAGAAACCGCGCTTCCGCTTGGCGTTCGGCGATGACGTGCGTCACAAAGTTGTCAAAGAGCCTTTGCACGCTCGTGCCGCTGGAACGCACCGCGCCCAGCAGTGCCTTGTGCCGTGAATCGTCGCAACGATAGGGTATGGTTTTCATTTTACGGTTTTCAGATGTTGGGCCGGAGTCACCACTCGCGGCACGGTGAACTTGAGTTCGCCCCGGGCAAAGTCCCGCGTGTTGTGCGTGACCAGATGTTCCGCGCCGCTGGCAATCGCCAGTTCCAAGACATGGTCGTCATCCGCATCCGGTAGATTGGGCCGCCAACGGAAATAGACAGGATGCCAGATCGCCGCCGCACAGAAATCATCCAGCAGCGTTTCCCGTTCCTTCACCGTGACCGGAATGCCGCGCCATAAACTTTCGCGCTGAATCAATTCCTCGTATTCGGCCAGCAGGTTCGCGCCCATCACAGCTTGGTCTTCCAACGACAGACAGCGGTCCAAAACCTCGGCGCTCGCCCCTTCCTGACTGCGCAGGGCGGCGACAAAGACATTGGTGTCTTGGACGATTTCCATGCGGCCAAGTTGACATCACCGGCGATCTCAGTCAAGGGAGCCCAGATTCCGAGGCCGAACGAGGCAACGCAGGTTCAGGACATAGGTAACACATGGGTCGCTCTGGCAGTTCGTCGCCTTCGATTCCTTGCAGAACTGGGCCATGTCCAAGGCGGTTTTCGTGTAGGCAGACGGCATCCGGCAAGCTGTGGAGCACTGGTGACGCTGGGCGGTTGTCTTTTTCCGATAAAAGGCATACTGTGCGGACATGGCGGATTCCTACACGGTCAAGACGGCGCAGCAGCAGTTTTCGGCCGTGGTGCGGGAGGCGCAGGAGCATCCGATCACGATCACGAAACAGGGGAAGGCGGTGGCGGTGGTGATGTCGGTCGAGCGGCTGGAGGCGATCGCCGAGACGATGGAAATCCTGGCCGACCCGGCCGCGATGGCGTCCATCCGCGCCCATCGCGAGGGGCGCGGTGTTTACCACGACGTGGCCGCCCTCGACGCGCTGTGATCGCGGTGCGGGTGCGGGAGGAGGTCATGGATTACCTCCGCAAGTTGCCGCCGGGGCCGCGTCATGCGCTGCGGGTGGCGATCAAGGATCTGGCGCATGAGCGCGGGGACATCCGGCCGCTGAGCGACGAGCTGGAGGGATTCTGCCGCCTGCGGGTGGGCTCGCACCGGGTCATTTTCGAATACGAGATGATCGAGGGACGCCGGACGGCGACGTGTGTGTTCGCCGGAGGGCGGCGCTGGGTTTACGAGGTGTTCCAAAGTCGGCTGGCGGAATAAGGGCGGCTCGCGCCGGGAACGGTCGGGGCTTGATGAGTTCTCGGATATGATCCGCCGCAGGGGTTTCCTCGATGAGGACAAAGTCAACGATGGGATCATTTTGGCCGAAGCCGCCCTCTTCGACGTCAAGGTGCTCGTGACCAGCGACCACCATCTGCTTGATCTCGAGGGCGCGAACCTCGGACTGGCTTTTGCGGACAGCGCCCTTCCGCCTGTGGCGCCCATTCATCCCAAGAATTTTTCCCGCGTCTTCCGTGCGCGCCGCCGATGACTGAGAGAGAGTGGAAAGGTAAAAGGTGAAAGGCGGAAGCGGGGAGCTTGGAGCGCGGACGAGGGCGGGCTGTTTCCCGGTTTGCCAAAAGGTGCGGGCTCGATAACCTTTGCGTCCCATGCAGCAGTTTTTGCGTCTTGTTTTGCTTCTCGCTTTGTTCATCCCGTGGGCGGTGGCCCAGGCGGCTCCCGGCGTGGCGGAGAGCATGGTGCGCATTTCGACCTCTTCGCAGCAACCCGACTACACGGTGCCGTGGAATCCGGGCAGTATGTCCGGCGGCGTCGGGGCGGGGTTTGTCATCGCCGGCAATCGCATCATGACCAACGCCCACGTGATCAGCAACGCGACCTTCATCACCGTGCTCAAGGAGGGCGACCCGCGGCCTTGGGAGGCGCGCGTGCTTTATGTGGCCCACGACTGCGACCTGGCCGTGCTCGGGGTTTACGATGAGAGCTTCTTCAAGGGCACGAAGCCGCTGGAGTTCGGTGGCATTCCCGCCCTCGAGTCTTCGGTCAGCGCCTTCGGCTACCCCATCGGCGGCGACCGGCTCTCGGTCACGCGCGGCATCGTCTCCCGGATCGATTTCCAGCCCTACAGCCACTCGGAGGTCGACAGCCATCTCGCCATCCAGATCGACGCGGCGATCAACCCCGGCAACAGCGGTGGCCCGGTCATGCAGGACGGCAAGGTCGTCGGGGTCGCCTTCCAGGGCTACGGCGGCGCGGTCGCGCAGAATGTCGGCTACATGATCCCCACCCCGGTGATCCGGCGGTTTCTCGATGACATCAAAGACCAGTCCTACGACCGCTACATGGACCTCGCGGCCACGTATTTTCCGCTGATCAATCCGGCCCAGCGCGCGTCGCTCGGCCTGACTGATTCGGACACGGGGGTGTTGGTCGGGAGCGTCTTTGAGGGCGGGGCCGCGGGCGGGCAGATGCAACCCGGCGATGTCATTGTCGCGGCCGACGGGCGCAAGGTCTATGCCGACGGGAAAATCGACCTCGACGGGGAGCGGGTGGAAATGGCGGAGATTTTCGAGCGCAAGTTCAAGGGGGACAAGGTGGAGTTGGAAGTTCTGCGCGACGGGGCCACGCAAAAGCTGACCCTCACGCTCGACCGTCCGTGGCCGTTCAACATGCAGTCGCGGTCCTATGATGTGCGGCCCCGCTATGTTTTGGTCGGCGGCCTTTTGTTCCAGCCGCTCGACCGTGATTTTCTCGACGCGCAGAAAAATGTGGACACGCGCCTGCGGTATTTTTTCGACAATTACGTGAGCGATCATCTCTACCGCGACTACCCCGAGGTCGTGGTGCTCAGCGATGTGCTCAAGGATCCGGTCAACACCTACGCCTCACCATTCAAGGGCGCGATCGTCGAGCGGATCAACGGCCGTCCGGTGCGCTCGCTGCAGGATTTGGCCACGGCTTTCGAGGAGCCGGGAGAATTCCACGTCATCGAGTTGCTGGGTGAAGGACGCCCGATCGTGCTCGAGCGCTCGGCCCTGCCCAAGGCCTCGGCCCGCATCAAGGAACGCTACGGCGTGGCCATCGAACAAAACCTGTGACGCCCTTCTTTCCCATGCCACCCCGTCGCGCCCTGCGCCTGGCCACGTTCATTCTCCTCGCCGCTGTCGCCCCCGCGCCGGCCATGGAAGTGCTGCAAAGGGTTCTGCCCGCCAGCACGCCAACCCCCACCCCAGCGGATGGCACTACCGCCACTCCGGCCCCAACGCCGCCCCCGACACCGGAGTCCACCCCGGTGGAGGCGGATCCGCGCCCCCCGGCGATCAAGCAACCGCCGGTCGTGCGGGTCAATGTTTCCAGCCAGTCCTCCAATTTCACCCAACCTTGGCGCAAGAACCCTCCGGCCATCCGGCAGGGACTCGGGGTGGTGCTGATGGACGGGCGCATCCTCGTGACGGCCGAGTTGGTGGCGAACCACACCTACATTGAATTGGAAAAGCCCGAGACCGCGCTCAAGGCCGCCGCGCAGGTCGAGGCGGTGGACTACGATGCCAACCTCGCGCTGCTGGCCGCGCCCGCTGCCGAATTCCTCCAGAGCATTCCCGGGGCCAAGCTCGACGAGACCGCGGTGGTGGGCGACCGGGTGGACATCCTTCAACTCGAGCCGAACGGAACGCCGGTCAGCACGACCGCAACCATCACGACCATCGAGGTCGGACCATATCCGGTGGATGAAAACGCCTTCCTCCTTTTCCGCCTGAGCGTCCCGCTCCAATCGCGGGAGAACAGCTTCACCGTGCCGGCTTTCCGCGACGGACGGCTCGTCGGGTTGGTCATGCGTTACGATCCCCGCACGCAGACGGCCGACCTCGTGCCCGCGCCGGTCATCAGCCACTTCCTCACCGCCGCGGCGAAACAGCCCTACGCCGGATTCCCGCGGGCCGGGCTGACTTTCTCCGACACGCGCGACCCGCAGTTGCGGCGATTCGCCAAACTGCCCGAGGGCAGCGGTGGCGCCTACCTTACCAAGGTGCTGCCCCGCTCGCCCGCGGCCGCCGCCGGGCTCAAGACCGGGGATGTGCTGCTGCGGGTTGGCGACAAATCAATCGATCAGGACGGCAACTACGAGGACACGCGCTTCGGCCGGGTTTCCCTCGCCCATTATGTTTCCACCGCGTTGCAGGCCGGGGAGAAAGTTCCGTTTGTCGTCTGGCGCGACGGGGCCGAGGTCACACTCGAGGCCACGCTGGCGCCGCGGGACCGCGACGGCATGATCAGCCAGCCCTACATCTTCGACACCCCGCCCAGCTTCGTCATCGTCGGCGGGGTTGTCTTCTCGGAACTCTCCCGGCAATACCTGCGCGAGTGGGGCCCGAACTGGACCCGCGATGCCCCGCTGCACCTCGTTTACCTCGACCGCTTCCAAAGCGAGCTTCCGCCCGACCGCGGCAAGATTGTTTTCGTCAGCGCCGTGCTCCCGGGACCGAACACCCTCGGCTACGAGGGCCTCGGCTTCGAGGTGGTCGAGGAGGTCAATGGCAAACCCATCCGCAGCCTGCAGGATCTGGCCACCGCCGTGGACAACCCGACCGACGCGTTTCACCGCATCAAGCTGGGCGACGACCCCGGCATGATCGTGCTCGATGTCGAGGCGAGCAAAGCCGAGGAGGAGCGCATCAAACGCGACTACCGCCTGCCCACCATGCGCCAGATCGACGGCGGAAATTGATTCAGCCCGCTTCTCCCATGTCATCATCCGTCCGCGTCCGCTTCGCCCCCTCACCCACCGGCTTCCTCCACGTCGGCGGCGCCCGCACCGCCCTCTTCAACTGGCTCCACGCCCGCCACACCGGCGGGACGTTTGTTCTCCGCATCGAAGACACCGACCGCGAGCGTCACAACGAGGAGGCCGTGCGGGCGATCTACGACGGCCTGCGCTGGCTCGGGCTCGATTGGGACGAGGGCGCGGAGAAAGGCGGAGATTACGGCCCCTACTACCAGAGCGAACGTGGCGCGATCTACGAGCGGTATCTGAAAATTTTGCAGGACAAGGGCATGATCTACGAGGACGCCGGCGCCCTGCGCTTCCGCTCGCCCCGCGAAACGGTCACGGTCCACGATGAGGTCTGCGGCTCGATCCCGTTCGACCTTTCGAATCCGGGCACGCATCCGGACATGACCGTCCGCCGCCCCGACGGCTCGTGGATTTTCCACTTCGTCAACGTGGTCGATGACATCGAGATGAAGATGACCCATGTCATCCGCGGGGAAGACCATCTTTCCAACACACCCAAGCACGTCGAACTCTACAAGGCCTTCGGGGTGGAGCCGCCGAAGTTTGCGCACATTCCGCTCATCCTCAATCCGGATGGCACGAAGATGAGCAAGCGCGACCAGGGCGCGAGCGTGCAGAGCTACATCGAGCAGGGCTACGCGCCCGAGGCCGTGCGCAACTACCTCTGCCTCCTCGGCTGGTCGCCCAAGGACAACCGCGAGATTTTGCCGATCGAGGAAATCGTCGGCTTGTTCGAGTTGAAAAACATCAACCGCCGCAGCGCCGGTTTCGACCTGGACAAATGTTTTTGGATGAACGGCCAATACCTCATCCACATGCCGCTCGAACGGTTCGCCGACCTGAGCCTGCCGTTCATCGAGCGCGCCGGGATCGCCTACGGCACGCGCGACGCGCTTCTCCCGGCGCTCGCCCTGGTGAAGGAAAAAGTGAAGCACCTGACCGACGTGCCGTCCTGGATCGAGTTTTTCTTCAACGACGACTACGCCTTCGACCCGGCCAGCGTGGAGAAAGCGCTCAAGCCGGATGGCGCCCTCGAGCGTCTGCACGTGCTTGGCGACCACCTTCGCACACTCGAGCCTTGGACGGCTGACGCCTTGGAGGCCTCGTTCAAACAACTGGCGACGACCCTCGGGATCAAGACCGCGCTTCTTGTGCACCCGGCCCGCGTGGCCGCCACCGGACGCGGTGTCGGCCCCAGTCTCTACCATCTGCTCGAACTCCTAGGCCGCGACCGGGTCCTCTTGCGCTTTGAACGCACCCGCGCGGAGTTCGCCGCCTGACGAATGTTCCGCCCCGGCAGACGGCGGCGGAAATATCTTCTGCACTCTTCATCCGGCCGTGGCTTAACCTTGATCCCATGGACCTCCAAGCCACCACCTTCACTCTCGCAGACCTCCGCGCGCGCGCCGGAGGGGGCGGACCGATTCCGCCGGAAGTCCGACTCGGTGTCCTTGGATCACCGGTCGAACATTCCCTCTCGCCGGCCATGCACAACGCCGCGCTGGCCGCCCTCGGGTCGGACGCGCGCTACGCCAAGATCGAATGCCCGGTCGAACACCTCGCCGAGGCCGTGACGCTGGCCCGCACGGCCGGATTCCTCGGGCTCAATCTCACCATCCCGCATAAAATCGCCGCGCTCGAAATTTGCACCGAGTTGGATGAAACCGCCCGGCAACTCGGGGCGGTCAACACCCTGCTCTTGCACGGCGAGAGCATTGCCGGGTTCAACACCGACGGCCCCGGTTTCGTCCGGGCCATCCGCGACGTCTTCTCCTTCGACCTGCGCGACCTGCGCGTGATGATTCTCGGCGCGGGCGGTGGGGCCGGCTCGGCCGTCGCCCTGCAATGCGCCCTGGAGAGGTGTCCGCATCTTGTGCTGGTCAACCGCACCGAGGACAAGGCCCGCGACGTGGCCAAGCGCGCCTTCCAAATTCTCCAAACCGACCGCCTCGAGGGACCGTCCGACCCGGTCACGGTCATTCCCTGGACCGACCAAGCGCTGCGCGAACAACTCCCCCGTATCGATTTGGTCATCAATGCCACCTCCCTCGGCATGAAGCGGAGCGATCCGCGACTCGTGGCTGCGGGCCTGCTCACTCCGGACCTGATGGTCTACGACATGGTTTACCGTCCGGCGGTGACGCGCCTGCTCGAGGATGCCAATTCGGCTGGTGCCCGCACGACCAACGGGCTCTCCATGCTCCTCCACCAAGGCGTGCTCTCCCTCGAAATCTGGCTCAACCGCCCCGCCCCGGTCGAGGCCATGCGCCGGGCGTTGGAGGAGGCCGCGGCGTAGGCGGGTGCAGAGGCGCGGCATTCAGGCCTTGCACCCACGCGAGATATAGGTATAATTTCTATACCTCATGGAGTTTGAGTATGATCCATCGAAGAGCCAAGCCAACAAAGAGAAGCACGGCATCGATTTCGACGAGGCCAAGGAACTTTGGTTGGACGACGATCGGGTTCAGTTTCCCGCCCGAAGCGACACCGAGCAGAGACACGCCATCCTCGCCCGGAGAGAAGATCGGATCTGGGCCGCGTTCTTCGCTCTGCGTGGCGATGCCATCCGTATCATTTCCGTGAGACGAGCCCGTGAGAATGAAGAAAGGACCTACTATGACAGCGGAACAGCTTGATGAAATTTTCGATAAAGGAGAGGAGGACATCCTTCCCTATTTGGATTTGGCCAAGGCCGTGCGCCCTGGACGCGAGGCGAAGAGGGTGAACGTTGACTTCCCTTCATGGATGATCACCCGGCTGGATTTTGAGGCCGACCGCCTTGGCGTTCCGCGCCAATCGCTCATCAAAGTGTGGATAGCCGAGAGGCTGGCACTGGCTAGGCACAAACCCGAGTCAGCCGCCTAGCTGGCCTTGATGATAAGAAGGGAGTGCTAGCACCCCCGGAAGCCACGTGCGCAGTTTTCGGAACACCTGCATCGTATTGTGCGTGGCTAATGTCCTTTTTGCCATCACCGGTATCTCGGGGTTCTACATGAATGGCACGGTGATCGAGGCCGAACACCTTGACGTCCCAGGACGACTGTGGGCGCTACTTTTTGCGACGACTTTCGGAGCGTTTGCCTACGGAATCCATAAAAGGGCATCTGCAACTTGGACGGCGGGTTTGGTCCTCTATGCAATCGTTTCCGCCATCCTGTTCATTGACATGCTATCCTTCACCTTGCGTCTCCCGACCGGTGAGCGATGGATCGCTGCGATCGGCGGCAGTTTGGGTTTTGGTGCAATCATCATTTACTGTGGCTCTTGGTGGATAAGGCAGAAGCCCTACTTTCGCAGCGGCAAGACCCCGGGGTGATGATGCACCCCGAGAGCCGTCCGGCCTCCCACCGCATTCGAGCGAGCGACATCATCCGCGTTCTCCGAGCCCCGCCGGAGGTTCGAACCCGGTCTTGTCGCCCGGCCGTATGTTTGTCAGGCTTGGAGGCTCCCCCCTGATGCAACGTCCTTCACTGCCCGCGTCGAGATTCGGTTTTGCCCTGGCCGCGGTCGTGCTCTTGTTTGTCTCCGGCTGCGCCACGAAGAAAGGGCTCATCGTTGACCCCGCCAAGCCTCAGGAGATTTACGATACGAAACCGGTCTCCGTCCTCACGGGCAAGGCGTCGTATTATTACGGGCGATGGATCGGCCGCCTCACGGCCAATGGCGAAACCTACCGCGCCGGGGATGTGACGGCCGCGCACAAAACACTTCCATTCAATACAATGGTCCGCGTGACCAACCTGAAGAACGGCAAGTCGGTCATTGTCCGCATCAACAACCGCGGCCCTTACATCAAAGGCCGCATTCTCGACCTGAGCCTCGTTGCGGCCCAGCGGATCGAGATGACGCAAGCCGGCGTGGTCCCGGTCCGCGCGGAAATTCTGCGCAAAATCGAAATCGTGCCCAAGATCAAGCCGAAGGCGACGGAGAAGGCCCGTCGTGAGGCCGAGAAAAAAGCCGCGCAGGCTGCTCAGGCAAAGCCCAAGCCCACACCGAGCGCCCAGCGCTGACCGGGGACCGGTTTTCCTCTGCGGTAGGGCCCTCTGGCCCAGCGGGCCGCTACCTACCGGGCGGAAATCGAGCGGTCGGCTCGGGCCAGCCGCCCCTACCGGACGCGGGGGCGCAAAATGTGAGAGCTGCGGGCCTCCGGACTCAGCCCCGAGGTGGGCGCGGCTTGTGTTTCTTCCGCAGGTCGGCCAGCGGGGCCACGGTGACCGGGCCTCGTGAGGTTTCCATCTGGTTGCCGGAGGGCGAGAGGCCGTGGGCAAACGCAGCCGGGACTTCCACGAGCGAGGCGCTGTCGCCGAGGTCGATCACGCCGACATCCCGGGCGGCCAGACCTGCGCCTTCGACCAGCAGGTCGACCAGATCGCGTGGCCCGGCCAATTGATGCCGGCCCAAGCCGACGCTGACCCAAAGTTTTCCGGGGCCGGCTTTGCGCACCGCGGGCGGCGCAGCCGGGGCGGCGACGGGCGGGGCTTGGTGGCTGATTGGTTTGGCCACGGCGGGAGCAGGACGCTTGACCTCCGGCGCGGCGGGCTTGGGCTCGGCCTGCACGGGACCGGCAAGCATTTGGAAAAGCGCCGCGGCCAACTCGGTCGAGTCCACACCCTCCTCAAGCAGGCGATCCACCGTCGCCGCATGCGGACGCCAGGAACCTTCCTCCAAAATGGACCGAACTTTGCCGAGGAGGGCGTCCGCGCGTTTTTCCCCGATTTCCCCTGCGGTCGGCAGGGTTCCGCGGCGGATCTTCGTGTGGGCGAAACGTTCGAGGAACTGGATCTTCCGTAGGTCGCGTCCGCTGACAAACGTCACAGCCATGCCGCGCTTGCCCGCGCGCCCGGTCCGCCCGATCCGGTGCACGTAGTCTTCAGGGTCGTAGGGCAGATCGAAGTTAACAACCAACTCGAGGTCGTTCACATCGATGCCGCGCGCGGCCACGTCGGTCGCGATGAGAAACTCGAACCCGGCCTTTTTGAATTTGTTCATGACCCGCGTGCGCTGGGCCTGCGCGATCCCGCCGTGCAGGCGGTCCGAGGGAATGCCCTGGGCCTGCAGGTCATCGGCCAGTTCGTCGACCATGCGCTGCGTGTTGCAGAAGACCAGGCCGGAACGGAAGGAATGGAAATCAATCAGCCGCAGGAGCGCGTCGAATTTTCCCCGCGGGGGCACCTCGTAGAACCATTGCTCGATGGCCGGGGCGGACATTTCCTTCTGCTCGATGTTGAGCGTGACCGGATCGCGCGCGTAACGATTGATCAAGCCGCGGATGGCCGGGGACACGGTGGCGGAGAAAAACGCGGTTTGCCGCTCGGCCGGGACGGCGTCGAGAATTTTGCGGATATCGTCGCGGAAACCCATGTCGAGCATGCGGTCGGCCTCGTCGAGCACGACAAACTTCACCCGGTCGAGCTTCAAAGTGCCGCGATCCATGTGATCCATCACGCGACCGGGCGTGCCGATGACCATCTGCGCCCCGCGCTTCAACTCGTAAGCCTGACGCTCGAACGAGGCGCCGCCATAGACCGGGAGTGCATGGATGCCCTTCTTGAAAATTGCGAGCTTGTGCACCTGCTCGGCCACCTGCGTGGCCAGCTCGCGCGTGGGGCAAAGGACCAAGACTTGCACGGCCCGCTCGGCCGCCTCGGTTTTTTCGATCGCGGGAATGGCGAAGGCCGCGGTCTTGCCGGACCCGGTTTGCGATTTGCCGACCACATCATTCCCGGCCAGCAGGACGGGGATGGCGGCGGCTTGGATCGGGGCGGCTTCCTCGAAGCCCAGAGCGGCCACGGCTTTCAGGACTTCCGGCGAAAGGCCCAGGCGGTCAAAGGTGAATTTATCCATTGGTGGCCCCACGCTACCGTCCCGCCGCCTCCGCGTCACGGGTTCTTCCAGCCGGCGCGCACTTGCACCCGGACCGCATCAGGCCTAGCTTCGCCGGCTCCCGTGCTCACCGTTTCATCAGTTGGAAAATCTTTTGGCGGACGCGTTCTCTTCGAGGATGCGTCGCTGCAGATCAATCCGGGCGACCGCCTGGGCCTGATTGGCCCGAATGGCGCGGGCAAATCGACGCTTTTTTCGCTCATTCTCGGGGAGAACAGCCCGGACGAAGGCACGGTCAATCTGCAACGCGGACGCAGCGTGGGTTTCCTGCCGCAGGAGAGCGCTCCCTCCGGCGAGGAGACCGTGCTGCAACTGGCCACCTCGGTCTCCTCCGAGATGGCCGCAGTGCAGGCCACGCTGCGCGCCTTTCCCAGCGATGAGTCCGCGGAGCACCACGAGGCGATCGCGCATTTCATCGAGTTGGACGGCTACAGCCTTGAGGCCAAGGCCAAGCGGATTCTGTCCGGCCTGGCCTTCCGCGAGACGGATTTTCACCGTCCGGCCCGCACGATGAGCGGCGGCTGGATCATGCGGGCCCACCTGGCCCGGCTGCTGGTCATGGAGCCCGACCTGCTCATGCTCGACGAGCCGACCAACCACTTGGACCTCGAGACGCTCGGATGGTTTCAAGATCACCTCACGGCCTACTCCGGCGCCCTGCTGGTCATTTCCCACGACCGCGCCTTTCTCAACGCCATCTGCGAATCCATCGTGGAAATTTCACGTCAGCGGCTCCACCGCTATCAGGGCAACTACGACGACTACCTCGGGCAGAAGAAAGACCGCGAGGAGCAATACGCCGCGGCCTACAAGAACCAGCAGCGGGAGATCGAGCACCTCGAGGACTTCATCAACCGCTTCCGCGCCAAGGCGAGCAAAGCCGCGCAGGCGCAGGAGCGCATGAAGCGGCTGGCGCGGATCGAGCGCCTCGCCCCGCCGGACAACCAGGAGGCCACGGTGAAGTTCCGTTTTCCCCAGCCGCCGCGCGGCGGGCAGCGGGTGATCGAATTGAAAGGTGTCCGTCAGGCCTATGGCGATCACGTGGTTTACCGCGACCTCAACCTCATGATCGAGCGCGGCCAGCGCACGGTGCTCGTCGGACCGAACGGCGCGGGCAAATCCACGCTGCTGAAAATCCTGGCCGGACTGCTGCCGCTCGACGCGGGCGAGCGGACGCCCGGGCACAATGCGAGCATTGGCTACTTCGCCCAGCACCGCACGGACACCCTCAACCTCACCCACACCGTGCTGGAGGAAGCCGGCGAAGGAGTAAGCGGCTTGGGCGAGCAGGCCATCCGCACGGTCCTGGGATCGTTTCTTTTCCGCGGCGACGACGTCTTCAAGCGTGTGGGCGTGCTCAGCGGCGGGGAAAAAAGCCGCCTCGCCCTGGTCAAGCTGCTCCTGCGTCCCCCGAATCTCCTGCTCCTCGACGAGCCGACGACCCACCTCGACATGGCCAGCATCAATGCGCTCATCGGCGCCCTGCAGCCCTACGAGGGCACGCTGATTTTCGTCAGCCATGACGTGCATTTCATTCGCGCACTGGCCACGACCGTCCTGCACATCAACGCGGGCCAGCTCACACCCTACGCCGGGGACTACGATTACTATTTGGAAAAATCCGAGGCCGGATGCGACCGCCGCGCACTGGTCGCCCCGCTCAGCAACCACCGTCCGGCCGAGACCGCCGCCCCGGCGCCGGTGCGGGAAAAACTCGGACTCAAGGAAATCCGCCAGCAGCGGCGCGCCGAGGCCGAGGCCCGCAAAGCCGCCTCCGCCGCCCGCCGTCAGGCCGAGGCCCGTCATGGCGCGCTGGAGTTGGAGATTGTCGCGCTCGAGGCGCGCCAGCGCGAGCTGACCGCCGTGCTCGAAACGGCGGCCAATGACTCCGCCTCGTTCACCCTGCACCGCGAACTGGCCGAGGTGACCGAAGCCCTCGAAAAGGCCAATGCCGAGTGGGAGGCGAATTCAGGACTGCTTTCAGCTCCCGCCTGAAGCAGGTGGTTTTGGCCGATTTTTCGCCCGCCCACTTGGTCAGGCTTGCCTTTTCCAGTCTCCCGGGCAGATTGGCGCCCAGATGATGAAAACGTCAAAACTCTGCGTCCTTGCTCTCTTCGCTCTGGCCCTGCTCGCCGCCGCGACGCCCGGCCGCGCCAATGACCTGCGCGACTTTCTCCTCAGCACGCCGGACACCTACGGATGGTCCCCGGTCGAAGGCGACATCTCCTACGACTTTTTCCCCGACGGCCGCCTGCACGTTCAGGGTCCCGACGGCGAGGCCACCATGTGGGAGGGAACTTGGAAGCTCGCGGGCGATCAGGTCACCCTCAAGATTCCCGCGCTCAAGTCCAACGAGACCCTCACGGTCGAGCAGGACGGCGACGAACTCCTGCTCGACGGCAAACGTTACAAACGGTATGCCCCCTGATTTCCTTCAACGCCAAACACCACCACGATGAAAGCCACCCTCAAGATCTTTGTCACCACACTGCTGCTCGCCCTCCCCGCCATGGCCGCGGATCAGGAAATGAGCTACCCCGAGGAGGGGCCGCTCATCACCGTGGTCGTTCCCGACGGCTGGATTTCCGCCTATGAGGATGGTGAGCTCCATGCCGCCGCCTCCGAGAAGCTCGACACCCTGCTCACGGTCAAGACCCTCGAGGCGACCAAGAAGGAAGGGACCGCCGCTATCGCCGAGATCAAGGCGCCCCTCGACGAGGCGTTCGGCGAGGGCATCACGCACGGGGAATTGCAGGAGGGCGGAGCGGAAAACCTCGGCTTCTACCTGATCAACTCCAAGGCCAAATCGACCACCGACGAAGGCGAGCAGACCAGCTTCATCAACTCCGTCATGGTTGTCCTGCCGGATTCCGAGCAGGTCCTCCTCGTGCAAATCATGTCGAGCGAAGAAGGTTCGGAGAAGCACGGCGAGGCCATCGACAAGATCCTCAAGTCGATCAAGAAAAACGGTTAGGTTAGAGCCAGCCGGACGGCCCCGCCTCGCTGCCCATGGAACAGCCTCCGACCGTGACCAGCGGGCCAGCCAAGCCGCGCCCTGGTCTCATCATCCTCGGCGTGGTCTTCATCCTTGTCTGGGCGGGGGTTCATTACGTTCTTTTCCTCTTCACCTTTGCCGGCGCGGTGCTGGGCGACATTCTGCTGACCATCTTTCGCGGAACGCAATTGCCCGGGACGATGAACCCGCCCCGCGGGATGTTGAACTGGGTTCCGTTCCTGCAGGCGGCCGCGATTCTGAGTGGTTCAGCCGGTGTGCCCGCCGGCCTGGCCATGTTCTGGCGATCCCGGCGGCGGCTCTTGCTGATCCTGGCTGCTGTGCTGTTTTTCCTCGCGCTGCCGTGCGCGCTCTACGCCGTTTATGTTTTGATCACGACGGCCCTGTTGCCCTGATCAGGGCTTGGCCGGAGGCACCGCGGGTGGCGCGCTTTTCCTGCCCATGGAGCGAAACGCGCCGCCGGTGGTGAACGCGGTCCATCCGCGAACCAGCCACCGCAACGTGGCCGTGGCCAGCCAGATGGCCCAGACGAGCATGGCGAGGCGATACCACCAGACCGAGACGGATTGGACGGATGGCGAGGGCAACTGGGCCGCGGCGCGGTCGATATACCAAATGAGCGAGCCCGCGGTGGAGCCATTGCCGGCAATGAACATTTCGGGCGAGCCGAGCAAACCGGCCGCCACCGCACTGACCAGCACACCGAGCGCCCCCACGGTGGAAATCACCATCAGGGCCTGGCCGAGATTGAACCAGACCGGGGTGAGGTTTTGGAAGAGAGGCCGTCCGCGCCAGACGAGGAGGAACAACCATCCGACCACGACCAACGCCGCGGGGAGCGGCACTTGCGTGAGCCCGATGGCGAGCAACATCCACTCCGGCGTGCTCAGAGGGCTGCCCTTGAGGCGGCCGAGAAACAGCGCGGCCACGAGGGAGAAGGCCAGCACGGTCCAGAAACGCACAGCCGGACCGCGCTGCGGGCCGTCGGTCCACAAGACCCAGCGATTGGCCGGGACGCCGACGGTCGTCTCGATGTTCGCGCTCTCCACCGGCAAGGTCACCGTGTCGACCTGCGCCCGGGTCGTGAGCGGCACGGAGGTTCTCCAGCCAATGCTCAGATTCTGTTCTCCCGGACGCAACGGCACAACCACGCGGTCGCCATCCATGCGCGCCGGCAGATCGTTTCCGTCCAGCGAGAGCGCGGTGATCTGCGCGCCCGACGGCAGGCCGACGAGAAAATCCTCCCCGAGGCTGCTGGTCAGCGCGAGTTCCAGCGTGGAAGTGCGCTGACGGTCGCCGAGGCTGACCGCGTGCTTGGCGCGATGGACCGTGACCGTTGCCCCGGGCACGGGCTCCGGACGACCGATGACCAGTTCCGCCGCCTCGCCGGGCCACGGGCGCCAAACCGGGACCAGCTCGCTCGCACCTTCCTCGAAGACCGGGGCCGTTCCGCCAAACGTCACGTTCCAGACCGGCGAGGCGATCACACGCCATTGCTCGACCCACGTATCCTCCGCCCGGGTGGCCAACGCAAGCTTGTCGGACGCGGTCAGCTCACTCTGCCACGACACCGCCTCCTCACCCGCCGGGAGTCGCACCTCGGCCGCGCCGTCCTTGATCGGAATATTGGCCGACAAAACTTTTTCCCCGGGCAGCAACGGAACCCGCAGGGCCATGGCTTTTCCGGGGGCGGTGAGACGCCGCACCGTCGTGCGGACCTGCCAGATGAGGCCGAGCTCCAGCTCGCGTTCGACCAGGGCGACGGTTTGGAAATCCTGACGGTCATAGGCCGCCTCCTCCGAGACCGCTTTCTGCTGACGGGAAAAAAACACCTGCTGCTCGGGCACGCCATCGGGATTGATTCCGCTGACATTCCATCCCGGAGCCTCAACCCTCACGCGGTGCGGCCGAAGCTGGAAGGTCCACTCCCACTGCGACACATCGCCGAGCAATCCCTCGACCCGAACGTTGTGCACCCCGGCCGGCAACGCGACCCACAAATAATTGTCGTCACGACGCACCGCGGCCCCGGGTTTGCCGTCCACCGTGACCGCCACCGGTGACCACGCGGGCAACATGCCCGGCAACGGCACCGCCGCCAGCGTGGCGGCATGGATCTCCGACTCCATGATGATGCTGCGATCCGTCAACGTGAGGCTGACCTGCGGGATCGCCGCCGTCTCCGCGGGCAAATCGTTCTTCTCAATCAGGCGCTCGCGCAAAGTCTTGAGCATGGCAGCGTCGGGGAACTGCGCCGAGACCGTCGCGGGCGAGAAAAGCAGAACCGAAAGCATCAGCGCGGCGGCCGCGGGAACGGATTGTCCGGGCAGCGTCCCCCGCCGCAGACCGAGGAGCACGGAGAGCAGAGCAAGCACCAGGACGAGGCGCAGAAGGGTCAGCATGCGCTCGAGTCCGGCGGAGATCAGAACCGGACGAAACGTCTGCCCGGCGGTGACTGGTCCGTTCCAGCCGAAGCGCACACCGCGCCACGACCATTCGGGCACACCGGGCCCGGTCTGGATGCGGGCCTTGGCCTCGTAAGCCATGTTCTGACTACGGACCTGCTGTTCCGCCACATTGACGGCCGACTTCGAACGCAGGAGCCCGTAGCCATCCTGGCTGGCTTCAGCCTCCTGCGGCGCCGCGGCCGGCATGACCGAAGACTCATCGAGCATCGCCCCAGCCGCCACCGGGCGCGGGGCAAAGAAGGTGTCCGGCACGCGCTCCAACTGCGGGTAAATGGCCTGCTGAATCTGCGCGGAGAGGAAAGGCACGACAGCAAGAATGAAAATGGCCACCGTCACCCATTTCCACACACCAACGAGCATGCGCAGGCGGCCCGGCGGAACCACGGTCATGATGGCAATCGGCGCCAGCAACGCGAGCCACAGCATTTGCGGCGCCCCGGACTCCCGGTAGGAAAGCGCGAGGGCCACGAAAGCCAGCAACGCCGCCCCGGCTCCGCGCAGGCGGAAGACCGCGAGGGTGAAAATCATCACGACAAAGATGTCGAGCAACGACCAGGAAGTCAGCCAGTCGCCCCGCACCCAGTCGGCCCCGAAAAGGGCGAACAGCCGCCAGCCGGGCGGAAGGTTGAGGGTGACTTCGAGGTTGTCCGCGTCGGTCTTCCAACCCGTGGCCGACAAGGCTGGGGACAACGCCATGCGGCCGACCGCCTCGAGGGAGAGATTTCGCGAGCGGATTTCCACACCCGGCGCGCCGTCGGCCGGATCGCGCGTGATGAGTTGGCCCACGCCGTCGCTGCGCACGCTGCCGAGTTCCTGACCGGCCGCGGCGTCGAGCCGCCAGATTTTTTGCCGCGTTCCGCGCAGGTTGTCGCGAAAGGTCATGCTGTGGCCGTTTTCGTCCAGCCAGATCGCCCGGGCGATGCTCAACCCCTCCGGAGCCTGCTCGCCCATACCCCGCATGCGCTCCTCGATGCGCAGGACGTCGCCGGACGGCCACTGGTAGACCGGCAGATTCCGCCAGTCGTCCGGAAATGTTGTCATGGTCACATCCACCGGCGAAACGCCTGCCAGCTCGACGATGCGAAAATCCGGTCTGGCCTGAAACCCGATCAGGACAGAATCCGCCGCGGGGGTCGCCCCAGAGGCGAAGCGCAGCTCGCGCACGTCATCAAGGCGGAAGGCCGAAACATTGATGGTCCACCGCCCGGCGCGCACCTGCGCTTTGGCCCGTCCGTTCGCATCCACCGCGACCGGAATCGGACTATCCACCGCAGCCACGCTCCATCCTTCCGGCAGAATCGTGCCCAGATCCTCCTCGCGGCTCTGGCCTGAAACAATCAGCTCCACCCGCGTGCGCAGCCAGAGCGGAATGCCATCCTCGAGAGCGGCATAAAGATTGAGCGAAAGAAAATCCGGCCCCGCAGCCTCCTCCGGCGAGGCCCCGCGTTTGAGCCAGAGCCGGCCCTCCTCGTCCCACAGCGGGAAGTCCACGCGTTGGCCCTCGACTTCGAGCAGCACAATGCCGGTCTCGGGCGGCAAGGCAATGTTCTGCGGCATGGCTTTCCATTCGAGGGTGCCGGAGATTTCCTGCGTGCCAGCCGGAATCCGCACGACCGGGCGTCCGTCCCGGCCCAGCACCGCGACGGGCTTGCCTGCCACGGTCACGCCGGACGGCCAGAGCAATTCACCCCCGGGCAAGGCCACCCAGGACGGACTGTAAACTGTCACCGTCTGGCGAAACGTGGCCCCGGAAGCGGCGGCGAAAAGTCGCAACTCGGACGGCCAGAACGTCAGCGGAGTCTTCGCGTCGGCATACGATGCCGGGCTTTGCCGCAAGGCGTCATCGCTCCAGGTCGCCCAGCTTTCCCAAGGCTTGAGCGTGGCCGGAATCCGGTCCACGGCGGTCGGCTGCGCGATCGCGGGCGCAGAAACCAAAACCGAAACGGCAGCGAGGAGGGGGAAAAACCAACGGGGCTTTTTCATGGCGTTGGCCCAATCGTGTCGCTGGGAGACAAGCCTGACGAGCCCATTTCGGCCATGAGGCGGCGACTGGTTGATCGCGATGTCCCCATCGCGACGGGTTCCTCCCGCGCCTGCCTGATGCTGGAGTGGTCACCGCCTTGCGGCGGGGGAGAGTCGCATCGCGATGGGGACATCGCGATCCACCTCAATGCTGTTCGCCACGGGCGGGCTAGGGCTCGGCTACTTCTCTTCGCACCGCCCAGACCACGTCGCGCTCGCCGGATTTTCCGCGGGTCCGGCCGCCCCCATCGACGCCGTCCTGCCCGATGCTGTAAAGCAGCACGCTGGCCTTTCCGGGGCGGTAAACAAAAGGCTTCCCGCCGAACGGATCGGTTGTCGCACCGGGCGGCAACCGGAGTTCATCGAGGCTCTCAGGATACGCGCCGTTGCGCGCCCGAAACTCCTCCAGAGCGAGCCCGACCACAGCCAACTGCATCTGCACCAGGTAATCGCCCAAGCGGGAAACCACCCCGTCCAACGCCGGCGTCGTGAGCCGGGTCAGCAGTGCGGTGCGTGGAATTTCCTCAATCAGCCGATGGTTAGCTGGACCGCCGGGTTCGAAGGCCGCGATTGCCTCAGACCAACCGAGCATAAGGCGCAGGTAGGCGGCGTGGTCGGCCGCGACAAACCCATTGAACGGGAGATTATACGCCAAAAGCAGCCACCCAGGGCCAAGACCGAAATCGTCAGCCGCAAACGTCTTCCGGATTGATGACGTCCCCCTGAAAAAATTCCGGGAGTTTTCCATCAGCCCGAAAACCCACGCCCCAGAAAATATTCTCTCCCCGTCGAAGGCCCTGACCAACCTCGCTCTCGCTACGCCAGCATGCGCCGCCCACAAATCGAACAAAGGCTGCCACTCGGACAACTGAAAAGTCCCTTCAGGCAGTGCCGCCAGCACGCTTCCCGTCATGGTCGTGGTCATCACATCCACTGTAACGCCAACCAGCCAGGTGATGAGGAATGTGTCATCGAGCGAAAACGAAGCCAACCGGGCGCAGGCCAAGAGATCCGCGAGCGCCCCGCTCGCCTCACCGTCTTTGGCCTTGAGCCATGCCGCCGTGCCCAGCCAGCGGGTGCCGGAGAGCAGTCCGGACACCGCCCCCATCTCGATCGCCGGCCCCTTGGAGTAATCACGCTCAAACCTCGCCGCTGGTTTCTCCGCCGCCTCGCGCAACAAGTGCAGCATCTCCTGCGTTTCGGGCCACGCCATCTGCGCCCGCAACTCGCCCATCCGGGCCTCGTCGAACAGCGCCGGGTCGCCCTCCTTCCGGCCCGCGCCCGGGCAAGGACGCAGACACCCCTCGCGCTTCTCCATTTCCTTGATCAATTGCTCCACCCGCAGGAGCAGCGGCGCGGCGTTGTCAGCCTCTGCGACCGCCTCGGGCAATATCTCCGCCGCCGTCATCGGCAGACCCGCTGCGCGGAGGTCCGCCTGCGCCCGCCGCAGTTGCCACGATCCAACTCCCCACCAAACCAGCCATCCAGCCAAAATCAGCGCGACCGAAGCCGCCGCAAGGCCCAGGGCCCAGGAGACTGTTCGCCGGAATCGCATGGAAACAATCGACCAGCAGGCAGCAGGCCCGCGCCCCGCGATGCTCCCGCTATTGCAGGATCTTCTCGATCTCCGCCTCGGGCATGCTCATCGGATGCCCCTGCCAGACGATCTCGCCGGCCTTGTTGATGAGAAAGGCGGTGGGAATACCCGTCACGCCGAGCTTCTCGGACAGCCGACCGCCGGTGTCGGTCGCCACCGGATAATCCATCGGATTCTCCTTTTGGAACTTGCGGATGACCATTTCCGGTTCGTCCGTCACGCCCACCACGGCAAGGCCGCGGTCCTTGAACTTCGCGTAGATCTCGTTGAGGTGCGGAATGCTGGTGCGGCAGGGCGGGCACCACGTGGCCCAGAACTCGAGCAACAAGGGCTGCCCTTTGATGTCGGGTGTTTTGCCCACGAAGTTGAGCGACATGGTTGGGAGTTTTTCTCCCACCATGTCGGCACGGGCGGGAAAAGCCGCGAGAACAACGGCGGCAACGCAGGTAAGGAACAGGGAGGTGGTTTTCACAACGCGACCTTAACCCCGCTGACGACCGGCGCAAGCCACACGTCGCTATCCCGTGGTGCGCAGACCGCCGGCGATGGCATTGACGGTTTGGAGAAGGTCGATGAGGACTTTCTCGCCGCCATGGCCTTCCCGCTGGCTGCGCCATTGCGCGAGCAGATCGATCTGCTGTTCGTGCAAGGCACGAAGGGCCTCGGCCCGCTTGGCCGTGCTGCGGGTGAAGCGCGGCCGACGGTGACCCGGCTCGCGGCCAAAAAGCGCGGAGACAGTCTCGCGCGTCAGTTCGAGCTCGGTGGTGATACGCCCGAGAAAGCGGGCACGAAGGGCCTCGTCGCCGACCAATCCGGCGTAGAGGGACATGACCTCCGCATCGGCGCTGGCCTCGCTGCTTTCCACATTGGTCAACACATAGCGCAGGAAGGGCCAGGCGGAGACACCGTTGGCGAGAGCGGCAAAATCCTCCGGAGTTTCCCGACGAAGCTCGTCGAGCGCACTGCCCACCCCGAACCAACCGGGCAGGAAAAAGCGGCTCTGCGACCAACTGAAGACCCAAGGGATGGCCCGCAAATCGGCCAGCGTGCGGGCACCAGTGCGGCGGGACGGGCGCGAACCGATGCTGCTGGCCTCGAGCACATCGATCGGCGTGGCCTCGCGGTAGAAAGCCATGAATCCCTCTTCTTCAAGCAGGCCCCGGTAGGCCTGACGGCTGGATTCGACCAACCGTTCCATCACCGCGTCACCATCGGGCGGCTGACCGGATTCCTCCTGCGCAAAGGAAAAGCGGCAGGTGCCCGCCAGCAGCAGTTCGAGGTTGTAGGTCGCGGTGATAAGATTGGAAAATTTCTGCGACACGGCCTCGCCCTGCTCGGTGATGCGCAAGTCGCCGTAAAGCGTCCCCGCGGGCAGCGCCTCGAGAAAGCGGTGGGTCGGGCCGGCCCCGCGGCTGATCGTTCCGCCCCGCCCGTGAAAAAAACGAATGCGCGTGCCCCGCTCCGCCGCGATCGCGCTGATCCCCGTCTGCGCCCGGTGCAAGGCCCACTGGCTGGCGAGGATGCCGCCATCCTTGTTGCTGTCGCTGTAACCGATCATGACCTGCTGGGTCGGCCGGACACGACCCGCCGCGCGTCGCGCTGTTGCCTCATCCGGCTCGGCCACCTGCTGCGCTCCACCCATCAGGTCATCGCGCCGCGCCACCATCGCATCATGGAGCCAACGCAGGCTCGATCGGGTCACTGGATGGTCGAGGAATCCGGCCATGATAGCCGGGCCACCTTCGAGGTCGCCGATGGTTTCGAAGAGCGGCACGACCGGAATTTTGCAGACCAGCCCGTAGGGTTTCCAGTGCGTCAGCCCCGCCTCCTTGGCAAAGAAATAGACGGCCAGAAGATCGGAGACCTGACGCGTCATGCTCACGATCGAAACCCCCAGGCCCTTCGTGCCGTAGCGGGTGGCATATTCGGCCAGCACGCGATAAGCGCCGATGACCGCGGACGCCTCCGGTCCGAGTGGTGTGGTCGGCTCGAGCAGGTTGTCGGGCCGGGCTAGTCGCTCGCTCAGGAAAGCCAGACGCTGCTCCTCCGGCCAGGAGGAAAAGGCCGTGTCCGACGCGCCGCTGGCCGCGAGGATTTGCTCGACGGCCAGATCGTGGAAGCGGCTGTTCTGACGAAGATCGAGGGCGGCCAAATGGAACCCGAAGACTTCGACCAGACGAAGGACCGGATCCACATCAGCCTCGACCAAACGATGTGCGCCGACGGCCATGAGACTGTCGCGCAGCACGCGCAGATCGCGCTCGAGTTCGTAGGAATGACGGTATGTGCCCGGGCGATCGTCCAGGATCGAACCACGGGTGGCCGCATTCTCCGCCAGGGGCAGGCGCTGGCTGAGCAGATTGACAAAATCGCGCCAAGGTTCATGGCCGGCCTCGGCCGCGTCGTCTCCGGCCGGGTTCTGCCCAGCCAAAGCCGCCCTCAATCCGGGCGGCGGCGTCTGCAACAACTGCGAGAGACTCATGTTGGCCCCGAGCTGACGCAGGCGGTCGCGCAGCATGAGCAGACCGTGCAGGCGATAGTCGTGGAGACTCTGCGCCGTGACCTCCGGCGTGACAAAGGGATGACCGTCGCGGTCGCCCCCGACCCAGATGCCGAAACGCAGGCGGGGCAGCATGGCCGGGTTGGCAATGCGCTCCGGCGACAGCCCGGCCGCCTTCCAGGCATCGCGCAGACGGCGGTCGACCCGGCGCAGCGCCTCGGGGAACACATTGACCAGGTGGTGCAGCATTCCGGTGCGCTCCATTTCGACCGTCGGCTTGTCGAGGAACATTTCGCCCGTGCGCCAGAGCCGCTCGATCGCCGTCTTGATCTCCTCGCGCAGATCCTCCCGCTCAGCCGGCGTCCAAATGGGGTTCTCCATCCGCACGAGCAGGAGGTAAAGATGCCGGTGCTGATCGAGCACCGTCCGGCGTTTGGCCTCGGTCGGATGCGCGGTCAGGACCGGCTCGACCCGCAGCCAAGGCAGCCACGAGCAGATCTCCTCCTCGTCATGACCCGCCTCGAGGAGTTGCTTGAGTTGCTGTCCCCACAGGCCCGGCTCGGAAGCCAAACCGTTCGCCGTCTCGCTGGCCCGCCGCATCTGCGCCGCCGTGTTTTCCTCGACCATGTTGAGAAGGTGAAAAGCGATGGAATAAGCATGAGCCAAGCGGGGCGGAAACGTCCCGGACCCGGCTGCGGGCACCGTCGCTCCGGCCCACGGCAGGCGATCGGCCACCTCGGTGTCGCCGAGCCCGGTCAGCACCTCGCGAAAGCAGGCCATGAGGTATTCCAGATCATCGTCGATCTTGGCAAACCCCCGCTCCAACCGTTGTTCGTAAGAAAGTTGCTTCATGGACCCCGCCTCTAGTGCGTTATTTCTCGTCCGGCCGCAAGCGTGGCCACCGCATCGCCGGACAGAAATCCTCAGAGCAAGTCCCGTGCCGCCTCCGAGCCATGAGTTGTGAGTATGGCGGATGGGGGGATTGGTCGCCGCGGCGACCTGTCTCGGCCTTTGGCCTCGGCTCGAACTTCGTTCTCATCCCCCGGAAGGTTTCGTGGCCGCCTGCGGCGGACTGGCGGATGGGGAGGGATTCGAACCCTCGGTGCATTGCTGCACACACGCTTTCCAAGCGTGCGCATTCGACCACTCTGCCACCCATCCTGGAGCCGGGGAAATTAAACACCACGGTCGGGCGGGCTGCAAGCCGCGGGGAGGAGCCGCGGGGGAGGCTGCTCCTAGACCGCAGCCTGTCGGCGGATGCTGCGCTCGAAACGTGCGGGGGAGGAAAACAGATCCGCCATGCGCTCCATCGCCATCTCGGCCAGCGGCCCGGGCTGGCGGCCGAGGGCGCACTGCAAATAAACCGCCTCCTTGAGCAGCTCGGAAAAGTCCGCCTTGACCAACTTTTCCCACTCGGCGTCGGAGAAATCCTTCCGCTCTTTGGCCAACTCGAAATCAATGAGCACAACCTCGGCCGGCGCAGGCGCCACGGTGATATTGTGCAGTTCCATGTCGCCGTGCACCATCCCCGCGGCGTGCAAACGCTCCAACTGCGCGAAGGTCTGGCCGCACAACCACCACAGGCCGACCGCGGCCGCCAGATTCAATTCCTCGGCGAGCATGACATTGTTCTCCACCGGCTCGGCTCCGAACGGGGTCAGCCGGGAATACGGTTTCCCCGGGACAAAGCACGAGCGGAAGCTGTCCTTGGTCCACCCGATCGGCGGCGGCGCCTGGAGAATCTCGGAAGCCCGCTGCTGATTGGCAAACTCGACCGACGGGTCTCCACGCAATCGCCCGGGGAAATAGGTTTTGCGGAAGTGCATCGGGTATTGCTCGGCCAGCGGGAACTGTTTCCGCGTGTCCTTGCCCGCGATGACCATCTCGGCCGACATGAGCGGCAGGCCGCTGGCTTCGCGGTGGGCAATGGTGCGCATGACAAAATCATGCTCGGGTGCGCGGCCAATGAGCTGACTGTATTCCGGCGCAAGCAGCACCGCATGCCGCGGGGACACCGGCACCATCATTTGCTCGGGCGCGCTCATCGTGCGGATAGCTTTTCCCACGAGGCGGCGCTTGCCAACCCCCAAAGGTTCAGCGCAGCCCGGCGCGAATGACGGCGAGCGAGCGGCCGGCCCGGTCGCGGTCCGACAAAATCGGCACCTCTCCTGCGGCCAGCGGCCAGGCAATCGCCGCCTCCGGATCATCCCACGCCAACACATGCGCCTCCCCGGGGTCCCAGGCAGCGCTGACTTTGTAGCAAAAAATGACCTCCTCACTCCGTGCGAGAAATCCATGAGCCAGCCCCGGGGGCAGCCACAGGCTCAGGTGATCGGCGGCGCGCAGGATGCGGCCCGTGGACCGGCCATAGGTCGGCGAATCCGGGCGCAGATCCACCGCGGCATCGTAGATTTCCCCCGACAGAACGGTGAGGAGTTTTCCCTGCGGACGGCGGCTTTGGTAATGCAGGCCGCGCAAGACACCCCGTCGGGTTTTGATCAAATTCTCCTGCCAGAAATCACTCCGGACCCCGAGGGCGGCCAACTCCTCGAGGTTGGAGAGCACATCGAAGCTGCCCCGGCTGTCCGCATGCGGCTCGCGCGCGCAGACCAGCATGCCCGCCAGGGCTCCGGCGGTTGCGGTCATTCCTGGCGAACCGCCCCGCGACCGCCCGAGCCCGCGTCGGCGGATTGCCCGGGCTCGATGGCCTCAAGGAAAAGATTCTCCAGCGTGGTCCGGGTGGGTCCGGTCGAGACGATTTTGAGCCCGAGTTTTTCCGCCGCTTGGGCCAGCGCGTCGATCCGCTCGGCCGAGACTCCCTCGAGGACAATCTCGGTGCGGTCACGCACCGACAGCAGGTCATCCACGCGCCCCTCCCGCACCAGCTCGCCGCGGGCGAGGATGCCGACGCGATCGCAGATTTCCTGCACCTGGGAAAGCAGATGCGAACAAAGCAGGATGGTTTTGCCCCGCTGCTTGAGTTCCAGGATGAGGTCGCGAATTTCCCGCGAACCGACGGGATCAACGCCGGCGGTCGGTTCGTCGAGGACGAGCAGCCCCGGATCCTGCACCAGCGCCTGGGCCAGGCCGATGCGCTGAAGCATGCCCTTGGAGTAGGCCCCGACCCGCCGGTCCCGCGCCTCGGTCAGTCCGACCAACTCGAGCAACTCCGCCACGCGACCATCGAGGGCCGGGCCGCTCAAGCCGCCGAGTTTGCCGAAAAATTTCACCGTTTCGGCCCCGGTGAGGAACTTGTAAAAATACGGGTTCTCCGGGAGGAATCCGACATCCTTGCGGCTGCGCACCAGGCGACTGTCCTCGCCGAAAACCCGGGTTGTTCCCCGCGTGGCCGAGATCAGGCCGAGGACAATTTTCAAGGTCGTGCTCTTGCCCGAACCGTTCGGGCCGAGAAGCCCGTAAACCTCGCCGGGTTTGACGTGAATGGAGAGGTCGCGCACCGCCACGACCCGTTCGCGGCGCATGGGCACGCGAAAAACCTTCGTCAGATGCTCGATTTCAACCGGGAGAGTGCTCATGGGAGAATGGTGAATCCTTTGCAGCGGGAGGACGGGACAATCTCCGCCGCCGCCTCGGCCTCAATATGCCCGGCCAACTCGCTGTCACGCAAGGCCTGCAAAAATTCGTCGACCTCGCCCGGCTCCCCCGAGGCCACGAGTTCGACCCGTCCATCGGGCAGGTTGCGCACGTAACCCGCCACGTCGAAACCCGCCGCGACCCGCCGCGTTCCGTAACGGAACCCGACCCCCTGGACCCGGCCCTCGTAGAAAACCTGCACGGTCTTGCCCATGGTCACACGCGAATCTGCCCGTCCCCGGTGATCAGATATTTGTAGGTGGTCAATTCCTCCAGCCCCATCGGTCCGCGCGCGTGGAGCTTGTCCGTGCTGATCCCGATTTCCGCGCCGAAACCGAACTCTCCGCCGTCGCTGAAGCGGGTCGAAACGTTCCAGAAAACCGCGGCGGAATCGACCGCGGCCAGAAAACGGCGCGCCGCCGGTTCGTCAGCCGTGACGATGGTGTCGCTGTGATGCGACCCGTAGTGCTCGATGTGATCGACCGCTTCCTCGAGTGAATCAACCACGCGAATACTGAGGATGAGCTCAAGGTATTCCGTCGTCCAATCCTCCTCCGTGGCCGGCTTGGTGCCGGCCCCGAGCACCTCGAGGGTGCGACGGTCGCCGCGCAACTCCACCCCCGCAGCACGCAGGGCGGCGGCGGCGGACGGGAGAAATTTTTCCGCCACGTCGCGGTGCACGAGGAGCGTCTCCATCGCATTGCAGACGCCCGGGCGCTGGCATTTGGCGTTGACCGCGATGCGCTCGGCCATGGCGAGGTCGGCCGCCGCGTCGACATAAACGTGGCAGACCCCGTGGTAGTGTTTGATCACCGGCATGCGGGCGTGCTCGACCACGGCCTCGATCAGGGCATGACCGCCGCGCGGCACAATCACGTCGAGGTAGCGATCCATCTGCGCGAGCAGGCGCACGCCCTCGCGGTCGGTGAAGGGAACGAGCTGGATGACGTCGGCCGAGAGCCCCGCGTTGACCGCCCCGACCGACAAGGCGCGGGCGACGGCGAGGTTCGAATGGATCGACTCCTTGCCGCCGCGGAGGATGCAGGCATTGCCGGATTTGAGGCAGAGCACGGCGGCATCGGCGGTCACGTTCGGACGCGACTCATAGATGATTCCGACCACGCCGATGGGCACGCGGATCTTGGTTATCTTCATCCCGTTCGGCCGGGTCCACTCGCGAATGATTCCGCCCGCAGGATCAGGCAACGCGGCCACCTCGCGCACACCGCGGGCCATCGCGACGATACGCTCCGGCGTCAGGCGGAGACGGTCGATCGCGGCCTCATTGAGCCCGAAGCCGGGGGCGGCCTCGAGGTCGAGGGCATTGGCCGCCTGAATTTCGGCCGTGGCCGCCTCGAGGGCATCCGCCATGGCCTGCAGGGCGGCGTTCTTCGCGTCCGTGCCGCACAGCGCCAATTCGCGGGAGGCGGCCCGCGCCTTGCGGCCGAGTTCGGTGATCTGCTGCTCTAAATCATTCGTCGCCATGGGTCGCAATATCCGCCTCGCACCGCGGGGCGTCCAAGCTAAATTGAGGTGCTCCATGGCGTCTGACGATTTTTTTGCGGAGACCGCACCCCCGGCCACGACCGCGGGCGCGCATGCCCCGCTGGCCGAGCGGATGCGTCCGCGCTCGCTCGCGGAATACGCCGGACAGGACCACATCCTCGGACCCGGCAAACTTTTGCGCCGCGCGATCGAGGCCGACCGCTTTTCCTCCATCGTGCTTTACGGTCCGCCGGGCACGGGCAAGACCAGCCTGGCCGAGATCATCGCGCGCACGACCAACGCCCGCTTCGAGCGCCTCAGCGGCGTGGAGAGCACCGTGGCCGACCTGCGCCGCGTCATGGCGGCCGCGGCCATCCGCCTGGCCCGCGACGGGAGCAAGACCGTCCTTTTCATCGACGAAATCCACCGCTTCAACAAGGCGCAGCAGGATGTCCTCCTGCCCGATGTCGAACGCGGCACGGTGCGCCTGATCGGGGCCACGACGATGAACCCGTTTTTCTACGTCAACAGCCCGCTCGTGTCCCGTTCGCTCGTTTTCGAGCTGCGCCCCCTGGCCCCGGCGGACCTGCGCGGTTTGATGGTGCGGGCGCTGGCCGACGCGGAGCGCGGTTTGGGCGGGCGGAATCTGGAACTCGACGAGGCGGCGGCCGCGCACCTGGCCGCGATCTGCGACGGTGATGCCCGACGGTGCCTCAATGCGTTGGAGCTGGCCGCGCTGACCACGCCGCCGGATGAGCAGGGCGTTGTCCGCCTCTCCCGCGAGGTCATTGAGGAAAGCATCCAGCGCAAGGCGGTGGTTTACGACGCCAAGGATGATGCGCATTACGATACGATCAGCGCGTTCATCAAAAGCATCCGGGGCAGCGATCCGGATGCGGCGCTCTACTGGCTGGCCAAAATGCTCCACGCCGGGGAAGACATCCGTTTCATCGCGCGGCGCCTCGTCATTGCCGCGAGCGAGGACATCGGCCTCGCCGATTCACGCGGGCTTCTCGTCGCGGTGGCCGCGCAGCAGGCCTGCGAATTCATCGGCCTCCCCGAGGCGCAAATTCCGCTGGCCCACGCCACCGTCTATCTGGCCACCGCCCCGAAGAGCAACAAGGCGTATATGGGATTGCTGGCCGCGCAATCCGACCTCAAACAAGGCCGGACGTTGGCCGTGCCCGAACACCTGCGGGACAAGCATTACCAGGGCGCGGAACGACTCGGCCACGGCGCGGGCTATCAATACGCCCACGATCACCCCGACGCCTACGTGCCCCAAGCCTACCTGCCGGAGGGCCGGGTCTTTTACGAGCCCTCAGACCGCGGCGAAGAAAAACGCATCGCCGAGCGGTTGGCCCATTGGCGGGAGTTGTTCGCCCAGGCACGCGGAACCGATCCAATTTGACCGCCGGAGGAGCCTGGGTCGGGGCCAATTTTTTAAAGACCGGGCTCTTGCTCTGGTCCTTTGCGCAGGCGAAGAAAAATCATTCGCAGCACGGCCAGCAGCGCGACGGCGCCGTAGACCGGGTCAATGAGGTAGTCCCAGAAGTTTTCCGACTCCTGGAATCCTGCGGCGTAGCCGATGAGCGTGAGGAGCAGGAGGTAGCCGAAGCGGTTGCCGCGCCAGAGCAGCAGCGCGGTCGTGAATCCGACGGCGCCCATCAGCACCCCCGACTGGGCGTGGAAGAGCCAAGGCCAACCGAGGGCGTAGGAGTCGAAGTTTTGCGGGCCCAGGCCCAAGGCGCTGGGATAGAGCGCCCAGCTCGCCACCGCGCCGAAGATCCACGCGGTGTTCCATTCGCTGCGCTGAAAGATCGGGCGAACCGTCGTGCGTTCAGCGATAGCCACGACCAGTAACCCGGCCATGATAACGCTGAAATTCGGGGTCAGGCTAGCCGACCAATAGGGCACCGCGTGGCCGAACCACGGGAAGAAAAGGGCCGCGACCGCCAGGACCAAGGACAGGATGAAGCCGGGCCAGCCGCGCAGGCCGGAGACTCGTTGGAAAAACCAGAGGAGCAGCAGGAAGGGAGCGAGCGTGCTCCAGATGAGGATGGAGGTGCTCATGGCGCGGTGTCTAAGGGTTCAGACAACTGCCTTGGCCAGGGAGCACAGGCATCTCGCCTGTGACCTCTTGACTTCACGGGCGGGACGCCCGTGCCCCCTGGTTGGGCAGACATCCCAAAGCTCGGGGCGGTTGGCATCATGGTGCCGCCGCCTCCTGCTGTTTGATCCAAGCCTCGTTGAACTCGGTGTAATGGATCCGGGTCTGACGCGCGGAGTAGACCATCCGCACCCGTCCGTCCGCGCCGTTGATCATGGTGGGATAGGAAAACTCCTGCCCGCTTTCCTCCTCCAGCGTGGCAATGCGCCGCCAGGTGCGGCCTTCATCGCGGGAGAGGGCCAGCCGCAGGTTTTCCCGCTTGCCGGGCGAGAGATCGTTGAAGGCGCAGAGCAGCGATCCATCGGACAGGCGGACCGCGCAAACCCCGGAGTCGCGGTTGGGCAATTCCGTGTTGGCCGGCTCGGTCCACGTGCGTCCGGCATCCGCCGACCACGAAACCGACATCCATTTGGCCGGGCGAAAATCCCGGAACAAAGCCACCGCCCGGTCGGGCGCGAGCGGCACGAGCGAGGGCTGCAGGATGTAGACGCCACCCTCGATGCGGGAGACTGCGGCGGACCAGCCGGCGCCGCGCGGTTGGATCCAGAGGATTTCGGGAAACTTGCCGAGGAACTCGTCGTAGACCGGCACAGCCCAACCGCCACCGACCAGCGGGGCGGCCGGATTGCGAGGGAGGGAGGTGAAGTTGGCCAGCGGGTTCATCGTGAGTTTTTGCGCCGGCGACCAAGTGGCTCCTCCGTCCTCGGACCACGTGAGGCTCATCGAACTGCCCGACCAGCGTCCGGCCGAGATCGAGACGAAGAGCAATCCGAGACGGTTGGAGCCATCGGAGAGCAGCAGCGGATTGCCGAGCGAAATGACGCTGCGATTCAATTGCGAGGTGACGAGCGCGCGCGTCAAAATCTCGCGCGGGGCCGACCAAGTTCCATCGGCCTCCCGCCTGGCGAAGAAAATCCCCACATCCCCGGCGCACTCGGCGGTGCCGGCATACCAGGCCACGGCGAGGGCTCCGTCGGGCAACTCGGCCAGCGTGGCCGAATGCGCCTTGGGCTGCGGTGTCTGCGGATTGACCACCGTGGTTGAGAAAAACGGCGCCGTGTCCCCCGCCGACGCGGCCTCTGGCAGAACGAACCCGGGAAATGCGCGGGTGGCCGCGTCGCGGGCGGACCACCATGGACCGAGCGCGGCGGCCAGCGCGGCCACGGCCAGCACGGCCCGCCACCAAGCGGGGGATTTTGGTCGCGGGGTGGTCATGCGGTGACGATTTCCACCGGGCACTCCGGCAGGGCCTTCAAGAAAGCGCGGCCATAGTTTTTTGTCACCACCCGGTTGTCGAGCAGCACGATGATGCCCTCGTCGGTGGCCGTGCGGATGAGGCGTCCGACGCCCTGACGGAGTTTGAGCACGGCCTCGGGCAGCGAGTATTCGGAGAAGGGATCCCCTCCCCGGGCTTCGATTTGTTCGAGGCGGGCTTCGATGAGCGGATTGTCGGGCACGGCGAAGGGCAGGCGAGTGATGATGACATTGCGCAGGGCCCCGCCGGGCACGTCGACGCCGCTCCAAAAACTATCCAGACCGAAGAGCACCGAGTTGGCTTCGCCCTTGAACTCCTCGACCATCCGGTGGCGCGAGAGCTCCGCCCCCTGCACGAGCAGCGGCCAGCCCTCCTTGGCAAAATGGGCCTCCATGCGGTCGGCCAGCCGACGCATCAGGCGCGCGTTGGTGAAAAGCACGAAGGCATGACCGCGCGTCTCGGCCGTGAAATGACGGATCCACCGCTCGAGTTCCGTCTCGTAATCATCGGCCCGCGGGTCGGGCATCTTTTTGACCACGTAAATCTTCATCTGCCGCTGATAGTCGAACGGACTGCCGATCTGCACAGCCTCCGCATCCTCCGCGCCGACGCGCTCGCGGAAGTAGAGCAGATCGGGCCGGCCGATCGAGAGGGTGGCGCTGGTCAGGACGGCATTGGTTTCCTCGCGAAAAAGCAAACGTCGCAACTCGGCGGCGAGGTCGATCGGGGTGACATGCGCGGTGGTGAACTGGTCTTTGCGGCCGGAAAGCGCGGCCCAATAAACGCTGTCCTCCGCGCGCTGGTCGGCAAAGACCGGCAACCCGTCGATGAAGGACTGCAAACGCAACGAGGACTCGCCCGCCTCGGCCCGCAAGTCCTCGTTGGCCTCGCCCGCCGCATCCTTCAGCACCTGCCGCACGGCCTGGAGGCGGGGGATGAGATCCATCGGCAGCTCGAGCGGCTGCCGCACGCGCACCTCCTTGCCCTTGGTGAAGGAACAGGCGTTGGTCAGCGCGGTGAAGAAACGTTCGCCTTCGTCGAGTGCGGATGAGACCGCGGCTCCGCCGGTCTTGGCCTTGAGGGCGGCCATGAGGCCCTTCTTGGTCCGCGGATGCCAGAGGCGCTGCAGGAGGAAGCGCAATTCGTATTGGGAGAGCCGCACGCCGAGGTGCTTGGCCGCGACGCCCTCGATGGTGTGGGCCTCGTCAATGACAAGAAAATCGCGCGGATAAAGGTAGCCCCCGTCCTCGGACGAAAGTTCGTCACGCCCGCCGAGGAGGATGAACAGCAGGCTGTGGTTGAGCACGACGATGTTGGCCGCATCAACCCGGCGTCGGGCCTGCTGATAGAAACAGCGCGGCCCGTTGCCCGCGCAGCCTCGCTGGGTGCAGATGCCCGCTTCGCTGCAAACCAGATTCCACACCGCCGGGTCGGGCAGGGGCTCGAGGTCGGCCAGCGAACCGTCGCGCGTCCGCTGGCTCCAATCGAGGATCCGTTCCAACTCGACCGTCTCGGCCGAGGTGAAAAGTTCCGCGCGATTTTCCAGCGCCTTGTGCAGGCGGCGCGGGCAGAGGTAATTCTGCCGCCCCTTGAGCAGGGCGGCGTCGAACTCGACCGGCAGAAGCTTGGCCACCAGCGGCAGATCCTTGTGCAGCAGTTGTTCCTGCAGGTTGATCGTATGGGTCGAGATGATGGCCTTGCGTCCTTCCTCCATGGCCGCGAGCACCGCCGGCGCGAGGTAAGCCAGCGATTTTCCCGTGCCCGTGCCGGCCTCGACGACCAGATGGCCGCCATGCTCAAGGGTGGCCGCGACGCGCTGGGCCATGAGCAGCTGCTGCGGACGGAATTCGTAGTTGTTCGCGGCCGAGAGCAAACCGCCCGGAGCGAAGATTTCGTCCATGCGGACCGCCGGCCCCGGCCTGGCCCCGCCCTCCGGCACAAGGGAAATCACGCGAACGGCCCCCGCTGAATCGCGTTGATCCGACCGACCGCCTCCACGATAGTCGGGCACTTGGCCCAGGCCGGCGTGCCCTGCCCGTCCGGACGGATTCTGATGCAAATTCTCGACCGATACATTCTCCAGCGGGTTCTCACCCCGTTTATGTATTGCGTGGCTGGCTTTGTCTCCATCTGGCTCGTCTTCGACTTGAGCGAGAATGCACCGGCTTTTCTCGAGAACAAAGCCCCGCTTTCCAAGCTGGTCGAATTTTACGTCCTGCGCGTGCCGGAAATCATCCTGATGAGCCTGCCGGTCGGGTTGCTGCTGGCCGTGCTCTACACGTTCACCCAGATGTCGCGCCGCAACGAAATCATTTCGATCCTCGGTGCCGGACGCAGCGTGGTCCGCCTGCTCCTGCCGCTGCTGCTTCTCGGGGCCTTCCTCACCGGTGTGGCCACGCTCTTGAACTATTCGGCCGCTCCGCATGCCGGGGCGGTGAAGAAGGAAATCCTCGAGGAGATCTCGGGCGGGCAAGACCTCGACCGCAAGGCGATCCGCGGACATCTCTTCCGCAACCGCGAAGACCACCGCTTCTGGCACATCGCCCGCCTCAACCCCTCGGTCGAGCGGTTGGCCTCGATCATGATCATGCAGGAGGACGAGAACGGACGCCTGCGGCGGAACTACTACGCCGAGAAGGCGACCTACGACCACGCGACCAAGACCTGGCGACTCGACCAGGGCAAGGTGGTTGATTTCACCCCGGAGGGCGATGTGAAGGACCAACGCTGGTTCGAAATCCTCCGCCTGCGGGGGTTTTCCGAGACGCCCTGGCGCATCAGCAGCTCGGTGCTCGACGCCAATTATCTGTCCGTCCCCGAGCTGAAGGAATACCTGACGAACAACGCCCACTTCACGTCCGGCCGGCTGGCCGCCTACCGCACACAGCTGGCCTATCGCTGGGCGCTGCCGTGGAGCGTTCTGCTCGCCGTGCTCATCGCCGGGCCGCTCGGCATTGTTTATTCGCGCCGCGGACTCCTCGGCGGGATCACCATGGCCATCGGCCTGTTTTTCCTCCTCGTGCTGGCCAGCAGCGTGTTTCTCGCCCTCGGCAAGGGCAGCCGGGTGGATCCGATCGTCGCCGCCTGGGGACCGATCGTTGTCTTTGGCTCCATCGGCCTGCTCATGCTATGGATGCGCTCGACCAACCGGGAAGTGCCCAACATCCTCAGCTGATCCGCCATGAACCAAGACTGGGAAATCCGCAAACGCTCCGACCTCTGCACGGCCACGCAACGCCCGTTCGAGGAAGGCGAATTTTTTTACACCGCGCTCTACCGCGAAGCGGACGGGTTCCGCCGCGAAGATGTGAGCGAAGAGGCTTGGGCGGCCCGCGGGGAAGAACCCCGGCCGTTTTCGTTTTGGCGCTCCAAGTTTGAAATGCCCCCACCGCCGCCGCCCGAACCGCTGGCCAAGCAGGACGCCGAGAGCATCCTCCGCCGCCTCGTCGAGGAGCAGGCGGAAACCACCCGCAACGTGCGCTACATTCTCGCCCTCATGCTCGAGCGCAAGCGCATCCTCAAACCCATGCCGAGCGAGGACGACAGCGTGATGGTTTACGAGCACGCCCAGACCGGCGAAACTTTTCTCATCCCCAACCCGCACCTCCGGCTCGAGCAGGTCCCGGAGGTCCAGCGCGAGGTCAGCGCCTTGCTGGGCGAGGCCGCCTGACCCCCGAGCGCCCGTGAGCGCCACCCCAGCCAGCGCGGGCTTTGTCCGCCGTCCGGAACGCCCGGTCCTTTTCCTCGCGCCGATGGCCGGAGTGACGAACTCGGTCTTCCGCCGCATCTGCAAACAACGCGGAGCCGATGTGCTGACGACCGAGTTTGTCTCGGCCGAGGGCATCCTCCACCGCAACGAGCGGACCGGGCGCTATGTGGAATTCACCCCGGAGGAACGCCCGCTCGGCGTGCAGATTTTCGGCGGCGACCCGGAGCAACTGGCCCGCGGGGCCGTCGCGGCGGCCGAGTGGGTCGGGCCGGACTTCATCGACATCAATTTCGGCTGCCCGGTGAACAAGGTGGTCTGCAACAACGGCGGCTCGGCCCTCCTGCGCGATGGAGCCCTGCTCTCCACCATCGCCGCAACCGTGGTGCGCGCCGTGGCCCCGCTGCCGGTCACGGCCAAAATCCGCACCGGCTGGGACGAGAACTCGGTCAATGCCCCGGACAACGCCCGCCGCCTCGAGGACGCGGGCATCCGCCGGCTCACCGTGCATGGACGCACGCGGGCGCAGGGCTACTCGGGCCAAGCCGACTGGGACGTGATCGCCGCGGTGGCCGGGGCTCTGGAGATTCCGGTCGTGGGCAATGGCGACCTGGCCACGGCCGCGGACGCCCTGCGGCGTTGGGCCCAGGCGCCGGTCTCGGGCCTGATGGTCGGGCGCGCCGCCATGACCAGCCCGTGGATTTTTGCGGAAATCCGCGCGGCCTTCGCCGGGGAGGATGCTCCGCCGGCCCCCATGTTGGCCGACCGCTGGGACCTGATCGAGGAGCACTGCCGGCAGGAGTTGCCCGGATGGCGTGACGCGCAGAAGGGCATGCATGCGATGCGGGCGAGGCTCATGGCTTATTCGCGCGGAATGCCGGCCAGCCGCGAACTGCGGCGGCGCTTTGGTGCGGTCGAGTCGCTGGAGCAGCTTGCAGAAATCCGCGCCTGGCACGAAAATACCCCGCATGTCGGCACACCCCCGCACGAAGAACCAGCCGAGGAGGCGGACGCCGCGCTCGGTTAACGCGTTGGTGCTGCTGGCCGGCGTGCTCATCGTCCCCGCCGGCTGCGGCGAAGCGCAAAGCGTTCCTGATCTCGAAGCCCGCCGAAGCATCATGGTCGAAGAGCAAATCGAAGCCCGCGGCGTCCGCGACCCGGCCACCCTCGCCGCCATGCGCGAGGTGCCGCGGCATGAGTTTGTGCCGCTGCGACTGCGCGATGAGGCCTACGCGGACTACCCGCTGCCGATCGGCCACGGACAGACCATTTCCCAGCCCTACATCGTGGCCTTCATGACCGAGGCACTGCGCCCGCAGCCGGGGGAGAAGATCCTCGAGGTCGGGGCCGGTTCGGGCTACCAGGCCGCCGTCCTTGCGCAGATGGGGGCGGAGGTCTACACCGTGGAAATTGTCGAGCCACTCGCCGACCTGGCCGGGCAAACACTGCAGCGCCTCGGCTACAAAAACGCGCAGGTGCGGCACGGCGACGGCTACCGCGGCTGGCCGGAACACGCGCCGTTCGACGCCATCATCGTGACCTGCGCCCCGGAAAAAATCCCGCCCGACCTCGTGGCCCAATTGCGTGATGGCGGTCGCATGATCATCCCGGTCGGCGGAGGTCTCAGCCAGGAACTCATCCTCCTGCGCAAGCACGGCGAGCAGATCGAAAAACAATCCGTCCTCCCCGTGCGCTTCGTGCCCATGACCGGCGAAGCCGAGCAGGTGCGGTGAAGTGGAAAATGCGGCAAACGAATTGCCGCAGCAAAAGCGCTGCGCGCGTCTCTTCTTCGCGGGCGCAGCCCGCTTTGGACTGCGGTGATCCTTCACAGCTTTCGTCGCCAGGCCCGCAATTCAAGCCTGCGGGTTCTTCGGACGATAGACCAAAAGCCGCAGGCCGTTGAGACAGACCAGCACCGTGCTGCCTTCGTGGCCGACCACGCCAATGGGCAGTGGCAGCGCGAAGCCCAGAGCCGCCGCAACCAGCACGACAATGACCGCAGAGGCGAAGGTCAGGTTTTGCTGGAGCACGCGTCTGGCGTGTCGGGCCATGCCGACGAGCGTCGGGATGTTTTCCAACCGGTCGCCCATGAGCACGACATCCGCGGTCTCCATCGCAATATCGGAACCGGCCGCGCCCATGGCCACCCCAAGATTGGCCGCGGCCAGCGCGGGGGCATCGTTGACGCCATCACCGATCATCATCACCGTCCCCTCCTCCTTGAGTTGGCGAACGACTTGCACCTTGTCCGCGGGCAGCAGTCCGGCCCGGAATTCATCAATGCCGGCCTCCTCGGCGATGGCCTGGGCCACGGCGTGTTGGTCGCCCGTGAGCATGACGACTTTCTTGACCCCGACGGCGTGAAGCCGTGCGGCGATCGAACGCGCCTCCGGGCGAATGGTGTCGGCCAGGGCAAACACCGCCAGAGTTGTGACCGCATTGCCCTCCCCGCGCCGGCCCAGCCAGATGCAGGTCTTGCCCCGGCCCTGCAGGTCCGCCACCCCGGGCATGAACGCCTCCATTTCGCCGGCGCCCAACTCCCGCAGAAAGCGCTCGCTGCCGACCACGTAGCGCGTGTCGTTGACCGCCGCCTCCGCGCCTTTACCCGTGACAGATTGGAATGCCGTGGCGCGCGGAAGCGCCAAGCCGGCCTTGGCCGCGGCGGCCAGCACGGCAGTGGCCAACGGATGCTCCGACTTGGCCTCGAGCGAGGCACACACGGCCAGCAGTTGTGAAGCTTCGGCGGACAGCGTCCCGTGCAGGGGGGATTCGCTGGCCCGGGGCGTGAGAATGTTGGTGACCTGCGGCTGGCCGATGGTCAGCGTCCCGGTCTTGTCGAAGCAGACAATGTCCACCCGCGCCGCGGTCTCGAGATGCAGGCCGCCCTTGATCAGGATGCCGCGGCGGGCCGCACCCCCGATGGCCGAAAGCACGGTGGCTGGTGTGCTGATGATGAGAGCACAGGGCGACGCGACCACCAGAATGGTCATGGCCCGGTAAAACGCCTCGGTGAACCCCTCGCCCCACAGCAACCAAGGCACGGCAAAAACCAGCACGGTGAAGGCGATCACTCCCGCCGCGTAGGTTTGTTCCGCCTTCTCGAGAAAACGTTGGGTGCCGGATTTCTCGGCCTGGGCCTCGGCCACCAGCCGCACCATCTTCGCGAGCGTGGAGTCTTCCGATTTCTTCGTCACCTGAATCTCCAGTCCACCCGACTGGTTGAGCGTTCCGGCAAAGACCGGCGCACCCACGCTCTTTTCGACCGGCATGGACTCGCCCGTGAGGCTCGACTCATCAAGATTGCTGTGACCTTCGGTCACGGTCCCATCCACCGGCAGCAGCTCTCCCGGACGAACGATGACGGTGTCGCCAATGACCAGCGATTCAATCGGCACGACCTCCCCGCCGGCCGCGGTTTTGCGCAGCGCGTTATCGGGGCGCAGGGTCAGCAACGATTCGATGGCGCGCTGGGTGCGCTCGAGGGCGTGGCGCTGCAGGACGTTCGAGAAACTGAAGAGAAAGAGCAGCAGCGCGCCCTCGAAGGGAGCGCCGACCGCGGCCGCGCCGAGGGCGGCCAGAACCATGAGGAGATCAACATCGAGCGTGCGCTCGCGCAGCGAGGCCCAGGCCGAGCGCACCCCGTATTGACCGCCGAAGAGGTAGGCCCCGCCGTAAAGCCAGCCGGTCGCTACACCCGGACCGGTGGTGCGCTCGACCACGGCGGCGAGGACGAGGCAAAGCAAACCGAGGCCGCAGGAAATCTCCTCGTTGAGATCACCCGAGCCGACGCGGGCCCAGAAACCCGGACGCTCACCGGCCGTGCGTTTGAGCGGTTCGATGCTCGCCCCCGCCGAGCGCACGCCGTGCAAAACGGAAGCTTCGTCGGATACGTCCGCATCGAAAGTCAGGCAGAGCACGCGCCCGATGTAAGTCGCGGTGGCCCGGCGAACCCCCGGCACTTTTTCAATCCGCCGCTCCAACTTTGCCGCCGCGGCCTCGCAGGCGTGGCCATCGAGCCGCATGACACAGCGCTGCACGCCGCCGGGCGCGGGCTGGATTTCCGGCTGCAGGTGCTCGCTGGCAATATGGCGCAGCTCCTGCTCGGAAACCTGCCGCGGATCAAAGGCGATCTCCACGCGCTCCCCGTCAGCCTTCGGCTCGACCGCGAGGATCCCCGCGTGGTCAACGATGGTGTGCGGATGGCCGGAGTCAGGACGCTTCATCACCTTCGTTTACGGGGGAAACGCCTGACCGCACAAGGCTGCAGCCTCGCGAAAACCGGCTCAATCGTTGTCGCTTTCCTGCTGAGTTTGGGGAGCTTCGCCCTGCGCCGCCTCAGGCGCCGAGGCACGAATTGACCCGGTTGTTTTTACCCCGGCCCCATGCCGATAAACCAGTTCGCCGCCATAGTGGCCGGCCTGCGCCACGGAATAGCCGGCGACCAACGCGACCAACGCCGCGAGAACCGAAAGGGAACGTCCAACCATGCGGATGTTCGCCGTCAAGGCCGCCGCAACCGCCAGCACCGCCGCACCAATGCCAACGTTCCGAGTGCTTTCGCCCCACTCCTCGTGCGCCTCCAGAACTTGCTCCGTGCCGGGAGAAGATTCGTCGACCATTTCCTCATCCTCACCCCCGGTCACCGTGGCAACAACCGCACCCAAAGCTCCGCCGACCAAAATCAGCGCGGCCAGCCACGGCAGATGCCAGCGCCGCAGAAAAACCGCCACGACCGCCACAACCATGCCCAAAAGGAGAAGGACGATCGGAAAATGAACAACAGCGGGGTGAAGCGGTGAGGGGAAGGAAATCATAGAATCAGCGTGAAGCCAGTTTCCTGCAGCACAAGCAAAATATAAGATGTTCTAATAGTTTCAGCCCGATTTCTGTTTGCCCCGCCAGTCAGGGAGTGCTAATATTTATGCCCCCCATGCCTTGTAACTCGTTCACGCGCTTTGTTTTAGTCTTCGGCGCGTCGCTTATCGCCGCCGCAACAGCAGGGGCGGCGACGGAATCCATGGGGCAGGTGGCACTTGAAGCCGAAGCGTTCAGCGCGAACATCCCGCGAGCAATTTCCAGCACCGGCTATTCCTGGGCTCCCCTCTCCGACATCGGAGGCTACAGCGGCGGGGGGTTCATGGAGGCCGCGCCAAACGACGGCGCGACGGTGGCGACCGACCCGCGCAACGTGTCCGCCGAACTCCAATATTCCATCACCTTCGCCAACCCCGGCACCTACTACGTCTGGCTGCGGGGCTACGCCGACACCGCCGAAACGGCATCCGTCTACGTGGGCCTCGACGGAACCGGTCCCACGCAGTTGGATTTGCCCCGCACGGGTGCGTGGTCGTGGTCCAACACCCAGGCGGGTTCCAGCGTGCCGGTGGCCGTTACCGTCGGCACCGCGGGCGTGCACACGCTCAATGTCTGGATGCGCGATGCCGGGTTTGTCCTCGATCGCATCGTCCTCAACCGCAACCCGAACTTTTCGCCGGAATACTCCGCCGATTTCTGGCGCAACCAGAGCATTTACCAGATCGTCACCGACCGCTTCTTCGACGGCGACCCGGGCAACAACGTCAGCGGCCTGCCCGGCTACAGCCCGTCGACCGGCAATCAGGCCCACGGCGGTGACCTCAAGGGCATCGAGAGGAAACTCGATTACATCAAGGCCCTCGGGGCCACGGCCATTTGGATTTCGCCCGTGCTGATGAACGCCAAAGGCGACTACCACGGCTACGCCGCGACGGATTTCTATCAGGTCAACCCCCGCATGGGTTCCCTCGCCGACCTGCAGAGCCTGGTCAGCGAGGCGCACAAACGCGGACTCCTCGTCATCAACGACGTGGTGGCCAACCACGGGAGCACCTGGGTGGACAGCGGTGATGCCGGCTGGGCGGCGTTCCGCAGTCCGCCCGCCGGCTACAATCTGCGCTACAATTCGGGCGGACAGAAATACGCCGCGCCCTTCGACGACGTGTCACTCACGGCGGCCTTCGGCAGCACGGCCCTGACCAATCTCTTCCACAACAACGGCGCGACGGCCAACTGGAGCGACGCCACCCAGGTCGAGTTGGGCGAACTCGCCTCGCTCGATGATTTCCGCACCGAATCCGCCTACGTGCGGCAAAAGATGAAGGAAATTTGGAGCTATTGGATCGGCGCAGCCCGCTTCGACGCGTATCGCATCGACACGGTCAAACATGTCGAGATGGACTTCTGGGATGATTGGTCCCCCGCCATCCGGGCCGCCGCAGCGGCGGCAAACCAGCCGAATTTTTTCCAGTTCGGCGAGGTCTTCGACGGTTCGGACAGCAAGGTCGGGTCGTATACGGGGACCAAATCCGGCGGGAACTACAAGATGGAGAGCGTCCTCGACTATCCGCTCTATTACACGATGGGCAGCGTCTTCGCCACCGCCTCCGGCCAGACCGGCCAGATCGAAAACCGCTACAACAACCTGACCACGGCGAACTACGACGCCTCCGCGCTGGACGCGCTTGTGCTCAATCTCGACAACCATGACAACCCGCGTTTCCTCAACGCCGGCGGCAGCACCGCGGCCCGGCTCGAGCTGGCCCTGACCTTTCTCTACACCACACGCGGCATCCCGAGCCTCTATTACGGGACCGAGCAGGATTTCAACGGCGGGGCCGACCCGGCCAACCGCGAGGACATGTTCGACGGCGCCTACGAGCAGGGGCCCTCGCTCGGCGACAACTTCAACATGACGAGCCCGCGTTTCCAACTCGTGGCCAAGCTCCACAACCTCCGCCGCCTTTACCCGGCGCTGCGCACCGGCACGCACCAAATGCTCTGGGTCAACTGGACCTCGCCCGGTCTCCTCGCCTACGCACGACGTCTGGGCAGTGAAGAGGTTTGCGTGATCATCAACACCGCCACCACGCCACAAACGATGGGGGCTCGCCCGACCATTCATCCGGCCGGAACCGTCCTGGTCAATCTGCTCAATCCCGCGGAAACCGTGACCGTGGTGGCCGGCGTCGATGGCATTCCGGCGATCACCATGCCGGCTACTTCGACGAAAATGTTCGTCGCGCTATCGCAAATTCGCCCCTTGTCGCCGGTCGTCGCGGCCATCGCCCCGTCCCACGACGCGGCCGGAGTCTCGCCAGCCTCGACCATCTCGGTGACATTCAGCCAGGCCATGAATCCGGCGACCGTGCAGGCCGCGTTTTCGACCGTGCCAGCCTCGACCGGCACTTTTGCGTGGAACGGCGGCAACACGGTCATGACCTACACGCCGTCCTCGAATCTCGCCGGCACGACACTCCAAGCCGTGCGGATCGAGAGCACGGCCGCGGGGGCCGGCGGTCTGGCCATGCACGCGCCTTTCGAGTCGCGCTTCACCACCGGTGCCTCGTCGAGCGTGGCTCGTCCTTCGATCAATTCGGTCTCATCCTCGGCGGTTACCGACACCACCGCCACGCTCGGTGCGACCGTCACTCCGAACGGCGCGGCCACCACCGTGACGTTTGAATACGGGACCAGCACTTCTTACGGATCGGCCACTGCCGGGCAACCGATCGGCAGCGGCACCTCGCCGGTGGCTGCGAGCGCGCCGCTAACCGGACTGCCCTCCGGCACGACCGTCCACTACCGCGTTGTCGCCGCGAACTCGCAAGGCACAACCACCGGGGCGGACAACACGTTCACCACGACCGCTCCGCAACCGCAAGTCACGACAACCGCGGCGTCTTTTGTCACCGCGGCCTCGGCCAACCTCAACGGCACGGTCAACCCGAACAGCCTGCCGACCAGCGTCTATTTCGAATACGGCGACCGGGCCGATGCCCTGCCCAACACCACGAGCACGCAAAATGCAGGCAACGGCAGCGCCAACCTCGACCAATTTGCATTTGTCAGCGGACTCGCTCCTGACACGACGGTTTTCTACCGCCTCGTGGCCGTGAGCGGCGCGCAAACGGTCTACGGTTCCGTGCTTTCGTTCCGCACGCTGCCGATCAAACCGAGCATCATCACGTCCGGGACCACCAACGTGAACAGCACCGGCGCGACCCTCAACGCCACGGTCTCGGCCAACGGATTCGAAACCGGAGTGTGGTTTGAATATGGAACAAACAACGCCTACGGCACGACCACCGGGATCCAGTCCGTCGCTGCCGCCGAAAACAATGCAGCCATCAGCGAGGCGCTGACCAAGCTCACCGCCGGCCGGACGTATCATTTCCGCGGCGTGGCCTCCAACACCAACGGCGTCACCTTCGGTGCGGACCAATCCTTCACCACAGGCTTCCCGCCGCCCGCGGTGGTCACCGGCACAGCCAACCCGGTGATCACGAACAACGCCACGATCAGCGGCACGGTCAACCCCAACAGCCGGCCCTCGGGTTACTGGGTCGAGTATGGCCCGGGCACGAACCTCGCGTTTTCCACCCGGCAGATCGCCACCGACCCGGCGGAGAGCTACACGAACTTCTCCTACGCCGCGCCGAACAACAGCGGGGGGAGCGGGTTCGGCCCGTTTACCGGCTATGTGACCAACAGCAGCGCCAGCCGCGGAACCCGTGTGCTGGTAACCACCAACAGCGCCAGCGGCACGGCCGGACGCATGCTCGACGGCGCGAAATCCTTCGGCCTGACTGCCGGAACCTCAACCACGCGCGGCTCGCAGTCGGGCTACCGCACGATCTCCCAGCCGCGGCCATCCGGCACCTTCTCCTTCGCCCTGCGCTGCGATGTGGACAACTCGAAGGGGTTCACCGGGCTCAATCTCAAGTCGCAGACCGGCACGTCGTTCGGCGCCGGCGAACTCCTCTCGGTGGGAATGATCCCGGTGAACGGGGCGGTCGGAGGAAACAATGGCGTGGTTGTGACCGACGCGGCGGGCCAGCGCATGCTCGACTTCGGCAGTGAATCACGCGGGGCGATTTTTGACGTGGCCGTGGATTTCGACACCCTGACCGGCACCTACGCTCTGCGGATCACGCGGCGGGCGGACGGGGTGACGAGGGCGCTGGGAGGTTCCCTCAAGCTCTCCGGTCCCGCCGTCAGGGTGACGGCCTTCGGCTTCCTCAACGCCAACTATTCGGGCGCATCGAACCAGAACCTCATCTTCGACAGCCTGGCCGGCACGGGATACCCGGCCGCGGGCGACGGCAGCACGCCCGTCGCGGTGACCCAACCGCTGGCCGGTCTTCTGCCGGGGGTCCTCTACCGCTATCGCGTGGCGGCCAGCAGCACCGCCGGCACCGCCTACGGCGCGGAGCAATCGTTTTTCACGGGCACGGATCTCGCCCTCGACAAGGCAGGAACGGGCCCCTTCAACGCGGGGGGCAACGCCACTTTCACCATCACGGTCTCCAATGCCGGGTCCATCGCGGGGGGAGGTGCCGTGACCGTGACCGAACAACCGCCCGCCGGATTGCTCATCACGTCGATGAGCGGCACGGGTTGGACGTTCAACCCCGGCAACCTCACCTGCACCACCACCAACATCCTCGCCGCCGGCGCCGCTTATCCGGCCATCACCGTGCAGGCGACTTTGGCCACGAACGCGGCCGGCCACCTGACCAACGCCGCGACCCTCGCGGGCGGGGGCGATGCCATCAGCACCAACAACTCCGCGGCGCACGTCTTCACCATCACGCCCTTGCTGGACGGCATCGAGGCCTGGCGGCAGCAGCATTTCGGGTCGCCGGACAACGCCGGCCCCGGCGCCGACTTGTCCGCCCCCGCGGGCGACGGCGTGGCCAACCTCCTCAAGTATGCCATGGGTCTGGTTCCGACCAACGTTGCGACGCCGGCGGAGTTGCCCACCCTGTCCAACAATGGCACGGCGCTCTCCATCATTTTCCGCCGGGCCCGCGACCCGCAGGACATCACGATGAAAGTCGAAGCAGCCCATGGCGCGACCGGGGGTTGGACCAACATCTGGACCAGCACGGCAAACGCCTTCGCCGGCGGCACCAATGATTTCTCCCTCGAAACGGTGCAGGATCCGGTGCCGATGAACACAGCGCCGAACGGCCAGCGCTACCTCCGCCTCGAAGTCACCCGGCCGTAGGCTGAACTCGGGTCGCTAGCCTGCGAAGGCAAAACCCGGCAGCCCGCGCACTCCCGGGGTCGCTGCGTAAAGATCGCCCGAGCCCTGGCCTGCGGCGGCCTCCGCGCCCTCGCGGCCTTTTTGCGCGGTGGTGAAGTAGAGGATGTCCAAATCCGGCCCGCCAAACGCCGGGCAGGTCACGTTCGGGGCCGGGCAGGTGATTTTGTCCACGAGGGCGCCGGTGGCCGGATTCCAGCGCGCCACGGCGGACCCACCCCACAGCGCCGTCCAAAGAAAACCTTCCGCATCGACGGTGAGCCCGTCGGGACGCCCGATTGACTTGTCCACCTCGACGGCCACGCGGCGGCTGCGAATGTCACCGGTCTCCGCCTCGTAATCGAAGGCGAAGACGCAGCCGGTCTTCGTGTCGGTCCAATAAAAAGTGCGTTGGTCGGGCGACCAGCCGAGGCCGTTGGAGTTGCCAACTTGGTCGATCAAACGCGCGAAGGACAAATCGGGCTCGATCCGCCAGAGGTTGGCCTTTTTGTCGGAACCGTCATAAGCAATCGATCCCGCGAAGAGCCGCCCGCGCGGGTCAACCTTGCCGTCGTTGAAACGATTGCCCGGCAAGTCCGCCTCCGGATCGCAGAGCGGCGTAAAAGCGCCGGTGGCAAAATCCATCCGCGCAATCCCGTCGCGCGTCCCGAGCACAAGGTCGCCGCGCGTGGTCGGTTGAACCAGCGTGACGTGGCACGGCGTTTTCCGAACCTCATCCTGCCCGGTGGCCGGGTCGAACCGGTGAACCTCGCGGTTGAGGATGTCCACCCAGTAGAGCCGCTGCTCGGGCACGACCCAGCAAGCGCCCTCGCCCAGAGTCGCCCCGGCGGACAAGACGCATTCTGCCGCGGACTCCTTCATCGTCCCGCGCACACCTCGCGATAGAGCTCGGCGGTGCGATGGGCGACCGCCTCCCAGCTAAAAACATCCTCAACCCGCCGACGCGCCGCCAAGCTCATCTCCTGACGCCGTGCGGGGTCGCGCATCAATTCGTTGATCGCCGCGGCGAGATCGCGCGCGAATTGGTCCGCGTCCACCGGCTCGAAGGGCGCGGTATCCATTTGCTCGACCGGCACGAGCAGCCCCGTCTCGCCATGCACGACCGACTCGGGGATGCCGCCGACGCGGCTGGCCACCACCGGGGTGCCGCAGGCCATGGCCTCGAGATTGATGATGCCGAACGGCTCGTAGATCGAGGGACAAACAAAAAGCTCCGCCTGCGAGTAGAGCGGGATGATCTCGTCCTTCGGCACCATTTCCTCGACCCAGATCACGCCCGGCCGGTCCGCCTGGGCCGCCGCGATCGCCTGCTGCATTTCCGCCGCGATCTCCGGGGTGTCTGGCGCCCCGGCACACAGGACGACTTGAAACCCGGAGTCGAGGTGGCGCAGGGCATTGACCAGATGGATGATGCCCTTCTGCCGGGTGACACGACCGACAAAGAGAATGTAAGGCTGCGCCGGATCGATGCCGTGACGCCGCAAGACGGCCTCGTCCTTCCTCTCGCGGTATTCATCCAGGTCGATGCCGCTGTAAATCACATGCACCCGCGCCGGATCGACGTCGAAAAGCTCCAGCACATCCGCCCGCGTGGACTCGGAAACCGCGATGATCGCGTCGGCCATCTCGATGGCGGTTCGCTCCACCCAGACGGAAAAATCGTAGCCGCCGCCGAGTTGTTCGCGTTTCCACGGGCGCAGCGGCTCGAGCGAATGGACCGTTAGCACCAACGGCAGGGAGTAGTTCAACTTCATCAGGATGCCGCCGAGGTGCGTATACCATGTGTGGACATGAACCAGGTCCGCGTCAGTCCCGGCCGCGGCAAAGGCCGCGTCGCGCTGAACCGTGGCGAAGACCGGGCGCAGGGCCTTGGGGCAACCGAAACCGGAGCCGTCAAAACCGAACCCGCGCACCGTGAGATTGCCTTCCTGCTGGAACTGCTCACCGAAGCACCGCACCTCCACATCCATCATCCGCGACAGTTCACGCACCAGATAATCCACATGAACACCCGCTCCGCCATAAACGTGCGGCGGATACTCGTTGGTCAGCATCAGCGCTTTCACCACCGCATCCTAACCCTGCACCCAGCCAAGGCGAGTTCTTCATTGCGTCGTGGAGTCACCTTGACAGTCCTGCTTAGGATGGCGACCCATGAACCACCGGGAAGCCTGTGTCGCGCTCAACATGATCCCGCAAATGGGACCGGTGCGCTTGCGGCGCCTGACCAACGCTTTTGGCTCGGCGGATAAAATCCTCCAGGCCCGGCCCGCCCAACTTGCCCAGGTCGAGGGAATCAGTGCGGCTCTGGCGGAAAACATCGCCAAGTGGGAAACTTTCACCGACCCGGCGGCCGAGCTGAAGAACGCGGAGGCCATGGGCGCGCGGGTCCTGACCGCGGAGGACGAAGAATACCCTTCGGCCCTGCGCGAGATTCATGATCCGCCCATCGTGCTCTACGTGCTGGGCCGGATGACCGAGCGCGACCGCAATGCCGTGGCCGTGGTCGGTTCCCGGCGCGCCAGCCATTACGCGACCGAGTGCGCGAAGAAGCTCAGCTTTCAAATGGCCTATGCCGGATTGACGGTCATCAGCGGGCTGGCCCGCGGCATTGACACCGCCGCGCACCAGGGAGCGCTCGCCGCCAAGGGCCGCACCCTCGCGGTCATCGGCGCCGGTCTGGCCCACCTTTATCCACCGGAAAACGCGGAACTGGCCGAACGCATCGCCGCGTCGGGCGCGGTCATTTCCGAATTTCCCCTCGAGACCAAGCCCGACCGCCAGACGTTCCCCATTCGCAACCGCATCGTGACAGGTTGCTCGTTCGGCGTGCTCGTGGTTGAGGCCGGGGCGAACAGTGGCGCGCTGATCAGCGCGAACCAGGCGGCCGAGCAGGGACGCACGCTTTACGCCGTGCCGGGCCGCATCGACCAGCCGACCTGCCTCGGCTCGAACCGCCTCATCCAACAAGGGGCCAAGCTGGTCATCACGGTGGAGGATGTCCTCGACGACCTGCCCATGGTCTTCAAGCAACAGCCGGAGCTCCCGGCCGCCGTGCCTGTGGCCGGACTCTCCCCCGAACAGGAAAAAATCCTCGCCGCCCTTGGCTCGGAGGAAACCTCGCTCGACCAGGTCATCGCCACAAGCGGGTTGACAGCCGCCGTCGCGTCTTCCACGTTGCTCGCCCTCGAAATGCGCCGCCTGGTCAAACAACTTCCGGGCAAACGCTTCGTCAAACTCGTCTAAAGATGTCCAAAACCCTCGTCATCGCGGAGAAACCCAGCGTCGCCGGCGACCTCGCGCGGGCCCTCGAACGCAGCCACGGAAAATTCAAGAAGGAGAAGGGCTTCTACGAAGGCGACAGCATGGTGATCTCGCACACCGTGGGCCATCTTCTCGAGATCCAGGAACCGGAAGAAAACCGTGTGGTCCGCGGCAAATGGAGCCTCGAAAACCTGCCCGTCCTGCCGACCCACTTCGACCTCGTCCCGCGCGAAAAAGCCCAGGACCAGCTCCGCATCCTGAAAAAACTCCTGACCCGCAAGGATGTCGGCGAGGTCATCAACGCCTGCGACGCCGGACGCGAGGGCGAGCTGATTTTTCAATACGTCGTCCAGCATTTCAAAAACAAAAAACCGGTCAAACGGCTCTGGCTGAATTCGATGACGGCCGACGCGATCCGCGAGGGCTTTGCCCACCTGCGCAGCGACGCGGAAATGGTCCCGCTCTCCGAGGCCGCCACCTGCCGGTCGGAAAGCGACTGGCTCGTCGGGATCAACGGCTCGCGGGCCATGACCGCCTTCTACAAGGAACTCCTCGGCGGTTTCCAGGTCACCCCGGTCGGCCGCGTCCAAACCCCCACCCTCGCCATTCTCGTCGAGCGCGAGGAAAAGATCCGCAACTTCGAACCCCGGACCTATTTCGAAATCCACGGCGAATTCGGCGTGGCCGCGGGAACCTACCCCGGCAAGTGGTTTGACGAAAATTTCAAGAAATCGGAGGACGAGGACGCCAAGGCCGAGCGCCTGTGGGATCCCGTCCGCGCCGGGGAAATCAAGGCCCGGTGCGAAGGCCGGACCGGCACAGTCCACGAGGAGCGCAAGCCCACCTCGCAGGCCCCGCCGCTGCTCTACGACCTGACCACCCTCCAGCGCGAGGCCAATGGGCGGTTCGGCTTCAGCGCCAAACGCACCCTGCAACTGGCCCAAGCCCTTTACGAACGGCACAAGGTCCTGACCTATCCGCGCACGGATTCACGTTACCTCCCGACTGACAACCTGCCGGTGGCCAAGAATGTTCTGCGCAGCATGGAGGATCCCCTCGCCGCGCACGCCCGCAAGGCGCTCGACAGCAATTGGGTCACGCTTTCGCCCCGCATTTTCAACAACGCCAAGGTCAGCGACCACCACGCGATCATCCCGACCGGCACCAGCCCGGCGAATCTCGACGAGTATGAGATGAAGCTCTACGACCTTGTGGCCCGGCGTTTCATCGCGGTCTTTTTCCCGCCGGCCAAGTTCGAGGTGACCAAGCGGATCACCACCATCGAAGCGGAAAAATTCAAGACCGAGGGTAAAATCCTCCGCGAGCCGGGCTGGCTCGAAGTCTACGGCAAGGCCGCGGCCGGCGAGGATGAGGCCACGCTCGTGCCGGTCAACGACGGCGAACCCGCCAAGGCCGACCAAATCGAGGTCAAGGAACTCGTGACCAAACCACCGGCCCGCTTCAACGAGGCCACCCTGCTTTCCGCCATGGAGGGCGCGGGCAAGCTGGTTGAGGACGAGGAATTGCGCGAGGCCATGAGCCAGCGAGGACTCGGCACACCGGCCACCCGCGCGGCCATCATCGAGGGGCTCCTCTTGCAGGAGTATATCCGGCGGGAAGGCCGCGAACTCGCCGCCTCGGCCAAGGGCATCAAACTCATCACCGCCATCCGCGAACTGCAGATCGGCGCACTCAGCTCGCCCGAGATGACCGGCGAGTGGGAATACAAATTGAAGCAGATCGAGGCCGGACAATTCGGGCGCGAAACCTTCATGCAGGAAATCCGCGACCTCGTCGCCGGCGTGATCAAGAAAATCAAGGACGCCTCCGGCCACGTCAACAGCGAGACCATGCGCGGCAACTTTCACGACCTCGACACCGCGTGCCCGAGGTGCGGCAGCACCGCCGGATTCAAGGAATCCTTCAAGGCCTACGACTGCAAGAACCAGGAATGCAAACTGGTCGTGTGGAAGACGGTCAGCGGACGCGAACTCGAACCCGAGGAAGTCCGCAGCCTGCTGACCACCGGCAACATCGGCCCGATCAAGGGATTCAAGAGCAAGATGGGCCGGCCGTTCGAAGCCAAGCTCGCGCTCTCCGAGGGAACCGAGTGGAAAACCACCTTCGACTTCGGCGACGGCGGCATCCGCAGCAGCGAACCGTTCAACAAGGAAAACGCCACCCTCGTGGTGGAAACCTGCCCGGTCTGCAACAAAGGCTCCATCTACGACGCCGGCATCGCCTTTGCCTGCGAACACGCCCTTGCTCCGGAGAAGAAATGCACCTTCCGCATGGGCAAGACGATCCTGCAGCGCGAGATCAGCGCGGAGGACGTCCGCAAAATCGCGACGGACGGAAAAACCAACCTTCTGACCAAGTTCATCTCGAAGAAAAACCGCCCGTTCAATGCGTTCCTCGTGCTGGACAAAAAGACCGGCAAGGTCGGCTTCGAATTCGAGCCCCGCGCCCCCAAGGCCCCGAAAAAATCGGCAGCCAAAGCGGCACCCAGCGAGGCAGGTTCCTGAACTTTACCGGCGGAGGGACTCGAACCCTCACGAGGCTTTCGCCCCAACGGATTTTAAGTCCGTTGCGTCTGCCATTTCGCCACGCCGGCTGGATCTCGGGCACTGCTGCGGGACCTTCGGACATAGAGCGTGGGCCCGGCGCGGAGGGATGACAAGAGCGGGGCTCAAGGCGTGCCGCTGAGCGCGGCCAGAGCCTGCTCGTTGCCTTGGTCGGCCGCCTTTTTGTAAAACTCGGCCGCCTTGGCCTTGTCGGCCGCCACGCCATCACCCTCGGCATACATGCGTCCGAGTTGGTAGAGGGCGGCACCATGCCCCTGCGCGGCGGCTTTGCGGCGCCAAACGAGGACCTCCGCTGGATTCTTGGGGACGCCGCGACCTTCCTGATAGAGCGACGCGAGGGCTTCCTGCGCCGGGGCAAAGCCCTGCTCAGCCGCCTTGAGATACCAGGCCGCGGCCTGAGCTTCGTCTTTCGGGATGCCCTGGCCGCGCTGGAAAGCCACGCCGAGATTGTATTCGCCAGGGGCGTAGCCGCTTTCGGCCGCTTTGCGCTTCCAAGTGTAGGCCCGCGCTTCGTCTTTGTTGACCCCGCGTCCGCCTTCATAGACCCAGGCCAGATTGGCCTGCGCGATGGCGTAGCCTTGATCCGCGGCTTTGTGCATCCAGTTCAAGGCCTCGGACTCGTCCTTGGACACGCCCCACCCGCCCTCGAGGTAGAGCCAGCCGAGATTGTTCCGCGCCGGAGCATATCCTTGGTCGGCGGCCTGACGATACCACTTGGCCGCCTGGGCGTAGTCCTTGGACCCGCCGCGCCCGGCGGCTGCGGCGTTGCCGAGCATGTTCTGCGCCACAGGATTTCCCTCCGCCGCCAACTTTTCCAACTCCGGCACCTTGGTCTCCTCGGCGGGCTTGAAGATGTCCGGATACTTCGTCTCAACGTAGGCGAGATGGTAGGCCTCGCCGGGGTTGCGCGGGGTCGCCGTGCGTCCGCCGGGGATCAGTCCGGGCAGACTGATCCACGGGAGGACGAGGTAAGCGGCCGCGGCCAGGACGAGCAAGGCCGTCACGAGAACGGCCGGCGCCCACCAGTTGCGCCGCCGCCCGGCGGCCGCCACCGCCGCGGGGCCCACCGTGGCCTTCGCTCCCGGCGGCCGCAAAGCAAAGATGCCCGAACGGCGCTCGAAGCAACTGGTCTCCCCCGGAGTCAATGTGGACACGACGATAACCGCGCAATCGTCGCCCCGCGGCACTTGCAGGGCATAGTCCTTGGCCGCATCGAGTGCGTTCTTGCTCTCGATGGTGCGAAGGACGGACGGTCGGTCCTCGTAAGAAACGTTCCAACTCTGCATGGCACCAACAGTCCGCCAGTATTCCGCGGATTCGCCCAGCCGCAAGAAGGGATTGGGGGCCACGAGCGGATGGATGCGCCAATGTCTTTGACTAAGCGGATACGAGCAGCGAGATTTTCGCCATGCGGGCAGCATTCATTTTGGTGTGCGCGATGCTGCTTGTCGGGTGCGCGACGCAGATCGGCACAGCCCAATGGTCAACCGGCGGAGTGCGCGTCTTCGAGCACCGGGATGGACGGATCGAAATCATCGTCTCGGGCAGCCAGCACCGGACTTACGATCAGATCGTGAACATGTGGCGGCGCCAGGCCGAGCAGGTCGCCCGTTCCCGCGGGGCCTCGCATTACACCGTCATTTCGTTCACGACCGGCCGGGAAGTGCAGGGGTGGCAGGTGGTGCCGGAGGGCGGGATGGTCGACCGATACGCCGAAGATATGGTGGGGTGGCTGCCGCGCACGGCCCGCGGCTTTATCACCCTGCAGTAAGCGAGCCGCCGCGCGCGGCATTTAGTGGTTTATCTCCACCGCCGTCCGCGTCTACTTATCCGCCATGGAAATCGCCTGGGTCGAGTGGATCAACGTGCTGTTTCGTTTCACGCACGTGCTCGCCGGCATCATGTGGATCGGCAATTCCCTCCTCTTCACGTGGATGGAACTCAATCTGGTTCCGCCCAAGGCCGGGGGGAAGACGAAGGATCCTGACCTCCTCGGCTCGATGGACATGCTTCACGGCGGGGGCGTGTTCCACTTGGAAAAGCGCGTCATGCACGCGCAGGCCATCCCCGAGCGGCTGCACTGGTTCAAGTGGCAATCTTACACCACGTGGCTCACCGGGTTCGTGCTTCTCGGCACCTTGTTCTGGACCAATGGAACGACGTTGCTCGACCCGACGAAGACGACTCTCTCCCCCGGCAACGCCGTGCTCTTCAGCCTCCTCGGACTGCTCGGCGGTTGGCTGGTCTACGATGGCATCTGGCGCTCGCCGTTGGGCAAACGCCGGGTTCTGGCCGTGGCGGTGAGTTTTCTCGCCCTGTGCGCCGCGGCCTTTTTCTACGGCCAGATTTTCAACGGCCGGGCTCTCTTCCTCCAGATCGGCGCGATGATGGGCACGTTCATGTCGGCCAACGTGTTTTTTCACATCATGGGCAACCAGCACAAGTTCATGCGCTCGCTGGAGCAGGGGGAGCCCTACGACCCGAAGTTCGGCCAGAACGCGAAGTCCCGCTCGCTGCACAACCACTACATGACCTTCCCGGTGCTCTTCCTCATGCTGAGCGCCCATTTTCCCCGTCTCTACGCGGCGGATTGGAATGTTGCGATCCTTATCATCGTGGTCATCGCGCTGATGACGGTGAAATACCTGATGAACTCACGGTATTACTTCAAGCACTGGCTGCTCTGGATCGTCGGGGTTGTCGCGCTGGCCGCGCATTTCATCGGGGTCTTCCTCCATCTCCCCTCCCCGGGCGTGCTCACGGCCTCGGCCGCCCCGCCCGATCCCGCGGTGCTGCGGGGCAAAACCCTTTTCCAGACGCAGACCTGTGCCACTTGCCACATGCAGGGATCGGCCCAGCTCGGCCCCTCGCTTTACGGCATCTACGGTTCCGTGCAGGAACTGGCCGATGGCTCCAGCGTGACGGTGGATGACGCCTATCTGCGAAGTTCGATCCTCGAACCCTCATCGCAGATCGTGAAGGGGTTCGCCGCGGCGATGCCTTCGTTCGCCGGAAAACTCGATGATGAGCAACTGAGCGATCTCATTACCTACATCCGCTCCCTGACGCCGCCGGCCGCCACGCCCGTGCCGTAGTCCGGCGGGTGACTCAGACGGTTTTCATCGAGATGTCGGACGTCGGCTCCGGAGCACCCGATCGTCCCATTTGGTGGAGGAAACAACCAAGAAACCCGAGGCTGCCGACGACGAGGAAGACGGCGCCGAGGCCGAGCATCTGGTCCTCGCCCCCCCAGGCGCCGACGACGACCAGGGTCGCACCGACAGCGTAGTTGAAGAATGCGGCGAGGAGCAATTGGCCGCTGACGCGGTCGCGCAGGGTGGATTCGACCGGTTGACCCTCACGCAATTTCTGCAATTGGAAAATGACCGCAACCAGCCCGGGCACCGCAGTGGCGAGCAGCGCCACGAGGCCGACGGTCCAGTCGAGCGGCACGACCATGATCGGAGCGGGACCTTCAACGGCGGGCGCGGCGGCGGCCGCATCCGCCACGACTTCGGACACGGCGGCGGGCAGGTGATGCCATGCAGCATACATGAGCGCAACGGCGGTGGACGGAATCATCCACACCGCGGTCAAAAGGATCTTCACGTCCCAACCAAGCGGATCCGTGCCGCGGCGGCGTTGCAGGATGGACCAGAAATCCGCGAGAAAAATGAGCGAGCCGACGAGGAAGACGCCCGCGCAGACAAGGAGGAAGGTCGGAGGCCCGAAGGCCGTAGCCACCGCCATCCAGGCGACGCCGAGGTTGACGATGGAGAGGGCATACCACGCGGCCGGGGTGCGCTCCGGTTTGGCCCCGACAACCATCGGGGTCACGCGCAAGGCGAGGCCGAGCTGGGTGTTAAAGAGAATCCCGCTGATGGCGAACACGAGCCAACCGGCGCTCCAGTTGGTTCCGGCGAGAAGAGGCAAGGGCGGGGCGGCGGCGAAGGGCACGCCGAGGAAGAGAGCGAGGATAATCCAGACCATGAGTGTGCTGAGGAACGCGCTGGCCGCATCCGGTCGTTCCATGCGGCGGAGCGTCAGGGCCACGTTGAAGACGAAGACAATCCCGCCGCAGGCGAGGAAGGTCGCTCCCATCGAGGCTTGGGGAAGTTCAGGCACGAAGGGCAGAAGCATGACGACAAACAACCCGGCGAGGTGGAAACCGTAGTGGAGGAAAACGGACTGCGGGCTGTAGAGCGGCAGGCCGAAGGCTTGCGGCAGGGCCCAGTAGACCGCACCGAAAACGGCGGGGAGGCCGAAGCCGTAGAGCATGAGCTGGATCCAGGCCTGGCCGTGGCCGGTCAGCGTATCCCCAAGGAGGAAGCCGGGGCGCATGGCCAGCATCAGGCAACCCAGCGCGAGGAAAACCAGGGCAGTGATGGCGAAAGTGATCGCGCCCGCGCTCGACGGGCGGTTGGTGGTGGGTTCATTCGTGTTCATGAGTTTGTTGGTGGTTGGAGTCGGGAAAAACCGGTCAAAACAAGGCCAATCGAGGCGAGAGAACTGAGAGGCATGATGATTGCGGCAACGAGCGGACTCATCCAACCGGCCAGCGCGGCCGAGACCGCAAGCGCGTTGTAGCTCAGGGCAAAGGCACAGACCATGTTGGTGGTCCGGCGATGGCTGCGCGCGGCTGCAAAAAGAACACCGAGCCCGGCCAGGCCGCGACCGAGGAGATAAAAATCCGCCTTGTGCTCAAGCAGTCCGGTATCCACCGCGGGCGTGCCGCGGCAGAGGGCGGCATCAAAAGCCAGGCTGTCATTGGCCCCGTCGCCCAGCATCAACGCCTGGCCGCCCCATCGCGAACGGACCAGCGCGGCCTTGTCGGCCGGGCTCAGCCCGCCGAGAGCATGACCTTCCGGCAATCCGAGCGCGCGGCCCATGGCATGAACGCGCTCGGGTTCGTCGCCGCTGAGCAGGTAGACCGGCATCCGGGCGGACTGAAAGCGCCCCAACTCCACGGCGGCATCGGGGCGCAATTCCTCGCGGAAGTGAAAACGCGCGACCTCGGTGCCGTCGAGAGCCAGCACCGTGCCACCGGAGGCACCGTCGCCCAGCACCCATGAGGCCCGGCCGAGTTGCCAGCGTCCAACCGGCGATTCCCATTCCAAGCCCATGCCGGTCAGCTCCCCCACCGGGTCGCCACCCGGCGCCGGTTCGGCTCCGCGGGCCAACAGGATTTCGCGCAGGCAAGCGGCGACCGGATGCAAACTTCGGCTGACCAGGCGAAGCAGGTAGGCCTGGGTTTGCGGCGAAAGATTTTTGATCGCCTCCGGATCCACCGGTTGCAGCGTCTCCAGCGTGATCGTGCCGGTCTTGTCAAAGAGCAGGGTGCGCACACGCTTCAGCCGCGCCCAGAGCGAAGCTTCGCGCAGGTAGACCCCATGCTGCTGCAAGCGGGCGGCCGCGATGTCATCGAGCAGCGGCAAAGCCAGCCCGATCGCGCAGGGGCAGGATACGACTAGCACGGAAATCATCACCTGGAACGCTGCGGTCCATCCGCCCCCGAACCCCAACCAACCGACAAAGCCGGCCGCCGCAAGGAACAGCACGACTCCGAGGTAAACCCTGATCAGCTTCTCCAGCCGCTCATTGCGCCATTCGCGGCCGGCGTCAATTTGCAGCAAGGCGGACAACTGCGAGTCCGCCCAATCCTCCAGCGCCTCGCAGCGCAGGTCCACGTCAGCGAGGTTCCGGGCACCCGATGGCACGATCCCGCCGGCGGAGAACGCCCGCGGTGCCGGCTCGCCCGTGATCCAGTTGAGCGCCATCGTGGCCCCTTGATCGAGCAGGCGCGAACGCACCGGCACCACCTGATTCCGGCCGATGGAAAACTCCTGTCCGGCGAGCAATTCGGTGGCCTCGGCCTCGCTCTCCACGCCGCCCCGTTGCACGCGGACACGTCCGGGGGAAAGCTTCAACCCCAGCAAGCGTCGGCGGTTGGCCTGCACGGCACGCTCCTGCAGCCAGCGGCCGAGCAGCATGAGAAAGGTGAAGATCGAGACGAAATCAAAATAGTTCAGGCTGTGCTGATTCTGCAGCCATGCGCCCACCGATCCGGCGTAGGCGAAGATGAGCCCAAGCGAGATCGGCAGGTCAATATGCAGGCGCCCCAAACGCAAAGCCGTCCACGCCCGGCGGAAAAAATACGTGCCGCCAAGAAGGATGCTGGCCGTGGCCAAAGCGAACGAGATGAGATCAAAGAGGGCGGCGAGCGCATCTCCGGACGCCATGCCGAAGTATCGCGGGGAGGCAAAAAGCATCACGTTGAGGGCGAGGAATCCGCAGAGCCCGAGCTTCCGCGTGAGCGGACGAAGTCCCGAGGCGTCCGATGACTGCACGGGCCCGAGCAGATAGCCAAACCGCTGGATGTCGCGCGCGTAGGCCGGCAAATCACAGGCCCCGGGTCGCCACCGGAGAAGCACCGTCCCGGTCGAGGAGTTCACCGCGCAGGACAGCGCCCCCGGTTGTTCGAGAAACACCGCCTCAAGCAGCCAGACGCAACCGGCACAGGAAATGCCCTGCACTTCCGCGGTCGCCTCGGCCAAGTCCGATCCACCCGCCTCGCCCGCGACCCGGAGGGCTTCCAGCCAGGAATAATCACGCTCGTGAAAAACGAAATTTCCCGCCGGGGAGAGGGTCTCGCCGTAGCGGTAAAAATCCCCGAGCCCCCGCTTGTGCAGCAGGTGATGGACGAAGCGACACCCGGCGCAGCAAAATTGGTCGTCCGCCGCCACCGGGCGAAACCGCGTGTGGCAATGCTGGCAGGCGACCAGATGACTGTCCTTCGTCTCCGTCTTCATGGGCACAGGGGGCACGCGGCGGGCCCGGTATAGGTTCCGCGCACGAGGAGCAGGACCACGCTGACCAGGGCGAGGCCACGGCGCAGGTAGTCCATGGTCTGCGGCGACCAGCGCGAACCGAGGAGGAAGTATTGCGACTGCAAGGCGAGAAGCAGCGGAATGGTCCCGAGCCCGAAGGCGGCCATGACGGTGGCACCGGAGAGGGCGGACCCGGAGAGGGCCGCCGCGGCGACCACGAGGTAAAGCGGCGCGCAGGGCAGGAGCGGCGTGAAGAATCCGAGGACGCCGGCCCGTCCGGAAGGACCGCAGTTGGCCGAGGCGGTGCCGAGCCACGCAAGCGCCCCGCGGGGCATCGGAATGCGCAGACGTTTGTCGAGACCGACGACCACGGTGAGAAAGAAAATGACGAAGATCCAGGTCATCCAAGCCGTGGACCCGCCCATCAGCGCCTCGGACAAACGCCGTCCGACCAACCCCGCCGCCACGCCGACCAGCGTGTAGGCAAACACCCGCGTGCCGTGATAAATGAAGGTGGCCAGGACGCTGCCTTTGCCACCACCGCGCGCGCAGGCCGAGCAGGCCAGCGGCCCGCACATGCCGACACAATGGAGACTCGTGATGAGCCCGGCCAGCAACGCGGCCATGGGGCCGGTGATCTCAGCGGGTGAAATCATCGCCCTGCCCTCCCTTGCAACAGCGCTGTTTCCTGCTCGGGCGTAAGTCGATCGGACGGCGCGCGCAGGCTCAGCCGGAAGGTCACCACCCATCCGGCGATGAGAAGGAGAAACGCGACCCAAACGAGGAGCCAGGGCCGTTGGGCGAGGAATCCGGTGCTCATCGGCCCTCCCGAAAAGGGCCAACGAAAGGCACGGTGCGCTCGCCCTCCACTTCGCCGCTTTGTCCGCGAACCTGCACCTTGACCTCAAAGTTGCCCCGAAAACCGGCGTCCGGCACGGTCAGGATCAACGGTTCCTGCACCTCCTCGCCCGGACCAAGAGTCACGGTGTGGGTTGTGATACCGCTGGCCTCCAAACCGCTGGATGGGCCGTCCACGATCAGGCGGTAGTCGTGGGCCTCGGCCCGCTTGTTGGCCAGGCGGACGAGGAAATTGTTGCGGATCGAATTTTCGTCGCGGAAATACGGTGCTCCCTGCATGCGAAGAACGGAAAAAATAACGGGTTTAACCTGCTGGGTGGCGTAGGCAAACGCGGTGGCTCCGAGCAGGCCCAACACCATATAGATAAACAAACGGGGCCGCCAGAATTTCGCCACCCGGCCGGTGAGCGCGTTGAGCGAATCGTGCCGGATCAGACCCTTGGGGCGGTCCAGCCTGACCATGATCTCATCGCAGGCGTCGATGCAGGCGGTGCAGGCGATGCACTCCATCTGCAAACCCTGACGGATGTCGATGCCGGTCGGGCAGACCTGCACGCAGCGGCGGCAGTCGATGCAATCGCCGTGTTCGGGCGAGGGTTTGCCGCGCGGCTCGCCCCGCACGGGATCGTAGCCAACGACGACCGAATTGTCGTCGATGAGGACCGAGCCCAGTCGGCCGTAGGGGCACATGATGATGCAGAACTGCTCGCGGAACCAGGCGAAGTTGAAATAGAGAATGCCGGTGAGGGCGAAGACGAACACGAAGGTCCCCCAATTCTGCGCCGGCGCTTGGTGCATCATTTGGTAGAGCGCCGGAATCGAGACGAAGTAGGAGAGAAAAATGTGGGCGATGGCTGCGGCGAGGAGAAAGAAAATGCCATGCTTGAGCAGGCGCTTGCAGATCTTGCCGCCGGTCCAGGGCGCATCCTCCAGCCGCCGCCGCGCCGGTGCGTCGCCCTCGATCCAGCGCTCGACCCGGCGGAAAACCTGGTCGAGGAAAACCGTCTGCGGACACCCCCAGCCGCACCAGACCCGGCCGACGACCGAGGTGATGACGAAGAGACTGAAGGCCGCCCCGGTGATGAGGAAGAAAAACAGCCAGAGATCCTGGAACATCAGGGTCAGTCCGAAGAGATGCAACTGGCGGTGAAAAACATCGAGGAAGACCGCCGGCTCGCCGTTGATTTTGATCAGCGGGAGCGAGACATAAAGGATGATCAGCGCGACCGCGACAATCCGCCGCAGCGAGGTGAAGAGCCCGCGCACGTCGGCCGGATGCACGAAGTAACGCGATCCGTCCTCATTGATCGTGGTGACCGAATCAATGGTTGGGGCCCTCGGCTTCATGCACTACGGGGTGGCCGGTTTGGTGACTGTGGGACTCTTGGTGATGACGAAGGCGACGACGTCGGCAATACGGCCGCCGCCCAGCACGGGCCCCCAGACCGGCATGCCCTTGTCGAGCACGCCCTTTTGGATCGTGGCATAGATGGCGGTCGGTGTGCTGCCGTGGATCCATGTTGCGTCAACGAGGCTCTGCCCGATGCCGCCCTCGAGGTTGGATCCATGGCAGGCCACGCAGTTGGCCGTGTAAATTTTCTGGCCCGACGCGACCACCGCGGGATCCGTGCTCAGCTTCCACAACTGCTCGTCGGTCGGGGCGCTGCCGCTGGCCAGGGCCGCCTTTTGGTATTCCTCGATCTGGCGCTCGACCCGCACGTAGCCCGGCACCATGTGGGCCGACCAGTGGTAGTAGGCCCAGTAGGCGGCGGCGAAAACGATCGCGCCATAGAGGGTGAAAAGCCACCAGTTGGGCAGGCGCTTGTCGTATTCCTGGATGCCGTCGTAGCTATGATGCCGCAGATTGTCGTCATCTTTGTTCGGTTGGTCCTTCATGAATTTTTGTCTCCTTTCCAGGGCAGATTCTCCAGTTTCTCGATCTTCTTTTTCGGATAGCGGAGGGTCGCGACGACCATCGCAACGAAGCCGGCAAAAGTGACGAGAAGTGCCACGACCGCGCCGATCGTGCTCCACTCGGAGAATTGCAGCTGCGAGAACATGGTCAGTTGGCGTTGGCCTGCGCGGGCGCGGCCGGGGCGGGTGCCGTCGGTTGCTTGTAGCGCCCGAGTTGCTGGATGTAGGCGATGAGGGCGATGATCTCGGTGTCCGGGCTGATCTCCACCCCGTTCTTGGCCAGATCGGCCGCGATGGTCCTCCCTTGGGCGAGAAATTCTTCCCGCAACTGCCCGGGCGAACGCTCGGGGAACGGCACGCCGAGGAAACGCAGGACCTCGATTTTTCCCGGCAAGGCGTCGATGTTCGCTTTCTGCAGGTAGAGCCACGGGTAAGCCGGCATGTTGCTGCCGATCGAGAGCAGGCGCGGGTTCTCGAAGTGCTGGAAGTGCCAGATGTTCGGGTATTTTCCACCCTGCCGCTGAAGGTCCGGCCCGGTGCGCTTCGAGCCCCACTGGAAGGGAAAGTCATACATCGACTGACCGAGGCGGCCGCTCGAGCCGTAGCGCAGAACCTCGCCGACGAGCGGGCGGATCATCTGGCTGTGGCAGTTGTAGCAGCCCTCGCGCACATAGATGTCGCGACCGCAGAGCTCGAGCGGCGTGTAGACATTTTGCAGCGCCGTTTCGTAATCCACCGCCTGCTTGGAAAACACCGTGGGCAGGATTTGGATCATGCCTCCGATGACGACGGCCAGCAGGGTCAGGACGCTGAAGGGCAACCAGCTTTCGAGCAGCCGCTCATACCAATCGTTCCATTTGGCCCCGGCGATGCTCATGTGGATCATGGCGACCAGAACCGTCTCGACGAGGAGAACGAATGAAATGGTGCTCAGCGTGCCGCTGGCGAAGCCCCATCCGCAGGAGAAAACCACCAGCAGCGTCGAATAGAGCATGGGGGCGTTGAAGATTCCCTGGGCGAGGGTCATGCCTTCGCGCTCGCGGCGCTCCGGGGCCGGCACCTCGATGATCGTGGTCACCGGGCTGCCCGAACGGATCGTGCGGATGAGGTTGTAGGTCATCAGCACGAACCCGAGGAGGAAGAGCGCACCGCCGAGGATGCGCATGTGCAGCATCGGACGGACCGAGTTGACCACCTCAAGGAAGTTCGGGTAGGCCAGCACACCCTCGGGGGTCACGGAGTTGAGCATCAGGCCGGTCGTAATGCCCGACACCCACATGGCCGCGACGTAAAGCAGGATGCCAACCATCCCGAGCCAGAAATGAATGTCGGCCAGACGGACCGAATAAAGTTTCGTGCCCCAGAGCCGCGGCACGAGCCAGTAGAACATGCCGGCCGCCATGAAGCTGTTCCAGCCAAGCGTCCCGCTATGCACGTGGCCGATCGTCCAGTCGGTGTAGTGCGAGAGGGCGTTGACCGAGCGGATGGCGAGGAGCGGGCCCTCGAAAGTGGCCATGCCGTAGAAGGTCACGCCGGCGGCGAAAAACTTGAGCACCGGATCGGTGCGAAGTTTGTCCCACGCGCCGCGCAAGGTCAGCAGGCCGTTGAGCATGCCGCCCCAGGACGGGGCCCAGAGCATCAGGCTGAAAACCATGCCGAGCGTCTGCAACCACTCGGGCAGCGCGGTGTTGAGCAAATGGTGCGGGCCGGCCCAGATGTAGATGAAGACGAGCGACCAGAAGTGCACGACCGAGAGGCGGTAGCTGTAAACAGGACGCTCGGCCGCCTTCGGCAAGTAGTAATACATGATGCCGAGGACGGGCGTGGTCAGGAAGAAGGCCACCGCATTGTGGCCATACCACCATTGGACGAGGGCGTCCTGCACGCCGCCAAAGATCGGATAAGCATGCAGAAGGCTGGTGGGAATCTGCAGGTGATTGACGATGTAAAGCATCGCCACGGTGATGATCGTGGCGATGTAGAACCAGATCGCGACGTAGAGGGACTTCTCGTTGCGCACCGCGAGGGTCCAGAAAAAGTTGATGGCGAAGACGACCCAGATCAGCGTGACCGCAATATTGATCGGCCAGATCAGCTCGGCGTATTCCTTGCCGCGGGAGAGCCCGAGCGGGAGGGTGATTGCGGCGGCGACGATGATCGATTGCCAACCCCAGAAATGGACCCAGGAAAGGAAGTTCGAGGCCAGCCGCGTGCGGACCAACCGCTGGGTGGAATGGTAGATGCCGGCGAAGATCATGTTGCCGACGAAGGCAAAGATCGCCGCGTTGGTATGGAGCGGACGAAGGCGGCCGAAGGTCAGCCAGGACGTCTCGAAGTTGAGCTGGTAAAAACTCATCTGCGCGGCGATGACCACGCCGACCAGCATGCCCACCAAGCCCCAGCCGACCGACGCCATCATGAAGTAGCGCACCACCTTGTCGTTGTATTCCACCGTCACGTTTTGTGTGTTGTTCATGGCAAATGCTTTTTCTCCGCGTCCTTCCCGGCCTCGGCCGGCTTCGTGTTTTCCTTGTTGAACGGCAGCAGGCTGTCCCGCATGGGATCGCCGCCCGAGAAATCGTGGTGATAGAGGAAGCAACCGGCAAAAAAGAGCGCCAGCATCAGGCTGACGAAAACCGTGAGGAGAAGAACGCTCACGCTTCCCCCCGCCTTTCCCGCCACAAACCCCTGACCCTCAATATGCACCTCATGACTGCCTAAACTAGAGCACCAGAATGCGGGTGACTCCGCAGGAGATTGGAAATCCTGCGCAGATTTTCGGAAATCCTCTTGTCCGGCCCTCCGAATCGCCGCAAATTGGCCGCCTGATGACATGAGCAACCCCGCTGACATCCTGCGCTCCACCGCGATTGCGCGGGATTACGCCAAGTCATTTGCCGCGGCGACCGGGTTGCCTGTGGCGATCGAGGCGCCGGGCGAGTTCCATCTTGATTCCGCCGACCTTCCCGAATGCTGCCGCCAAATGATCGCGCACGGGAAGACCTGCGTGAAATGCGAGTCCACCCACACCGCGCTGCAAGGAAACACCCCGCGCACCGTGCGATGCTTTGCCGGGCTGACTTCATCCGCCATTCCCGTGGTCGTGCGCGACGAGACCGTGGCCTACCTGCACACCGGACATGCCGCGGTCAATGGTGACGCCGACAAGCGTCACACCGGCGCGCCAAGATTGACACGCGGTCAATACGAGGGCGCGCTCCGTTTGCTCGAATTGTTTTCCCGGCAGCTCGCCGAGAATCTCCCGGCTGGAAGCAACGGATCCCCCTACCCCGCGATCGACCGGGCGGCCCGCGACATTCGGAGGAATCCGGAGAAGGCGTGGTCCCTGACCGCACTGGCCCGGCGGGCCAAAATGCATCCGTCCTATTTCAGCGAGATGTTCCACCAACGCCTGGGCCTGACGCTGACGAGGTTCTTGGCCGGCGCGCGGGTGGACAAGGCGCGACAACTCCTCGTGCACACCGACCTGCGCATCATCGAGGTGGCGTATGCCGCAGGGTTTGGATCGGTCTCGCAGTTCAACCGCGTCTTCTCCCGCGAGGCCGGTTGCCGTCCTTCAGCCGTGCGCGGACTGAGAGGGGCGCGGGTCTGACCTCGTTGCCGGGGAGGCGGGGCCGGGAAGGCTGGGAGCCGGTCTGCGTCGCTTGCGCCTCAAAGCAATATGTTGTATTGCTAATTTCCAGATGACGGAACTCCACTTCGAATGGGATCCGCGCAAGGCCGCTGCCAATGCGGCCAAGCATGGGGTGACTTTCGAGGAGGCGAAAACCGTGTTCTACGACGAGGACGCTCTTTTGATTGATGACCCGGACCATTCGAAATCCGAGGAACGGTTCATCCTGATGGGGCGGAGTGCCCGGGCCCGGGTGCTCGTTGTGGTCCATTGTTACCGCCGCGGGGGCTCCACGATTCGCTTGATATCGGCCCGCCGGGCCGGAACCAAGGAGCGGAAACGATACGAGGAGGACAGGCTATGAGAAAATCCTACGACTTCAGCGGCGCCCGCCGCAACCCTTACGCCAAGCGCCTCAAAAAGGCGGTAACCATCAGGCTTCAACCCGACATCATCGATTACTTCAAGGCGATGGCAGCCGACACCGGGATAGCCTACCAAAATCTCATCAATCTTTACCTGCTGGACTGCGCCGCCGAAGGACGCCGACTGGCTCTGGAGTGGCGGAAGTAGGAGTCCGCGGCGGGTGAAACTCGTCCTTCAGCCGTGCGCCGCGTGAAGCGGTCGCACAAGATCAGAACTCGATCATCGCGCACCCGGCGCACAGCGTCGGCACGAGGATCGCAAGGAGGCGGAGGAGGAAGGTCTTCACCATTGCATTCTCTTGGCCACGGAACGCCGGGGACCGCCGGGCACGTGCTCGACGAGATTGCCATGGGGGCCGCGGCCGCGGGCGCGCTGGTAGGTGAAGGTCGATCCACCCGGACGACGGGAGGCATCCACGAGGCGATATTGGTCGATGGTCAGGCCCCAAGGAATCTTCACGGCCGTCTTGGCCGGTTCCGTAGTTGTCGTGACCGGGACGAAGGGAACAACTTCTTGCGCCAAGGCCGGCGCGGCCGCGAGGAGGAGGGTCAGGAGGGCGTAACGCATGAAGGGAGCATTCCCGCGAACCGGCCGGCAAGGCAAGCCGGATTACGCGATCAGGGCAGGTTGGTGAAGCCCATGAGGAATCGGTCGCACTCGCGGGCCGCGGCGCGGCCCTCGTTGATCGCCCAGACAACCAGGCTCTGGCCGCGGCGCATGTCGCCGGCGGCGAACACCCCCGGCACGCTGGTGGCGAACTTGCCGTAATCGGCCTTAACGTTGGAACGCGGGTCGGTCTCGAGTTGGAGCGATTCGACCAGTGGTTTCTCCGGTCCGAGGAATCCCATGGCGAGGAGGACGAGTTGCGCGGGAATGACTTTCTCCGTGCCGGCCAGGTCCTTGGGTGAGTAGCGGCCTTGGGCATCAAGAGCCCACTCGATTTGCACGGTGTGGATCTCGCTGATCCGGCATTGCTTGTCGCCGGTGAATTTCTTCGCCGTGGTGCAATAGACCCGCGGGTCGGCGCCGAAAAGCGCGGCGGCCTCTTCCTGTCCGTAGTCCATGCGGTAGATTTTCGGCCACTCCGGCCAGGGATTGTCAGCAGCCCGGCTGTCGGGCGGCTTGGGCAAAATTTCCAATTGGGTGACGCTGCGGCAGCCTTGCCGGATCGAGGTGCCGACGCAATCGGTCCCGGTGTCGCCACCGCCGATGACCACAACATCGCGGCCTTTTGCGCTGAGGTCGGCCGGGACGGCACTGCCGTCGAGCAGGCATTTGGTGTTGGTCGTGAGAAATTGCATCGCGGGGAAAATCCCGGCGAGATTACGACCATCAATCGGAAGATCGCGGGCCTGGGTGGCGCCGCAGCAGAGGACCACGGCATCGAAATCCTCGCGAAGTTTTTCCGCCGGATAGCTGCGGCCGACGTCGGCGTGGGTGACGAACTCGATTCCTTCGGCCGCCAGAATATTCACGCGGCGCTGCACGATGTCCTCCTTGTCCAACTTCATGTTGGGAATGCCATAGGTCAGCAGCCCGCCGATACGGTCCGCGCGCTCGAGGACCGTGACGAGATGACCGGCTTTGTTCAGCTGGTCGGCGCAGGCCAGACCGGCGGGACCGGAGCCGACCACGGCAACTTTTTTGCCCGTGCGGGATTTCGGCGGCTGCGGGACGACCCAGCCTTCGGCGAAGCCCTTTTCGATGATGGAAAACTCGATGTTCTTGATCGTGACCGGCGGCTCGATGATGCCGAGAACGCAGGCGCCTTCGCAGGGGGCCGGGCAGACGCGGCCGGTGAACTCGGGAAAGTTGTTCGTTTTGTGCAGGCGGTCGAGCGCCTCGCGCCAGAGGCCGCGGTAGACGAGATCGTTGAACTCGGGGATGAGGTTGTTGATCGGGCAGCCGCTCGTCGCGCCCTTGAGGATCATGCCGGTCTGGCAGAACGGCGTGCCACAATCCATGCACCGCGCACCCTGGTCGCGCAACTGGGCGTCGGGCGTGTGGTCGTGAAACTCCTCCCAGTCGCGAATGCGCTCCTGCGGGGAACGATCCCGCGGCAATTCGCGGGTGAACTCCATGAATCCGGTTGGTTTTCCCATGATCGTCGGTCAGTTGCCGCCCACGCGGGCGAGGTCGCGGGCGTTTTCCTCGAAGGCGGCCATGACGGCTTCCTCGCCGCTGAGGCCGGCGGCGATGACGCGGTCCATGGCCCTGAGGACCCGCTTGTAATCCTTGGGCAGCACTTTGACAAAGTCCTTCAGCGAGCGATCCCACGCGGCCAGCACGGCCCGTGCATGTTCGCTGCCGGTCAGCTCGGCATGGCGCTCGATCATGGCCTTGACCTCCGCGATCTCCTCCTCGTTTTCCAGGCGATCGAGGTCCACCATGTCCAGGTTGCAGCGCGTGTGGAAGTCGCCCTTGGCATCGAGCACGTAGGCGATGCCGCCGGACATGCCCGCGGCGAAATTGCGCCCGGTCGGGCCGAGCACGACGACGCGTCCGCCGGTCATGTATTCGCAGCCGTGGTCACCCACCGCCTCGACCACGGCGCGGACGCCGCTGTTGCGCACGCAGAAACGCTCGCCGGCCATGCCGCGGATGTAGACCTCGCCATCCGTCGCGCCGTAGAGGGCGACGTTGCCGATGATGATATTTTCCTCGGCGGCAAAGGTGACGTCCGGTGGCGGATAAACGATGATCTTGCCGCCGCTCAGTCCCTTGCCGACGTAGTCGTTGGCGTCGCCCTCGAGCCGGAGGGTCAGCCCGTGCGGGGCGAAGGCACCGAAGCTCTGCCCGGCCGAGCCGACGAACTCGAGGCTGATGGTGTCCTCGGGCAATCCTGCGAGCCCGTGGGCCTTGGAGATTTCGTAGCCGAGGATCGTGCCGGTCACGCGGTTGACGTTCCTGATCGGCAGGCGGGCCTGAACTTTTTCGCCCCGGTCAATGGCGGGCTGGCAAAGTTTCAGCAGCGTCGTGATATCGAGCGATTTTTCGATCCCATGGTCCTGCTTCATCGTGCAGTAATGCCCGACTTCCTCGCCCACCTCGGGCGTGTAGAGGATGCGTGAATAGTCGAGGCCGGCGGCCTTCCAGTGGTCCACCGCCTTGCGCATGGACAGGCGGTCGACCCGTCCGACCATCTCGTCCAGCGTGCGGAAGCCGAGCTTGGCCATGAGTTCGCGCACCTCGGTGGCGATGAAATGCATGAAGTTGACCACGTGGTCGGCGTTGCCGGTGAACTTTTTCCGCAGCTCCGGATCCTGCGTGGCCACGCCCACCGGGCAGGTGTTGAGGTGGCAGGCCCGCATCATGATGCAACCCATGACGACGAGCGGGGCGGTGGCGAAACCGAATTCCTCCGCGCCGAGCAGCGCGCCGATGACCACGTCACGGCCGGTTTTGAGTTGTCCGTCCACCTCGACCACGATGCGGCTGCGCAGATTGTTGAGCAGCAGCGTCTGGTGGGTCTCGGCCAGCCCGAGCTCCCACGGCATGCCCGCGTGCTGCACGCTGGAGAGCGGCGAGGCGCCGGTGCCGCCGTCGTAGCCGCTGATGAGCACGACATCGGCATGCGCCTTGGCCACCCCGGCCGCGACCGTGCCCACGCCGACCTCGCTGACCAGCTTGACCGAGATGCGGGCGTGGCGGTTGGAATTCTTCAAGTCATGGATCAACTCGGCCAGATCCTCGATCGAATAAATGTCATGGTGCGGCGGCGGCGAAATGAGCCCGACCCCCGGGGTCGAGTGACGCACCTTGGCGATGGGCGGATAGACCTTCGTCCCGGGCAGCTGGCCTCCCTCGCCGGGCTTGGCGCCCTGGACAATTTTGATCTGCAGTTCCTTGGCCTGTGAAAGGTAATAGCTGGTCACGCCGAAGCGGCCGGAGGCCACCTGCTTGATCGCACTGTTTTTCGAGTCACCGTTGGGCTCCGCGGTGTAGCGCCCGGGGTCCTCGCCTCCCTCGCCTGTGTTGCTCTTGCCGCCAATGCGGTTCATGGCCACGGCCAGGGTCTCGTGGGCCTCGAGGCTGATCGAGCCGTAGGACATGGCCCCGGTTTTGAACCGCTGCATGATTGATTCGACCGACTGGACCTCCTCGATCGGGATGCCACCGTCCTCGGAAAACTCGAGATCGATGAGGCCGCGCAGGGTGGCCAGCTTTTTCGACTGATCATTGACCGACGCGGTGTATTGGCGGAACACATCCATGTCGCCCGTCCGGCACGCGTGCTGCAGGAGGTGGATGGTCGTGGGGTTGAAGGCATGGTGTTCGCCGTCGTGGCGCCACTTGTAAACGCCGCCCGCGTCGAGCACGTCGTCGCGGTAGTCGCGGCCGGGCCAGGCGCGGCGGTGGCGCTCTGCCACTTCGCGAGCGATGCCGGCGAGGTCCATGCCCTCGATGCGCGAGGCGGTCCACTTGAAATACGTGTCGACGACTTCGCTGTTCAGCCCGACGGCCTCGAAAATCTGGGCTCCGCGGTAACTCTGGATGGTGGAAATGCCCATCTTGGACATCGTCTTGACGATGCCCTTGACCGCCGCCTTGACGTATTGCTTGACCGCTTTTTGCGGATCGATCCCGGTGAGGCTCTGGCGGCCGATGATGTCCTCGATGGACTCGAAAACGAGGTAGGGATTGATCGCGCCGGCGCCGTAGCCGGTGAGCAACGCGAAGTGATGCACCTCGCGGGGCTCGCCGGATTCGAGCACGAGACCGACCTGCGTGCGCTTCCCGTTGGCCACGAGGTGGTGGTGCAAACCGGACACCGCGAGCAGGGCGGGAATGGCGGCCTGCTGCTCGTTGAGGCCTCGGTCGGAAAGGATGAGGATGTTGACGCCATCCGCGATATGCTGGTCGGCCGAGTCAAAGAGATCGTTGAGCGCCTTCTCCAGCGCAGGGCCGCCGCCGCTCACGTCGTAAAGGATCGGCAGGGTGGCGGATTTGAAGCCGGGCTGATTGACCGCGCGCAGTTTTTCCAACTCTTCGTTGGTGATGACCGGCGAGACGAGCTGGATCTGGCGGCAGCTTTGGGGCGTGGGCGCGAGCAGGTTGCCCTCCGAGCCGAGCGTGGTGATGGTCGAGGTGACAATTTCCTCGCGGATCGAGTCGATCGGCGGGTTGGTCACCTGGGCGAAGAGCTGCTTGAAGTAGTTGTAGAGAAGCTGCGGCTTGTCCGAGAGCGTGGCCAACGGCGAGTCGTTGCCCATCGAGCCGATCGGCTCGACCGCGGTGCGGGCCATCGGGGCAATGATGAGGTTGAGGTCTTCCTGCGTGTAGCCGAAGGCGAACTGGCGCGTGGTCACCGTCTCGTGGTCGGGATGCGCGGGCTCACGGCCGGCGGGGAGCTCCTCGAGCTTGACGAGATTTTCCTTGAGCCATTGGCCGTAAGGCTCGGCCTTGGCCAGGCTTTCCTTGATTTCCTCGTCGGCAATGATGCGCCCCTCCTTGGTGTCCACGAGGAAGATGCGGCCGGGTTGCAGGCGCCCCTTCGATTCAACGCGCTCGGGGGCGATGTCGAGGACGCCGACCTCGGAGGCCATGATGACCAGATCGTCCTTGGTCACGTAATAGCGGCAGGGCCGGAGACCGTTGCGGTCCAGGACGGCCCCGATCTGCGTGCCATCCGTAAAGGCCACGGCGGCGGGGCCGTCCCACGGCTCCATCAGGCAGGAATGATACTCGTAAAAATCCCGGCGGTCGGCCGGCATGGTCTCGTGCTTGGCCCAGGGCTCGGGGATCATCATGACCGCGGCGTGGGCCAGTGGACGCCCGGAAAGAACGAGGAACTCGAAGCAGTTGTCGAACATGGCCGAGTCGCTGCCGTCCTGATGGACGATGGGCTTGAGCGTCTCGATGTCCTCGCCGAAGAGCGGCGAGGCCAACTGCGATTCGCGGGCGTTCATCCAGTTGACGTTGCCGCGCAGGGTGTTGATTTCGCCATTGTGCGCCACGTAACGGTAGGGATGGGCGCGATCCCAACTGGGGAAGGTGTTGGTGCTGAAACGCGAATGGACCAAAGCCAGCGCGCTTTCCATCCGCGGGTCGGCCAGATCCGGATAATACTCCGCGACCTGCGCCGTGGTCAGCATGCCTTTGTAAACGAGCGTGCGGGACGAAAAACTCGGGAGGTAAAAGAAGCTGCCACCGGGCGCACCGGCGTAGCGGATCTCGTTGAAAAGCCGGTGACGAATGACGTAGAGCTTGCGCTCGAAGGCGAGTTCGTCGGTGATGGCCGGGTTGCAGCCGACAAAGGCCATCCGCACCTCGGGTTCCTCGGACTTGGCTGTCTCGCCGAGGGTGGAGTTGTCCGTCGGGACAGTTCTCCAGCCGAGAAACTTTTGTCCCTCGGCCCGCACCACCTGCTCGAAACGCTCTTCGATTTTCTTGCGGAACTGCTTGTCGGGGGGAAGGAAGACCATGGCCACGCCGTAGCGGCCGGGGGCCGGAAGATCGATATTCTCTTCCTCGGCCACCGCGGCAAGGAAGGCGTGCGGCATCTGGATAAGGATCCCGGCACCGTCCCCCGTGTTTTCCTCGAACCCGCAGGCACCGCGGTGCTCGAGGTTGACCAGAATCTGCAGCCCCTGCTGGACGATCTCGTGGGACTTGCGCCCCTTGCGATTGACGACAAAACCGACTCCGCACGATTCGTGCTCGAATTGTGGGTCGTAGAGTCCTTGGCGCTCGGGCTTTTTCATGGGCTTGGTCGTTGTGGGTCCGGCGGACGTGCGAAATTAGGGAATTGATCGGCGGCCGCAAAGAAAAATTGCCCCGCGGTCCACACAAAGAGCAACGTCCATGCCAAAGCTGGCGGTTGCCGGAGATTTTGACCAAGCACCCGGCCGGGGCTGAATCACCGGCGGACGCAGCGGAACGCGGAAAAATTGGTCGGCCGCGAACCAATCGTGGCACCACTCCGTCGCTGAGTTGTTTTCCCTCGGTGTGGCTGATCGTGTGCCCCCAAGGAAACCGTCTCCCGCTAAAGCGCCCCGCCATCCGGCCAGCAAGCGCAACATCGAGTCCGCAGTCACGATTTTCGGAACCGCGGCAAATTGACCTGAGCCGGACCCAGGCAGAAGAGAATGCGAAGCACACGGTCGCCGCGGCGACGGTCGTGGCGGGCGGCACGCCGGGGGACATGAACGAGGCCTCGTGCGGCCCCCGGTTTTGTCCGAGACACAATCGGCGGCCCTGGACAAATCACTGCCTTGGGCCAACGACTGCATCAACCCTTGTGACGCTTCTTTGGGGCCGGGCGCTTGGCGGAGAATTTGCCTGGAGTTTTGGCCGGGCGGCCGCCGGCACGGCTGCGCGTGCGCCTTTCGGATTCGGGCCGGGCTCGCAGTTCGAGCACGAGCGGGAGGCCGGGATACTCGCGCACGCGGCGGAGTTGGGCCACGAGGTAAGTCTCGTAGGTCGGGGTAAGCAGGCCGGGCGAGTTGACGAAGAGCAAAAACCTGACCGGGGCAAACGGACGCGGGTTGGTCTCCTCGAGCTGGGTCGCGTAGAAAACCTTGAGCCGCCGCACGCCCCGGGCGGGCGCCGGGTGCAGGATCATCGCGTCGCGGATCACGCGGTTGAGCTCGCCCGTTCCGAGGCGCCGCGTGGCGTGCTGCCGGGATTTTTCCAGCATGGTGCCGAGGCGCTGCAGGTTGTCGCCGGTTTTGGCGGAGAGAAGGACGACCGGCGCGTAGGGCAGGAAAAACAACTCCGCCTGCCAACCAGCCAGAACCTCTTTGAGCCCCTCGCGGGTCTGCGCTTCGGGCGGGAGAAGGTCGGCCTTGTTGACCACCACGATGACGGCCTTGCGCGCCTGTTGGATGAGCCCGGCAATGCGTTTGTCCTGCGCGGTCACGCCAGCCTCGGCGTCGATGACCAGCACGCACACGTCGGCCATGCGGATGGCTTCCTCGGAGCGCATGACGCTGAAGACCTCGACCGACGTGTTGTGCCGCGAGCGGTGACGGATGCCCGCCGTGTCGAGCAGGAGGTAGGCGCTGCCGCCGAGTTCGCAGGGGATCTCGAGCGAATCGCGGGTCGTGCCGGCAATGGTGCTGACGATGGCCCGCTCACGGCCGAGCAGGGCGTTGGTCAAGGATGACTTGCCGACGTTGGGCCGTCCGATGATGACCAGGCGCGGCGGAATGGCCTGCTCCGGCAACTCGGCGGCGGGTGGGGTGGCGCCGAAGGATTCCTGGATGGCGTCGAGCAAATCGTTCATCCCGCGCCCGTGCACGGCGCTGACCCCGACCACGCGCGGGAAGCCGAGCTTGGCAAATTCGTTTTCGAGGTCGTCATGCTTCGGGTGGTCGAGTTTGTTGACCACGAGCACGACCGGGCGCGAGGCGCGGCGCAGCTTGGCCGCCAGTTCGGCATCCAACGGCAGCAGCCCGTCCTGCCCATCGAGCACGAAGAGCACGACATCCGCACCCTCGACCGCCTCGTCCGCCGCGCGGTGCGTGGCCTCGGCAAAATCCGGATCGGGGGAGGCACCGATGCCCCCCGTGTCAACGATGCCGAACGGCGATGGTCCCAGTTTGCACACCGCCTCGATCCGGTCGCGGGTCACGCCGGGTTGGTCGTGCACGATGGAAATCCGCCGCCCGGCCAGGCGGTTGAAGAGCGCGGACTTCCCGACATTGGGGCGCCCGACGAGGACGGCTTTTTTCATGTGGCGCGCTCCGCCCCGCCGAGGGAATTCATGCCGCGCCAGACATAGCCGATGCCGCTGAGCATGGTGAAAAATCCGGCGGCCCAGACGACCCAGCGTTCCTGGGGAATCTGCAACAGAACCCAGGCCACCGCGGCCATTTGCAGGGCCGTGGCGGCCTTGCCGAGCATGCTCGGGCGCACCTCGATCTCCCCGGTGAAAAACTTGAGCAGCCCGCAGCCGACGAGAATGACCACGTCGCGGGCGATGACGAGGATGGCAAACCAAATGGGCAGGGCAACCGTCCAGGGATAGAGACTCAGCGTGATGATGGCGGTGAGCAGGAGACCCTTGTCGGCGATGGGATCGAGGACCACGCCAAGCGCGCTCCGCTGGTTGAAGCGACGGGCGATCCAGCCATCAAGCCCGTCGCTGGCCGCGGCGAGGACGAAAGTGCCGACCGCGCACCAGTGCAGCCATTGCTCCGGCGCACCCGCGCGCACGCTGACCGAGTAATAGACGGAGAAGACGACGAAGACCGGAATGAGCAGAATCCGGATCAAGGTGATTTGGTTGGCCAACGTCATGACCCAGCAGGGTGCCGCCGCGATGGGTCGCACGCAACAGATTCTTCCTGCAATTTGGCACGCACCCGCGCACAATGCGCGCCCGGCAAATGAATCCCCCCCTGCTCCGATGCCGCGACCTGCAATGCCGCCGACCGCTCTGGCGCGCGGGCGCCTCGCAAGTGCGAATGGTCAACGCCGACTTTTCCGCCGGAATGTTTCACGCCATCTGCGGCCCCGACGGTTGCGGAAAAAACCTCGTCCTGCACCTGCTCGGTCTGCTCGAACAACCGGACAGCGGCGAGGTGTGGTGTGAGGACATCAACGCCACGCGGCTCGAACAAACCGCCCGCGACACGCTGCGCCAGCGGACTTTCGGATTTCTTTTCCCGGCCAGCGCCCTGCTTCCCTCGCTCAGCGTGCTCGAGAACATCGCCTTCCCGCTGCTCAAGTCCGGCGGCCAGACGTCGTCCCAGCAGACGGAGCAAACCCTTTTCGCCCTCCAGTTCTGCGGTCTGGAGGGTGAAGCCGAGGACCTGGTCTCCGATCTGGCGCCAGAAAGGCAGGCCCTGGTCTGCTTCGCCCGGGCCATCGTGCACCGTCCGCGCGCGCTCCTCGCCGAGTCGCCTGCGGCCGAGGAGATCCTCGTCCCGCTGGCCCGCCGCGCGGTGCGGGAGTTCGGGCTGACCGTTGTCTGGAGTGCGCGGCCCGATGGTCCGGCGGCGCAAAACGCGGACCAAGTGCTGGCCATGAGCGACGGCCAACTGGCCGTGCCGGCCGCATGAACCACCTGCTCCCGCCCGAGCATCTCGAGGCCGCCGCCACGGTGCGGGCCAGCCATTCCAGCTTCGCGCCGGCCTTCCGGCTGCTTCCCGCCGCCCGGCGGCACGATCTGGAAATTCTCTATGCCTTCTGCCGTCTGGTGGACGATTTGGCGGACGGCGAGCACTCCCTCACCGCAGCGGAGCGGTCCGAGGCCCTTGCGGCCTGGCGCGACGGGTTCCGCCATCCGGCTCTGGCCGGACTGCCGGAAAATCTCCGGCAGATGATTCACCGGCGCGAATTGGACCCCGCGCTTTTCCTCGAGCTTCTCGAGGGGGTGGCCACAGATCTTTCGGTGCCCGTGCGCATGCCCACGCGGGCCGACCTCGAACTCTACTGCCATCGCGTGGCCGGAACGGTCGGGCTGCTCTGCCTGCCGATCTTCGGTGCGAACCCGGCCCGGGCGGCTGCCTATGCCGAAACGCTCGGGCGTGTCCTGCAATACACGAATATCCTGCGCGACACCGCCGCGGACTTGGAGCGTGGGCGGCTTTACTATCCGCTCGACGAACTGGCTGCCGCGGGAATCAGCGCCGAAAATTTTGCCCGCGAAGACGAAAAGCGGCAGGCCTATTTGCAGAGATTCGCGGCCGAAGCGGGCGAATTCCATGCCGAGGCCGCGCGGCGGCAACCGCCGGAAGATCGCCGAGCCCTGCGGCCGGCGCGGTTGATGGCGGCGGTTTATGCGCAGCTACTCGTCAAGATGCAACGCGACGGCCTGCGCGTGATGGAGAAGCGTTACCGTTTGTCGGCAACGGAAAAAATCGCCGCCCTGGGATCGGCTTTGCTCGGGCGTCAGTAGCCGGCTTTTTTCAGCAGCGTCGCGATGCCCTTGGTGTTGTCGGCCAGTGTGCTGAGGCGGAAGAACACCTGTCCCGACGGGCCTTTGCCCACCGTGCGGGAGAGCGCGACCTGCCGGAGAATTTCCTGCGGCGGCCAGCCCTGCTCGCTCATGCGGTAGGCGGCAATGCCCGGATAGATCGGCACGCCGCGCGGGTTGGCCGCGGAGCCGCGCCACCACTTGAGGAGTTCGCTGAAGGACTGCGCCGACCCGTCCTTCCAATAAAGCTGCGGCACCAAATAGTCGACCGAGCCGGCGCGCATCCACTGCACGGGATCGGCAAAGATTTCGTTGAGCTGATCCAGGCCGGCCTCGACTGTCGGCGGCTGGCCTTTCGTGTAAATGCCGAACGGACTGATGCCGAAAACTGCGCCGGGGCGGGCCGACTTGACCGCTTGGTGCACCCGCGCGACGAGGCGGTTGACGTTGTCGCGGCGCCAGTCGCCCAGTTCCAATTTTCCGCCCCCCGCCCGATAGCGTTGATACGTCTTGCCGTCGGGGAAGTTCACTTTTCCACCGGCCGGCGGATAGGGATAAAAGTAGTCATCAAAATGAATCCCGGCCACGTCGTAGCGGCGGGCGAGGTCGGTGACCACCTTGACCACATGGTCCTGCACCTCCGGCACGCCGGGATCCATGCAGACAACCGAGCCGATCTTGTAGGCGTAGGCGCTGTAGCGGCGCGCCATGTGGTTCGAAGCCAGTGAGGCCCCGGCCTTGACCGACGCACGGTAGGGGTTGAGCCAGGCATGGACGCGGATGCCGCGACGTCCGGCTTCGGCCAGACAAAAGGCGAGCGGATCATACCCGGGATCTTGGCCCTGCGTGCCGGTGAGGAAGCGGCTCCACGGCTCAAGCGACGACCGATAAAACGCATCCCCCTCCGGCCGGACCTGAAAAAACACATCGGTCAAACCAAGCGATTTGGCCGCATCAAGCAACCGGACCAACTCCGCCTTCTGCTCCGCTGCCGACGAACCTTTCGAAGGCCAGTCGAGGTTGTGCACGGTCGAAATCCACGCGCCGCGGAATTCCGCCTGCGCACAAACCGCCGCCGCGAGGAGGAGGAGAAAAACCTTAAGCCAAAATTTCGGTGCCGACGCCTTCATTGGTGAAAATTTCCAGCAGCAAAGCATGGGCCAGCCGTCCGTCAATCATATGTGTCTTGCCCACGCCTTTTTCCAGCGCCGCCACCGCGCCCAGCACCTTGGGAATCATGCCCCCCTCGAGGACTTTTTGCCGGATGAGCGTTGCGACCTGCTCGGCCCGGACCGTGGGGACGAGTGACTCGGGATCCTCGCGGTCACGCATGATGCCGGGGACGTCGCTGAGAAAAATCAACTTGGCCGCCCGCAGCGCGCCGGCGATGGCGGCCGCGGCTTCGTCGGCATTGACGTTGAGCGTCTGCCCGTCCGCCCCGCAACCGAGGGGCGAAACCACCGGCACACGCTCCTCGTGCAGAACCCGCTCCAGCTCGGTGGTGACCACGCCGGTCACGCGGCCGACAAACCCCAGATCCTCGGTGCCGCCCTCGCCGTCTTCGACCGGCGCGAGTTTTTCGGCCTGCAACACATCACGTCCGGAAAACCCTTGGGCGCGACCACCGAACTCCCCGATGGCCGCGACCAGCCGTGGGTTGACCTCGCGATCGAGAACCTCCTCGACGATGCGAATGGAGGACTCGTCGGTCACGCGCAAACCATGGACGAAACGCGCGACCAGGCCGGCTTCGCGCATGCGGGCACTGATGGCCTTGCCGCCACCGTGAACCAGCACCGGATTGATCCCGACCGCCTCGAGAAAGACCACGTCACGGAGCAATCGCTCGACCGCGTCGTCGCTTTCCATCGCACTGCCGCCGTATTTGATGACGAACGTGCTGCCGCGAAATTTCTGCAGGAACGGCAAGGCCTCGATCAGAACCGCCGCACGGAGGGTGGAATCAGGCACACTCATGGCTATTCGCTGAGATTCAACTCGACGAATTTTTCCGTCAGGTCGGTCGTGTAGACCGAGTAAAAGGCTTTGCCCTGCTGCAAATCCACGGTGACGGTGAACCGCTTGTTTGAGACCACGGCGACGAGTTTTTCCTTCGGCGTGGGGGCCGCCGTTCCGCCGCGCACCGCAGCCAGGCCATCATAGTAGATGTCGACCAGTTCCTCGCGGATGCGGACGCCGCAGTAACCGGCGGCGTCGAGGATGCGGCCCCAATTCGGGTCGTTGCCGGCCCAGGCACATTTGACCAGGGTGGAATTGGCCACCGCCTCGGCCACCTTGCGCGCGGCCTGCAGGCTCGACGCCCCGCGCACCTGCACGGTGACGAACTTCGAAACGCCTTCGCCATCCTCGACGATCATGTGCGCGAGTTTGAGACAAACCTCGCTCAGGGCCTCGAGGAAAAGCGTGTAGTCGGGCGTCCCGGCCTTGATCGCCGCACCTCCCGACGCCCCATTGGCCAGAGCGAGCACCGTGTCGTTCGTGCTCATGTCGCCGTCGACTGTGATGCGGTTGAAGGTTTTCTCCACCGCGGCGTGCAGCGCGTTTTGCAACGTCCCCTTGGAGATTTTTGCGTCGGTCGTGACCACGCAAAGCATGGTGGCCATGTTCGGATTGATCATCCCGGCGCCCTTGGCCATGCCGCCGATGCGGAAGGTTCCCCCCGCGGCGCGAACCTCGAGGGCGCATTGCTTGGCGAATGTGTCGCTGGTCATGATGGCCCGCGCGGCCAAAAGACCGCTTTTGGCGGAAAGACGCGCGGCTAGGTCAGGAAGTTTTGCCGCCATTTTATCCACCGGCAGGGGCACACCGATCCGCCCGGTGGAGCAGACGAGCACGCGCCGGACACCGCAATCGAGCGCGTCGGCCATCTGCCCGGCGAGCGACTTGGCCGCCGCGATGCCGCAGGGGCCGGTGCAGGCGTTGGCATTGCCGCTGTTGAGGAGCACGGCGCAGGCGTGCGGGGCGCGAAGGTGGGCGCGCGAAACCCGCACGGGCGCGGCCTTGACCCGGTTGGTGGTGAAGACGCCCGCCGCCACGGCTGGAACGGCCGAGGCCACCAGCGCCATGTCGTCGCGACCCTTGTTCGAGGCCTTGATCCCGGCAAAAACCGCCGACGCGCGAAACCCCTCGGCGGCCGTCACGCCGCCCTTGATCGCTTTCGTTCCGCTCATAAAAGTCCCGTCCCCTCGTCCCAGCCCTGGGAAATGTTGAAGGCCTGCACAGCCTGTCCGGCCGCGCCTTTGGTCAGGTTGTCCAACGCACTGAATATCAACAGCCGCCCGGTGCGCGCATCTTCCCGCACCGCCACGTCGACGAAGTTGGTGTTCATCACGTGTTTGGAGTCCGGCAGGTGAGGCACAAGCCGGACGAAAGGGCGGTTGGCATAATCAGACGCCCATGCCTCCTCGACTTCCCGCGCACCCGCGCCGCCGGCCGGCCGCGCTACGATGGTCGAGATCATGCCCCGCGTGACCGGCACGAGGTGCGGGGTGAAGCTGACCCTGACTTCGCCGCCCTCCGCAGCCGAAAGTTCCTGTTCAATCTCGGAGAGATGCCGATGTTTGGGCGCGCCGTAGGCCCGCAAGCTCTCGTTGCACTCGGCGAAAAGCAGCGGAATCTCCGCCTTGCGTCCGGCCCCACTGACTCCGCTGAGGCTGTTGATCACGATCGAATCCGGCTCGATCAGCTTCCGCCGCAGCAAGGGAACAAGCGGCACGAGAATACTCGTCGGGTAGCATCCCGGACAGGCCAGCAGGCCCGCCCCGGCCAAAGCGTCGTCGCCGCAAATCTCCGGCAGGGCATAGACCGATTCCGCGAGCAGATCAGGCGCCGGATGCGTCCCGCCGTAAAACTCGGCGAAAACCCCGGCTGACTTGAGCCGGAAATCCGCGCTAAGGTCCACAACCTGGACGCCCGCGCTCCGCAAGGGCGCAGCAAATTCCGCGGCCAACCCGTGGGGCAGCGCAAGAAAGACCGTGGTCGCGCCGGATTGCACCAGCGCACCGACCGAAGGCTCGACAAATCTCATCCCGGCCAGGCGCGATGCTGCCATGCGCGGAAAAATTTCCGCCACCGTGCGGCCGGCCGACTGCCGCGACGTCACGGCCACCACGTCCACCCGTGGATGCCGCGCCAGCAGGGATAGCAGTTCCTCTCCCGAGTAACCGCTTGCACCGACAATGGCAGCCTTGACCTGTTCCATGGGTATCTTCTACCGCGCCACGCCCCGCGAGGAAACGCGCAAAAATCGCGACAGCACCACTCAGAGCTGATCGTAGGGCACGTCGAAGGCGTTGCCCTCGGACAATCGGCCGGACTTGAACCCCTTGAGAAACCACCGCCGCCGCTGATCGGCCGTGCCGTGGGTGAAGGAATCGGGCACCACGTAGCCCCGCGTGGCCGACTGCAAACGATCATCGCCCACGGTCTCGGCCGCATTGATCGCCTCGTCAATGTCCCCTTCCTCCAGAATGTCCCACCGCTGTTGCGCGTGGTGCGCCCACACCCCGGCGAGAAAATCGGCCTGCAACTCGAGGCGAACGGACATCTGGTTGTAATCCGCCTCCGAAGTCCGCCCCATCGCGCCGTGCACCTTGTCGGTCAACCCAAGCAGATGCTGCACATGGTGCCCGACCTCGTGGGCAATCACGTAGGCCGCAGCGAAATCTCCCGTCATGCCGAACTGCCGGTGCATTTCGTCGAAAAAGGAAAAGTCCAGATAGATGGTCTGGTCGGTCGGCAGGTAGAACGGCCCCGTCGCGCCCTGCGCCATCCCTCCGGGCATCGGCGTCCGGCCCGAATAAAGCACCAGCCGCGGCGGCGTGTAGCGCTTTCCCGACTTGGCAAACGCCTCGGTCCACACATCTTCGGTGTCAGCCAGCACGGTGGCGACAAACTGCCGGATATTGTCATTGGCCGCCGGGGCCGTCTGCGTGCGCGTCGGTCCCCCTCCCGCATCCACCCCGAGGTCGTCCATCAGCCGGATCGGATCCGCCCCGGTGAACAATGCAATGGCCAAAATGATGAGCAACCCAGTGCCCCCAATCACGGTGCGCCCGGCCGGGCTCATCCCCCGGCGGTCCTCCACATTGGTGCTTTCTCGCCGACCGGACCATTTCATCCCTACGGAATTAGCCAAGGTCGAGGCCGGGGGCAAGCCCGCGGCGGGGCGTCGGATGCGGCTTCCCCTCGTCGGCCAAATGCGCCAGCATCCCCGTCTCATGAACTTCTTCGAAACCCTCGTCAACTCGATCCAAGATCCCCAAGCCGGCACGCAAAAATCCGACCTCGAAGGCCTTCTCTCCGCCCTGACCGGCGGAACCCCATCCGCGGGCTCCTCGTTGCCCGCCGGCGCGAGCGAAAGCCTGGCCGGCACGATCGGCGGCGCGCTCAAGCCCGCCCTGCGCGAGGCCGGCCAGACCGGCGGCATCGATGGCATCGACGCCCTGCTCGGCTCGCTCAGGCAAAACGCCGGCTCGCCCCAGCAACTCGAGCGCGCCCTCGGCCCGGATCGGATGAACCAGATGGTCACTCAGGCGCAGCAGAAAAGCGGGCTGCCCGTTGACACCATCCTCAGCATGCTCCCGGTCATTCTTCCCGCCGTCGTTTCGCTCCTGCAATCCGGAGCCCGCAGCGGCGTCGCCCCGTCAGCCCAGCAGGGCGCAACCGCGACCAAGCCCGGAGCCAACCCCCTTCTGCAGAACTTTCTGGACTCCGACAACGACGGCGACGTCGACATGCAGGACCTCGTGCGACTCGGCTCGAAATTCCTGCAATAGCTCGGCGGCTACTCGACTTTCAGCCGGATCACTTCCTCGGTTCCGAGCAAAGGCTTGGGCGCGTTGGGTCCGAAGAAATGCACATGGGTCAGCTGGGAGCCCGTGTGCAGCGAGGCTTGCATTGTCCAGAGCAGGAAGAGACAGGCCGCCACGGCGACCAGCCGGGCGAGGAGCGATACGCCGGGAATGCGGCCACCGAAAAAGCAGGCGGCCGCCGCCACGGCAGCGAACCAAGCGGCAAAAAGCATGAGCCCTGAACTGTCCTGATGGCTCTGCACCGCCCCGACCACGGACTCCCCAACATAGCGGACCTCCGCGGCCGCGACCCGGCCCGTGGAGTAGGCCCAAGTCGTGCCCAGCGCGCCGAGCACCATCATGAAGAGGGCGAAACGCAGCACATTCCGGTGCGGCCAGAGCAACGACAGAACCACGGCCACCGTGCCCAGGAGCAAGAAAGCCACGGAAAAGTGGACGGCAAAGGGATGCAACGGATCCGGGAGGTGCAACATGGAAGAGGAAAAATGCCGCTGGAGCGGCGTTTAGGCAATACTCCGTGGACTCCCGCTCCCGGCTGGAAGAAAATCTCCGTCCATCCGGACCAATCTCCATGCTTGAGCAATTCCTCCAATCCGCCCTCACCGACCTCGAGCGCCGCCATCTGCGCCGCCGAATCCGCGTGTCGGATGCGCCCACCGGCCCGCTCGTGCGTCTGGCGGATAAAATGCTGCACAACTTCGCCTCGAATGATTACCTCGGATTGGCCGCACATCCGCAGGTCATCGAGGCCGCCGTGCAAGCGCTCCGTGATTTCGGGGCCGGAGCCGGGGCCTCCCGTCTTGTCACCGGCACGCAGCGCCCCCACCGTCAACTCGAGGAGGAGCTGGCGGCGTTCAAGCGTGCCGACGCTGCGCTGGTCTTCGGTAGCGGCTATGCGAGCAGCACCGGTGCGCTGTCCGCTCTGGCAACCAAGGGCGACGTCATCCTGCTCGACCGCCTGAGCCACGCGTGTCTGGTCGATGGCGCAAGGCTGAGCGGGGCCACGCTGCGCCCGTTCCGCCACAATGATCTCGACCATCTGGAACACCACCTCCACTGGGCGCGGGCGCGTCACCCGCACGCCAAGATTTTCATCGCGACGGAATCGGTCTTCAGCATGGACGGCGACGCGGCCCCGCTCGCGGCGATGGTGGAATTGAAGGACCGTCATGGCGCGGCCCTTGTGCTCGATGAGGCCCATGCCGTCGGCGTGCTCGGACCGGGCGGGCGCGGACTGGCCGCCCAATGCGGATTGGACCAGCGCGTCGAGGTGCAGATGGGCACGCTGGGCAAGGCCCTGGGCAGTTCCGGGGGTTACATCGCCGGGTCGCGCAATTTGGTGGAGTTTCTGGCCAACCGCGCCCGCAGTTTTGTCTTTTCCACCGCCGCACCCGCCTCGACCGCTGCGGCCGCATCGGCCGCCCTCAAAATCTGCGCCGGCCCCGAGGGCGACCGGCGCCGCGCCAAGCTCCGCGAACTCGCCGACCTCATCGCTCCCGGTCTGCCGTCGGCGATTCACGCGCTAATCCTCGGCGACGAGCAAGCCACCCTCCAGGCCTCGGACTCGCTGGCCAAGCTTGGCTTTTTTGTCCCCGCCATCCGCCCGCCCACGGTGCCGAAGGGAACCTCGCGTCTGCGCGTGAGCCTCTCGGCCGCGCATGAAGCGGCAGCTGTGGCCACGCTGGCGCGGATGTTGGCCGTGGTTTCCGCGCGGCCGGAGCCGGCGGGGGGCGATCCTGACACGGTCTGCCCGGTTTGCGGCAGCGTCCTCACGCAGGAGAAATGCAAGGTCATCTGCCGCAGTGCGGTCTGCGGCTACCGGATTGTTTTCAATTGCTCGGAATTCTGACCCGCGCACAATCCCGCCATGCCGAATCCCGATGCTGCCAGCCAAATCAAACGCGTTCCGACCCGCGACGAAATCCCCGAAGCCGACCGCTGGGACCTGACCCACCTTTACCCGGACGACGCGGCCTGGGAGGCTGAGTTCGCGGCAGTGCAGGCGCGCTATCCCGGCATCAAAGACTTTCGCGGCAAGTTGGCCGAGTCGCCCGCAGCGCTGCTCGCCGCGCTGGAGTTCGAAAAGAGCATCGACCAGCCGCTCGCGCGACTGTCCACCTACGCCAGCCTCCGCACGAGCGAGAACGGCGCCGACCCAGTCTTCCTCGAGCGCGAGGCGCGGCTGCAAAACCTCAACACGGACATCGTGGAAACCTGCTCGTTCCTCAGTCCGGAATTGCAGGCGGTGCCGGAGGAAAACTTTGCCGCCCTGCTCTCCGCGCCGGAGTTGGCTCCGTGGCAGACGGTGCTGACGCGGTTGCGCCGCTTCAAACCACACACGCTGAACGAGCGCGAGGAGCGCCTGCTCGCCATGGGCGCGCAACCGCTAGCCGGGCATGAGGAGACATTTTCCCAACTGACCAACGTGGACCTCAAGTTCGGCCTCATCACGGGCACGGACGGCCAACAAAGCGAACTCAGCCTGGGCAGCTTCAGCTCGTTCCTGGTCAAGCCGGACCGCGACCTGCGCCGCCGCGCCTTCCATCAATTCTACGAGGAATTCACCGACCACAAATTCACCCTGGCCAGCACGCTGGCCAATTCTGTGCGGACCGATGTCTTCGAGGCCCGGGCGCGCGAGTATCCGTCGGCTCTCAACGCCGCCCTCTTCCGCCACAACATCCCGGAAGCGGTCTACACGAATCTGGTCGGGGCCGTGCGCGCCAACCTCGCGCCGCTGCATCGTTACTACGAACTACGGCGGCGCGCGCTCGGGATTGACACCATCCACCACTACGACACCTACGTCCCGCTCGTCCCGCAGGTCAGCACCAATCTGAGCTTTGATGAAGCGATTGATCGCGTGATCGCGGCAGTCCATCCGCTGGGCGAGGAATACACGCGGGAGCTCGAAGCCGGCCTGCGCGGGCGCTGGTGCGACCGCTACGAGTCGAAGGGCAAACGAAGCGGCGCCTTCTCCAGCGGGTGCTTCGGCTCACCGCCCTACATCCTGATGAACTACAAGCCGGACGTTTTTTCCGACCTGTTCACCCTGGCCCACGAGGCCGGGCACTCGATGCACACGTGGTATGCGCAGCGCGCGCAAACTTTCCAGGATCACCATTATCCGATCTTCCTCGCCGAAGTCGCCTCGACCTTCAACGAGGAACTCCTGACCCATCATCTGCTCGAGCAGACCGATGACCCGCAGATGCGCGCCCACCTGCTCAACCGCCAGATCGACGACCTGCGGGGCACGATTTACCGGCAGACGATGTTCGCCGAGTTCGAGAAAATCATCCACGAACGGCAGGAAGCCGGCGAGGCCCTGACCCTCGACACGCTGACCACCATTTACCACGGGTTGCTCGTGACCTACTTCGGTCCGGGCTTCGTCCTTGATCCGCAACTCGACCTCGAGTGCCTGCGCATCCCGCATTTTTACAGCGCCTTCTACGTCTACCAATACGCCACCGGCATGAGTGCGGCCATCGCGCTGTCCCGGCAGGTCCTCGAGTCCGGCGACGCCTCACGTTACCTCGGGTTCCTCCGCTCGGGCGGCAAGCTTGATCCCATCGACACCCTCGCCGCGGCCGGGGTCGACATGACCTCGCCGGACCCGGTTGATCACGCGCTTGCTCTCTTCTCGCGTCGCGTGGATGAGCTGGCCGCGATGCTCGGGATCGATCTCGGGAGCCCTGTCGCATGAAGCGCGCCTTCCTCGACAAGGTCCTCGCCCGCCTCCGCCGCATCCAACCGGAGGAAGTGGAGACGTTTTTTGTCGAACTGGCCCGCGACAAACGCTTCCTCGAGACGATTTTCAACGCGATCCACGAGGGCGTCATTGTCACCGACGTCGGCGGCACGGTCGTCTATCTCAACGATGCGGCCTGCCTGCTCTTCGGCCTCGACCCGGCCTCCGCGCTCGGCCGTCCGCTCGCGGAGAAAATCAGCGGCCTGCGCTGGAAGGAGCTGGCCCAGGGCCGGGAGATCGTGACCCGGGATATTGAGGTTTTTCATCCGGCCCACCGCGTGCTCAACTTTTACGTCGTTCCCCTCATGAGCGAGGACGACGATGAGCCGGGGCAGCGGCAGCATGCCGGCTACGCCCTGATCATGCGGGACATCACCGAACGTCAGCGGGCCAACGAGGAGACTTTGGAAAGCGAGCGGATGGCCGCCCTGCAGCTTCTCGCCGCCGGCGTGGCCCACGAGATCGGCAATCCGCTCAACTCCCTCACCATCCACCTGCAACTGCTGGAGCGACGCCTGCGCAAACTCCCGGAGGAAAACCGCGAAGACCTGCTTCATCCGCTCGAAATCGCCCGCGACGAAATCAAGCGGCTCGACACCATCGTGACCCAGTTTCTCCGTGCCATCCGGCCGACCCCGCTGGACCGCGTGCCGCAGGACCTCAACTCGCTGGTGCGCGAGGCGGCCGAGTTCCTCGCGCCCGAACTGAAGTCCCGCAACGTCCTGCTCGAGCTTGAACTTTCCCCCGGACTCCCCGCCCTCGAGGTCGATCCGAACCAGCTCAAGCAGGCTTTTTTCAACATCATCAAGAATTCCAGCGAAGCGATGAAACAGGGGGGCCTTTTAAAGATCCGCACGATGGCCGAGTCGGGCTGGACCAATATCAGCTTCGTCGACACCGGCGGCGGGATGAGCACGGAGACGATGGCCCGCGTGTTCGAGCCGTATTACACGACCAAGAAAACCGGCAGCGGACTCGGCCTCATGATCACCCAGCGCATCGTCCGCGCCCACGGCGGCGCGGTGGTGATCGAGAGCAACCCCGGCCAGGGACTCAAGCTGACCATTCGCCTCCCCCGTCAGGACCGGCAGGTGCAGATGCTGCCGCCCCAACCTCTGACCCTGCCCGCCCCGGCGAAAACATCATCCCGTCGGTCCGCCAATCAGCCAGGTCGCGAAGGAGTAGTAGGCGGGAATGCCTAGAATGACGTTGAACGGGAAGGTGATGGCCAGCGAGGCGGTCAGGTAAATGGCCGGACTCGCCGCCGGCAGCGCGACCCGCACGGCCGCCGGTGCCGCGATGTAGCTCGCGCTGGCCGCCAGCGTGCCGAGGATCGTCGCCCCGCCGATTCCCATTCCGCTCAAGTGCCCGAGCCAGACCCCGAGGATGCCGTGCAGCAGCGGCATGACGGTGGCAAAAAAATGAGCCGCCACCCGGCGTGCTTGAGATCGCCAAGCCGCCGACCCGTGACCAAGCCAACCTCCAAGAGGAAAAGCGTGAGCACACCGCGAAACGGATCGTCGAAAAGCGGCGCGACCTGCTCGGCTCCCTTGCTCCCCGCCAGCAGACCGATGGCCATGCCGCCCATCAGCAGCACAATCGACTTGCTCGTCAGCAGTTCGCGCAGGACCTGCTTCATGCTGCCTCCGCCCGAAGCGATGGTCGACTTGCCGACGAGAAAGATCGCCAGAATGATGGCCGGAACCTCCATCACGGCCAGCAGGGCGGCCACATACGGCTCGTAGGACACCTGAAGAATCTGCAGGAAGGCCAGCGCTTCGCCGAAGGTCACGGCCGAGACCGACCCGTAGTGCGCGGCCAGCGCCGCCGCATTGACGCCGTCAAAGCGCCCGAACTTCCGCAAAATCGCATAGCTCCACAACGGAATGGCCAGGCTGAGCAGCAGCGCAGCCGTGAGCGGCTTCCAGAAATCCGCGAAGGCCACCCCGTCCAGCTTGGCCCCGCCTTTCAGGCCGATGGCAAAAAGCAGGTAAATGGTCATCGCCGTGTAAATCTCCGGCGGGATCTTCAAGTCGCTGCGGACCAGACTGGCGATGACCCCAAGGAGGAAGGCCAGGACCATGGGGGAGAGCAGGCTGAGAATGACGGATGCAAGGACGTCCATGATGTGATGCGGGTTTGCGGCCGGGCCGCGTTTGTGGCAGAATTAGTCATGACATGCAATGCATGACATTTATGTCGTGTATTGCATTTCGCATGACTCCGTCAAGCTTTCCGATGAAGAAAAAATCCCCCACCCCCGCTCCCGGCTACACCTACCTGACGAACCACACCCACGTGCTGGTCGCGCTGGACCTTGATCCCGGGCTGCGCCTGCGCGATCTGGCCGCGACCATCGGGATCACCGAACGCGCGGTGCAGCGCATTGTGGCCGAGCTGGAGGAGGCCGGCGTGCTGGAGCGAGAGCGGCACGGACGCCGCAACCGCTACCGGATCAACCGCCGCGGACACCTGCGTCATCCGCTCGAGGAGCATTGCACCCTCGGCGGCCTCCTCGCCTGGGTCCACGGCCAGACCAAGAAGGCCTGATCACGCGGTAAAGCGGTGAAGCATCACCGCAGTCCAAAGCGGGCTGCGCCCGCGGGGGAGCGCGCGCCCGCCCCTCCCGCGCGAAGCGCTTTTGGACTGCGGCAATTCTTTGCCGCTTTGGCCGCAGCACCGCCGATGCGGCTATTCCCAGCGAACCGCTGACTGCATCAGCACGGCGGCCGGACCGGCACACCACGCGCGGCGAGGAACTTTTTCACCTCCGCCACGGTGTATTCCCCGAAGTGGAAAATGCTCGCGGCCAGCACCGCGTCGGCCCCGGCATGCAGCAGGACGTCCGCCATGTGCTCGAGCTTGCCCGCCCCACCGCTGGCGATGACCGGGATGCTGACCGCGGTGGCCACGGCACGCACCAACTCCATGTCGTAACCCTTCTTGGTTCCATCGGCGTCCATGCTGGTCAGCAAGATCTCGCCCGCCCCGAGTTCGGCGGCGCGCGAGGCCCAGGCCACCGCCTCGAGGTCCGTTGGATTACGTCCGCCGTGGGTGTAAACGGTCCAGCCGCCCCCCGGACGACGCCGCGCGTCGATCGCCACGACGATGCACTGCGAGCCGAACCGCGCCGCGCCTTCGCGGATCAGATCCGGCCGCTGGATGGCCGAAGTGTTGACGCTGACCTTGTCCGCCCCGGCGCGAAGCATGATTTTCATGTCCTCAACGACACGGATGCCCCCACCCACGGTCAGTGGCATGAAGCACTCGGAGGCCGTGCGCTCGACCACGTCAACCATGGTGGCGCGGTTGTCGGACGAGGCGGTGATGTCGAGGAAGACCAGCTCGTCGGCCCCCTGGGCATCGTAGGCCTTGGCGCACTCGACCGGATCGCCCGCGTCGCGCAATTCGAGAAATTTGGTGCCCTTGACCACGCGGCCGCCGGTCACGTCGAGGCAGGGAATGATGCGCTTGGTCAGCATGCCCCGACAATGACCGCGGGGGCTGAAGGGTGCAATGCGCGGATAAATGCTTTGCCTGAGGCCCCGCGTTTCCTAAATTCTGTCGATGCGAGCAATTCTGTGCGCCAGCCTGTTTTGCGTCGTCGCCGCCTTTTTGACGGGTTGCGCCGGGTCCAAAGGCGTGGGCCGGTTCCACACCGTGGTGGTGGATGCGGGGCACGGCGGCATCGACAAAGGCGCACGGGGAGTGGATGGCTCGGTGGAGAAAACCTACGCCTTGGACACCGCCAAGCGCATCGAGCGCGGCCTCCGCTCGCGGGGGTTCCGTGTCATCATGACGCGCAAGGGCGACTATTTCGTCCCGCTCCCGACCCGGGCGGCCATTTCGAACCGCGAGCGCGGGGCGATTTTCGTCAGCGTCCACTACAACTGGGCCAGCCGCTCCTCGGCCGAAGGATCCGAGACCTACTACTACAACGCCAAGTCCTACCCGCTCGCGGCCAACATCCAGAAAGAACTGGGCCGCATCGCCACCCCGAGCCGCGGCGTGAAGCGGGCCCGCTTCCACGTCCTGCGCAACAACACCCGGCCGGCGGTGCTCGTCGAGTTCGGTTTTGTTTCCTGCGCCTCGGAGTTGCGCGACATCAGGTCTTCCCGCTACCGCCAGCGCATGGCCGATGCCGTGGTGCGCGGCATCATCAAGTCAGGGAACTGAGCGCGGCAACGATGCGCTGATCGCCGGGATCGGCCGCCCGAAAATTTCCGGCCGTTCCACCGGCTGGCGATCCACCCCCGGGGCCAGCACCTCGAACAATCGCGCAAAGGAAATGCTGCACTGCAACCGGCGCTGCGAGCGGTCGATCTTGGGATTAACCTGGATGACCGCCTGCGAAAACGGAGCCTCCGCCTTGACTCGCAACGCCTCCCGCCGGACTTCCGCCAGCGGACGGGACGTGTCCTTGACCACTCGGTCCAACGCAACAAGATCCTCCCGGGTGATCGGCCCCCAGAGCCCGCGCCACTGCGCCGGGGTCACACGGGCAGTCAGCGATTGGACGAATCTCTTTCCGTTTCCCTCCTGCTGCCAGAATCCGACAACCAGCAGGAAGGGTTCATCAATGTCGAACTGCCGCAGCGCATCGCCCAGCCCCACCGGCGAACCGAACTTGGTCGCTTTCGGATTGACGGGAATTCCACCGTGCTCCCGATTGGACGAGGCGGGAATGTCCCACTTGTCCGTCGGGCCGGACGCCCAGTGCCCGCCGAAAAAAGTGTCCGCCACCCAATGCTCGAACGCCAGCCCGTGCTGTTGCACCTCGGCGGCGGAGAGCGGCGCAGCCAGCAGGAGCACGGCGGCAACGGCAAAACGATGAACACACATGGAGGGAAAAACGAGGCACCCGACGGCCGCTGGTTTGCACCATCACGCCGAGGGGTTCAATCCTCCATCTCCGGGCCGTTGACGGCGAGAGCGACGCCTGTCTTTCATACACACGCGTAATGGTCGTCGCATCCTACAGATGAAAACACCTCTCCTCGCCCTCGCCATCCTCCTCGTCTCGTTCGACTACGGACAAACCGCCGATCCCGGGCCCGCGAAATTGGTCCTCTTCGACTTCGAGCAGGATTCCGACCTGCGCGGGTGGCGGAGGCGCGACGATGTCGTGATGGGCGGACGCTCCAAGGGTGCCTTCGCGCTGAACAAGGACGGCCACGCGGTTTTTTCCGGTGACGTTTCGCTCGAGAACGACGGAGGGTTTTCCTCCGTGCAAAACTACTTCGACCCGATTGATGTCTCGTCCTACCGCAAAGCCTTCGTCCGCCTCAAGGGCGACGGCAAAGCCTACCGTTTCATCGTCGAGTCCGACGACAGCAACCGCCACTACTACGTCCACGATTTCCAAACCGGCACCGATTGGCAGACGGTCGAAATCCCGCTGAGCACCATGTATCCCATGCGCCGGGGCGATCGCCTGAGCATCCCCGATTACCCGGGCAAAACCATGGGTCAGGTCCGCTTCATGATCGGCAATGGAAAAGCGGAGAGCTTCCGCCTCGAGATTGACAAGATCTGGCTGGAATAGGCCTAAAAACGGAGTTGAGAGTTGACAGATGAGGGTTGAAAGATTGAGGAGCACGGAGATACGACGCAGCCGGGTCTCACCCTCGGGGTGACCAAGCCAATGTTCGCAAACCGCTGAGCTTTAGTCCCTCAACTCTCAACCATAGACCCTCAACTTCCCCTTTAGGATAACCCGGCCAGCCTCAAATCCATTTACGCAGCACTCCGGCGAAGCGGTTGTAGACAAAGCCGGCCGCGAGGAGCAGCACGCCGAGGACGAGGAAGCTCAGAATGCGGTAGATCGTGTCCAGCTGCCAGACATCGACGAGGAAAACCCGGCCGACCGAGGCCGCGAGAATCACGAGGCCGAGCAAACGGTAGCTGCGCTCACGCAGGGCGAATCCAGCCGCGAGCACGAGCGACCCCAGCACCGACCAGGAAATGGTGATGAGAAAACCCTGCGTGCTTTCGGCCACGAGTTTCCAGAGGAGAAACCAAAGCCCGAGCACCCCGGCGATGATGCTCCCAACTTCAAGCCACCGCGGGTAGCAGGCCAGGCCGCGGAGCCTCCATCGACCCAACTGCTGGGAGGCAAGGAGGAGCAACGGGGCGAGAAAATCGGGCCCGAAGGCGGGAGCCCCGAAGATGAAACCACGGACAAACTCGGAGGCGGCCGCGAGAAACAAAAGCCCGGCGGGCAGCAGTGCCGCCCAGCTGCGGGCCGCCACCGCGCCACCGAAGCAGAGAAAAGCCGAGACGGCGAGGGTGAGACAAATCCACGGAAGCGGAATGTGCTCACGAACGATCAGGATCACCCCGAGGGTCGCGACAAACTCAATCGCCCGCCGGCCAAACATGATCCAAGCCTGCGGGCCCAGCTGCCACCGTCCCGCCACGGGGGACTGGAGGAGGAAGAGTGCAACCGCGGCAACGCACAAGCCAAACTGTCCGGGTTCACCCACCAACCCGGCAAAGCGCAGCATGGTGGCCAGGGAAAGAAGCTGACCCGCCCCAAGCAAGGGCAGGGATTTTGTCCGCACCGCATAGGTCAGCAACGCCAGACCCAGCGCCGCCAGCGCAAGCAACTGGCCCGGCATCTCAGCGCGGTGCATCGTCCAGACCAAGAGCACGACGACGAGGGCCAGGGCCCAAGCCGCCTGCCAGAACAATCGCAACCAGCCCGCCACTGTCATCCCGCCCTGCCTCTGCCACCAATGCAGCAGGAGGAGCAACGCCGCCCCGAGACCGACCGCGGGACGCATGGCGGCAAAGTCGTCCATCAGGCCCCACTGCAGCAGAGCCGCCAGCGCGAATCCCTGCGCCGCGTAAACAAACTCGGGCATCTGCAGCATCCGCAGCGAATACGAGCCGAGCACCGCCAGGAGGAGGAGCAGGGCCAGCGTCAGGCCGTCATTTGTGCCATGGAAAATCCCCGCCAGTGCGACGAGCGCGGCGAGGGCGACAAAAGCGGAAGCCCGCCACCGCAAGGTCGGGGGCGAGAGAACTTGGCGCTGATGTTTGAAAAGCCACGCCGTGCCGGCCAACGCCACCGCAACCCCGCCGGCCGTGAGGGCGGCGCGCGGCGTGCCGGCCAGCACCGCCTCGAGCGAAAAGCAGGCCGCCAGCACCGCCGAGAGGCCGGAGAAAAACTGGAAGACCGCGCCATTCCGCACGCGGCTGAGTTTCATCAGGGTGGCGCTCTGCAACGCAAAGACCAGCGCCGCCTCGTAGCCGCTGAACTTGAGAAACAACCCCAAGGAAACCATGGCCAGGCCTTGGGCCAGATAACTGCCGTCGAAAAGGGTTTCGCCCGCCTCGCGCCGCCGCGCCCCACGGGCCAACCCGAGAAGCACCCCGCCAAACAAAAGCGTGAAGAGCCACAGCTGGTCCGGGTAAGTGCCGGCGAACAAGGGGGCGGTCAGGCCGTAGAACGCCGCGTTGTTCAGCGTAAGAAAGACCACCCGCGGAGTGCCGCCCAGCGGGCCGGCCCGCCCGAGGAAGGTGGCGCTGGTAAAGACGGCCCAGTAGCAGGCGGGAAAGAGCAGCGCGGCGCGGAAAATTTCGGCGCTCTCGACCGAAACAGCCAGCAGCGTCCCGGTCTGGTGGAACCGCCAGAACGCGAAGCAAAGATAGCAACCGGCGAGGCTGATGAACGAAACCGAGATCCACCGCTGCCGGACGAGCAGAACGACGGCGACGGCACTGAGCAGGAGGTTGCTGAAGAGCGAGAATCCGGCCAGGGGATTGATCGCCGCGGTGTAGAAGGCCAGCGCGGTGGTGATCGCGGCAATCACTTCCAACTTGAGGCGCACGGCCATGACGATGATGGCCCCGGCGAGGAGAACCAGCAGAGCCCCGCCGACCAAGGGGCTGCCGATGACGCGGAGCGGGGCGACAAAATGGGCCGCGTAAGTGGCGTAATAAATGACGGCCAAACCGCCGCCGGCCAGCACGTTCCCCCATTGCCGAAGCTGGGGGGAACGCCGGCGCGCCACCCAACCGGCAACCGCCAAGGCCGCACCGGCCAAATAGATCAGCGCAAGTTTGCCTCCCGGCCCGAGCCTTGTGACCATTTCCTGCCAGGCGAAGTTGCCGAGAAAAACCAGGCCGGTCAGGACGAGAACAATGCCGACCCGCACCAGCCAGACGCGCCCCAAACGCATTTCGAAGGAATCCCGCGGGACGGACGGCGCCGCGGTCTTGGGCGGAGCCGAAGCCGGCGGCGGCTCGCGGAAAACCGGCAGGGGCGGAGGCACCGCGGGGGCTGACGTTTTTTCCACCGTGACCGCCGCCACCGGAGCAGGCGGGGGAGAGACCGCAGGATGTTGAGGCGCGGCCGGTGCCGGGCTGGGAACAACAACCGCCGGGATCTGCGGGGCTGTGACATCGGGCTCCGCCACGCGGCCCTCCAATTCCCGGATGCGGCGATCCACGACCTGCAGCTTGGCCACCAGGTCAGCCTGGGTCTCACGGATGTTCGCGAGTTCGGAGGCGATGTCCGGTTTCATGCGTCGTGGCTGATGAAAAAAACCGTCAAGTAAGCGACAAGAGCAGAAACAGCCGCCCATGTCGACAAGCGGCAGAGCGAGGGGCCATCAGATGCGCGGGGTTTTCAAACCGAGGATGAACTGGTTGATCTTGTGCAGGCGCGGAATCAGCGCGCCGGGCGGTTTGACCCCGAGACAGGCACAGGGCACGGTGCGGGGCAGATGAAGTATTTTCTGGGTGTCCTTTTCGCCATCCTGCTCGCCTCGGGGCCCGTGTCGGCGGCGGCCGGAACGTGGCCGCACGCGGTCACCTACGAAATTTTCGTCCGATCATTCGCGGACTCGAACGCAGACGGTGTGGGCGACCTGCGGGGGCTGACCTCGAAGCTCGACTACCTGCAAAGCCTCGGAGTCGAAGCCCTGTGGCTCATGCCCATCAGCCCCTCGCCGTCCTACCACAAATACGATGTGACGGATTACCGCGCCATCGACCCGGAATACGGGACCATGGAGGACTTCGAGGTCTTCGTGGCCGAGGCAAAGAAGCGCGGCCTGCGGGTTATTCTCGATCTGGTCATCAACCACACGGCGCGTCAGCACCCGTGGTTTCAGGCGGCGTTGGCCGATGGCGGGAGCCCGGAGTTTTCCTACTATGTGTGGAAAAACGAGAACGAGGTCAGCCGCAAGACGGTGGAGCGGACCGGGCCCGACACGGACAACCTGCGGCGGTGGAACGAGGCGAAGGAGCACCCGGATCAACTGTATTACGCCTATTTCACCGGCGGGATGCCCGACCTGAATTTCGACAACCCGGAAGTCCGGCGGACCGTCTTCGACATCGGGCGGTTCTGGCTGGAAAAAGGCGTGGACGGATTCCGTCTTGATGCGGCCAAGCACATTTTCCCCGAGGGCCGCGAGGCTGACAGCGTGGCGTTCTGGCGCGAGTTCCGCGCGGAGATGCAGGCGGTCAATCCGGATGTGCTCCTCGTCGGCGAGGTCTGGGCCGACGGGCAGGTCACGCGGGATTTCCTGCCCGGGCTCGGCTCGGTCTTCAACTTCGAGTTGTCCGGCCGCATTCTGGACGCCCTGAAATCCGGGCGCGGGGCCGGGCTGGCCGCGTGGCAGGCCGACCTGCTCAAGCGTTACCGCGAGGCGGCCCTGGATTTCGTCGATGCCACGTTTCTGACCAATCACGACCAGAACCGCGTGCTGAGCCAACTCGGCGACAAAGACAAGGCCCGGGTGGCCGCCGCGCTTTTGCTGACTTTGCCGGGTTCACCTTATCTTTATTACGGCGAGGAGATCGGCATGCTCGGGACGAAGCCCGATCCATTCATCCGCGAGCCGATGCTCTGGCAGCGCGAACCCGACCCGAGCCGCACGCGCAGCGATCGTGTGCGCCACAGCCGCGACAGCACGGTTCCCCCAGTGGCCGAGCAGGAGGGCGATCCGACGTCCCTGCTCAACCACTACCGCAACCTCATCTTCCTGCGCAACACGACCCCGGCGCTCAGCCGCGGAGCCTTCGAGCCGGTCGAGGGGCTGCATGAGCGTTTGGTTTCGTTCGTGCGCCAACACGAGCAGGGTAATGCGCTCGTCCTGCACAACGTGGGACACGGACCGGTCGCCGTCGATCTGACCGGACGGCTCGCAGCCTTTCAGGAAGTGCGCTGGAAATCGTCCGAGGGCGTCGTGCTGGGCGAAGGAAAAATCACCCTGCCCTCGCTCACCTCGGCCGTCCTGCAATGATCCGCGGTGGCCGCGGCGCGGCTCAGGCGAGTTTCTTCGCGATCAGGCCTTCGAGTTTGACGATGTCTTCGGAGAATTTGCGGATGCCTTCCGCCAGTTTTTCCGTCGCCATGGCGTCCTCGTTGAGCATCCAGCGGAAGGTTTTCTCGTCCATCGGAATTTTTTCCGCGGCCGAGGCGTGGGCCTCTTCCTCGGAGAGGTGGCGCTGCACCGTTCCGGTCGAGGCCTGCAACTCGGCCAACAAGTCGGGGCTGATGGTCAGAAGGTCGCAGCCCGCGAGTTCAAGGACTTGGGAGGTATTGCGGAAACTGGCCCCCATGACCTGGGTGGGGTAACCGAGCTTTTTGTAGTAATTGTAAATGGTGCGCACCGACTGCACGCCCGGGTCGTCGGCCCCCTGGTAGTCGGTGCCGGTCTTGGCTTTATACCAGTCGTAGATGCGACCGACGAAAGGCGAGATGAGCCGCGCCTTGGCCTCGGCGCAGGTGATGGCTTGGGGGAGCGAAAAAAGCAGGGTGAGGTTGCAGTTGATGGCTTCGCGTTGCAGGACTTCCGCCGCCCGGGCTCCTTCCCAGGTTGAGGCAATCTTGATCAGCACACGCTCCCGCGGCACGTGACGCGCGGCATAGAGGCCGATGAGTTTGCGCGCCTTGGCAATCGTCGCCTCGGTGTCAAAGGACAAACGCGCGTCCACCTCGGTCGAAACCCGGCCGGGCACGATCTGCAAAATGCGCTGACCAAAAATGGTCAGCAGGTCGTCAATGATGTCCCGGATCAGCTCGACCCGCGGGGCCGAACTGCCGCGGCGCTCGGCCACGGCCTGGTCGAGCAGGGGGGCGTATTCCGGCTGCGCCACCGCCTTGTAAATCAGCGTCGGGTTGGTCGTGGCATCCTGCGGCGCGAACTGACGGATGCTTTCGAAATCCCCCGTGTCGGCCACCACGGTGGTGAATTGCTTGAGTTGGTCGAGTTGGTTGGCGGTTCCCATAGGAAGCCGAAATTAGTCCCGACCGGAACGATTAGCAAACATGCGAAAGCGCGGCCGCAACGAACCCGCGGAAGAGAGGATGCGGAGCCCGCGGCTTGGACCGGAACTCGGGGTGAAACTGGCAGGCGACGAACCACGGATGGCTGGACAACTCGACCACCTCGACGAGCGATCCGTCCGGCGATGTGCCCGAGAGCACGAGGCCCCGCTCCTCGAGGATCGCGCGGTAGTCCATGTTGAATTCGTAGCGGTGGCGGTGGCGTTCCTCGATCTCGGCCGTCCCGTAAAGTTGGTGGGTGATCGTGTTGCGCCGCAGCACGCAGGGGTAGGCCCCGAGCCGCATGGTCGCCCCTTTCTCCGTCACCTCTTTCTGGTCCTCCATCAGGTAAATAACCGGGTGCGGCGACTGCAGGTCGAACTCGGTGCTGTCGGCCCCCGCCAGCTTGCAAACATTCCGCGCAAACTCGACGACCGCGACCTGCATCCCGAGGCAGATGCCGAAAAATGGTGTGCGCGATTCACGGGCGTAGCGGGCCGCGGCAATCTTGCCCTCGACCCCGCGGTCGCCGAAGCCGCCGGGAACCAGAATCCCCGCGACCCCGCGCAGTTGAGCTTCCGCCGCCCCCTCGCCCTCGAGTTCCTCGGCATCAACGAGGACGAGATCAATCCCGCAATCGTGCGCCGCCCCGGCGTGGGTCAGGGATTCGTAGATGCTCTTGTAGGCATCCTGCAGCTCGATGTATTTGCCGACCACGGCGATGGAGACGCGTTTGCGCGGACGAACCACGCGCTCGACGAACTTGACCCAGTCCTCCATCCGCGCCGGCGCGGTGACCAAATGCAGGGCGTCGCAAACCACCGTATCGAGCCCCTCCTGCTGGAGCATGAGCGGCAACTCGTAAATCGTGTGGTCCACGTCGCGGGCCTCGATGACCGCGCGCTTCGGCACGTTGGAGAAAAGCGAGAGCTTCTCGCGCACATCGTCAGCCAGCGGATACTCCGTGCGGGCAATGAGGACCTTGGGTTGCAGACCGATCTCGCGGAGCTTAGCCACGCTCTGCTGGGTCGGCTTGGTCTTCAACTCGCCGGCCGCCTTGATGAACGGAACGAGCGTGACGTGGATGAGCATGGCGTTGGTCTCGCCGGCTTCGAGCAGGTATTGGCGGATGGACTCGAGAAACGGCAGACCTTCGATGTCGCCGGTCGTTCCGCCGATTTCGATGATGGCGACATCCGCGTCGCCCTTGGCCGCCAGCTCGTGGATGCGTGATTTGATCTCGTCGGTCACGTGCGGGATGACCTGCACGGTTTTGCCGAGATAGTCCCCGCGGCGCTCGCGGGCCAGCACGGTCTCGTAGACCTGCCCGCTGGTCAGGTTGTTGTGGCGGCTGAGGACGCAGTTGGTGAACCGCTCGTAGTGACCGAGGTCGAGATCGGTCTCGGCCCCGTCGTTGAGCACGTAAACCTCGCCGTGCTGGTAGGGACTCATCGTCCCGGGGTCCACGTTCAAATAGGGGTCGAGCTTCTGCATGGTCACGCGCAGCCCGCGGCTTTCCAGCAGCGTGCCGAGCGAGGCCGCAGCCAGGCCCTTGCCGAGCGAACTGACCACTCCACCGGTGACAAAAATGGTTTTCATGAAATCTTTTTTCCGCGCAGCGCGCGCTCGGCCTTGGCCAGGTCCTCCGGGGCATCAACCCCGACGGACCCCCGGCGGACCACGATCACCCCGATGGCGACTCCGTGCTCCAGCGCGCGCAACTGTTCGAGTTTTTCCGCCTGCTCCAGCGGCGTCGGTTTCCACGAGACAAAATCCAGCAGAACTTTCCGACGGTATCCGTAGATGCCCTGATGCCGCAGGTAGGTGATCCCGCCTCGCCCGTCGCGGTCGTGCGGAATCACGCTGCGGGAAAAGTAGATTGCGCGGCCCTCCCGGTCGAGAACCACCTTGACCACATTCGGATTGCGCACCTCCGCGGGGTCGGTCAGGGGATTGGCCGCGGTGACCATGCCCAACCGCGGATCGTCCTGCAGGGCCGCGGCCAGACGGTCGATGGTCGACGGCGCGATGTCGGGTTCGTCGCCCTGGACGTTGAGGATGATCGGCGTGGCGCGCAGTTTGGCCGCGACCTCGGCCAGACGGTCGGTGCCGGTCGGGTGTTTCGGCGAGGTCAGGGTGATCTCGGCCCCGAACCCGAAGGCCGCCTCGGCGATCCGCATGTCGTCCGTCGCAATGATCACGCGCCCGACACGTTTGGCCCGCCGGGACCGCTCCCACACATGCTGGACCAGGGGCTTGCCGTGCAGCAGAGCCAGCGGTTTGCCGGGAAAGCGGGTGGAAGCCCACCGCGCCGGAATGATGACGGTCACGGAGGACATGAGGCCTCCTGCAAAATGAAATCCACCGCCTGACCGATGTCCGGCACGATGGCCTCGGCGGCGCAGCTGAGATGGTCGCGGCCGTAGCCAGTTTCGACCAGCACGGTGCGCACGCCGGCCCGGCGACCGCACTCGATGTCGCCGGTGCGATCGCCGACCATCCAGGAGCGCGACAAATCCAACCCGTGGTCCCGCGCGGCCTCCTCGATCATTTTCGGCGAGGGCTTGCGCCGGTCGCTGGGCTGATCCGGCGTGCTGTCGTCAAAATAGGTCGCCAAAATTTCCGCCGGACGGAGTTGCCAGAGGGTTTCTTCCTGCACCTGCGCAAAATCCTCGCGGGTGAAATAGCCGCGTCCGATTCCGCTCTGGTTGGTGATGATGACGAGGGCATAGCCGGCTTCCTGCAACCGCCCCAGCGCCTCCGGAGCCCCGGGCACGGCCTGCACCTGCGAGGGGTTGCGGCAGAAATCCACCTCGCGGATGAGCGTTCCGTCGCGGTCAAGAAACACGGCCGGACGTTCAGCCGTCATGATGGGCAAAGCTGGCCAGAAGTTCCGCCGGGGTGAGTGTGGCCGTGCCGAGTTTCCCGACGACCACGCCGCTGGCGAGGTTGGCGATTTCCGCCGCCTCGATCGGCGAAGCCCCGGCGCAAAGGGCGAGGGTGTAGAGCGCGACCGCGGTGTCACCCGCGCCGGACACATCGAAAACCTCGCGGGCCTTCGTCGGCGTGTGGTGCCGCACTCCCTCGCGGGTCAGCAGCAGCATGCCCAACTCGCTCAGGGTGATGAGCAGTTGCTCGGTGTCCCATTTGGCCAGCAGGGCTTCGCCCACGGCGAGCAGCGGGCCGTCCTGCAAAGGATCATCGGCGGGCTCGCTCCAAGGGACACCCGCGGCGGCGAAGGCCTCGTGGCGGTTGGGTTTGACCACGGTGGCACCGCTCCAGGGCAGCGGGTTTCCCGGGTTGGGATCGACCGCGACAATGCACCCGGCCGCGCGGGCGCGACGGATCACCTCCCCGGCCAACTCGGCGTCGAACAGTCCCTTGCCATAGTCCTCCAGAATGACCCCGCGGCAGCCGGCCAGCGCGTGATCCAACCCACCAAGCACCGCCGCGCGCTCTTCGGGCCCCGGGGGGGAAACTTTCTCGCGGTCCACCCGCACGACCTGCTGGGTCCGCGCGATGATCCTCGTCTTGACCGTGGTCGGCCCGATGCTGCGCGGCACGACACCCTCAGTGCCGATTCCCCCCTCGGCCAGCAAAGTCCGCAGTCGCGACCCGGCCGCGTCGTCCCCGATCAGGCCGAGGACGGCCGCCCCGGGGGTGAATTCCTTGAGATTGCGCGCCACGTTGGCCGCCCCGCCCGGATAAAAAGTCTCCTTCTCGACCTCGACCACCGGCACCGGCGCCTCGGGGGAAATGCGCGAAACTTTGCCCCAAATGAACTCGTCGAGCATGAGGTCACCGACGACGGCCACACGGCAGGCCGGCATGCCCGCGATAACTTCCTTGAGGCGGGCGGCATTGGGCTCTTGTTCCACGAAAGCTTTTTTATGCTTTATCTTGCCGTCCGCCCAAGTGAAAACTCACAGCGTTACATGATCCGTGTTTTCTTCACCCTCCTGCTGACGGCTGTCATGGCCGCAAAAGCGACCGCGCAACCCCCGGCCAAGCAGATTGATCTGAGCCAGTTTCCGGCCGACACGGTGGACAATGTCGTCGTGCCCGTGCCGAGCGAAGTCTTCGCCGTCCTCGACAAACTGGGCAACCCGAACTGGCGCGAACAACTAGGGGCCGCCACGACCTACCCCGCCACGGCCAACCGGGCCAAAGACGCCCTCCTTCTCGGCACGGTCATCGCGGACGGCTTCATTGCCGTCGAGGCCGAGGACAGCGAGCGCGTGAAGGAAATCGGCCGCAATGTCCTGACCCTTGCCGAGGCGATCAATGTGCGTAAATCGGTGGTGGCCCGCAGCAACAGCATCGTGGAAAAAGCCGACGCGCGGGAGTGGAACGCCGTGCGCCGCGAGTTCGACGGCGCCCTGCAGGACGTCAACCAGGCCATGGTCGAGCTGAACGATGGACAACTCGCCCAGTTGGTCAGCCTCGGCGGCTGGCTCCGCGGGACCGAAGCCCTGACCTCCATCGTGCAGGAAAAGTATTCGCGCGAGCGGGCCGAGCTTCTGCACCAGCCGCTGCTCATTGACTATTTCGACAAGCAGCTCGCGAGCATGAGCCCGCGCCTGCGCCGCAATTCGCTGGTCGATGAGGTCGGGAAAGCGCTCGAACAAATCGGGCCGCTGGTCAAAAAGTCTTCGGAGACCGAAATCCCCGCCGAGACTGTCGCGGAGATCAATCGCATCACCAGCCAGATCGTCGAAATGATCCGCGCCAAGGCGGGATGACCATGATGAAAAAATTCCCCCGGTCCCAACGGTTCAACCGCCTCCTCGTTGTCTTGGCGGCGGTGCTGACCACTCTTCCTGTCGCCCTGGCTTACGTTGACGACGCCCTGTCCTTCGCCTACGAGGCCGCCAACCCCTACGCGCAACAAGGCTACGTCATCCGCGAGGACGCCTGGGGCGGAGACCTCGGCTCGGGCGAGAAAAAAGCCGTCACGGCCCAGCTTTTCCGCGGCAACAACTACATTTTCTTTCTCGCCACCGATGTGGACGGGGCCTCGCTGCGCGTGAACATTTACGACAGCGCGGGCAATCTCGCCGAATCGAAGTCCTGGCAGCGGGGCCGCTTCGCCTACGCCGAGATCAAGCCGAAGGCCACCGGCACCTATTACGCCATCGTCGAGGTTCTTTCCTCGCCGGAGGAGCGCACCGGCTGGGCTCTCGTCTACGGATTCCGCAAGTGACCACTTGATGGAGAGCACCACGCTCCATTTTGACAACGCTCGGGCCGCGGCCGAGCTCTACCACAACGATGAGCGGTTGCTGCGCGAGATGGAGCAGCGCCTCGGCGTTCAAGTGGCCGCCCGGGAAGGATGGATTCGTATCGAGGGCGAAACGGACGATGCGGGGCGCGCCGCCGCCGTGTTCCAACAACTCGACGAGGCGCGCCGCGGTGGCACCGTCATCGGGCGGCACGAATTCCGCTACGCCCTCCAATCGGCCGAGGCCGGGGCGACCAACGGGAAGATCAGCGATCTCGCGGCCGAGCGCGTGGTTTGCTCGAACCGCAAACCCCCGGTCGTGCCGAAAACCGCCGGCCAGCGCGACTACCTGCGGGCCATTCGCGAAAAGGACATCGTCTTCGGCGTCGGCCCGGCCGGCACGGGCAAGACCTACCTCGCCATGGCCATGGCCGTGGCCGCGCTGAAAAAGGAACAAGTCAGCCGCATCGTCCTGACCCGCCCCGCCGTCGAGGCCGGCGAGGCCCTGGGATTTCTTCCCGGCGCGCTCGAGGAAAAAATTCTCCCCTACCTCCGCCCGCTCTACGACGCGCTCTACGACATGCTCGAGACCGAGGAGATCCAGAAGTTCATGGACCGCGGGATCATCGAGATCGCCCCGCTGGCCTACATGCGCGGGCGCACCCTCAACCACTCGTTCGTCGTCCTCGACGAGGCGCAGAACACCACGGCCGAGCAGATGTTCATGTTCCTGACCCGCCTGGGCAACGGGTCGAAATGCGTCATCACCGGCGACCGCACGCAGATCGACCTCCCGCGCCACAAGCGCTCGGGCCTGCTTGAAGCCGTCGAGGTGCTGCAAAAAGTGGACGGCATTTCCATCTGCACCCTCGGACAGCGCGACGTGGTCCGGCACCCGCTGGTTCAGGCCATCATCAACGCCTACGAACTGCACCGCGAAGCCACGCCGCCCGCGACTTCATGACTCCCGCCCTCCTCGTGCTCGCCGCCGGCATGGGCAGCCGCTATGGCGGGCTCAAGCAACTTGACCCCGTCGGCCCGGGCGGTGAAACCCTCCTCGATTATTCCGTCCACGACGCCCTCCGCGCCGGGTTCGGCCGCGTGGTCTTCCTCATCCGCCGCGACATCGAGGAGGAATTCCGCGCCCGCATCGGCGCCCGCTATGCCGGCAAGATCGCCGTGGATTACGCCTTCCAGCAGCTCGACGATCTGCCGGAGGGATTCACCCCGCCACCCGGGCGGACCAAGCCCTGGGGCACTTCGCACGCCATCTGGTGCGCGCGCGGGGTCATTAACTCACCGTTTGCCGCCATCAATGCCGATGACTTTTACGGCGCCGATTCCTTCCGCCAGATCGGCCGGTTTCTTTCCTCGGCCGATACCTCGGCACAACCGGCCACGTTTGCCATGGCCGGCTACCGGCTGGACAAAACCCTGAGCGAGCACGGCACGGTGGCCCGCGGGATTTGCGACGTGGGGCCTGATGGTCTGCTGCGCTGCGTGGATGAGTTGACCGACATTGCACGGGATGCCGCGGGAGATATTCGCTCGGGAGACCGCGTGCTGGCGGCGGACACTCCTGTCTCGATGAACTTCTGGGGATTCAGCCCGGTGATTTTTCCGCTGTTGGAAAGGGAAATCCGCCGGTTCCTCGAAGCGAGCGCCACCAGCGAGAAGGCCGAATCCTACATCCCAACCACCGTGGCCGCCTTGGTCGCCTCCGGCGAAGCGACCGTGCGAGTGTTGCCGACGGATGCCCTATGGTTCGGCGTAACCTACCGCGAAGACCGGCCCCGCGTGGTGGAAAGCCTCCGCGAGCTGGTGGCCACCGGCGCCTACCCGGGGAAGTTGTAAGCTGAGGCCCCTGATCGGCCACGGCCCTTCCTTGACCCGACCTCCGCTCGCCAAAGTTGCGCCGCATGTGCGAGTTTAAGGGCTGACCCCCAAGGCTACGCCTGATGAATCGGTCCGAACAATCGCGAGAATTCCGGCACGGAGGGCCAGAGATAAGGAAGGCCATGAAGCGACGACTTCATCCAATTTCGATTCTCGCCGGAAAAAGGGTGTGTCTATGAGTGTGTCGTCGTGTTTAAGTCTGTGACTATCAGTGCACCGAACGCAGGTTCGAGCTCTGCACAGCGCACCATTTTTGCGAGCGCCCCTTCCGCCTGCGGTATGACACTCCACAATCCTTCCGAATGAAGACTGGGGAGCCAAGCGCCGCCAAGGAGCTTTACAGGCAACTCCGTGACCTGTCATGGGACGAACTGTGGACCGTGGAAGTCCCGCGTTTTAATCGTGCCTCGGCGGACGAACGGATGAAGCGCGTCGCAGTGATTCGAGCAGTCGGTGTGGTTTTCCCGGAGTGCGGGCCGCCGGAACAGGAGGAAGAGGTGCGGCGCTGGCTGAGGGCTTTGCTCAAGGACCCGGTTGAAAAAGTGCGCCGGTATGCGATGACCGCGCTGCCGAAATTGGGAGCCGATCTCTCCGACGAGGCGGAAATGCTGGCATTGCTTCAGAAGACGGATAACGAGCGCGAAAAACGCTTCCTCGCCGGATCGCTGGAGAAGATCGGCGGAGCCCAGACGCTGGCTGCAACGCGCGGAATCCTGCCACAGACCGAGCAAAAGACGCGCGCTGCAGTGACGCGTGAGGAGAGCCCCGGATCCGTGCTCCTGGACGCGACTCTGACCGAGTTCAAGGACGTGAAGATCATTTTGCGCGGACGCAGCGGACTGGAAAATGTGGTGCGGACGGAGGTCGAAGAGGTGGCGCGGGAAAAGTTCCGCGTTCTTAATGTCAGTAAGGGCCTCGTGGCCATCGAGCCCCTTGCGCCCTTCTCGATCCGGGACATCTACGCGGTGCGGTGCTTTGGGACAGTGGGTTTCTGGCTTGGCACGTCGCAGGGGCCGCTGAACGAACTGGCCGGGCTGATGACGTCACCCACAGCCCGCCGCTTGCTGAACACTTTCACAGAGGGAACACCGCGCTATCGACTGGATTTTGTTTCCAAGGGCCACCAGCGCGCTGCGGTTCGCATGCTGGCCAATGAGGTCTATGCAATATGCCCGGACGTTTTGAACGACCCACGAAGCGCGCTCTGGGCGATGGACATTCATTCGTTACCGGAAGGGGAGACCGTCGAGTTGAGACCGCGGCTGACGCCTGATCCTCGTTTCACGTATCGCCTTCGGGATATTCCGGCCGCCTCGCATCCCCCGCTGGCGGCCTCGATGGCACGACTGGCCGGGAGGATGGAAAACGAAGTGGTTTGGGACCCGTTCTGTGGATCGGGAATCGAGTTGGTGGAGAGTGCCTTGCGGGGTGGAGTGAGACAGGCATACGGAACGGACCTGAGTGCCGAGGCCTGCGCCATCGCACGAAACAACTTTGCTGCAGCGGGGATCCCCTCCCCTGCAGCGACATTTATCTGCCGCGACTTTCGCGACCACGCGAAGATCGAGGGACTGGGACCCGGAAGCGTGAGCCTGATCATTACCAACCCGCCGATGGGTCAGAGAGTTCCGATCCCGGACTTGCGCGGATTGATCGCCGACCTCCTCCGCGTCGCTGCTGTCGCCCTGCGGCCCGGCGGACGTCTGATCTTTGCCAACCCGCTGCGGTCGGAGTGTGCGCACCCGGGTCTCCGGCGACAATTCCGCCAGGTCGTCGACATGGGCGGCTTTCATTGCCGATTGGAGCACTACGTGAGGGATTAACTGCGCGGAGAGGGCAATGGTGTCAGCAACAGTGTTGCTGACGCCATTCTTCGTGGCTTCCTTGGCGCGAATGTGACCAGCGAGAAAGCGGCGTGCTACATTCCGACGTCAGTAGCCGCCTTGGTCGCCTCCGGCGAAGCGACCGTGCGGGTCCTGCCGACGGATGCCCTGTGGTTCGGGGTAACCTACCGCGAAGACCGTCCGCGCGTCGTCGAGAGCCTGCAAGAGCTTGTCGCCGCGGGGGCCTACCCGGAAAAGCTGTAGGCCCCGCCTATTCGGCTCGCCGCACCTCGGCTTCGGAGCCGGTGACGGGAATTTTGCCCGGCGTTTTCACGCGGGCCTGGCGCTTGATCACGCTCGCTGCGGCCAGGCGGTCATGGACCGCAGCCGCGACCATCCGCCCGGTCCTCATCGCATCCTGCGTCACGCCTTTTGTCCCGATGGCACCCGCCGTGACCACGCCGCCAAGCAAGGAAGCGGCCACGGGAATGGCCACCGGCGAAGGCACGAGCATGCCGACCAGACCCGGCTCTATATTGCTTCCGCCGGTCGTTCGGAAGGTCAGCCATGGCTCGGTCGCGGAATAGTCGAGGTAGTAAACCCTTACGGCGGTCTCGAACCAGGATCGCCCGGCGCCGAACCCGATACCGACGCGCAAAGCGCGGCTGCCTTGGTTGGTGCGTCGGACCGTTCCCTCGATCAACAGACCACCACCGGGCACCGCGGCTCCGGGCTCGAGCAGTTGGCCGGGGGCAATCCACTCGTCAGCCTTCGACAACACGCCCTCGGCCACCAGCCGTCCGACCCGCTCGCGCGCATCGGTCTCGCCCGCGGCCGGGGCCGCATTGAACTCGATGCCAACCGGCACGGTGAAGGGCCGGACATAGACCGCCTTGGGTCGCGATGCGGGAGTCAAGGCCGCGACCTCGTTGATGCGCTCAACGCTGACGGAGGAACATCCGGTCACGACCAGAACCGCGGCAAGAAGGGCAAGACACCGCAGACCAATCGCCCGAAGCTCTTTGCCTGTTTGTGAAATCAGGGGGCACGGGCGTCCCGCCCGTGATGTCATAAGGTCACAGGCGAGACGCCTGCGCTGCCTGGTCAAGGCAACGGGGGCAAAGCTCGGAGCCATGGGCATCATGGCCGCAATTCCACCCGCGCGTAGCTCTCGCGGCGATGAAAATCCGGCCGCCCCGTCTGCGCGGGGTAGGAGGACAAAACCGGACGCTCCTTGGCCGAGGGATAATCGTAGCGCGCGGCAAAAATCCGCCAACCGCCCGCCTGCGCCGCGCCACCCAGCAGGGCCCAAGGAATGGCCATCATGGCCCGCCATCCACCGGGGATTTTCTCCGCCTTCACCACGACGTCATCGGCGGCGTCCGGCCGGGGCGCCGACTCGCGGTAGCCGCGGAAAAAATACAGCGTCTTCCGGCCGGCCGGCGTGGCGTGGATTTCGGCATAATGAGGGTCGGCGGCCGGACCGAGAAACACTTCGACCACATCCCCCAGTTTCCAATGCTCCAGCCCGTCGGTTTTTCCCGGCGACACGACATCAGCGTCCTGGCAGACAAACTCGACGAACAACCATTTTTCATTCCAAAGCGCGCGTGCAACGGCCCCGGCCGCCGGGCCGCCATTCACCCCGGCCAGGGACACGCCAGGCGCACGCTCCCAGCCGGCGCGGTCGGACCACGCCTGCTTCGGCCCCAGGCCGGCGGCCATCAGCGCCACAAACACGAGGGATGCTGCTTCGTTCATGACGAGGCCAACTCCCCAAGGCGGAGGTCGTAGGAAAAATGCGAGGGATGCGCGCGACGGCACGGCCGTCCATCCTCCGGCCTCGGTCCCTTGAACTTGGTGAACTGCGCCGGCGTGCCACCGAGGACGAACCGCCGGGTCGAGCACGCGCCGGTGAGTTCGAGGATGAGGGGCAACTGCACCGGGATGCCGGGATGGAGCGAGGGATAAAGCGCGGACGAACGGTAGCGCAGGCCGGCCAGCCAGAGCCCGTCCTTCCATGCGCGCAGCGGGAGCAGGCGACCATTGACCCGAATCTCATGGCTGCGGGCAAACTCTGCATCCGCACTCAATTCGATGCGCTCGAGCGAGGAATCGACGAAGCGGCTGGTTGACCCGCCTTCGAGCGGCGTCTCGCACAGGAGGGGCCACGATTCGAGAGCGCGCCGCACGGTCAGGCCGTCGGGCGTCCGGAGCAAAACCGGAAACCGCCAATCCCAGATCTCGCCGAAAACCTTTTCATCCATGGGCAGACCGGCCGAGGCCAACTCGGCCAGCACCGCGGCAAAATCCGCCTGCAGCACGGAGGGCAGAAAATACCGATCGTGCAAGGAGTCGCCGAAGTCTTTCAAGGCCGAGCGGAACGGACGGGCCAGCAGATGGGCGGCCAGCGCGAACCAGAGCAGCGCAATAGCCGAGGCCCAGCGCGTTTCCGGCACCGACTCAAGGGCGCGAAATTCGATCAGGCCCCGGGTGCCGCCGGGAAATCGCGTGTTCCAGAACTTGTCGAAGCTGGCCTCGGATCGGTGGGTGTTGCCCGAAGCGTCGCTCTGCAAATGGATCAGCGTGTCGGTCAGCCGCTGGCGATGATCCTGTCCCGGGGGCAATTCCTCCAGCCACGCGTAGGCCATCTCGAGGTCGGCCAAACTTTTGCCCGATTCGTCCGCCCGCGGCGCCTGCGAGGAAGAACCGACGTAGGTGCCGGTGAACGCATAGGCCAGCGATGGGTGGTGCTGCCAAAAACGCAGGATGGAGGCGATCCATCCGGGGCGCGTGAAGAACGGATTTTTCTCCACCGATGGGCCGCCAAAAAGCAAATGGTGGCCGCCCCCGGTGCCCGCTGTCCGTCCGTCTTTGCCCAATTTCCACGTGACCAAGCCGGCGGCTTTCTGCACGCGCTCGAGGACCTGCAACCATGCGTCATAATCGGCCCAATCCGCGCAAGGCGGTAGGTTGATTTCCAGGACACCGGGGTCGGCGGCAATGACCAGGCCGCGCCAGACCTCCGCCGTATCCGTGGGCACGTAACCGGTCAAATCGCAACCCACGCCCGGCGGCAGCGCATTTTCGATCGCGGACAACAACGCCACAAACGGCTCCTGCAGCAACGGCGGAAGGAACACCTGCAGGCGACCGTCGGCCACACCCACGGTCAACGCACGCTTCGCCCCCCTGCCGCGGGCCGCATCCCACGGCAGCCGCAAACCGGCCGGGCCCTCGGCGCGCAGCAAAGCTGCATCAGGCGGCCAGGTCCAAGGCGGCGAGGACCACTTCGCGCCGTCGTGGTCGAGGGGCAGCACCCACACGGCGGAGCGCGAGAGCGGATCGGATAATCTCTGCGGCGGCCGGGCCAGCCCGAGATCCCCGACGAGTCCGCGCAGGAGCCGCACTGCGTCACCCGAGACGGCCTGTCGCTTGGCCCTCCGCGTGGTCCAAAACGCCTTGCCATCGCGCCGGGCCACCACATGCAGGGCCCAGCGGGGATTGACCTCGCCGGGATAAAGTTTGCCCGGAGCAAAAATCACCACACCGCCGCGCAGATCGCGGGCCAGCAGCGCACGGGCCAGTTTGCGGGCGTAATCCAATTTTGTCGGACCGGTTGCCGTGTAGGACCATTCCGCGCCCTCCGGATGAACCGGCACACACGTGGGTTCGGCTCCGAGAGTCAATGCCGCACCCTTATCGCGGAGGATCTGCTCGATCTTGCTTGTGGTGGCTTTCATGGGCGTTCGATTTTGAGCGAGGTGGTCAATTGGCTCGCAATGGTTTGATCGCCAAAATAGCGCCCCGCCACCGGGGCAATGTCGTCCGGTTCCAGCCCCACCGCGGCGGTCAGGTAGTGATGATCGGTCAGGACGCCATTCGACGGGTCGAGCGCGAGCCATCCCGCCCCCGGCAGGTAAACCTCGGTCCAGGCATGCAAGGCGCTCTCCGCTTTGCGTTCGGCCGGATCGCTCGCGCTTTCCCACAGGTAGCCGCTGGCCAGACGCGCGGCCAGGCCACCGGCGCGCAGGGCCGCGGCGAGCAAGACCGCGGTGTCCCGGCAGGCCCCGCGGCCCCGCCGAAGGGTTTCGTCCGGCGCAAACGCCTCCCCTTCCTCGCGGCGCTCGTAGGCGATGTTCGTGTGGATCCACTGGTTCATGGCAATGAGAGTCTCGAGCGTGTCCGCCCCCGCCGTGGCCCGCAGCGCCTCCGGTAACTCCGATACCGGTCCGGCGAAATACGCGGCGAGCAGAGCTGCCTCGCGCGCGTTGTAGCCCGCCGGCCAGCGGAGCGCGCGTTCCTCGAGCAGGAAGCCGAAGGGATTGCGCTCGGCCGCGGCAATACGCGCCTCGAGGACAAAGACGAGCAGCGACTCGTCCCGCGGATAGAAGCAGCTGGCCACGACATTGTCGAAAAGGTCGCGCCGCCAACTGATGTCGGCCGAGGCATTGGTCGTGAAGGTGAAATCCTCGACCCGCGCATGAAGGGCATCGCGGGGAAACAAGCGGACGAGATGGGGCGAGAGGCTGACCGCGCGCTCGTAAGCGTATTCGGCGCGGTAGGAAACGGTCAGCTTCATCGCGTTCCCTCCACACGCTTCATGCGCACGTTGACCGACAATTTCTGCCCGCCGCTGCCCTTGAACGTCCCGCGCAATGGTGTGGCGTCGGAAAAATCCCGGCCGAAGGAGACCGCCACATGCCGCTCGCCGCACCACTGGGCATTGGTCGGGTCGAGGGCGACCCATTCCATGCCGGGCATCAGGACCTCGACCCAGGCGTGCGTGGCCACCGCACCAATCAAGCGTCGGCCGCCCGGCGGCGCGTCCGTCTCGATGTAGCCGCAGACGTAGCGGGCGGGCAGTCCGGCGGTGCGAAGGATGCTGAGCATGATGTGGGCAAAGTCCTGACAGACCCCGGCGCGGGCCTTCCAAATGGTGTTGAGTGGCGTCCAGTTGTCGGTCGCACCCTTGGTATACTTGAATTCGCGATAGATGGCTTCATTGATCGAGGCCAGCGCGTCACCCAGCGTCGCGTCGGCCCGGAGGAAGCGGTGGGCCCACTTGCCCGCCTCCCCGCCGACCGGGACGGCCTCGGTCCCGCGCACGTAATCGAAAACCTCGGTGGACATGGAGGAAAAAATTTGCCGCGCCTCGCCGACGCACAACTCCATGGCCCCGAGCGGCCGTTCCGGCACCGCGGTCTGCACGGTCAACTGGTTGGTCACGGTCAGGCGCTCATGGCGTTTGACCATGGCGTAAAAGACCGCGCGGTTGCCGAAGTAGTCGATGTAGGAGGAACTCGGTGCTTCGGGCGCGAAGACGATCTGGTGCGAGAGGATCTGCTGCGAAGGACGCTCCGGCGGAGTCAGCCGCGCCTCGATGTAGGCCTCGCTGGCCGCGTGCGCGTAGCGGTAGTCGGTTGTGTGGGTGATCTCGAAACGCATGGCCGTTCAGTCCAACAACACCTGATGATTGATGAAGCCGTCGGTCAGCGTGTCATGAACAGCCAGGGTGCGCGCCATGATTTCACCGAGCAGGACGATCAACTCGGGCATCCGCGCGGCGTCGAGCAGGACGACCGCGCCTTCGCCGCCCCCGGGTGCGGGCGCGGCGAGGTAGGCGGACCAGTTGGCTTCCTCAACCAACTCCAGCACCGATTCCAGCGCGGCGCGGGTCCGCACCACCCCGGGCGACGGGTCTTCGCCGGGATCAAGCAGGCGGAGGCATTCGCGCAGGCAGCGCCGGACTGACCGCGGCATTTCCCGGTGGCCGTAAAGCAGGTCCAGAACGGGAACCGGCTCGGCCCGCATCTGGTAGACCCGTCGGTAGGCATCACGCGACCCGAGCATGCGCAGGAAGGCGGACAACTCGATCTCGATGGCGTGCTCGGCCGTCGCCGCATCCTCGCGGAGCCGCCGGGAAACCGAGCGGAAAATGGTCCCCCCCGCATTGCTGGTGATCATGGCGCGTTCCAGCAACTGCCCGGTCAGGCAGAAATGCCAGCCGCGGTCGGCCAACATGGTTGCTTCGGCCGTGCCGAAAAATTCCGCGATGGCCGCGGTGGCCTGGGCACAAAGTTTCTGCGTGGCCAGGGTCAGGAGGGTTTCGTCCTGCTTCGGCTGGAAACGAGCCCGGGCGAAACGCGTCTCGAGGTTGTTGAGCACGGCGAAGGCCTCGACACTCAGGCACTCCTCGATCTGCCGCGCGTTCCACCGGGCCCGCTGGAGGGTGTTGACCAGCGACCCGTCCTCCTTGCTGTCGAGGGCCAGCCGGTAACGGTCGGCCGCGCTGGTGATGCTGCGCCGACGGCCGGACTCGGAATTTTCCAGCGGCGGCAGCATCCGGTTCCACACCGGGCGGTAAAGTTTCTGCTCGGCCCGGTTCAATTCCTCGGTCTCGAGGCTCTCCACCACGCCGACCATGTAGGCCAGGCTCCGCGCGCGCTCCAGGTAGCGGCCCAGCCAGTAAAAGGAATCCGCCACACGGCTGGTCACGAGAAGTTGCGGCTCGCGGCTCTCGGGCGCACGCGAGACCGCCGGCACACGGAGGCCGGGCTCGTTCTCCCCGGCCAAAACCCACGTGTCCTTGCTCCCTCCCCCCAGTTCGGAAGCGGTGAAAATGCTGTCCTCCAGCGAAACCCGGGTCAGCGCGCCGGGAAAAACTTCGTAGGAGGCGTCGGCGCCGCGCAGGGCGAAAATGATGTGGTCCTGGCGGCGCTCGTCCAGCGCTCCCCGCGCATCGAGGCAGGCTGTCAACGCCCCCGCCTGCCGCGGCTGGGCCACGTAGTTCTGCGGTTGCTGCGCGAGCAGTTCGCGAAGTTTTTTCACGCCCTCGTCCGTGCTGTCGGCGTGGTGGACAATCGGCTCGCCGTAGAGCGGACGGATGTCGAATTCATCCAGGCGGTCGAGCACGTGGTCGCGCTGGTCCAAGTCGCCCAGCCACCAAGTCCGCAGGGTCGGCAAGAGCTCGGCCTCGCCGAGGTAGAACTTCGTGATGCTCGCGGTAAAGGGCAACAGCGCGCGGTCGTCGGCCAACCGGCTGCCGATCGCGTTGACCACGCTGACATTCCCGCGCCGCACGCACTGCGCCAATCCGGACACGCCGAGGAGCGAATCGCGACGGAAGACCATCGAGTCAAGGAGGGCATCGGCCACGCGTGTGTAGAGCACGGAGATCCGCTCGAGCCCCGAGACGCTCTTGAGGTAGAGCCGGTCGTCCAGCACCAGCAGATCGCCGCCCTGGACCAAGGGAATGCCCATCCGGCGGGCGAGAAAGCTGTGCTCGGAATAAGCCGGACTGCCCGCGCCACCGGTCAACAACGCCACAACCGGCTCATCCACCCCGGGGGGCGCGAGCGCGCGGAACGTTTCAAGGATGGCCACTGGCGCGTCGGAGATACCCTGGGCATTGTGGTCGTGAAAGGCCTCGGCGAAGACCCGCGAGAGGGCCCGCCGATTCTGCATCATGTAGGAAATGCCCGAGGCGTTGCTGAAGTAATGGTGCGTCACGACCATCCGCCCGTCGGGCAACCGCGCCAGCGCCGCGCCGCAAAGATGGAGAAACGCGCCACCGGGCCGCGGCAGACCGACGGCCGGACGCTGAAAAAACGGACTGCCCAGGACCGGCTGGGCGGGAATGACATGCTGGTGGAGGATTTCCTTCGGGCCGTGGATATCCTGAAGAAACAACTCGAAGGCCCGCAGCCGCTGGCGCAGACCCTCGGCCAATTGCGACCACTCGTTCACGCCGAACAGCTCGGGCAAGGCGTCGCAGAACCACGGACGCCGGCCCCACGGACGGTCGCGGTCGATGTTGAAGGTCACCCCCATCTCCCGCATGGTTGCCTCCAAGCGCTCGACGATCAGGCGCTTCTCCCCCGTGGGCATGGCCAGCACCCGGTCAAGCAGCGGGCGGTAAAGCTCCCGCGGCTCGCCGTCCGGCCCGAACATTTCGTCCCACAGCGCGGGAGATTTCCCCTTCCGTTTGCCTTGCACCTCTCTGACCGTTCCCGCCCCGGGAAGGGCGGTCAAGCAGATATGGAATTGCCTTTGACATATCCACATCTTTGCCCCTATTCTGTCGGGCCAATTTTGCCATGAAGACATTTTCCGCCAAAGCCGAGGAAACCACCCACAACTGGTGGGTCGTCGATGCCGACAATCAAATCCTCGGTCGCCTCGCCACCAAGATTGCCGACGTTCTGCGCGGCAAAAACAAGCCCGTCTACACGCCCCATTGCGACACCGGTGACTTTGTCGTCGTGGTCAATGCCGCCAAGGTTCGCGTGACCGGCAAGAAGCACACGGACAAGGTTTACACCAGCTTCTCCGGTTACGTGGGCGGCCACAAATCCGAGACCTTCGAGAAGCGCCAGGCCCGCCGCCCCGAGTTGCTCGTCGAACGCGCCGTCCGCGGCATGATCCCGCACAACCGCCTCGGCCGCGCCCAATTCACCAAACTCAAAGTTTACGCCGGCGCCGAACACCCGCACTCCGCGCAGCAACCCAAGGAACTCAAGCTTTCCTGATTTTTTTTATGGCCGACACCCACACCGCCTCTGGACGCCGCCGCACCTCCGTGGCCAGCGTCAAACTCAAAGCCGGCTCCGGCAAGATCGAAGTCAACAACCGCGAGTTTCAGGACTACTTCCCGACCAGCACGCTCCAAACAGCCGTCCTGCGCCCGCTCGAAATCAGCGGCCAGACCCAGACGCTGGACATCGTCCTCAAGACCGCCGGCGGCGGAGTCACCGGCCAGGCCGGGGCCTCCAGCCTCGCCATCGCCCGCGCGCTGCTCAAACTCGACGCCAACCTGCGGCCCGAGCTGAAGAAGAACGGTCTGCTGACCCGCGATCCGCGGATGAAGGAACGCAAAAAGCCCGGCCGTCCCGGTGCCCGCAAGCGCTTCCAGTTCTCCAAGCGTTAATCCCATGCGCGGCACGCGCATACTGCTCTTCGCTTGCCTCGGCGCTTTTGCGCCGGTGCAGGCGGCCGATGCCCCAAGCTTCGAAGCGGGCGCTTTCAACTTTTCGGTTCCCGCCGGGTGGAAATCCGTCCAGCCGTCTTCCACCATGCGCAAGGCCGAGTTGGTTGTGCCCGGACCTGAGGGCACCGGGGAGGCCGGCCAGGCCACCATCACCGTTTTTCACTTCGGCCCCGGCCAAGGCGGCACGGTCACGCAGAATGTGGACCGCTGGTTCGGGCAGTTCGGGGGCGACCGCGAGGCGATCGGTGCGGCCACGGCGACGGAAACCATCGGCACCGTGCCCGTGACTTTCGTCCGCGCCCGCGGCACCTTCCAGAGCGGCATGCCCGGCGGACCGACCACTCCGATGGAAGGACAGGCGCTGCTCGGGGCCATCCTCGAAAGTTCGAACGGCGATGTTTACCTCAAAATGACCGGCCCCGCCCCCACGGTGGAAAAAGCCGAACCCGCCTTTGTCCAGATGATCCGCGCCGCCTGCGGGCAGTAGGATTCAGACTGCGGACGAGCGAGCCGGTGGAGGCGGTCTTGGAGTGCGGCGGCTTGACGCCGCTTTGGATCGCGCGGACTGCTGACGCTGCCGAATGGAAAGCGCCGTCAAGCCGGCGCGCTCCAAGGCGCGTCAACGTGCGGACTTCTCAATCTCCGCGCGCATCTGCCGGTAAAGCCCCGCGAACCGGCCGCTGTTTCTGATGCCGTCGTCGGCCAGGTCCAGGGCGGCCTGCTTTTGGCTGGTGTTCATGTAGGACAGAATGAGGGCCTGATCCAAGGCGACCAGATCCTCGGCGCTCATCCTCGGGCGGCCGGCGAGGAGAAACGGGATGGCTTCGGCCCACTCGCCGCGGAGTTGGTGCAGACGTCCGAGGTAGCGCTCGGTCAGCCCGCTCTCGGAAAACCCGTTGGCGAGGAGGAACTCCCCCTGCGCGATGGCGGCGGCAGCCTCGGCCAGATCTTCCGCGCTCAGCGCGCCGTGCAATTTCTGCCGGCAGGCCAGGGCGAAGTAAACATATTCGAGATACCAAGAGGTGTAGTCGGGCACCTGCCTTGCCGCCAATTCGTAGAGCGGCAGCGCCTCGGCCGCCTTGCCCTCGCGCAGCAACACGCGAGCCACCATGCCGGCAAGCGGACGCAACCCGCCCGCATGCGGCGAGAAGGTCTGCCATTGCCGGGCGACCTCGAGAATGGCCGGGGACATTTTGTCCTCGGCCGACCGCACCGCCTCCTCGAAGCGCGCGAAGGCGGCTTCGTTCGACTTCTTCATGAACGGCACGCCAAAGAGCACCCGGAGCGTGTGGTTGACGCGGTAGTCATCGTAGATGTTGGCGCCCAGCCGCTGCGCGTAGGTAGCGTCGTCGGGCAAGGCGGCCAGTTCCTCCCCACCCACCGTCAGCGGCGCGGGTAGTCCGGTCATGGTCTGCACCATGGCCCGGGCCGCGCGGGCCTGGCCGGCGAGCGACAGATGCACATGGTCATCGAGCAGGGTCCAGCCCGTCGCCCCCTCGGGGCTCTCCGCGCGAAAAGTTTCCGCCACATCGCAAAGCGGGACGCCGCGTGAACGCGCCGCCGACCGGATAGCCTCTTCAGTCTGCGAAACCGGGCGCCACGGCATGGTGTCGAGGTCCCGCGCCTCGAGAAACGCCGCGCGCGCAGACGAGGCATCGCCCGTCGCGGCCAGGGCCCGGCCGAGAAGAAAGCGGGCGCGGGCATGGCGCGGACCAAGCGCCACCGCCTCGCGCAGGAGCGCGGCCGCGCGGGCCGGATCCGTCGGGAGCGCAAGTTCTGCCTCGCCCAGCTGGCGGCGCAATTCCTGCTGCTGCGCCGCGTCGAGACCGCTGACGTCATCCTCGCCGAGCGGGGCGAGTCCGGACTCGTTGCTGGCCGTGGTGCACACAATGGCGGGCACACCCGCGGCCTGCACATCGTCGAGCATGAGGCCGAGATTTTCGCCGAGGTTGCGCCCCGCCGCCGCGCGCAAGGAGGCATCCGCCGGGATGAACGTGCGGCCGATCATTTGCTCCATCAGCGTGCGGTTCTCGTCCGTCTTGCCGTAAAGCCATCCGTCGAGCACCTGGACGAGCGCCAGCCCCCGCGCCGAACGCATGAGCCGCAGAGCCCATGGCGGGAGCGTTCCCGCAGCATTGATCGAGGCCGTCCCGTAAGCGCCGAAAAACTCGTTGTTGCCCGTGTAGAAAATGAACAGGTCCGGGTCGAACCGCAGCGCGTCGCGCACCATGTAAACGAGCGGAAAACTCGCCACCGCGGTCGTGCCCATGTCGATGATCTCCACGGTTTTGCCCGGCCACGCGTCGGAGAGCATGGCGCGGAGGAAGGATCCCATGGAAAGGTTGCGCGGCTGCGGGTAGCCCTTGGCGGCGGATTCACCGAGGAGGAAAATGCGCACGGTGCCGGCCGGCTTGGGCATGACGAAATTCGATTGCTCGGCGTAGCCCGGACGCGTCGGGTTGGCGAAGAAGTAGGGCTTCGCGGCGGCCGGCTCGACCAGGCAGAGCTGACCACCGGAGGCCAACGGCCCGATCTCGCGGAGGAAGGGCGGATACCCGCCATAGCCGAACAGACGCAGGACGATTTCGGCCACGGCGAGGACGAGGAACGGCAGGCTGATCGTGATGGCAGCGAAGAGGCGGCGACGTCCCGGTGTCAGCGGCGGGGAAGCTGGCGGAGCGGTCTGCTTCTTTTTCTTGGCGGCCATGGCGTGAAGTTTAGCCGGGGTTGGTGAAATGTCAGGGGCCGGGAATGGAAAAGCGGGGAGTCCTCACGGGTGTGTCGAACGAGTCGAATTCGTGAAGACCCTGCGCGCGGACAAGTCCCTTCTTCGTCCGCGACTGCATTGGCCAAGGGGAACGGGCGTCCCGCCCGTTTCGACCAGACAACACGGCCGGGACGGCCGTGCCCCCTGAAAAGACAGTTGCTATAGCAGAGGAGCTCGCCGGGGAAATAGCTGTGTTGGCCGCCGAAAATCAAAAACCCCGGTCCGGGAAGAATCCGAACCGGGGTTTTTGTGTGTTTACGGACTCGGGGGAAATTACGAACGGCGCGCGCGACGCCGGGCGACGTAGCCGGCCAGACCGATGCCGCTCAGCGCAAGCAGCGCGTAGGTCGAGGGTTCGGGGACAGTGGTGAAGGCGTTGTTGCCAGCCGCAGAGAATGGATTCCAACCTTGCGCAGGCGTGCCTGAGTAGGTGGCACCGAATGTCTCGGTGGAGCGGAAGGCTGATTCGCTGATGTAAGTGCTGAAAAAGTTAAAGCTCTGGCCGCTGTTCGCGATGAGGCCGAGATCAGTCACGTTGATGCTGAAGTTGTAGGTCGCATTGGTCTGTGTCCCTGTGGGAGACAGAGCCGCAGAGGTCAGGAAGGTGAAGTTCGCCGTGTTGGTCAGATTCCAAAGTCCCGCGAAGCCACTGTTCAACGCGATGGCGAAATCCGCCCCGAACCCGCCGCCAAAAGTCAGGGTTGATCTTCCGTTGACCGTATCAAAGCCCGAAATGGCACGGCGCAATCCGTCGGCAGTATCGGTATATCCAGCGGTATCGTTGGCCCCCCCGCCGATCGAGTCGAAGTAGAGAACGATGGCGTTGTTGAAGTCGCTGGAGCCACGGGTGTAGCTGAAGTTCAACAGGCCAGACGAATCGTTGGACAGGCTCAACGAGCCAGTGCCGACTGCGCCGCCGAAGCCGGTGCTGCCGTTGCCTGGATAGTTGCTGACGACTTGGGCGGAGACGGCCGAGGCGAAAGCCGCCGCCGCGATGGTGGTGAGGAGGATTTTTTTCATGGGAGGTTTGTTGGTTGGGAAATAAAACACCCGCCGCGCGCGGCCGTCAACCGATTTTTGTAGTCTGGCCTGCGGGCTTGCGGCGGCTTGCCAGGTAGCCAGCGACGCCCAAGCTGCCCAAAGCGAGCAGCGCATAGGTCGAGGGCTCGGGGACGGTGGTGATGGCGTTGGCGTAGAGGCCGTAGTTGTTGATGTCAGCGGGGGCCGAGCTGATCCCGCCCACGTAAAACTTCACCTGGTTGGGCTGGGCCGCGAGGGTGAGGTTGGTGGCAAAGAACGGGGAGCCGCCGCCCAGCAGGCTGGCCGAGACGGACACGGCAAGGGGGCCAGTGTGGGCCACCGAGTAGGTGAAGGCTTGGTTGAAGGCGTTCGACAAGATCACGACGGAGTTTGTTCCTTGGGCGAAGCGGAGAGCATCGCTGCCGCCCCCGTGCTCGAAGCGGAAAAGCCCGCCCGCACCGAAGGATTCCTCGAACTCAATGCCGCGGGTGCCGCCATTCCAACTGTAGTTGGCGTTGAGGGAGATCGACTGCCCCGAGGACAGCGAGCCACCCAAGGGCAGAAAAACGTCCGCGAAGTTCCCGTTGGTTGACCCCACCATGAAGAAGGCCGACGAGCCGATGCTGGTCCGGCCGTTCTGCGTCGAGTCGCTGATGGCGGTGGAGGCGTTGCTCCCAAGAGTCATGAACCAGGACGTTCCGACGATGCCGACGGCAGGGGCACCATTCGTCCATGTCGCGGTGGTGTAACTGGCGCCGTTCTCGGTTCCGAGCAGGACTTGGGCATGGCCTGCGTGGGTGAGAAGCAGCAGGAGGGCCAGGCGGAAGAGGAGTTTTTTCATAGTTCTGGGGATGGGGACGCATCGCGGAAGGACCGCAAAATGACGGATTAAGAAGACGGCCGTTGCCGGCCTGCTGTCAACATTTTTGCAGATGCGTCGTGCTGAGTGCACGAGGGAACGACTCGCGCCAAGATCGCCAAGTCCGCCAAGCTGGCGGACAAGAGGATGAATGACCGCAAAGACCTTCGGGCCATGAGCACTTGGTTGATTCCTGGGCGGAGCAAGGTGCCCTCTGAATTCTTTGCGCTCTTTGCGCCCTTGGCGCGAAACCTCTGTTAAGACCTTGATGCATTGGGCCCCTGGGCGAGAGGTTTGACATGGCCGGCGCGCGGGGCTATGGTGTCGGGCGTAAGGGGGCGTAATTGGATTCGACTTATGGTGCGAAACGACGTCTGCATGCCGAGGATGATTCGTTGGCCTCGTTAAAAATCGGATCAACCAAATAACAGCAGAGAACGAAGATCTCGCTCTCGCGGCTTAAACGCCACGACGGTTTCCAGTTGACGCCTGCTAGGCGGGAAGCCGACGACAGCAGGCACTCTGAGGACGGGAGCGACCGCCGTATTCAGGGAACTTCACGTGGTGGCTAAGATGAGGGTAGCGCGCCGTCGAGCAGCCCGAGTCTGACAACTCACCGGCGGCTAAGCATGTAGTAGGCGGCGGCCAGCGCCATGAGGACACGGGTTCGACTCCCGTCGCCTCCAGCCTTCGCTCGCCGAATGCGCAGCGAAGGCTGTCACGCCGGAGCCGCCGCAGGCGCGCAGGCGGACCAAACGTGACGCCACGACGGCGAGACTACGGCTTGGCAAGCCAGCCTCTGCGATCCGACACCTCTTTTTGATCTCTCTATCCAAGCCCATGTTCCATTACGTCTACATCCTCCGCAGCGAATCCGATCCGCTCCGCCATTACGTGGGATCAACCGAGAACCTCGAGGCACGCCTGGCCGCGCATAACGCGGGTAAGGTCCACCACACGAGCAAGCACCGACCCTGACACATCGAGACCGCCGTGGCCTTCCGCGACCGCGACAAAGGCTCCGCTTTCGAGCGCTACCTCAAATCCGGCTCCGGCCGCGAGTTTGCCCGGCGGCATTTTTAAACCTAAAAACGGAGTTGAGAGTTGACAGATGAGGGTTGAAAGATTGAGGAGCACGGAGATACGACGCAGCCGGGTCTCACCCTCGGGGTGACCAAGCCAATGTTCGCAAACCGCTGAGCTTTAGTCCCTCAACTCTCAACCATAGACCCTCAACTTCCCCTTTAGGTTAAAAACAAACCCGCTGGCCGAAGGCAGGGCGAAGGTTGTCGCGTCAGGACGATCGGAATTTTTTGGAGGGCGAGCGGCCTCGCGAGCCTTCGGCCTTGAGCCCACGCGCCACCCGGGCACCGCTGCCACAGAAAAAATCCTGCTCCACGCTTGAGCCCCACGGCGGCCGGGGACGTCCGCCCTCCGCCTCGGGCAGACCGCGCTGGTGCTGGATGAACATGGAGCAATCCGACATGATAAGCCCGATGGAAAACCAACTGCCGTCCCATAGCCCGCGGGCTCAGGCCACCACCGGTGCCCCTCAAGCTTTCAATTATGGACGCCCCGCGCCGCCGCTTACGCCACTGCAGCAGATGGTCAATGAACTGCCGTTGCGCCATCCGGCGCGGCTTGAACTTCACCGACCCGAGCACGACGCCGCCTTGGGACCGAAAGCCCTCAAGTCCACGGCCTAAGTCCTGATCATCATCATCGCCGGCAAAGTCGTCTGGCACTTCTTCCGCTGACCGAAGCAGGCCAATCCTGCCGCGCCCCTACCGCACGTAGTCCATGCTCTTTCCACGGGCGGCCTGGTATTCAACGAGGGTGACGGAGCCATTGCGGTCGACGTCGGCCTCATCGAAGGGAACGACCAGCGCGTCACGGATCATCTTGCTGGCCTTGGCCTCGGCGAGGGTCGCCTGCCCGGTGCCGCTGGTGTTGATCTTGCGGAATCCTCCGGACGTCCCGCCGCCGGCGATATGTTCCGCCTCGGTCACGTAGCCATTGCCGTTCTTGTCGTAGCGGATGAAAGCGTCCTCGATCATGAAATCAATGAACTCGTCGCGGCTGACGCGGCCATCGCTGTTCACATCGGCCTTCTGGAAGCGCTGTTCGATGGTCAGTGGCTTTTTGTAAGTGGTGGCGCAGCCGGCCATGAGGAGAGCGAGGCCGGAGAGGAGGAGGAACGGATAGGTTTTCATCACGAGGCGAGGAAAATCCCAATCCGACGGCGAGTCAATCCAAGACACGGCCGGGGCGGCGGTTCAGGCCGGGGCCAGCCGGAGGCCGTGAGCCTCGGCCACCGCAGGGCAAAGGAGTTTGCCGTCGCGCACATTGATGCCGCCGCGCAGGGCCGGCACCCTCTCGCAGGCGCCGTCGAGACCGAGGTCGGCAATCATTTCCACATAGCGGGCGGTCACATTGGTCAGGGCCTGGGTGGCCGTGCGCGCATAGGCCCCGGGCATGTTGGCCACGCAGTAGTGGATCACGCCCTCCTCGAGATACGTCGGTTGCTCATGGGTCGTCGGCCGCGAAGTTTCGGCGCATCCGCCCTGGTCGATGGCGATGTCGACAAAAACGCTGCCGGGTTTCATGCAACGCAGCATCTCGCGGCTGATCAACCGCGGGGCCCGCGCCCCGGGGACCAGCACCGCACCGATGAGCAGATCGACCTGGGGCAGGACCTCGATGAGATGCGACTCGTTCGAGTAAAGCGTGTGGGCGGTATGCAGGGTGATGTCGAGAAAGCGCATGCGCTCGAGATCGACCTCGAGGATGGTCACATCGGCCCCGAGCCCCTGGGCCATGCGGGCGGCGTTGATGCCGGAGGTGCCGCCGCCGATGACCACGACTTTGCCGGGCAGGACACCGGGCACGCCACCGAGGAGGACGCCGGTTCCGCCATTGTGCTTGGCCAGGCAATTGGCCCCGACGACCACGGACATGCGGCCGGCGATCTCGCTCATCGGCTCGAGGAGCGGCAGGCGGCGGTTGATTTCGATCGTCTCGTAGGCCAGGCCGGTCACGCCGCTGGCCATCAGGGCCTCGGTCAGGGTGAGATCGGCCGCGAGGTGCAAGTAGGTGAACAACACCTGACCGGAACGCAACAGGGGAATCTCCGAAGGCTGCGGTTCCTTGACCTTGACCACGAGGTCGGCGGCGAAAACCGCTTCATGCGCGTCGACCAACTCGGCCCCGGCCGCCGCGTAGTCCTCGTCGGGGTAGCCGCAACCGGCGCCGGCACCGCGCTCGACCAGCACGCGGTGGCCGCGTTTCTGCAGTTGGTAGGCCGTGGCCGGAAGCAGCGCGACGCGGTGCTCCTGTTTTTTGATTTCTCGCGGGACGCCGACGGTCATGGGAGGTTTGATCGCCGCAGGGTCAGCCGTCGTTTTCTTTTTCAAGCCGCTCGGCCAGCCATTGCTTGATCATGCTTTGGTAGTTCAAGTAACGCGAGCGGGCCACTCTTTTGAGCCGCGCGAGCAGGCGGGGATCGAAACGCAGCGTCACGGTGGCCGACTCGCGGGCGTCGCCCTTGAGGATCGAGCCATTCATCAGCTTCGGCTCGAGCGCATGCTGCAGCCAAAATTTCGCCTCGGCGCTTTCGGAATCGAACGCGGGGACCTCGGACCAGGTGCGCAAAACGCGCAGGTCATTTTCGTCGTTACTCGTCATTCTTGCGGTCGAAAAAGTTCTCCTCGTCGCGGGTCATCGGGCGGGCGGCGATGACGCGGAAAGATTTTCCGTCGGTCCAGAAAACGCTGAAAATTGCGCGCCCTTCGACCGAGCGCCCGAGGTTGAAATAACGCGACTCGCTTCGCTCGGTGTCGGGCAGCAGGCGCAGGCTGAAGGGGTCCTCGAACGATTCCTCGATGGCCCGCGGGGTCAGCGCCTTCAAATCGAAGGGGGCGTCGAGCCAGTCGAATTCCATGGGCAAAACGCGCCGCTACTTCGGCGCCTGGATCAGCTCGATCTCGTAGCCCTCCGGTGCATCGATGAAGGCGAAAATCGTGCCGGTGGACGAAGTGGTCGGCCCATCGGAGAGCGGATATCCCTTGGCCGCGGCGGCGGCGGCGAACTGCTCCAGATCCTCGACTTCGAAGGCAAGGTGGGTGAGATCGGAACCAACAACGACCGGCCCGCTGCCCGGGAAGGAGCAGATCTCGATCAGCTCCTCACTTTGCGGGGCCTTGAGAAAAACCAGCTCCGAGCCGCGGGGCGATTTGTGGCGGCGAATTTCCGCGAGGCCGAGCACGTCCTTGTAGAAATTGATCGTGCGTTCGAGATCCTGCACGCGGTAGCGGGTGTGGAGGAGTTTGGTTACCATGCCCAGATCCCTATCACACCGGGAGGGAGGTTGTCTCCCCGTTTCGCGGGATGCCGCGGGCGCAGAGTTCCCATGAGTGCACCTGATCGAGGATCACCTCGGCCATGCCCGCGTCAGTCCCGACCGCGCGGGAGTAATAGAGCCGCCGCCCCCGCAGGAGGTGCGGATTCCGCCGCTCCCGCTCCCCCGCGCTCCCCTCCCCGGTGATCCCGAGCAGTCGCGGAATGTCCTCATCGCTGTGCAGACCGTCAGCGATGAAAAATGGCACGGCCACGACATCGTGACACGCGGTCAACCCGTCCCAGTCCTCGATGCGCGGGGGAGTTTCCATGAAAGCCCCGTGGACCTCGGCAAAAATTCCGCGGTCGCGCAGTGCTTCGACCTGCGCCTCGACCGCAGCCGAACTGCGCTCGTCCAGCGGCGTGCCGTGGCCGAGAACAAGAAGCGCCGCCCGCCCCAAATCCACCCCCGGCGCAACCTCGTGCGCCCGGTGAATGAGCACCTCGGTCATGCGCGGATGGCCCCCGACGGGCAGGCACAAGCGCAAAATCTGACCATGCTCGCGCACGGTGACCGGACCGGTCAGGCCGAGCTCCTTCGGGATGACATTGCGCACAAAATACCCCTCGACGGTGAAATTCGGGACGATGAAAACCTCCGACGCGGTGAGCGAGTCCAGCGCAGCACGCAACCCGGGTTGTTCCTTCCAAAAACCGCAGGCCACCTCGGCGAACAGACCCGAAGCGCGGAGCCGCTCGGTCAGCTCGCGCGTCGGCCGGCTCGACGTGTCGTTCACGCTCGACCCGTGGGCCAGGATGAGAAGGGCGCTCTCCGCCTTGGGAAGAAAAGGGGCGTGCATCGGATGGCCGATGGTGGGCTCGCGCGGGCGCGGCGTCAAACCGCGGCGCAAACCGATTACCCTTGAAGCCCGGGCGATCTTTCGTTCACAAACCCACAGTGATCCTGCTGGCCGCTTCCATTTCGAGCATCCCGATCGAGCCGAATCCGTGGATGCTTATTCCCTTCATCCTCATGCTTCTGTCCATCGCGTTGATGCCGTTCATCCACGCACATTGGTGGGAGCACAACTACCCGAAGGTTGCCGTGGCCCTGGGCCTGTTCGTCGTCGGGTATTATGTGGCCATCCTCGGCCAAGCCTCGCGCATCCTCGAAATCGCGCACGAATATGTCAGCTTCATCGCCCTGATCGGCTCGCTCTTCGTCGTAGCCGGCGGAATTCACATCCGGGTGCGCGGAGAGGCCACGCCGGCCCGCAATGTGCTCTTTCTGGCCATCGGCGCGATCGGGGCCAACTTCATCGGCACGACAGGCGCGTCCATGCTCATGATCCGTCCGTGGATTCGGATGAACAAATACCGCATCACGGCGTTCCACATTGTTTTCTTCATTTTCATCGTGAGCAATGTGGGCGGCGCATTGACCCCGATCGGCGACCCTCCGCTCTTCCTCGGGTATCTGCGGGGCGTTCCGTTCTTCTGGACCACCATACACCTTTGGGCGCCGTGGCTGTTCGTCACGGGCTCCTTGCTGGGGATTTTCTACCTTTTGGACCGCGCGAATTTCCGTCGGGCGCCGGAGGTGGTGCGCGAGCTCGAAACCGCGCACGAGGAATTCCGTCTCGACGGGAAGCGTAACTTTGCCTTCATCGCCGTCATTCTCGTCGCGGTCTTTCTGCCCACCCCCTGGCGCGAGGTCATCATGATCGCTGCCGCCCTCGGCTCCTGGTGGGCCACGCCCAAGCCGGTCCACGAGATGAACCAGTTCAACTTCCATCCGATCAACGAGGTCGCTTGGTTGTTCTTCGGAATTTTTGGCACGATGGTGCCGGCGCTGGACTACCTGCAGGTGCACTCGGACACGCTTGGCGTGCAGACGCCGATCCAGTTTTATGCCTTCACCGGCCTGCTTTCCGCCGTGCTCGACAACGCACCGACCTACCTGACCTTCCTCGCCGCGGCCATGGGGCAGCAGGATCTCAATCTGAACAGCGCGGCTGAGGTGGCCGGCTTTGCCTCCTCCCACACCGCGCTTCTGGTCGCTATTTCCCTCGGGGCGGTCTTTTTCGGCGCTGCTTCCTACATCGGCAACGGGCCCAACTTCATGGTCAAGGCCATCGCGGAGCGCTCCCAGGTGAACACGCCGTCTTTCTTCGGCTACATCCTCCGCTACTCCCTGCCGATTCTGGTGCCCGTGTTGGCCGTGGCCGGGTGGCTGTTTCTGCGCTGACACGGAGGCGGCACGGGTCGCCGTTTGACATGGGTGCCTTGGAGGGTCAACTTCACGATGTGAAATTGCTCGTCCTCGCCGTGCTTTTCGGTTCGCTGGCTGTTGCCCCTCTGGCCACCGCGGGAGTCACGGCGGTGCATTCCGACTGCGCCGAGAAATGCTGCCACACCGAGGACAGTTGCTGCGAGACAGCCTGCCCTTGCCCTGTCACGTGTGTCACGGTGCCAAGCCAGATCGTCTTTGCGCCCGCTTTGAGCGCGCCGCCCATCTGCGCGCCCGCTTGCACGCGGGCCGGACACCCGTCCAGTGAGACCGCCTCGGCGCGGACCTCACCTCCTCCCGTTCCCCCACCCCGAGCCTGAGCCATCACCCGGCGTTGGCGTCCGCCCCTCGCGGCGGACGATGTTTTGGAACGAAACCTCAATGGAGGAAATTCAATGAAAACTATCCTGTATACCATGCTCGCGATTGCTGCCCTGGCCCTGACGGCCACAGCAGCGGTCGCCTGCAAGTGCACCGACTGCGGCGGCAAGTGCTGCCCGTGCGAGTGCCAGGCCGGCTGCTGCTAAAGCATCGGTGAAAAACACACGCGCGCCCCGGGAGACCGGGGCGCGCGTCATTTCATACCAAGGGCCCGTCGAATGTGGACTCACCGCACGACACCGAAAGGTAGGGACAACTGGCCTCGGTTGTCCGCTCTCCATCGCACGGACGATCCGGCGGATCGACCCTACCTCTCCAGCCAAGATTCGAAAAGCATGAGGCCGTTGGTATCATTCCCCCGTCCGGATCGATTCCAATTCGGCGAAGACGTGGCCGATGAAGACCTTGACCTCCACCCGCAGCGGCAGACGGGTCTGGTCGTCGCTGACCCAGACCGTGCCACGCTGGAACTTGCGGTGCGGGCGCAGGGAGTAATCCTTGTTGATGTAATCAATCTCGAGCGACACGCGAATGACCGGCCGCTCCTCCCCGTGCCACGTCAGCTTCTCGCGTCCCTCGACTTTGGCCCGCACGAGATACATCCATTCGCCGGGAAAGACGGCCAACTGGATAACATCGCCCTGACGCAACGGCTGGCTGCGGGCGAGGAGGAGGGCGCCCGCCATGTCGCGCAAGCCGGGCACGTAAAAATTCGTCCAGTCGCCCGGCGTGGCTCCGGGCTTGGTCGTCGAGCGCAACGAACGCACGCCGCCCGGACGGAACTCCATTTTTTCCTCCGCACGAAATTGCCGGTAATTTTCAGTCAGCTTCGCGGAAACCGAACGCCAGTCAGTCCCGGAGACCACGGCATCGTATTCGGCGTCAAGTTTCCACAGCGCCCGCGCGCCCCCCTTTGTGCCCCCGCGCACCTCCGCGGTCCAACGGTCACCGCCCTCGTGCTGCAAACGCACCTCCGCTTCCGCCGCTTCAATTCCACTCCAGCCGAAAACATAACGTGCAGTGACTTTCTCCGGCGGAGGCGGAAAATCACCTCCCCGAAGCGAACGCGCCTCCTTCTCCCAGCCGGCCGCGGCCGTGGCGCACAACGCGACCAGGACCAGACCGGAGGGAAGCCGGATGGTCACGGGGCCTCGGGCAGGGCGCCGGGAAAGACGGGTTCCAGCGCGGCGCGGCGCACCCAGCCATCCAGACCCAAGGGGAGACGCACGAGCGACCAATCATCACGGTTGGCCAGCACGCGCACCGGGGTGCCCGGCGGCAAGTCGGCCAGCTTTTGTGCGTTGTCGGCCGGCGCATTCCGGGCGTCAACCGCGTCGCCCACAATGATCGAGGTCTGGGCCAGCGCGACCCGCGAATCGCCGGCCCAAGCGATGGCTACCGCAGTCGAGCCCAGCAGGGCGACGAATACGCCAACAGCGACCAGAGCCGGGCGACGACGGGCCGAAAACATGGCGAAGACCACGAGCAGGATACCGGCCCAGAAAAGCAGACTGCCGAGGAGCACAAGCAGGTCGAAGGAAATGTATTGCCCGGCGATTTCCGGGGCGCCGAGGCCGGGCGAAGGCACCCCGAGTTTGGTGTAAACATGCTCGAGGCTGCTGCGCGCGGCGGAGTTTGCGGGATCGAGCGCGAGGGCCCGGCGGTAATTGATCGCAGCCGGCACCGCGCGGCCGAGCCGGAACTCGGCGTGGCCCAGATTGAGATAGACCGCGGCATCGCGGGAGCCGGCCTTGACCAACCGCTCGTAGTCGTCCTTGGCCGCGCCGTAGTTGCCCTCCGCATAGAGCCGGTTGGCCTGCTCGAAAACAGCCGCTTCGTCGGGGGCCTGGGCATGACCAACCGAGCCGGCCCAGAGGCCGACGGCGAGGAACAGAACGATGATTTTCTCAAGCATGATAACGCGCAAATTTTTCCAGCAACTCGGCCACGCGGCGGCGTTCGATCGGATCGAGCGCACCGCCCCCGCCCCCGCCGTAGGTCAATTCGTCCCGGCAGGCCAGCACGGATTCCAATTCCCGCCGCTCAAGCGGATCAGCCACGCGGCGGGCCAGAGCCTCGCCCGGGTTGACCAGAGCCAGAGGACGATCGTCCCACAAGGCCAGGCGCGCGACGACAAACTGCGCGGCCTCGGAGTAGAAAGTGGAACGTTCCGCGGCCTGCTCCCAGCCGACACGAGCTTTCCGCAGCGCCGCCTCAAGCGCGGCCGTCTGCGCGCTTTTCTGCGACCGGCGGCGCAGCCAGACGAGCAGGGGAATGGAAAAGATCACTGCAGTCAACAGCGCCAGATTGAGGATGCGAAACCACGGAGAATTGATCCACGGATGAAAACCCGAGGCCCGCGCGGACAGCTGCGCCGCCGGTTCACCAATGCCCGCCGCCTCAGCCGCCGCCGGGGCTGACGGAGTTTGCCCCGGCGTGGCCGACGCCTGCGCCGTGGCGGTGCTGGCGTCGTCGGCCGGAGCGGCCGGTGTGCTGCTGCCCGCCGCACTGACCGGAACCGGGTCGGCCTTGAGCGTGAAATATTTTTCCTTCAGCGGGTCGAAGTAGGAAAACTCCGCGCCGGGCGTGGCTTTCTGCTCGCTGCGGGCCACCATGCTGATCTCAAAGGTCTTCTTTCCGCCGTAGCCAATGGTGTCCGCCCCCTTGAAACTTTCCTTCGGCGCGTAGGTGCGCCAGCCGTCCGCGCCGGTCAGCACCGGCGGCGTGATGGCATCAAAGTTCCCCCGTCCCTCCACGATCAGCTTGAGACTGACCGGCTCGCCGGCCTGGGCCGTTTTGGGACTGGCGCTGGCCGCCATGGTGAACTGACCAATCGCGCCGGCAAAACTTTCCGGACGCCCTTCCTTGGGCAGTGGCTGCACCTCGAGCTGCCGCGCGCTCGTGCGGGCCTCGATGTTCTCGGCCCGCCCGAATCCCGGCATGTTCTGGAAAAACTGATCGAAGAACGGATCGATCCCCTGCGGCGCGGCAGCCACCATCATCCGCCCCTCCATCACCGCCGCCGGAATTTCGATCTGCCCGGTTTTGACCGGCGTGATCGCGCTGCGAAACGTGACCACATTGTAAGGCGTGTCGTCGATGTATTGCTCCGTCTGCTCGGGCTCGCTCAGCGGGGCAGCGGTGAAGCCGTCGCCGGCAAAAGTCGGGCGCTGCAAATTGTCGAACTGGGCATCGGCCCGGAAGTAAAACCGCAGCTCCACCGGCACAACCTCGCCGACAAAGGCCGACTTGGCCCCCATGATGAGCTCGCCGTAATACTGGGCGGCCTCGCCACTGCGCGAACGGGGCACGGCTCCGCCCTGCTGGCGTTGGGGCCGAGGTGGAGGCATGACCTGCGGTGCGCCGCCTGGCCCCGGCGGCGGGGCGAAACCGCCGGTTCCGGCCACCCGGAGATTCACCGCATCGGTGCGAATCTGCTGCCCGCCTGTCTGCACGGCGAAACCGGGAATGGTGAAGTCGCCCGGACGATTGGGCACCACGGTGTAGGCGTAAATGAGGCTCGAGGTCGTTTGAAAATTCACCATCTCCACGCGCCGCGAGGTGCCGGTCAGGCGAATATCCAAACCATCAACCATGAGCGAGCGAGGCATGTCCTTCGGCGCCTCCGTGTTGATGAAGACGTATTGCAACTGCACGGGCGCCCCGACCTGGGTCATCGGAGCACTCAGCACGGTCTGCACCGCAGCCTGCGCCGGGGCCGCCGCCGCGAGCAGAGCAAGCAAGGCCAGGGCTGGAAGCGTCAAAAATCTTTTCATCGAGTCATGCATCCTACCAGTCCCTTGAGACATCCTGAAAGTTTTGCCGTTCGAGCAAGTTCACTTGCTCCTCTTCGCTTTGGAGCGAGCGCAGCAACGCGCGCGCCTGCGTGGCATTCATCTTGCCGTCCTCCTCCTGCTCGGCCTCGGCTGCGGCTGCGGCCTGTTGCTCCTGGCCACCTGCACCAGCGGCGGCCTCCTGGGCCGCGCGAAGTTCGCCGGCCTTCTTTTCACCGGACGACTGGGGCACGGGCTCGGGTTGGTCTCCGGGCTGGCCTTGTTGCGGACGTCCCTGACCCGCCGGCGAACCGTCTTGGCGGGGCTCGCCCTGATCGCCCTCGCCCTGCTGCGGCTCACCTTGGTTGCCCTCGCCTTTTTGCTCCTTCTTCTCGCCCGGTTGCTCGGACGGATCTTTCGACTCACCCTCGCCGCGATCCTGGGGCTCCTGGCCTTTTTCACCTTGGTCCTTCTTCTCCTCACCGGCGCCTTTCTGCTCTTCCTTCTGGTCGCCGCCTTCCTGTTTTTGTTCATCCTTGGCGCCGCCCCCGCCCTCTTGCTTTTTATCCTCTGGTGACTGGCCCGGCTTGTCCTGCTGGTCGTTGCCGCCGTCGGCTGACGGCTGGTCCTTATCCTGGCCGCCCTGCTGTTGATCTTTTTTCTCCTGCTCCCCGTCGCCCTGTTGCTCCTGGTCTTTCTTGCCCTGATCTCCCTGCTGCTGATCCTGCTTGTCCTGCTGGCCGCCGCCTTGCTGCTGTTGATCTTTCTTGTCCTGGTCTCCCTGCTGCTGGTCTTGCTTGTCCTGCTGGCCACCGCCTTGTTGCTGCTGATCCTTTTTGTCCTGACCGCCTTGCTGTTGGTCCTGCTTGTCCTGTTCGCCGTCGCCTTGCTCCTGCTGGTCTTTCTTTTCGTCGCCGCTTTTTTGTTCGTCCTGCTTTTGATCCTGCTTTTGATCCTTTTTTTGGTCGTCTTTTTTCTCGTCGTCCTTTTTGTCGTCCTTCTTTTTTTCTTCCTCTTCTTTTTTCTGCTCCTCCTCGAGCTTCTTGAGCAGTTCCTCGACACGCTCTTTGTTCTCTTTTGCTTCCTTGTAATCCGGCCGGGTTTTCAGGGCGGCGTCGTATTTGGCGATGGCATCCTTCCAATCGGTCTTGGTCTTGTCCTTGTCCTGTTGCCCTTCGCCCTGGCGGAAAAGGGTGTTGGCGAGATTGAACTCCGCGGCCGAGCGCAAGGAGGGATCCTCGGCCAGCATGGCCCGGGAAAAATACTCGGAGGCTTTGCCGTAATCCTTGAGCCGGTAGGCCGCGGCCCCGGCATTGAGTTGAAGATTGGGCGAAGCCGGCTCGCTCTGCAGCCGCTGCTCGAACGCTTTGCGCGCTCCCTCGTAATCGCCCGCGTCATAGGCCTCCACACCAGCCGGGGCGGCCCAGGCCGACGGAAGAGTAAAAAGCCAAAGGGCCGCAGCCAGCGGGGTCAGCGGCCGGCGGCGGCGTTCCCCGACGAGCGCCTGCAGCGCGAGCAGGAGGAGGGCGGCGCCGAGCGGCCATTGGTAGCGCTCGATCGGGCTCCGTGAGCTGTTGGTCGTGATGTCCGCCTCGGCCAGCTTGCCGATCCCGTCGGTGGCCAGTCGCTGCGCGGCCCCCTCGTCCAACGGCGTGTAAAATCCCCCCGTGACCTCGGCGATCTGGGTCATGCGCGCGGCATCCAACCGCGACTGGACGACCTTGCCGGCGGAGTCGCGAACAAAATCACCCCCGCCGAGGGGAATTTCCGATCCCTGGGCCGAGCCCACGCCGACGGTGAAGATGCGGATGCCATTGGCCGCCGCCTGCTTGGCCGCGGCCAGGCCGTCGGCATCGAGTTCCTCGCCGTCCGAGATGATGATGAGCGCGCGCGAAAATCCCTCCGCTTTGCCGAACGCCTCCTCGGCCATGCGGATGGCCGCGGCGATGTTGGTGCCGCCCTTGGGAATGACGGTGGTGTCCATTTCGTCGAGCGCGGCCAGCACGGCCCCATGGTCGAGGGTCAGGGGCGCCTGCAAAAAGGCCGACCCGGCGAAAGCGACCAGGCCAACCCGGTCGGCCCCGAGTTCACCGATCAAGTCCTCAGCCAGCAACTTGGACCGTTCGAGACGCGAAGGCGCAACATCGGGCGCGAGCATCGAACGCGAGACGTCCATGGCGATGACCACATCCCGTCCGCGGTGCGGCACCTCGAGTGTGTCGTAGCCGAGCCGCGGGCCCGCGATGGTCACGATGAGCAGGCTGAGGGCCACGAGCACGCAGCCCCCGCGAAACCAGCGTCGTCCGGGGCTGGTGTTACCCGCAAGCACCGCGCGCAACTTGGGCGCGACGATGCGCCCGATCAGGGCCCGACGGCGCCGCTCGGCCCACCAATAGAGCGCGACGACCAGCGGCAACAGCCACAGGAAGTGCAGCAACTCCGGTCGCGCAAATGTCAGGGCAGACGTCTCCATATCGTTTGTCCGAGAAAAGTCTCCGCCGCGAGCAAGACCGTGCCGACGAGGACAAACCAGGGGAACAGATCCCGGTATTGCGCCACTTTCTGCACCTCGACGCGGGATTTTTCCAACTCGTCGATCTCGCGGAAAATCTGCTGCAAGGATTGCGTGTCGGTCGCGCGGAAATAGGAGCCGCCGGTCATGTCGGCGATGCTCTTGAGGCTCTCCTCGTCGAACTCCACCGGGATCTCGCGGTAGACCGTGCGGCCGAACTGGTCGACAAAAGGAAAAGGCGCGTTGCCCCGCGTGCCCGAACCGATGGTGTAGACCTTGATCCCCAGGGCCTTGGCCGCCTCGGCGGCGGTCAACGGCGTAACCCGTCCCATGTTGTTGTCCCCGTCGGTCAAGAGCACCACGAGCTTTGACTTGGCCTCCTTGTCCTTCAAGCGGTTCGAAGCCGCCGCCAGGGCCGAGCCGATGGCTGTTCCGTCCTCGACCAGGCCGATGCGGGTGCGGTCGAGATTCTGGATGAGCCAGTCATGGTCGAGCGTCAGCGGGCTGACCAAATAGGGCCGTCCGGCGAAGGCGACGAGGCCGATGCGGTCATTCGGACGTTCGGCAATGAACTGCTCCGTCACCCGCTTGACCGCCTCGAGCCGGTTGGCCCGCTGGCCACCGATGGTGAAATCCTCGGCCAGCATCGAACGCGACACGTCGATGACCAGCATGATGTCGACGCCGCTGGCCTGCGTGCGGGTGATGGTCTTGCCCAGCTGCGGGCGGGCCAGAGCCAGGATGAGGCAGGCCAGGGCGAGGTAGAGCAGCCCGGTGAGAAAATCTCCCGCCCGCGAGCGGCGGCGGGCCCCGATCTTCGACACCGTCTTGGTCGTGGAGAAAAGCACGCCCGGCGTGCCGCCGAACTTGCCCTTGAGCCAGGCCAGCACAGGAATGAGCAGGAGCAGCCAGAGGAACTTCGGCTGGGCGAAGGCCAGGGCGGAGAAATCAGGCAGCGACGACATCGGCCACATCTCCTTTCACCAGGTCCTCGGCCAGCGCCGCCAGTTCGGTGTTGTCCGCGCCCGTCGCCGCGGCCCGGGCAAATTTGCCCATGTCCGCCTTGTCGAGAAAACGGGTCAGCCGCGCCAAGCGGTCGGCATCGAAGACACCACTCCCGCGCGCGGTCTGCAAAAATTCATACGACGTCTGCGTCGTCGCCGGCAAACGGTGCTCGGTCCCGAGGTAGTGGCGGAGGATGTCGCAGACCTCGATGCTGAATTCATACGGGGATGCCTCGGGGACCGCGGCACTGGCGCGGGCCAGCGCCACGAGGGCCTTCTCCCTCGGGGTCAACGGACGCCGGTTGACCCGCTGGCGCCAAGCCACGAAGGCCCAGATGCCAAGCCCGAGAAGGATGAGCACGCAAGCGGCGGCGGCGATCATGACCGGAAGCGGGTAGGGCAGATACCACACCGGGCCGGCAATTTCGTGCGGCAGCAGATTGGCTGGAACGTCGGCGGGGGGCATGGGTCAGGAACTCAGCTGCCGCTGCTCGCGGCGGGCGAAAAAGGCGCGCAACACGTGGAGGTAATCCTCGTTGGTCCGCAGCGGGATCATGTCGATGCCCAGCTTGCGGAACTCCTGGTCGACCAACTTTTTCCGCTTCTCCTCCAGCGCGAGGTAGGCGCCGCGCAAGGCGCGGCTCGAGGTGTTGACATCGATCTGCTCGCCCGTCTCCGGATCTTCCAGCGTGACCAGGCCGACATCGGGCAGATCCTCCTCTCCCGGGTCAACCACCGGGATGGCGATGAGATCATGACGCCGCGCCGTCACGGCGAGCGGACGGGAATAACCCTCGTCGAGAAAATCGGAGATGAGAAAAACAACCGCGCGCCGCGTCACCACCTTGTTGAGATACTCCAGCGCGCCCGTCAGGTTGGTCCCGCGGTGCCGCGGGCGGAAGTAGAGCATTTCGCGGATGAGCCGCAGGGTGTGCATCCGGCCCTTTTTCGGGTGGATGAAAAGTTCGACCTCGTCGGTGAAGAGCAACAAGCCGACCTTGTCGTTGTTTTGGATCGCGCTGAAGGCAAGGATCGAGGCCACTTCGGCGGCCAGTTCGCGCTTGCTCGAAACCACGCTGCCGAAGTCGCCCGAGGCGCTGACATCAACCACGAGCATGACGGTCAGCTCGCGCTCCTCGGTGAATTTTTTCACGAAGGGTGCATTCATCCGCGCGGTCACGTTCCAATCGATCGAGCGGATTTCGTCGCCCGGCGTGTATTCGCGCACCTCCTCGAAATTCATCCCGCGGCCCTTGAACACGCTGTGGTAGGACCCGGCAAACATCGAGTCGACCAGGCGGCGCGTGTGCAACTCGATCCGGCGGATTTTTTTGAGAATTTCGCGTGTGTCCTGCATGGGTGGGAAGCGTTCAGTTTTCAGTGTTCAGTTTTCAGCCCGAGGCAACAGCTTCGCGGAGTCCGTGCTCCGCTGAACACTCTGCCAATGAAAACTGAAAACCTTCCTACGGCACCGGCAGCCCGGCGAAGATCTGCTCGATGATCATCTCGCTCGTCATTTCCTCCGCCTCCGCCTCGTAGCTCACGGCGATGCGGTGGCGCAGGACATCCGGTCCGATTGACTTCACATCCTGCGGCGTGACGTAACCGCGGCCGTTGAGGAACGCGTGCGCCTTGGCCGCGAGCGTGAGGTAGATGGTCGCGCGCGGCGAGGCGCCGTAGCGGATCATTCCGTCGAGCTTGAGCCCGTGCGAGGCCGGCTGGCGGCTGGCCCAGACGATGTCCACGATGTAGTCCTTGACCCGGTCGTCCACGTAGACCTCGTTGACCAGAGCGCGGGAGGCGATGATTTCCTCGGGGCGCACCAACGTGTTGACCTCGAGCTTCGGCGCGGAGGTCGACATGGCGTCGAGAATTGATCGCTCCTCGGTGCGGGTCGGATAGCCGACATGGACCTTGAACATGAAGCGGTCGAGTTGGGCCTCGGGCAACTGGTAGGTTCCCTCCTGCTCGAGCGGGTTTTGCGTGGCCAGGACGAGGAATGGATCGGGCAATTTGTAGGTCTTGTCGCTGATCGTGACCTGCCGCTCCTGCATGGCCTCGAGCAAGGCGCTCTGCACCTTGGCCGGCGCACGGTTGATTTCGTCGGCCAGAATCAGGTTGGAAAAAATCGGCCCGAGCTTGGTCGTAAACTCGCCGTCACGCGGGTTGTAGATCAGCGTGCCGATCAAGTCGGCCGGCAGCAGATCGGGGGTGAACTGCAGCCGTTGGAAACCGGTGTGCAGACAGGAGGCGAGGGTCCGCACCGTGAGGGTTTTGGCCAGGCCGGGCACGCCCTCGAGGAGCACGTGTCCGTTGGTCAGCAGGCCCATGATCAGCCGCTCGACCAAAAGCTTTTGCCCCACCACCACCTTGCCCACCTCGGAAAACAGCGGCTGCACCCATTGGCTGCTGCGCTGCACCTGCTCGTTCAGTTCGTGTGTTGTATGACTCATAAAAAAATGCTTCGCTCTACCCCGGCACCTCCACGGGCGCCATGGAGAGGAGACAACCGCGGGCGCCGCTCGTTCGATCTCCGCGCGAAATCACGGGGTGGGAATGACGTAATAATCGTCGCCGACCTTGGCCTCCTCGTAAACGGTGCGGTCGACCCAGACGTTGAAAACGCGGGTGCCGTCGGGCGTTTCAACCTTGAGGAGATACTCGCCGGCAACCTCGGAACTTTGCAGCCCGCCGCGTCCGACCGTGATCTCCCGGGACGGCTCGGGGGTGAATTCTTTGGCGATGATTTTTCCCGTGAAGGACCCGCTGCTCTGCATCGTGCGGTTGAGGGACATGGTGGCCAGAACGATGGCGCCCAGAACAACCAGGGCGATGACGATGCCGATCCACAGGAGACGGCGGCGGTTTGGATCGCGGTAAACTTTCGGTGCCATGAAAAAAATCTACGCCCGCCCCCCGGCCTCCGCACGCCGAAACAACCGGTCCTCCGCCTCGTCGGCCGCGCGCAAGGCCTCCTCGATGCCCGGCTTGAGCACGCAAAAGTGCCCCATCTTGCGCCCGGGTCGCACCCCGCTTTTGCCGTAGAGCTGCAACTTCACGTCCGGGTCGGAAAGCAGCGAGGCCCAGTCCGGCTCGCCGTCCGCCCAGGCGTCTCCGAGGAGATTGACCATGACGACCGGCGAGAGCAGCCGGGGCGAACCCAGGGGCAGGCCGCAGACCGCGCGCAACTGCTGCTCGAACTGGCTGGTCACGCAGGCGTCGAAGCTGAAGTGGCCGGAGTTATGCGGACGCGGGGCCAGCTCGTTGACCAGCAGCGAGCCGTCGCGCCGGACAAAAAATTCGACCGCGAGCAATCCGACCAAATCCAGAGCGCGCACCAACGAGGTGGCGATCCGTTGCGCCTCCCGGGCCGTGCTCTCGTCGATCCGCGCCGGCACGATGGACCGGGCGAGAATGTGGTTGCGGTGCACGTTCTCCGACGGCGGAAAGCACGCAACCTGGCCGTCCGCACCCCGCGCGCAGACGACGGAAATCTCGCAGCGAAAATCCACCCATTCCTCCAGCACGGCCCGCGGGGCCCCGAGACGTTCCCACGCCTCCACCGCGTCGGCGGCGCTCTGCAGTTTGGCCTGACCCTTGCCGTCGTAGCCGAAATCCGCCGTCTTGAGCACGCAGGGAAATCCTCCGGCCACCGCGGCGGCCACGGCTTCGGCCGCCGAGGACACGATTTTGTAGTCGGCGCAGGGCACGCCCTGGCGGACGAGAAATTCTTTTTCCCGCCCGCGGTTCTGGCAGATGTGGAGCACCTCGGGCCGCGGATGAACCGGGCGCAAGGCGGCCACGCATTCGAGCGAGGCCGACGGAATGTTCTCAAACTCGAAGGTCACGACATCGACCCCGCGGGCAAAGTCTTCCAGCGCGACGAGGTCGTCGTAAGCGGCCGTGACCTCGCGATCGCTCACCTGACCGGCCGGACTGTCCGGCGTCGGCTCGACGACATGCACACGGTAGCCGAGCCGCCGCGCGGCAATCGCGAACATCCGTCCGAGTTGGCCGCCGCCGAGCAAGCCGACTGTGCCGCCCGGCAGGACCGGACGAAAACCTTCCGCCCCCGCGCGCGGCCCGCTAGTTTGCTCTTCGTCGTTCATGGATTACTTGGTGTATTTGCTCGTTCTCGGTCTGCTCTCGGTGCTGGGCCGGCTGCCCCTTGGCGTGGTGTTCCGCCTCGGGTCCGCGCTTGGCCTGGCCGCCTGGGTCATTCTGCCCAAATACCGGCGTCTGGCACGACACAACATGGAAATCGCCTTCGGGGCAACCATGACCCCGCGTGAAATACGCCTTTTGGTCCGCCGTCATTTCACCAACCTCGGGGCCAACCTCATGAGCGCCCCGCGCCTGGCCCGCCTCCCGGAAGCCGCGGTGCAGGCCCGGGTCAACCTCATCGGTCTGCCCCTCCTCCGCGAGGCGCTGGACCGCGGTCGAGGCGTGGTCATGGCCATCAATCACATCGGCAATTGGGAACTCTACGCCCAACTCATCGGCCGCATCCGCGATGTCCCGGTCGGAACCATTTTCCAGTCGCAGCGGAACAAATACCTCAACCGTTTGATCGACCGCGACCGGCGGCGGCTCGGCTTGCAGACCTTTGACCGTCGCCGCGGCTACCTCGGCGCCGTCGGCTTGGTGCAAAGCGGTGGTGTTCTGGCCGTGCTGGTCGATCAGCACGCGGGCGAGGGCGGCATCTGGATGCCTCTCTTCCAGCGGTTGGCCTCCACCTCCCCGCTGGCCGCCATCATCGCGCAGAGCACGGGCGCGCCCCTCATTTCCGTGTCGATCCACACCACCGGCGTGGCGCGGTGGCGCTGCGAGATTCTGCCCGCCTTCGAGCCGGCCGGCCGGTCCGTCGAGGATCTGACCCTCGAACTCAACCGCATCCTCGAAAAGCAAATCTCCGGATCACCCCCCGATTGGTTCTGGGTGCACAACCGCTGGAAAACACCGCACGCCTTCCTCCTCGGACACACCCGGCGCGGCATTCACCTCCCGGCCGACACGCCGGCCCCGGCGCTGCAGCGCTTCAAGGTGCTCGTGCGTTCGAGCAACTGGCTGGGCGACGCCGTCATGAGCATCCCGGCCGTCGAAGCCTGCAAAATGGGCCGCCCCGACCTGCACCTCACGGTTCTCTCCCCGGCCAAGCTCGCGCCGCTCTGGCGACGGGTCGCCGCGGTCGACGAGGTCATCGAGATTCAGCCCGGCGAAAACCCCTGGCAGCTGGGCCGGCGCGTGCGGAAAAAATTCGACGCCGCCATTTTGTTCCCCAACTCGCTGCGCTCCGCACTCGAAGCCCGGGCCCTCGGTGTCCCGCGCATCGTCGGCTACCCCGGGCACAACCGCCGCTGGCTGCTGGGTTCCGTCCCGGCATTCGAGCCCGAGGCCGGCGGACACCACGCCGACCGCTACCTGCGGCTGGTCGGACATTACGGCGCGCCGGGGCCCGCGGAGGGCGCAACGTTCGCGCGCCACGCCCGGCCACCGCGACGCGGGGATACGCCGCGCATTGGCGTCTGCCCCGGGGCGGAATACGGCCCGGCCAAACGTTGGCCGGCCGAGCGTTTTGCCGCCACGCTGCGGGATTTTGGTGCGACCACTCCGGCGGAATGGGTTCTCTTCGGCGTGTCCGGCGACGCGGCCGCAGGCGCGGTCATCGAGCAGCAGTGCGGGTTTCCGGTGCGCAATCTGATCGGGCGGACGTCGCTCGACCAACTGATGGACGAACTCGCGGCCTGCGATGTCCTGCTGACCAATGACACCGGCACGATGCACCTGGCCGCATTTCTCGGCGTGCCCACCGTGGCCATCTTCGGGTCAACCGAGCCCGACCTGACCTCCCCGCTGGGTGATTTCCACCGCATTTTGCGCCACAAGGTGGAATGCAGTCCGTGCTTCCTCCGCGATTGCCCGATCGACTTCCGCTGCATGACCCGGATCGATCCGGCGGACGCCGCCGCGGCCCTGCGAGAGCTTTGCCTCAGGGCCTGACGATCGCGTAGGTTTTCTGCCCGCCACGCTCGATCAGCAGCATGGCCTCCTCGCCCGCGGCCAGTCCGTCGAGGGCGGCATCGAACGAAGCAATATCGCGCACGGCCGTGTCGCGAACCGAGGTGATCACATCGCCCCGTCGCACGCCGGCCAGACCGGCCACACTGCCCTCCGCCACATAAGTCACGATGACCCCGCCTCCGCTCACTCCCGTTTCGCGCGCCATGGCCTCGGTCAAATCCTCCACCTCCAGACCCAAACGCTTTTCATCGCCGGCAGAACCGTCTGCGGCCGGAGGTTTGGCCCGGAAGGGCGCCGCACGGGGGCCCGAGGCCATCACCACCGGCGGCTCGGGCAGTTCCTCGGTCTGGACTGACACGGTCCGATAGGCGCCTGCCTGCGGTCCGCGGCGCCAGACCTTCAAATTGACCGTCTGGCCGATGCCCTTGGTCAGGACGGCTTGCTGCAGGTCGCGCGCGCTCGTCACGGGCTGCCCGTCGATCTCCACGATCACGTCGGCCGGACGCAACTCGCTGCGCACGGCCGGGGCATCCGGTTCGAGCGAACGCACAACCACGCCGCTCTCCAGCCCCATCATTTGCTGCAAGCCCGGTTCCTCGCTCAGCGTCTCGATCCGGATGCCCAGCCAGGGCCGGACCACCCGGCCGGTCGCGATCAATTCCTCGCTGATCGCGCGGGCAATCTTGGCCGGAATGGCGAAGCCCAGCCCGCGGCTGATGCCATTGATCAAGGTGTTCACGCCGATGACCGCACCGTCGAGATTGCAGAGCGGCCCGCCGCTGTTCCCGGGGTTGATGGCCGCGTCGGTCTGCAGGTAATCCTCGTAAGCCGTGGTGGTCAGATTGCTCCGCCCCTTCGCGCTCAAGACACCGACGGTCAGGGTGTAATCGAGCTCAAACGGCGCACCGAGACTGCAGACAAATTCCCCCACCCGTGCGGCATCGCTGTCGCCCCAGGTGACGGCCGGCCAGCCGGTCCCCTCCGCCTTGAGCACGGCCAGATCCGTTTTGGCATCAACGCCGACCACGGTCAGCGGCACCCGGCTCCCGTCCTTGCGGCGTGCCACAACGCCGCGCCGCGGGTCCGCGCCCTCGATGACATGCGCATTGGTCAGGATGTAGCCGTCCTCACGAATGACAAAACCCGAACCCTCGCTTTCGGCCACGGGCGGCCGGTTGCGGGGCCCCTGCTGATTGGGAAAAAGGAACTGCCAGGCAAAGGCGTCAGCCGGGGATGGTTCCTCGTCGCGGGCCACCTCGAGCACGACCACGCTGGGCGCCAGCCGGTCGTAGACATCGGCGAAAGCGGTGCCGAGCGAGCGCACGGCCGAGGTGGGAACCGAAACCTGTGCTGCCGTGATCTCCGCTGCTGCGGCCAGCCCGAGGAGTGACAATCGGAAAAAATTCTTCACTGGCGCACACCCTAGCACAGCGGGCCATGACCGCAACGGGTGGCGCTCCTTTCACTTGAACTTGGGCCTCGGCGAGCCAAGAGTGGTCGATTGTCCTTATGGACCTCTCGGATCCCCAATACTTCATCAATCGCGAGCTGAGCTGGCTCGAATTCAACCAGCGGGTGCTGGATCAAGCCAATGATCCGGAGGTCCCGCTGCTCGAGCGGCTCAAGTTTCTTTGCATTGTGTCCTCGAATCTCGACGAGTTTTTCGAGGTGCGGGTGGCCGGCCTCAAGCAAGTGCTGCAGGCGGGTTCCGAAATGACGGGGCCGGATGGCCTGACCGCCGCGCAGCAGCTGGCCGCCATTTCCAAGCGTGTGCGCCGCCTCGTGGCCGACCAATACATCTGCTGGCGGGAGGCGATCAAACCGCAGCTGGCGGAAAAGGGCGTCCGCTTCCACCGCTATCCCGACGTGGACGAAGCCGAGCGCCGGCACTTCGAGGAGTATTTCGAGCGCGAGGTTTTTCCCGTGCTGACCCCGCTGGCCCTCGACCCCGCGCATCCCTTTCCCCAACTGCTGAACAAAAGCCTCAACATTCTGGTCGAGCTGGAAGCCAGCGACCTCGGCACCGATCTCGCCGTCGTCCAGATCCCCCGCATCCTCCCACGCGTCCTTCCGTTTCGCGCCAAAGATTCCAGCGGCGACCACGACTTCATTTTCCTCGGCAACCTCATCCAGGCGCACGTCGGCCGCCTCTTCCACGGGGTCAAGGTGCGCGGGGCCCATGTCTTCCGCATCACCCGCAACAGCAACCTCTATGTGGACGAGGAGGAGGCCCGCAATCTCCTCCGCGCCATCGAGGATGAACTGCGCAAGCTCAACCGCGGCAACGCCGTCCGCCTCGAGGTGCAGGACTGCCCCGAAGGCCTGACCAACCGTCTCTGCGAGATCTTCAACCTCGAAAAAACCGACGTTTACCGCACCGAGTGGCCGCTCAATCTCGTGCGGCTGATGCCCATCGCGACCGAAGTCGACCGGCCCGACCTCAAATACAAGCGCTTCACCCCGGTGCCCGTCGTAGGCCTTGGTGAAGAGCACGACATTTTCTTCCACATCCGCAAGGGCGACATCCTCCTCCACCATCCCTACGACAGCTTCCAGACCGTGCTTGATTTCATCGGCCAGGCGGCCGAGGACGCGCAGGTGCTGGCCATCAAGCAGACGCTTTACCGCACGAGCTCGGACTCCCCCATCATCCCGCTGCTGATCGACGCTTCACGTCAGGGCAAACAGGTCGTCGTCGTCATCGAGCTCAAGGCCCGTTTCGACGAGGCGGCCAACATCCGCTGGGCCCGCCAGCTCCGCGAGGCCGGCGTCGACGTGGTCTACGGCGTCTCCGGGCTCAAGACCCACGCGAAAATGGCCATGGTCGTGCGCAAGGAATACGACGGCATCCGCCGCTACGTCCACCTCGGCACGGGCAACTACCATCCCTCGACCGCCCGCCTCTACACGGACCTGAGTTATTTCACCGCGCGCCCGGAAATCACCGAGGACGTGGCCAATCTTTTCAACACCGTCACCGGGGTCTCGCAGTTGCCGCCGCCGCACAAGCTGCTCGTCGCCCCATGGCACCTGCACAAACAGGTCATCGGGCTCATCGAGAACGAGATCGTCCAAGCCCGGGCCGGCCGCCCGTCCGGGATTTTTGCCAAGATCAACTCGCTGGTCGAAGAGGACACCATCCAGGCCCTTTACCGGGCCTCGCGTGCCGGTGTGCCGGTCCGCCTGCTCGTCCGCGGCATCTGCGCCCTGCGCCCCGGGCTCCCCGGTGTGAGCGACAATATCGAGGTGCGGAGCATCGTGAGCCGTTTCCTCGAGCACAGCCGCCTCTACCGGTTCGAGAACGGCGGCGATCCGCTTTACTACATGGGCAGCGCCGACTGGATGGAGCGCAACTTCCACCACCGCGTCGAGGCCGTCTTCCCGATCGAAAGCCCCGGGATGAAGGTCCATGTGCAGGAAATCATTGATTGTTACTGGCAGGACAACGCCAAAGCCGAAGCCCTGCTGCCTGATGGCAGCTACCGTCCGGTGCCGGCGGGTGAACCCCGGTGGGACGCGCAGGAGGAATTCCTCGCCGAAGCGGCCCGCCGCCGCAAACGCCGGCCCGCCGCCGAGGAGGGTTGATTTGACAAGCGTGCGGCCAGGCGGACATTGCATTCATGTTTCCCGTCCGATTTGCCCTTCTGCTGGCCGTTGCCCTCGCCCCCGCCACAACGTATGCGGAATCCGAAACCCCGACCGTGAACGTTTGTCTCGTGGATAAAGACGGACAGACCCTCCCCGCCCAACCCATGCAAAAAGTGAGCAAGACCGACGCCGAATGGCGTGCCCAACTCGGCGACGAGGCCTACGCCGTAGCCCGGGGCAAAGGAACCGAGCGACCGTTCTGTGGTGCGTTCCACGACCACAAAAAGGCCGGCCTCTACCTCTGCGTGTGCTGCGATCTTCCCCTCTTCCGGTCCGACGCCAAATTCGACTCCGGCACCGGCTGGCCCAGCTTCTTCCAACCCGTCGCGCCCGAAAATGTCGTGACGGAAAAAGACTTCAGCCACGGCATGCTCCGCGAGGAAATTCTCTGCGCCCGCTGCGATGCCCACCTCGGGCACGTCTTCAACGACGGCCCGGCCCCCACCGGCCTGCGCTACTGCCTCAACTCGGTCTCCCTCAAGTTCGTCCCGCGGGAGGCGCAATGAATCCCCTGTCTGTAGCGGCGGTCTATGACCGCCGGAACCTTTCCGCCGTCTTGCACCGACGGTCATAGACCGCCGCTACAAACAACCCATGAAACCCACCGCCGTCCTCATTCTCCTGTTCCTCGTCTCACACCTTTCAGCCCAAGATCAACCCATGAAAACCCAAACAGTCACCCTCGGCGGCGGATGCTTCTGGTGCGTCGAGGCCGTTTACGAACGCCTTCCCGGCATCGTCTCCGTCACCTCCGGCTACGCCGGCGGACAGACCGACAACCCCACCTACGAACAAATCTGCACCGGCCGCACCGGCCATGCGGAGGTCGTGCAGATCGAGTTCGAGCCGGAAAAAATCTCCTACGAAAAAATCATCGACCTCTTCTGGCAAGCGCACGACCCGACCACACTCAACCGCCAAGGGGCCGACACCGGCACGCAATACCGTTCGATCATCCTCACCACCGACGACGAACAAGCCCGCCTCGCCCGCCAGTCCATGGAGCGCGCCCAACCCGGCTTCAAGTCGCCCATCGTGACCGAAATCATCCCGCTGGAAAAATTCTATCCCGCCGAGGATCACCATCAGAACTTCTACCGCGAGAACCCCATGCATCCCTACAACCAAGCCGTGATCCGGCCGAAGTTGCAGAAGCTCGACGCGAAGACGGCGGAGTAGCCGACCGCGCTTTCAGGCCAACTCCGCACTCGTTTCGACGGCCGCCCCCGGCGCAGTTCGATGCATCGCATGATTGGGCGACTTTGTTGGACGCGTCATGACCGTGAAATAAGGAAAAACTCCATCTGTCCTTGCGCGTCGAAATACAAGTAGAGCTTGCTGCCGTAACGACGAACAAAAGAAAGCGCCGAGTGGCTGGCCTCCCGGTCGGGAAGTGGATACCAACCAGTCATCTGGAAACGCTGCCCGGCCTGTAACTCCTCAGCGGGCTGGCCAAACCGCTGCAAGACAGCATCGCGGTTGGGATTGGATGCGAGAAATGCCTGATCCTGTCGGGGAAGAAGGACATATGGGCGGTAGAGTATGAAGTAGCCGGAACAAATGAGCGCACCAATGGCGACGAGCAGAAGCAGAATCTTTGAAAAGCGGTCATTCACCCGAGACGTGGCAAGTCGCCTAGCTTGTCAATAGACGACCACGACACCGTCAGTCGCATATTGAGCGGGGGGACTTACTTCATCACCGCCAGCAACGTGTCAGCGATCGTGCTGGGGGTCTCGGCCACGGCGATGCCGGCAGCCCGCAACGCGTCCTTCTTGGCCCCGGCGGTGCCTTGGCCACCGGAGATGATGGCTCCAGCATGGCCCATGCGGCGTCCGGGCGGCGCAGTGGCGCCGGCGATGAAGCCGGCCACCGGCTTGTCGCAGTTTTCTTTAAGCCAAGCTGCGGCTTCTTCCTCGGCCGTGCCGCCGATTTCGCCGATGAGAATGATGCCGTGGGTGTCGGGGTCGGCCGCGAACAACTGCACCGCGTCGAGTGTGGTTGTGCCGATGATCGGGTCGCCCCCGATGCCGATGCAGGTGGATTGGCCGTGCCCGCGGCTGGTCAATTGCCAGACGGCCTCGTAGGTCAGGGTGCCCGAGCGCGAAACCACGCCGATGTGGCCGGGCTTGTGGATGTAGCCGGGCATGATGCCGATCTTGCACGCGCCGGGAGTGATGATGCCCGGGCAGTTCGGCCCGATGAGGCGCGAATTGCTGCGACGCAGCATTTCTTTCGCCCGCATCATGTCCATCACGGGAATGCCCTCGGTGATGCAGACAATCAGTTCCACCCCGGCGTCGGCCGCCTCAAGGATGGCGTCAGCCGCGAACTCGGGCGGGACAAAAATCATGGTCGCGTTGCAGCCGGTCTGCTCGCGCGCTTCGTGGACGGTGTCGAAGACGGGCACTTTGTCGTCGAACATTTCGCCGCCGCGGGCGGGGGTGATGCCGGCCACAACATTGGTGCCGTATTCCATGCAATTGCGCGTGTGGAACGCGCCGGATTTTCCGGTGATGCCCTGCACGCAGAGCCGGGTGTTTTTGCCAACGAGAACGGACATAAAATTACTCCTTCGGCGCAAGCGCCACGATTTGCACGGCCGCGTCATCGAGGTCGGAGGCCGACGCGATCGGCAGGTTGGAATCGGCCAGCAGCTTGCGCCCCTCTTCGACGTTGGTTCCCTCGAGGCGCACGACCAGCGGGATGTTGAGCTTGAGCGCCTTGACGGCGTTGAGCACGCCGTGGGCGATGACATCACATTTCATGATGCCGCCGAAAATATTGACCAGAATGGCCTTAACCTTCGGGTCGGAGAGAAGAATCTTGAAGGCCTCGGTCACCTGCTCCTCGCTGGCCCCGCCGCCGACGTCGAGGAAGTTGGCCGGGGAGCCGCCGTGGTGCTTGATGATGTCCATCGTGGCCATGGCCAGCCCGGCGCCGTTGACCATGCAGCCGATGTTGCCATCGAGGCCGATGTAGCTGAGGTGGTGCTTGGAGGCCGCGACCTCGCGCGGATCCTCCTCGGCCACGTCACGCAGCGCGACAATCTCCGGATGACGGAAGAGCGCGTTGTCGTCGAAAGAGAACTTCGCATCGAGGGCCAGCACCTTGCCGCCCGTGGTCAGGACCAGCGGGTTGATCTCGACCATCGAGCAATCGAGCGCGGAGAAACAGCGGTAAAGGGAGGCGAATAGTTTGCAGGCGGCGCGCATCTGCGAGGGAGCAAAGCCGAGTTCGCGGGCGAGCTTGCGCGTCTGGTAGGGCTGCAAGCCGAAGGCCGGGTCCACCGCCTCGCGGATGATTTTTTCCGGGCTGGTCTCAGCCACGTGCTCGATGTCCATACCACCCTCGCGGCTGGCCACGATGACCGGCGCACCAGTCGCGCGGTCCATGAGGACAGCGAAGTAAAATTCCTTTTCGATCTCGACCGACTCGGCCACCAGCACCTGATTGACCAGACGCCCCTCCGGCCCGGTCTGGTGGGTCACCAGCGTCTGGCCCAGCATCTTGGCGGCAAAGTCGCGGGCCTGTCCGGCCGTCTTGCAGAGATGCACTCCGCCTTGGAAGCCGCTGGTGAACGTGCCCTTGCCGCGGCCACCGGCGTGGATCTGCGCCTTGACCACGAGCGAGTTGGTCCCGAGTTCCCGGGCATTTTTTTCCGCCTCGGCGGCCGTGCTGGCCATGTGGCCGCGCGGCGTGTCCACGCCGAAACGCTCGAGCAGTTCCTTCGCCTGGTATTCGTGAATATTCATCGGTAGAGGTGTGCGGCAGATGCGTCGTTAGCTTTTCTCCACGACATCCATCGCCGCGAGCGTCGCCTCTTCCACCTCGCGATAAAGGTTGGCGTCGGCCTTGAGGGCCTCCTTGCCGGCGTCGCGCCCCTGGGCGAGTTGGTTGCCCTTGAAGCTGAGCCAGGAACCGCGCTTCTCGATCACGCCCTTCTCGAGGGCGACATCGATGAGAGAACCCACGTTGGAGATGCCCTCGTTATACATGATGTCGAACTCGGCCTCGGTGAAGGGCGGGGCCACTTTGTTTTTGACCACCTTGATCCGCGTGCGGTTGCCGGTGACCACGCCGTCGGTCTGTTTGATCGCGCCGATGCGGCGGATGTCGCAACGGACACTGGCGTAGAATTTGAGCGCCTTGCCCCCGGGCGTGGTCTCGGGGTTGCCAAACATCACGCCGATCTTCTCGCGGATCTGGTTGGTGAAAATGCAGCAGGTGCGGGCTTTGGAAATCAGCGCGGTCAGCTTGCGCAGCGCGGCGCTCATCAGGCGGGCCTGCGTTCCCACGGTCGAGTCGCCGATCTCGCCCTCCAGTTCCTGCTTGGTCACGAGGGCAGCCACGGAGTCGAGGACAATGACATCGAGGGCGTTCGAGCGGACGAGCGTTTCGCAGATGCGCAGGGCTTCCTCGCCGGAGTTCGGCTGCGAGACGAGGAGGTCATCGAGGTTGACCCCGAGACGCTGAGCGTATTTAGGATCGAGGGCGTGCTCGACGTCGATGAAGGCGGCCAGGCCACCGGCCTTCTGAGCCTGGGCGATGACGGTGAGCGTGAGGGTCGTCTTGCCCGAGGATTCCGGGCCGTAAATTTCCACCACGCGGCCGCGGGGAAAGCCACCCGTGCCGAGCGCGCGGTCGATGAGGATGTTGCCGGTGGGAATGACCTCGATGTTCGAGTGCGAATGGTCGCCGAGACGCATGATCGCGCCGTCGCCGTAGTCCTTGGCAATCTGTTGGAGGGCGAGGTCGAGGTTCTTCGAGCGCTGCGTGGTGGCTTTGTCCTCGGTGACGAGTTTGGTTTCGGCGGATTTGGGCGGCATGGTGGTGGTTAGATGTCGAGGTTGCGGACGTTGAGGGCGTTGTCCTCGATGAAATGGCGCCGCGGCTCAACCACGTCGCCCATGAGGACGGTGAACATTTTGTCGGCCTCGACGGCGTTGGTGTCGTCGAGTTTGACGCGAAGCAGGCGGCGTTTCTCCGGATCCATCGTCGTCTGGAAAAGTTCCTTGGCGTTCATTTCCCCGAGGCCCTTGAATCGCTTGATCTGCACGCCGCGGCGGCCGATTTCCTTGACCAGATCGAGGATGCGAGGGATGGAGAAAATCTCATGCTTCACCTCGCGCTCCCCCTCGCCCTCGATGAGGTGGAAGATCGGGCTGTCCGTTGCCGCATAGTGGTCGATATCGAGGCCCTTCTTGGAAAGCTCGGCGGTCAACTTCTCCGCCGCGGCCGACTCGTGGACTTCCACCAACGTGGCGCGGCGTTTGCGGCCGGGCAACGCGGCCTCCTTGGCCACTTCCTTGACCGGTGCAGCCTCGGCGTTCCCAGCCTCGGCCTCCCCGACCTCGGGCATCTCACTTTCGAACAGGTTCAGGTCGCTGTTCTTGCCGGCAAAGTTCTTCAGCTCCTCCTCATCATGGAAATACTCCACGCTCTCCCGGTTGCCGTCGCGGATCTTGATCAGGTAGATCGGCAGCCGTCCGGTCTTGGCGTCACGCGCCCCGAGGTAGGTCTCAAAATCACCACCGAGCCGCTTGATCGCGTTGCTCGTCTTGGAAAAACGCTCGAGTAGTTCAAGGATCTCCTTGAGCTGCGTCTCGCTGAAAACTTTCTTGTTCTTGAGGTGGACGAGGCGGATGTCCTCGGCCCCGAGTGAAATGAGGATGCGGGTGAGCTGCGCATCGTCATCCACGTATTCCTCACGCTTCTTGCGCTTGATCTGGTAAAGCGGCGGCTGCGCGATGTAAACGCAACCGCGGCGGACCAACTCGGTCATCTGCCGGTAGAAAAACGTCAGCAGAAGGGTGCGGATGTGCGAGCCGTCAACATCGGCATCGGTCATGATGATGATCCGGCCGTAGCGCAGCTTCTCGAAATTGAACGAGCCCTCCTGGTCGCCTGCGCCGATGCCCGTTCCGACGGCGGTGATCATGGTCTGGATTTCCGTGTTCTGCAGAACCTTGTCCAGGCGCGCCTTCTCCACGTTAATCAGTTTGCCGCGGATCGGGAGAATGGCCTGAAAGCGCCGATCGCGTCCCTGCTTGGCCGAGCCGCCGGCCGAGTCGCCCTCGACAATGAAAAGTTCGGTCAGCGAAGGATCGCGCTCCGAACAATCGGCCAGCTTGCCGGGCAGGCCGCCGCCGGTCAGCGCGCTCTTGCGCACCGTCTCACGCGCCTTGCGGGCCGCCTCGCGGGCGCGGGCCGCCGTCATACCCTTCTCGAAAACTTTTTTCGCCACGGCCGGATTCGAGTCGAAGAAATCCATCAGCCCCTCGTAAATGATCGAGCTGACGATGCCGTCCACTTCCGGATTGACCAACTTGACCTTGGTCTGGGACTCGAACTTCGGGTCGGGGTGCTTGAGGCTGAGCACGCAGATGAGCCCCTCGCGCACGTCGTCGCCGGTGATCGGGGGATCCTTCTCCTTGGCCAAGTTGCTGGCCTTCGAATACTGGTTGATCGCGCGAGTCAGGGCCGAGCGGAACCCGGTCATGTGCGTGCCACCGTCTGGGTTCGGGATCGAGTTGGTGAAGCAGAGAATCTGGTCGGTGTAGGAGTCGTTGTATTGCATCACGCACTCCACGAAGACGTCCTCCTCGACGTCCTCGCCGTTCTTGCCCTTCATCATCGTCTTCCGCTGCCCGCCGATGTTGATGACCTTCGGGTGGATGACCTGTTTGCTTTCGCCGAGTTCGCGGACGAATTCCTCGATGCCGAGTTTGTAAATGTAGACCGCGGTCTTCGGCTCGCCTTCGACGCGTTCGTCGATCAGGCGGATTTCGAGGCCGGAATTAAGAAAGGCCAGTTCGCGCAGACGCGCGCCGAGGCGCTCAAAGACAAATTCAATGGTGGTGAAAATCTGGCTGTCCGGCAGAAAGGTGATGAGCGTCCCGGTCTGCTTCTTGTTCTTCAACTCGCTCAGGACCTTGAGCTGTTGGGTCGTTTTGCCGCGGGCGAACGACATGAAGTAGACTTTGCCGTCGCGATAAACCTCCGCCTTGAACCACTCGGAGAGCGCGTTGACGCACTTGGC